>WNFR01008879.1_pt1 | contig 11654 bp, 13 predicted proteins | sample 5400221 | NCBI WGS metagenome assembly WNFR01 (sample SAMN13153357, study PRJNA577476) | soil metagenome | isolation source: 40 cm soil under Madrone tree | place: USA:California | collected 2016-06-14 | reverse complement strand
AGAATGCGCCACACGACCGTGTCGACAACATCGGCAAGCGAACTTGGCCGGCTGTAAAAGGACGGAATCGCCGGGAGCACAATCGCGCCCGCTTCCAAAAGCGTGACGATGTTGCGCGCGTGAATCAAATTCCACGGCGTCTCGCGCGGGACCAGAACCAATTTGCGGCGCTCTTTCAGAAAAACATCGGCCGCGCGCAGCAAAGCTGTGTCGCTCGAGCCGGCGGCAATTCGACCCACCGTCGCCATCGAGCAAGGGACGATCACCATCGCGTCGAAGCGCGCCGACCCGCTGACAAACGGAACATTCAAATCGTTCTCCGCATGTTGCGTGACTGATTTGGGAATCCGGAACGCACCGAGCTCTTGTTTCGCGACTTGCTTGGCGTGTGCGCTCATCACCAAATGAATTTCATGCGCGGCGCAATCGATCTGCTCGAGCAGCCGTTGCAAATAAATCGAGCCGCTGGCGCCAGTCGCGGCGATGACAAGTTTCATCGGGCTAAAGAACTACAACTCTTCGCGCTTTCCGACAATCAGAGATAACCTCCGGTCGCCAATTTCCGGGTGAGATCGGCTTGGCGGCCGCGCAGTTCGACTCCGATTCCGACGATGTCGATCTTGCGCTTGTCGATTTTGGCCAGGCATTCGCGGATTGTTCCGTCTACCGCATCGATCCACGTTTGCGGTAACTGCTCGACGTGCCCATGCGGTAAACCGGAAATTGTCTCGTACGATTTCTGCGCAAGAGCGATAACTTTTCCCGATTCGATGTCGAGGACGAGCGTCTTGGTGCTTTTGGTGCCGCTATCGATGCCGAGACAAAGCATGATTTAATTTTGCTGGCGGAGTTTGAATTTGTTCGCAGACCGGAGCAATAAGATACGCATGATCAAAAAACTCTTACACACCAGGTATCGGGTGAAGGACTTGGAGAAAACGGTCGCGTTTTACAAAAACGTTCTTGGGCTGAACGAGATTCGCCGCCACACCTCCGGGCGCGGCTCGCAATTGGTTTTTCTAAAAGCGCCGGAAAGCGAAGAGGAAATTGAAATTTGCAAATTCGACCAGAGCGGACCGGTCGTGGTCGGTCCTGATCTCACTCATCTTGCCTTCGAAGTGGACGATCTGGACAAATTCGCGCGTGAATCCGCGGCCAAAGGTTATCCCCTTTCTGACGGACCCCATGAAAGCTCGGGCGGCAGCAAGATCGCTTTCATCGACGCGCCGGAAGGCTACGAGATCGAATTGATCCAGCGCGGTCGCGATCTGTAACGAATTTCGCGATTTCATTTACTTGCGCATGACAAATCTCTGCCGCTAATTGCCGGCTCATGAAGCGCCGCCCACGTCTGCTGATTGCCTTCTGCGCAATGGCGCTGCCGCTTTGTTGCATCGCGGCCGAAACGATTTCGCCGGACGAAGATCAAAATGTTATCAGGCCAACCGGGGTGCCGGATCGGCCGACGCACCGCAAGCGTGTTCACCGCGCCACTACCAAGCCGCGCGAATCCGATGAGCCGATCCCGACACAAACCGTGCCGGGCTCGGTTCCGAAGACCGGTGCCAGTTCAGTCATCGTGATCAATGTTAGTAATGGAGAAGTGCTTTACGAAAAAAATCCCGATCAGATCCGAGCGCCGGCGAGCACAACGAAGCTGTTGACGGGATTGATCGTCGCTGAAAGCGGCAACCTGGACCGGCCGGTAACGGTAGCTCAAGTCGATACCTTTGCCGAACCGGTGAAACTAAACATCAAGCCGGGAGAAATTTATCAACGCATCGATTTGCTGCGCGCCTTGCTCGTAAAAAGTCCGAACGATGTTGCGCGTTGCCTGGCGCGCGATAATGCCGGCAGTGTCGAAGGGTTCGCGGAGCGGATGAATCAGCGCGCGTTCGCGCTCGGGGCCAGGAATTCACATTTCGTGAACCCGAATGGATTACCGGATGCGAGGCAACATTCCACCGCGCGCGATTTGGCAACGATTGCGCGGGTGGCGTATGCGAACCCGACAATTCGCTCGATCGTCTGCCTGCCGCAGCTTGTTTTCCGCTATGCAAACGGCCGCACGCGCGAATTGGAAAACACCAACAAACTCTTGAAGCGATTACCTTACTGCAACGGGATGAAGACTGGTTACACCGAGGCCGCCGGGAAATGTTTGATCGCGAGCGGTTCGCGACCGGGCAAAGACATCATCGTGGTTGTGCTCGGCGATAGCCACTCCGGAGTCTGGCGCGACGCAGGCGCGCTCCTCGCCTGGGCACTTTGGAGTCCATCAGCTGGATGACCGATTTATTCGCGGAGCAATTGTAAGCGCTCCGCGCTCGGTCGCTTGATCGACATCTGCGCGAGATCGGTAGCGCGCAAGATTCGATCGCTCGCCGAAGCGATCAAACGGCTTACCGAGCCAAAATAAACCTGTCGGATTTTCTTACGGCGTCCGGGACGAGGCCCAGTAGCGGAGCAACGGCGACGGCATGAGGTTCGGGTTGCGGTCCACGTTATTGGGCGCATCCGCTGGGACATCTTCAGGACCTTCCGCCGGCGGGGCGGGCTCCTCGGCGTTCGTGTCGGTGCTGGCGTATTTCGCCGACAGTCTCTGCTCGAGGGTCTGATGTTCAGCTGTGGTCATCGTGGTGGTTGAGCAAGCTGGAAGAAGCGCAAGGCTAAGAAGGCAAGCAGCGATTTGAATTTTCATTCTTTTGGACTCCGTAAGTATTCGAATAGCGACGTCTTTATAATTACTATAATCCGCTTCCAAAAGGCAAGTACTTTTTTTTGCCTCACAGGAACCGGCCCAAAATAGGCCTTAATTTCTCCACGGTCGCCGCCGGCCAAAGCTTCCGATCCGTGACCAAAGCAGAATCGAGAGCCCGATGCTCCGGCCAGTTCGGTTCTGCCGGCACGCGCGGGATTACGTCAATAAGCACTTTCTTTGCGGCCTGTGCGTTGGCCGTCAAATGACCAAACACAGTCTGGGCCGAGACCGGCTCCTCCTCCACTTTCCAGCAATCGTAGTCGGTGATCATCGCCATGGTGGCCAGGGCGATCTCCGCTTCCCGCGCCAGCTTCGCTTCCGGCAGATTGGTCATGCCGATGACATCGAAGGCGTTGCGCCGATTGAGTTCCGATTCTGCCCGCGTCGAAAAAGCTGGGCCGTCCATGTTCACATAAGTACCGCCGTTGTGGACGGTGACGTCGCATCTATCCGCCGATTCCGCTAAAAGATTCCGCAAGTTCGCGCTGATCGGATCGGCGAACGAAATGTGCGCCGCTATCCCGTCCCCGAAAAATGTATGAACTGCGCGCAAACTGGTGCGGTCGTAAAACTGAGAGGGCAGCAAGATATCTCGCGGCGCATATTTTTCCTGCAAGCTGCCGACCGCGGTCACGGCGATGATCCAGCGCACGTTGAGAGAACGCAGCGCGTAAATATTAGCGCGATGGTTCAACTCATGGGGCAGGATCCGGTGGCCGCGTCCGTGCCTCGGCAAAAAATAAACCTGGCGACCACTGATCTTTCCCCCGATCAGCGCGTCCGAAGGCAAACCAAATGGAGTGTCGATCTTGCGCTCAGTCGCATCACGGAGTTCTTCCATTTGATACAAGCCGCTGCCGCCGATGATGCCGATCGCTGGACTTTCCTCCTTCATTCGTAATCGCGATTAAATCCGAAAGATCGACAAGATGGAAAGTGCATAATCTCTCCGTGGCGAACGGCGCGCGGCCGTGTATTATTTCGCCCGCCCATGCCGAAGTTCTTCATCAAAACCTACGGTTGCCAGATGAACGAGCGCGATTCCGAACAAGTCGCACACTCGCTCATCACCCGCGGTTACGAGCGGGTTGAAAGCGAAAACGAAGCCGATGTCGTGCTGCTCAACACTTGCAGCGTGCGCGACATGGCCGATCAGAAAGCGCTTGGCAAAATGGGAATGCTTGGCCACATCGCCAAAGAGCGGCCGCATGTTGTTTTTGGTTTTCTCGGCTGCATGGCCCAGGCGCGTGGCGATTCGTTGCTCAAAAATCTGTCGCATGTCGACCTTGTTGTCGGGACGCAGAAATTTCATCGCGTGGCCGATTACGTGGAAGAAGCCTTGGAAGAGAAAAAACATCGCCGGATGGACGATCCGCGATTTTCGATTGTCGATGTTGGCGAAGAGGCCGGATCCCAAGAGACGATCCGCGAACAACAACTCGCGCCGAAGCAGGCAACTGCGTTCGTCTCGATCATGCAAGGGTGCAACATGCACTGCACTTTTTGTATCGTGCCGCAGACGCGCGGAGCCGAGCGTAGCCGCACAATCGAAGAAATCGTGCGTGAAGTACGCGATCTTGTTTCACGCGGCGTAAGAGAAGTCACGCTCCTCGGGCAGATCGTGAATTTGTACGGCCGCCATGAATTTCGGAAGATCGACAATAAGAGCCCGTTCGTGCAATTGCTCGAAGCTGTGCATGGCATTGAGGGCCTCGAGCGGCTCCGTTTTACATCGCCCCACCCGATCGGTTTCCGCGAAGATCTAATCGACGCGTTTACACGGTTGCCGAAACTCGTGGAGCACGTGCATCTGCCTTTGCAATCCGGTTCAAACAAAATTCTTAAGGCGATGCACCGCACTTACACCGCGGAAAAATATGTCGACCTTGTGCGACGCGTCCGGCAGGCGCGCGAAGGGATCGCGATCACGACCGACATCATCGTGGGATTTCCAGGCGAAACCGACGATGATTACAGCCAAACTCGCGATTTGGTCGACCAAACCCAATTCGACAACGCATTTGTCTTTCGCTACTCACCGCGGCGCGAGACGCCGGCCGCTGAAATGCCGGATCAAATCGACGAGTGCATCAAGGAGCAGCGCAATCATAACCTGCTCAAAATCGTGGATGAATCCGCGCGCCGCGCCAACGCGCATCTTGTCGGACAGAACGTTGAGATTCTTTGCGAGGGCCCGAGCAAAACAAATCGAGCGCGATTAATGGGGCGCACGCGCACGAATAAGATCGTCGTGTTCGAAGGCGACGATGAACTGGCCGGCGAACTTGTCGATGTTCAGATCGAGCGCGCGACCGGATTCAGCCTTTACGGCATGCCGATCGAACAATCTGCAGCGCACCCCAGCATCGCAGCATGATTTACCATTTTTCTCTGCAAACCGCCGGAATCGTCGCCGGCGCTTTTCTCATATTGTTTGCCTTGCCCGGATTACTGAAACCGGACCTCGTTCAAAGGTTGGTGAAGCGTTTTCCCCGCTCGCGCGCGGCTGGGATCGTTCTCCTCACCATTGCGTTCGTTTGGAGTTTTTGGTTACTCGCTACCATGGAAATGGGCGAGTTCTCCAGTTTCCGGCGGCCACTCCTCATCGCTTTGCCAATTGGTTCTGCGCTCGTCCTGTGGTTCGTGGATGAATTTCTGGCCGTGCGCGCGCTCGGAATTCTTTGTTTGCTCGCAGCCGAGCCGCTTCTCGAGGCCGCGTTCTTTCGCTATGAAGCGAGTCGTTTGCTCGTCACCGTGTTCTCGTATTTACTGATCGTCGCCGGTCTTATTTGGGTAATGATGCCCTACCTGCTGCGCGACCAGATCGACTGGATTGCACGCAGCAACGTCCGCTGGCACACCATTCATGGGATCGCGGCAACGTTCGGCGCGGCTATTCTCATCTTCGCCTTCGCGCAATATTGATCTTCTGAATTGAACCGGATTCTCGTGATCCGCGGTGGCGCGATCGGCGATTTCAACCTCACCTCGCCGGTGCTGAACGCGTGCCGACTTGATGTCGATCCTGTGTAGAACGCGCTCGATCAGGAGCTGATGCGCATCGGCATCAACACGTAGAGAAACGGCGTTTGAATTTTCAGAACGCCGGGGCTCATCTCATCGATAAGATCGAGAAAAACTTCGTCTTCGGTCAGATTACGTAACGGGGCCATCAAAAATTCCGGATTAAAGGCGATGGAGAAATCGCGGCCTTTGTATTGAACGGGCAACGATTCCTTGGCCTCGCCGACTTCCGGCGTGTTCGCGGTAATGTCGATGTTGTTTTTGCCGAAGCTGAGCTTGATCGAGTTCGACTTGTCGCTGGCCAGAAGCGAGACGCGGCGCAGCGAATTCAAAAATGTCTCGCGCTCGAGTGTGACGCGCTCTTTCGCTTCCGATGGAATGACTTGTTTGTAGTTCGGGTAGTTGCCTTCGATCAATTTCGAAACCAGTAGCGTCTTGTTCAGGTCGAACGCAATCTGGCCGCTGGCCACGCTCACTTTCACGTCCCCATCGTCGGTCAGAAGGCGTTGCAATTCCGTAACCGCCTTGGTCGGAACAATGATGTCCGCTTCGTGACTGCGCGGAAATTCCAGCTCGATGTCGAGCATGGCCAGCCGCCGACCATCGGTCGCGACGAGCGTAAGCTTGTTTTCTTTGAAGCTGAACAGGACGCCGTTCAGGACGTAGCGCGTTTCATCGGTCGAGATGGCGTAGGCGGTTTTGCGTAAACCGTCGCGCAAATCTTTTTGCCGAATGGTTACTTCCTTGGCGTTTTCAAATTTCGGGAGCGGCGGAAATTCCTCCTCCGGTAATCCAAGAATCTTGAAGAAGCTTTGTCCGCTGCGAATGGACGCCGCATTTTTTCCATCGACGTCGACCTGGATTTCGCTGGAGGGCAGCTCGCGCACAATATTGAACAGACGGCGCGCCGGCAGCGTAGTCGCGCCTTCCTTTTCCACCTGGGCTTCGAAACTTCCACGCACGCCGACGTCGAGATCGGTGGTGGTGAGGTGAACTTCGTTGCCGTTAGCTTGCAACAGCACATTGGAAAGGATCGGCAGAGTCGTGCGTGTGCTCACGACGTTTTGGACCTGTTGCAGGCCTTCGAGCAGTTTTTCTTTGGTGGCGCTAAATTTCATGACGGAGACGCGCTTAAGATGTAAAGCTTCCGATTTTGTTAGGCAACCGGAAAGTCTGGCGCGCGCACTTAGCGTTGCAACGAACTGTCGATGAATGAAATCGTCTGGCGAATGTTGTCCTGCTCCTTCATCCGCTTTTTCACGAGCTTGCACGCATGCAGCACGGTGCCGTGATCGCGCCCGCCAAAAGCGTCGCCGATTTCGTTGAGGGAAGATTTGGTCAACTCACGCGCGAGGTACATCGCCACTTGCCGCGGAAAGGCGATGCTGGCCGGGCGGCGTTTGCTCGTCATGTCGGCCAGACGCACGTCGAAATGCTCCGCCACCCGCCGTTGAATTTGTTCGATGGTGATGGAATTGCGCGCTTCCTCTTGCAGAATGTCTTTGAGCAGATGCTCGATGACTTCGTTGGTCAGCTCTTTTCCGCTGAGCGAAGCAAATGAGGCCACGCGCATCAGCGCGCCTTCGAGCCGGCGGACGTTGCTGCGGATGCGGTTCGCGAGAAATTCGAACACTTCGTCCGAAAGCTTGATCTGCATGGTGCGCGCTTTCTTGCGCAAGATTGCCATGCGCGTCTCGATGGCCGGCGGCTGGAGCTCGGCCGTGAGACCCCATTCGAAACGCGATACCAACCGGTGCTCGAGATTCGCGATCTCCGAAGCCGGCCGATCGCTGGAGAGCACAATCTGCTTATGCCCGTCGAAGAGCGTGTTGAAGGTGTGGAAAAATTCTTCCTGCGACCGCTCCTTGCCACCGAGGAATTGAATATCGTCGATCAGGAGTAGATCGGCCTGGCGATAGCGTTTTCGGAACTTGACCAGGTTGTTGTGTTGGATCGCGTCGATGAACTCGTTGATGAAAAGCTCGCTCGAAAGATACATCACTTTCATGCCTTTCTTTTTAACCACGACGTACTGGCCGATCGCTTGCATGAGATGGGTTTTGCCGAGGCCCACGCCGCCATAAATAAAAAGCGGGTTGTAAGTTCGAGCGGGTGATTGTGCAACGGCCAGGCTTGCCGCGTGCGCAATTTCGTTGTTCGGCCCGATCACAAATGATTCGAAAGTGTTGCGCGGGTTGAGTCCGAGTGCGCTTCCAGGTGCTTTAGCGTCACGGCGCGAGTCTGGCCGGGGCTCGTTCGCAACAGCAATTTCGTCAGCGTCCGCGTCGGGCGAACTTCCCGACGGAGAAGAAAACTTCACCTTGCGCGGCCCACCAAAGGCGTTGGTGATCGCGGCCTGCAAGGCGGCCATGTGATTACTCTCGATCCAAAATTGGTAGATGTTGTTTGGAACTTGAAAAGTCAGCGACGTCTCCGTGGCCTCGACCAGTTCGACCGCAGAAAACCAGCGCTTGAATGTATCAGCGCTCACCTGCGGCTTTAACGCCGCCGAGAGTTTCTGCCAAAGCTGTGTACATTTCTCGTCCATAGCGACTTGTTAACAGTGTTACACAATCGCCACAAAGGCGGTTAGCGGGAAAAATTGACCCTCGAAACGCAGGCGATGCCCAAGCGATCCAGTGCACGTCCCGAGGATAAAGCGGGGTTGAAAAACGTCTAAATTAGCGAAATGCGAGGGGAAAATGGCCTTTGCGAAGCCAGAAAAACATGCGGCCGGGGAAAGATCGACATATTGTTTAAGTCGTCGATTCAGTAGGGTTAAGGGGTCGCTCATTCTCAGTGGTTAATGTTTCTTAGAAATGTTCACATCTTATTCACACGCGCCCACCTTTCGCTCCCTGCCAAGGGCTTGAGATTAGAAATCGCGTACAAAATCGACAAGGAAAAAATCTGAACTTTATTTTTGATTGCGGTCAAAAAAATCTTGACTGAAAAAGCAAACCGACATTGTCCCAAGCACACGAAATTCCATACTTCGGCACGAGGTTGACCAAACCGGCGGACGCGCGAATTTTTTCGGCGCCGCAAACGCCGACGCGCCGCGGCGAACAGCAAAAAATGAAATTCCACCCAGTTGAAACCGCCATCGGTCGCGTAATCGCGCGCCGGTTTGTGCTTTCAGTCATTGCTCTCGCTATCGTCATCCCGACGCCCGCGCGTGGCGCGGAAGAATTGCTGCCTCCGTTTGGTTTTCGTTGGAACGATCCCATGTCGCGGGTGGAAGCGGTGCTTAAAGGGGCGAAGGCGCAAATTGTTTCGCGCGAGAAAAAAGAGAATCGCGAAATCTGGACGGTGGAAGGTCTCGTTCATCCCGGTTTGAAACGGACGCGCTTCACTTTCAAGGGCGGCGCGCTCTTCGGCGTCGAGCTGCAATACGAATACGAGAACTGGACGATCGAGCGCTACAACGAGCGGATGGGAGAAATTCGCCGTTACTTCGATGCCAAATACGGCACCGGTAAATTAGTCTCCCGCACGCGCGACACCGATTCCGATGTCGTGCAAACGCTCGTCGGCTACCAATGGACCATTGGCGCGACCATGCTGGAGCTTTTCTATTTCTCAGCCCAACACGACGCGCTCGTCTTTCGCACAATCTCGGTCGATTACAAAGCGCTCTAGCATAAACCTGTAGGGGAAGCTGTTAGCTTCCCGTTTTACATTGTCGTCGAAGCTTCGGCGGGAACCTGACAGGTTCCCCTACAGAAGAGGCTACAGCGTCGTCTCGGTGACGAGTGATTGCCGATGTTTCACGCCGCGCTGCGTTTCTTTTTGAAGACGTTTCAATCGGCTCGATAAGCTCACTTTTGCCGCTGAACTCATCCGATCGATAAAAAGAATTCCGTTGAGATGATCGAGTTCGTGCTGGATCGCGCGTGCCAGCAATCCGCTTGTTTCGATCTCAATCGTTTCGCCTTTCAAATTTTCCGCGCGCACGACAACGAATTTGGCCCGCTCGATGTCGCCGGTGATTTCCGGAAAGCTCAAACAGCCCTCGGTACCCACTTCAGTTTCGCTGCGCAATTCAATTTCGGGATTAATCAACACCAGCGGCATTGCGTTCTTGGGATCGATATCTTTCCCGTTCAGCTTCATCGTGCTTGGCCTGTCCTCGACCTGGGAAACGTCGAGCACGGTCAGCTGGAGTGATTCGCCGACTTGCTGCGCGGCCAGTCCAACGCCCGGCGAGTTTCAAGGCGTCCATCACTTTCACGATCATGCCGAACGAAGCTTTTTTGTCCGCCTGCAAGGCGAGCGAAGACCGCCGCGTATCGGGCAAATCGCGCACCGCGGTTTCAAGTTCGTCCACGCTCACTGTTTTGTTGTCGAGTTTGATCTCGTCATTTTGATCGACCGTCACAATGACATGTTCGAGCTCAGCCGGTGCATTCTTCGCGGTTTTTGATTCCGGCAGATTGATCTGCACTTCGGGCTGGTCGCGCTTGAACGTGGTCGAGACGACAAAAAAGATCAGCAGAATCGTCAAAATATCGACCAGCGAAACGATGATGATGGATGGGGCGCGCCGCTTGCGGACTGCGAATTTCATCGGGCGATATGTCGATCTTCCTACGCCATCGGCGCGGTAGCAGGTGTTACCGGCTCGGCTGGCGTTACTGGCTGGGCCGTCGTTATCGGCTTCGGCCCTACTTGTGGCGCCAGCCGCCCGTAATAACACTTGGAAAGAAGATCGGTCACGAGCGATTCCATTTCCACGGAGAGCACTTCCACTTTTTTCGAAAAGTAAACGAACCCGATCAAACTCGGCACCGCGATTCCCAGTCCGAACACGGTGCAGTTAAGGGCTTCCGAAATTCCGCGGGCTATCTGCTTGGCGTCGGCCGCGCCCGCACTCAAACCGAGGCTGGCGAAGACGTGCACCAGGCCGGAGACCGTCCCGATCAAGCCAATCAACGGCGCGATACCAATGATCACTTCGAGCACCACGATGCCGCGCTCCAATCGCACCATTTCATGACGCGCGCGCGTTTGCACGGCTTCAATATTTTCCGAACGCGGCCAGCGCAAATTCGCCAGGGCCACACGCACAATTCGCGCGAGCGACGACGAATCGTGATGGACAATGCGATACAGCCGCTCCGGGCTTGCGCCCGGGGCCAATCGCTCCATCTCGCTCTCAATCGTCAACGGCAGCACGTTTTTCTCGCGCAAAGCGAGCGTGCGCAAAATGATCGTGGTGAGTGAAACGATCGAACAGACAAGAAGCGGCCACATAAAGATGCCGCCCTTGGCGAAAAATCCAGTGATGGTTTGGAAGGTTTCCGACATTTCCGTGAGGATTAAATTAATTCGGATAAATGATGAAGTTCATTCCTTCAACTTCGAGGCCTTCTGGCGGCAAACTACTCGCAAGATCCTCAGGGATAGGCGGGAGCTGCGCTTCGAGGATGGATTGCAGGCAAATATTTGCGAACGCCTCGTTCGATGTGTTCTCGGTGATTTTCAGATTCTTGATATGCCCGCTTCGATCGATGAAAAAATGAACCTGCAGCGTGCCGATGTTCGCCAACTCACGCCTTTGGTCCATGTAATTATACCAGCGCGAGCCGATCGAATCCTTGAGTATTTTTTCGTAACGTCCGAGCGGAGTGCCGAGCGCGTTCACCGAGGAGATTCCTCGATTGCTGATATTGCCGGAAATGCGCGTCTGTTCTTTGAGCGGCCGATAACTGGATCGCACTCGGCTCGGTGTCGGAGCGACCGTTGGTTGAACGGACGGTTTCGGCGTCGAAGTCAGCATCGCGAACTGGTCCGCTTCGGTGATCGGCGTCGACTTTGGCGTAGGTGCGACTGAAGGCTGCGGACTTTCCTGGGGCGCCGCGCTCGG
>WNFR01006825.1_pt1 | contig 11654 bp, 9 predicted proteins | sample 5400221 | NCBI WGS metagenome assembly WNFR01 (sample SAMN13153357, study PRJNA577476) | soil metagenome | isolation source: 40 cm soil under Madrone tree | place: USA:California | collected 2016-06-14 | reverse complement strand
TTCCATCGATACCCAGCCATCGACGCCGTCGGTCGCATCGAAGACCGGATGGAACAAATCGGCGGCCCGTCGCAGATCTTCGAGCGCCAGCTCCATGAAGAGCGCTTCACCGGATTTTCCCGCCTTCGCCTTGTCGCGAATGCCTTGGTCGTAGGCAGCGGTATTGCCGATCGCCTCGTCGAAAATGGTCGGGTTCGAGGTCAGGCCCGTGACCGAGAACTCGTTGATGTAACGGCGCAGCGTGCCGTTGTCGAGAATCTCGCGGGTGATGTTGTCCAGCCAGATACTCTGCCCGAGGTCGTGCAGCTCTTGTGCCTTGTTCATGGTCGCTCCTGGTTCGTGGCCGCGACGCCTACGGGCGAAGCGGCGAGAAAGTGGGGAAGATCGTGATCGAGCAAATCGCCGATCCGCTCGATCTCCAGGTCAGGCGGCGGATCGATAACGGTGTCAGCGGATTCTGCAGCGTAATGACCCTGATGCACGAACACCGTCGTCAGCTTTTCGCCAAGCGCGCGTTTCATCGCCGCGAGCAGCCGCGGCTTATCGTCGATCATCACATAGTGTCGCGCCGGGTAGCGTTGCCTCATCGCGTCGAGTGCGAGCTCCTTGTGGACATCGATCAGCACCCGGCCCTGTACCGCATCCCAGACGCCCGACCGCTGGATCTTGCGCGGCTGGAATACGATGTCGCCGTCGGACAGAACGACCGGCAGTCCCAGGGTACCGAGGTGCGCGATCGCCTCCAGCGCGTGCGGGTACAGGCGGCTGGCGAACGGATACTCGAGCATGAATGAAGACATCTGCAGCAAATCGGGGTTGCCGTCGAGCCCGAGGCGAAATTTCTGCAGCGCGGCGAGATAGTCGGCGTAGGAGAGCTCTTCGCGCAGCGCGGCGAAAATGGACCAATATCGATCGCGCTGATCGGCGCCGAAGGCCTGTTCCAGTCGCGCACCGAGATCCGCGCCGAAGCGATCGTTGTCGAGTAGCGTGTTGTCGACATCGAGTAGGAACACGACGTCGCCCTCACCTTGAGTCAGCACGGACGAGTCTCCTCGGGCTTCGGATCGTGCCAGCCTTCCTCGCCGGCGACGACGGCGCGCGCCGCTGCGGGGCCCCAGCTGCCGGGCTCGTATTCTTCGACCGTAACGGGGCTTTGGAGTATCGGATCGACCACGCGCCACGCGGCCTCGACACCGTCGTCGCGGGTAAAAAGCGAGGCATCGCCGCGAATGGCGTCGCCCAACAGCCGCTCATACGGAGATTTTTCGCCGACGAGAGAATGGCGGGCAACGAGCTCGACGGCGTCCCCCGCCATTTCCTCGCCGGGCCGCTTGACCCTCGCCCCTGCCGAGATCACGACCTCGGGGCTCAGGCGAAAGCGGAAGTAGTTCGATTGCGCCGGGTTGATCTCATCGAAGATCGCTACCGGCGGGCATTTCAGATCGACGATGACTTGGGTGGCGGTGATCGGCAGACACTTGCCCGCGCGGATATAGAATGGCACGCCGGCCCAGCGCCAGGTGTCGATATGCAGACACAACGCGGCGAAGGTTTCGACCTGCGAATCCGCCGCCACGCCCGCTTCGTCGCGGTAGCCGCGAAACTGCCCGCGCACCACCTGCTCGGGACCTAGCGGCCGCATGGCGCGGAACAAGCGCAGCTTCTCGGCCCGCATCGCATCCGGATCGCGGCCGACCGGCGCGTCCATTGCCAGCAACGCGATCACCTGCAGTAAATGGTTCTGCACCACGTCGCGGATCGCGCCAACCTCCTCGTAGAAGCTGCCGCGTCCCTCGACGCCAAAATTCTCCGCCATGGTGATCTGGATGCTGTCGACGAAATTGCGATTCCATACCGGCTCGAGGAACGCGTTGGCAAAGCGGAAGTAAAGCAGGTTCTGCACCGCCTCCTTAGCCAGATAGTGGTCGATGCGGAACACCGCGGATTCCGGAAACACTTCGTGCAGCGTCCGGTCGAGCTCCTGTGCCGAGGCCAAGTCGCGGCCGGAGGGTTTTTCGACGATGACTCGCGCGTCCTTCGCGCACCCCGCCGTCGCCAGACCCTGCACCACGGTCGCGAACATGCTTGGGGGAATAGCCAGATAGTGCAGCGGACGCGCCGCCCCGTCGAGTGCCTGCCGCAGACGCTCGTACGTCGCCGGATCCTGGTAGTCGCCGCCGACGTACTTCAACCGCGCCGACAGTTTCACAAACGCGTCGGCATCGACTCCGCCATTGTGCTCGAGGCTGTCGCGCGCCCGCTCGCGCAGCTTGTCCAGCGTCCAGCCGGCGCGGGCCATGCCAATGATCGGCATATTCAACTGGCCGGCTCGGATCAGCGCCTGCAGCGCGGGAAAGATCTTCTTGTAGGCCAGATCGCCGGTTGCACCGAAGAAAACGAAGGCGTCCGATTCGGCCACTGATATCATTACATCCCTTTTCGTGGCCGTGACCACGCGAAACCGCCCTCGAGAACTCTGCTGCTATGTGGTTGCCGGCGCTCGCATCAAGCGCGTTTTTCCAACTCAGAGCTCCATCTGCCGCTGCGCGCAAGCCCGTTCATCTTGGCGCGAAGGCAAAACGCCTGTTGCGCGGCGAGACGGTTTTCCGCGCGACCCGCCCATGCCTGGATGACCGGATCCTGCAACGCACGACCATAGGAAAACGAGAGCTGCCAGGGCGCGTTGGGAAACTGCACGTTCATCGCATTCAGGTTGGCTGTCGCTTCCTCCGGCCGCTGGCCGCCGGACAAAAAATAAATGCCCGGGACAGCAGTAGGAACGGTTCGTTTGAGGACCCTGAGCGTTGCTGCGGCGACCTGCTCCGTCGTCGCTTTGGGCGGACGATCCTTGCCGGGCAGCACCATGTTCGGTTTCAGAATCATGCATTCCAGGATCACCTTGTGTCGATGCAAGGCGTGAAAGACCGCGTGCAATACCGCCTCGGTGACTTCGTCACAACGCTCCATGGTGTGATCGCCATCCATGAGCACCTCGGGTTCGACGATCGGCACGATGCCCTCCGCCTGGCAGATCGCAGCGTAGCTTGCCAAGGCTTCCGCGTTGGCCTTAACGCCAAGCGCTGTCGGATTGCGGTCGGTGATGCCGTAGACCTCCCGCCATTTGGCGAAGCGCGCTCCCTGGGCCTTGTAGCCCTTGAGACGCTCGGGCAAGCCATCGAGGCCGCGGGTGATCAGATCGCCGGGCGCATTGGCCAGGGGCGCCGTGCCTTTGTCCACCTTGATGCCCGGCACGATGCCGCGTCGGTCGAGCACCTCTGGCAGCGCCGTTCCATCGTCGGCGCGCTGGCCCAGCGTCTCCTCGAACAGAATGGCTCCGCTGATGAATTCTTCCGCACCTGGCGCGGTAAACAGCAACGAGCGGTACGCGCGCCGGGTCTCGTCCGTATTGGCGATGCTCAGCGGCTGGAACCGCTTTGCGATCGTCGGCAAGCTTTCGTCGGCAGCGAGAATGCCCTTGCCCGGCCGTATCAGCTTCGCGATGGTGGCTTGCAGCTCATCGTTGGTGCTCATTTTTGCGCTCCTTGTTTCTGCTCAACGTATTAGGGGCTGTTAACGCTATATGCCTGCACGCGGCGGGGAGCGTCATTGATGCAATATTCCTCGCTCATTGCGCACTTCCAATGCCGGGCGTCAGTGTGAATCAACGGCCTGCTTCAGGCTCGGGACGAACTCAGCGCCATGCGGCACGGTAAGGGTCGACGGTTTCAGTGTGTCGCCGATCGGCTCGACCCGCCCGCCGAGGCATTGGCCCAGGAACTGTTCGGCGACAGCGTTGAACGCGATACTGTTTTCCGGTCGCGCGAAGCCGTGACCTTCATCCGGGAACAACACGTAGGTGACCGGGATTTTTCTGGCCTCCATCGCGGTGACGATTTGATCGGACTCGGCTTGGTTGACTCGCGGATCGTTGGCACCCTGGCCGATCAGCAGCGGTTTCTTGATCGCGTCGGCCTTGAACAGCGGCGAGCGGTCGTGCAGCAGCGTCCGGCCTTCTTCGGTCGTCGGATCGCCCATTCGCTTGTAAAACTGCACCCTCGCGGCCTCCCAGTACGGCGGAATCGTCTTCAACAGCGTGGCGAGGTTGGACGGTCCCACGATGTCGACTCCGCAGGCGAAAGTGTCCGGGGTAAACGCGAGACCGGCAAGCGTGGCATAGCCACCGTAGGAGCCGCCCATGATGGCCACCTTGTCGGCGGTGGTGATCCCGTTGGCAACCGCCCAGCTCACCGCGTCGATCAGATCATCATGCATCTTGGCGCCCCATTGCAGGTCGCCGGCGGAGATGTAGCTCTTGCCGAACCCCGTCGAGCCGCGGTAATTCACCGACAGCACTGCGTAGCCGCGATTGGCAAGCCACTGATGATAGCTGTTGTATCCGTACGAGTCGCGCGCCCATGGACCGCCGTGAACGAAGAGCACCATGGACAACGGCCGCTGAGGACGGCCGCTGCCATTGATATCGGAACCGGGTGGCAGCGACAGATACGATACCTCCGTGCGCCCATCTCGGGTGCGGATCTCCTCCGGATGCATGGCCGCCAGCGTCGCGCCTTCGAGTTGCGGCCTGCTCACGAACAGCTTCGTCAAGGTCCTGCTCTTGCGGTCGTACAGGTAGGTGGCCGAAGGCGCCGTTACCGGGTCGACCGCAACGGTCCAGAAATCGTCCGCCTGCGTACGCGAGGTCACATTGACCTTGCCCGTCAGCCGCGACTTCAGAAAATTCAAATCGCCCTTGACCGCGGGATCGATCACGCTCCACTCGCCCTTCAAGTACTCGACTTCGTACGCCTGAACCTTGCCTGTGCGAGGGTCGGTGAGCACGCTGCCGACGTCGGCTTTGGTGCTCTCGCCGATGACCCTGGTCGCTCCGCTGGCGACATCCTGGGCGACCAACGCGGCCGTGTCGCGGCCGCGCGAGTCGAGCCAATAGAGGACCTTGCCGTCAAAGGTGTAACCCATCGGCGTCGTGGTCTGCGAATCCTCCAGGCCCACGCTGCTGAACGGCTTTTCTTCGACGCTGCCGCCTCGGACGTGGAAGAAATCGTTGCCGCCATCAGGACGCGACTTGATGGCCAGACGCAGCTTGAGATCGTCATCGGCAACGAATTCGGCGAAGTCACCGGTGTTTTTCAGCACTTCGGTGAGCTTGCCGGTGCCGAGATCCAGACTGTAAACATCGTGCCAGCGCGGATCGCGCTGGTTCACTCCGATCAGGATGCGGCTTTTGATGTGCTTGCTCGAGCCGACGATCTGGACTCTGGTCTTGTCGAACGGCGTCAGGCTGCGTTGCTTCTGGTCAGCCACATTGATGCTGTATAGCTGGAAATTCTCGTCGCCGCCCTTGTCATTGATGAACAGGATGGACCTTGAATCCGGCGCCCAGAAATACTCGCGAATCGGGCGCGTTTTCTCGCTGGTGACGGCGTGCGCCTTGGTCAAATCGGACCTTGGTGCGAGCCAGACATTGAGCACGCCCTCCTCCGGCGCGATCCACGACAGCCACTTCCCGTCGGGACTCACGCGGCCCGCGATGCGGCTGGGATTGCCGAAAAGCTTGCTGCGCTCGATCAGCGGCGGCGCGGACACCTCCGCGGCGGTCGCGACGAAGCTCGTCGAACAGGTCGTGGCAAGGATCGCCATGGTCGCGATTACTCTCTTGATGGTCATTGGCATTGGCTCACAGTCATCGATCGAAGTCCGGGCATATCGAATCCAGCCGCCTTTAGCTCTTCGATGAGCATCGTCGACTCGCGCGGCGCGATTTCGACCAGCGGCGGCCTTACCCGGGACCAGTCTTCGTCTTCTCGCCAGTGGGCGACAGCGCGCTTCATGGCGGCGATCATCGGATACTTGGCGAATATCTCGCGCACCCTGTTGAGTCGTCCTTGCATGGCATCGGCGTCGCTCGACGTCCACTCGCGATAGAGCGAGGCGATTTTTGCCGGGTTGACGTTGGCGGTGGCGCTGATCGCTCCCTTGCCGCCGTTGCGAATGTTGGCGAGCAGAAACGTCTCGCTGCCGACGAACACGTCGAATCCGGCCTGGGAGAACTGATCCAGGACCGCCTTGGTGTTGCTCCAGTCGCCGGACGAATCCTTCATCCCGGCGATCGTTTCCGGATAGGCCTTCAGCAGACGATCGATCAGACCCAAGCTGATGCCGACCTGCGCTACCGGCGGTATGTGGTAGAGATAGATTCGCAAGCGCTTGTCGCCCACGCGCTCTATTGTCTCCGCGAAGCTGCGATACAAGCCTTCGTCCCCGACGCCTTTGTAATAGAAGGGTGGAAGCATCAGGACGCCGGCGCAGCCGAGCTTCACGGCGTAGGACGTGAGACGAACCGTCTCGGGCAGTGAGCAGCATCCGGTTCCCGGCATGAGTCGCCGCGGGTCGATTCCTGCTTCGACCAAGCGCTCGAGGAGATCGATACGTTCGTTTTCGGATAGAGAGTTCGCCTCGGAGTTGGTCCCGAAGACGGCAAGGCTGACGCCGTTGGCGAGGAGCCACCGGCAGTGACTGACGAACCGCTCCGCGTCGGGGACATAGCCGCTCTTGAATGGAGTCAGTACCGGGGAAAGAATCCCGTTGATGCGGTCGGTCATGTCTTCAATGTCAGCTGATCGTTGTAATGCGGAGCCGCGCGCTGCGACCGGCGCCCGAAGGGCGTCCGCTCCCGGCGTGGCTTTGGCTACCGAATCGCAACAGCATGTGCTCCGGGCCGGTGCGGATATTACCTCATGACCGTCCATGGCTTGGCCGGGGCCAGCGCGTACCGCTTGACCGCCTTTTCATCGAAATCGCACCCCAGTCCCGGAGTCTTGGGAAGCGACAGATACCCGTCTTTGTGCTTCAGCTGGGTGTCGATCAAGCGCCGGAAATTGAGCACCTGATCGTCGGTGAAAAATTCTACATAGCGCGCGTTCGGTGTCGATGCGACCAGGTGCGCGTGCAGATCGTGAAACCAGTGGGGACACATCGTCACCCCGTAACTCGCGGCGGTCGCCGCAATGCGCCGCCACTCCGAGATGCCGCCGCAAACCAGGGCGTCTGTCTGAAGAATTTCGGCAGCCCCCTTGTCGAGAAGTTCCTTGTGATACCAGCGGCCATAGCCAATTTCTCCCGTCGCCACCGTTGTAGCAGTGGAGCGGGCCAGGCGGGCGTGCAGGTCGATCTCGTCCGGACTGAACGGCTCCTCGATCCAGTATGGCTGGTATGGTTCGTATCGCTCCATGTAGCGCATCGCAGTCGGTAGGTCCAGCCACGCGTTGTTGGCGTCCAGCATCAAGATCACATCCGGCCCGATGGCCTCCCGCACCGCCTTGATCCGCGCCTCTTCCTGCGCCGGCGACAAACGCCCGACTTTCATTTTGACAGCCTGGAATCCAGCCGCGACGTACGATGCCATCTCCTCGCCGAGTTTTTTTGGGGTCTTGCCGTCCAGATAGTAGCCGCCGCTGGCGTAGGCAGGAACCTTGTCATCGGTGACGCTGCCCAGATGCTGATACAGCGGCAGCTTCGCACTGCGCGCATTCAGGTCCCAGATTGCCGTATCTAGAATGCTGAGCGCGCGCATGACGCTGCCGGCGCGCCCGTGCAACAGCGATTCCGAATACATCTCCTGCCACAATCCTTCCACACGGAGCGGCTCCTGTCCGATGAGCTTGGGCGCCAGGAGTTCTTCCACGGCGATTTGTGCGATGCGTCCACCCGCACTGCCGACATAGCAAAACCCGATGCCCTCCACGCCCTGGGTCGATCTGACTTTGACCAGACAGTAGTCGCGCGCGGTCACCGTGCGGGTCGCGAATGACGTGACTCGGTCGAGTGGAACGCGGGCGACACAGACGGATACCGACTCGATCCTGCTCATTGCCGTGTCCTCCGATCCGGCACGCCGTGACAGTGGATGTGCGCTTGTAGCCGAAACATACGTGATAAGGTCGCCAGCGACGAGGCGCTAGAGGTTTAGCGAACGATCGTTCGTTCAGGTAAACGGTTTTGGGACCCACGATGCGGGCGCGCTAGACTTTGGCTGTGTCCGCGCGCACCGCCTCACTGATAGCCGAAGTATTTCGCGCTTCCCCGCTGCGCCACGGTAACTTCCGGCTTTTTTATGCTGGATCGATCGCCGCTGCATTGGGCTACACAATGCAAGCCACGGTGGCAGCATGGCTGATGACGACGTTGACTCCGTCGGCGTTCATGGTCGCTCTGGTGCAGACGGCAAGCACCGCCCCTTCGCTGCTGTTCGGGCTTCTGTCTGGGTCGCTGGCCGATATTGTCGATCGGCGGCGGGTGGTTTTGATGACTCAGGGGGTGCTCTTCGCGGCGACAGTCAGCCTGGGCATTGCCACGCTGATCGGATGGATCGGTCCGTTGACGCTTCTGGCGCTGACCTTTCTCATCGGCACGGCCTTCACTTTCTACCTCCCCGCGCAGCAAGCGAGCATCAACGATCTCGTATCACGTCAGGACTTGCCGCGTGCCGTTGCGCTTGGCGCGGTCGCGTTCAACCTGGCCCGCGCCGTGGGTCCCGCGCTGGCGGGGGCGATCGCAGCATGGATAGGCACTGGCAGCGCCTCGATTGCGAGCGCGTGTTTTTTCGTGGTCACGATGGTCGCGCTAAAGGGATGGAAAAAAAACACGCCTGCTCTCCCCGGCGTTCCCGAGACATTGTTCTCCGGCGTTCGAAGCGGCCTGCGCTATGCCAGACATTCACCGCTGATGCGGGCGTTGATTATCCGCAACCTGAGCTTCAGTGTCTGCGCGAGCGCGCTGTGGGCTCTACTGCCCGTGATCGCGCGCGACCAGCTCTCGCTCGGCGCGGGTGGCTTCGGCCTTCTTTCCGGAGGCTTCGGCGTGGGAGCCATTGCCGGCGCCTTGACGATCCCTCGACAGCTTCAGCGTGTATCGCTCAACACCGTCGTGAGCGCGGCCATCCTTCTATGGGTGGGCGCCACTTTGTTGATCGCGTCCACCGCCCTGACGGCGGTCGCGCTGGTGGGTATGTTCGGCGCCGGCGCAGCGTGGGTCGGCGTACTCGCCAGTCTGTCGGCGGGGACCCAAAGCGCGGCACCGGCCTGGGTGCGAGCGCGCGCGGTCGCCATGAATCTGGTCGCCATGCAGGCAAGCCTTGCACTAGGAAGCGCGGCGTGGGGATCGCTGGCGTCGCTGTTCGGGATCGGTGTCGCACTTGCCGCGTCAGCCGCTGTGATGTCGCTACTGCTGATTCTCAATCGCCGGGTTCGCGTGCGTCTGGGCAACGATGCGGACGTGACGCCGGGCGCACAACTGCCGGACCTGGGCCTTGCGGTGCCGCCGCTGCCCGACGACGGACCGGTATTGATTCAGGTGGAATACCGGATCGCTCCGGAGAACGTGGCGGCCTTTTTGCGTGCAATTCACGCCATCGAGCGGACGCGTCGGCGCAACGGTGCAGACGACTGGCGTGTGTTCCGCGATATCGCTGAGCAAGACTGCTTTGTGGAGCGCTACATCATTTCATCCTGGGCGGAGTATGTTCGACAACGCAGCCGGATGACAGTAAGCGATCGCCAGTTGCAGGAACGCGTTTCGAAGCTTCAGCATCCGGGGGTAGAGATTCGCGTCTCGCGGCTGATCGGCATCGGTCCACGGGAAGTCGCGGAAACGGTGAGCAAGAGCAGCGACGCGGACTGAGGTCACGATGACGCTGTTCATCGCGATTGAGCCGTCCGGTCGCGGCAAATTATTCATGCGCTCGCGTGCCTCCGGTTTGATTTCATTTGGTGTGGCGGAGAAGCAACGCGTGAACCTGACAACAACCTGACAAACAGAAGGACAGCGTCAGTGTCGGCTGGGCGCACGCCGACGCGACACCGGGCGACCCGGGTCAGCACAACACCTCCGGCGGCGTCGAGCCGGACAATGCCGCCAACCCACATTGCTTTGCCGGCGGCAGGCTGCAAGGGTTTCGACAGGCGTAAACTATAAGTTCTGATACTGGATTGCTACGCTGTTGGTGAACTGCGGATGCCTCCCCTCGGCATCCGCATCGATCGAACAATATCGACTCGCAAGGAACGCGCTTCAATCACAACTTTGTCGCCATCTTCGCGAAATCGTGGCGATTCGGCGGACGCAGCGCGTGACACCGCGGCCCATCTCGGCATGCGCGCTGCTAAGCAAACTTGGAACAGATAACGCGCGCGCTTCCCAGTCTCGACGACCGCTGACCCCATGCGTATCCTGGTCGTCGAAGACGACGCCCTACTGGCAGATGGATTGACCCAGGTCCTGAAGCGATCGGGACACGCTGTAGATCAAGTCCGAACGGGTTTGCAAGCAGACAATTCGCTCCGACTCACACCATACGAGCTCGTGGTCCTTGATGTCGGGCTGCCTGGCATAGATGGTTTTGAAGTCTTGCGCAGGCTCCGGTCCCGGCGCTCCAAGGCTAACGTACTGGTCCTGACCGCGCGCGACGGCGTCGAGGACCGGGTGCGCGGTCTCGATCTCGGCGCCGACGATTATCTGACAAAGCCTTTTTCCGTGACTGAGTTCGAGGCTCGCGTCCGTGCCCTGTCGCGCCGGCCGATGCTCGCCGCTGCTTCGATCGTAATACGCGGACTGAGCGTCGACGTGGAGGCAAAACGCGTCAGGGTGAACGACGTGCCGATTGATCTGACAGTTCGCGAATGGGCATTACTCGAACTCTTCCTGGCCCGTCCCGGGCGTGTCCTCAGTAAAGAGCAGATCGCACAGCAGTTGGCAAGCTACGAAGATACGCTGACCGTCAATGCGATCGAGGTGTACGTATCGCGTCTTCGATCAAAAGTGGAAGCTTCCGGAGTACGGATTCGCACAGTGCGCGGGTTTGGATACATGTGGGAAGGAGAAAATGAGTGACCGGGCTCCGCGGCGTAACAGCATACGCCGGCGAGTGTTGACGTTTCTCATCCCATCGCTGCTGCTTTTGGTTCTCTTGGGTGCGTGGTTCTCATATTTCGACGCTGTCAACATCGCTGCGTCATCGTACGATCGCTCGCTGCTTGATCCGGCACTTGATATGGCCGAAAACGTACGCGTTGGAGCGGATGGTCCACGGCTGGACATGCTGGCGCAGGCACAAGAAGCACTGCTCTATGATCGGGAGGACAGACTCGTCTTTCAGATTCGAGACGCACAAGGCTCAGTTATCGCCGGGTCGCCTGACCTCGCGGCGCCGCCGGCGCTTGCTCCAGGTGAACGCGTGTTCTTCGATGGCTTATACGAAAATGAGCCGGTGCGCATCGCAGCTATCCGCTCCGACTCAGGAGTTTACGTTCAAGTCGGTGAAACGCTTAACAAGCGCAAGCGCCTGATCGGAGAGATGCTGGCCGGAGACCTGATTCCCACGCTGATGATCGCCGTTGGTTCCATCGGCTTGGCGTGGATGGGCGTGTCGCACGGCATTGCGCCCCTTGCCCGTGCGACTTCAGACCTTCTAGGCAGATCACCGCGAGATCTGCGCCCTCTCGACGGCGGCATCGCCCCGACCGAAATCGCGCCCGTTGTCGATGCTTTCAACCGCCTTCTTTCGCAATTGCGCGAATCCACGGCAATACAACAACGCTTTCTCGCAGATGCGGCGCATCAGCTCCGTACACCCCTGG
>WNFR01011375.1_pt1 | contig 11655 bp, 14 predicted proteins | sample 5400221 | NCBI WGS metagenome assembly WNFR01 (sample SAMN13153357, study PRJNA577476) | soil metagenome | isolation source: 40 cm soil under Madrone tree | place: USA:California | collected 2016-06-14 | reverse complement strand
TGATCGGCGGTGATCGTCGCTTGCGCGGGCGATGCCGTTCTGACGGTCCTGCGAATTCCGGATTCAGAGTTTTGGAAGGTTACGTGGAATAGTGACGATGAATTCGGTTCCGGGATTATGTGCGCGCAGCGTCACGGTTCCGTTCAGCTGCCTCGAGAAGGCGCCGATGATCCGCATGCCGAGACCCTTCGCGTTGCGAAGATCGAAGCCCGCCGGCAGGCCGGCGCCTTCATCGCGCACGGAAATCGTGAAATGGTCGTCGTCGGCCCGCGCGAGGCTCACCCAGATCTTTCCGCCCGCCCGGCCCTGGTAGGCGTATTTTGCGGCATTGGTGATCATCTCGTTGACGATCAGCGCCGTCGATATCGCGCGATCGGTGGAAACCTCGATTCCCTTTTCCGCATCCGTATGTATCTCGTAATGCGAGACGCTCGCATCCAGGTCGGTGCAGACCTCCTCGATGTAGCTCCCGATGTCCATCTGCTCGAGGTTGGAGCCGTGGTGCAACCGGTCGTGCGCCTTCGCGACGGCCGAGATTCGGTTCGATGCCTCCTTGAGATGTTGTGTGAGGGCGGTATCGCCGACGTCGTTGGCTTGCAGGTTGAGCATGCTCGCCACGATCGTGAGGCTGTTTTTCACGCGGTGGCTCATCTCGGTGAGCAGAAACTGATGGCGCGCGAGGGCGGCCTTGAGGCTGCGCTCGTGGCGATCGCGCTCGATCGCCATCCCGAGGATGTTGGCGGCGCCTTGCAGGAAGGCGAGGTCGTGCTCGACGAACTCGTATTCCGACCGGCTGTCGACCTCCAGCACGCCGTAGGGTCGCCCGTCACCCTGCAGGATGACGTTCATCGCGCGCCGGATGCCGTGCTGCAGCAGAAGCTCGGGCGTCCTGAATCGCTCCTCGTTCTCGAGATGGTTGGAAATGACCGGCTTGCCGGTCCGCAGCGCAAATCCCGCCGGCGAGGCGAGATCGGCGCCGACCGTGGCGACCCCGACGACGCCCTCGCCCCAGCCGACACCGGCGCGAACCAGCAGCCGGTTTTCCGACGGGAGTTGCTCGAGAACCTTGCAGAACTCGGCATGCAAGCCCTCGGCCGTCAATCGCGCCGTGTCGTTGAGCAGCTTGTCGAAGGAGGCGCCCTGCAAGGCGGTGACGCCCAGCTCGGCCAATATCTCCTGCTGCCGGATACGCTGCTGCAGGGCGCGTTGCGTCAGGTCCGGGCCGTCGCCCTGCGGCTTCGGCTCGACGACCGGATTGTCGCCGTTATCTGATGGGCTCACGCGCCGATCCGATCTTCGTTCGATGTTTCTGAAAACCCGGATCCATTGCCGCAAGGTATGGTCTGGTCGATGGTTGTGCAATCCGGGCGGTTCCACCATCACGGCGACCCGAAGGTAATCGCCGGAAATCATCACCCGTCAGCGCGCCGTGCTCGATCGCCGATATGCGGAGAAATTTTGGGCCACACCCGCGATCCGCGCCATCGTGCCGCGGCTTCCCGCCCGCCGGGCGATCGTCACGGCAGGCGCCGCCGTCCCGGCTTTCAGCCCGCGCCCCACAGAGCCAGCAGCGCACCCGTGCGCCCATAGACCGGGTCCTTTTTCGGCCGCGCGACTTTCGGGATGGTTTTCAGGGCGCGCTCATGCTCCGCCCTGGTGCCGCGGCATTCGTCATAGGTCCCTGACGGCGGATAAGCCCCCACCACCAGAAAATCCTTGCTCGCCTTGAGGCATTGATGGCCGGTGCCCGCCGGCAGCATGGCGACGTCGCCGGCCTTGACGTTCAGCACCCTGCCGGAATGTCCGCCGAACCTCACTTGCGCGCGGCCGCGTGCGATGCCCAGCACCTCGTGGATGCGCGAGTGGTAGTGGACATAGTCATAGATCCCGTTGCGCCAGGAGTCGCCCCAGCCATTGGCCTGGAACAGGTCTTCGATCACGGCGGCCGGGTCGGCGGCTCCGGCCAGGCGTATCGGGCTGCGGTAGACAACGAAGAGCAGCCGGTTGTTCGGAATAGCTCCGTCATCGTCGAACCGCCACGTATGGGCGCGCCGGTGGCGCAGGGCGCCGCGCAATGCCTGGGGGTCGGGTTTGGCGGACGGCGTCAGGCGCCTGACGGCCCGCTTCATGTTTTCGATCGCATACATACGTCGCCGTTCCGGCTGCGCGTCACCGGAACAGTAACCCGAACGCTCATGGCTTGTTCCCCCGTCGGCCGGCAGGCCGGCGCTTGTCGGCGCGGCGGCGAAAGTCGGCCTCGATCCCGCAAGGGCCTCTCGGGAACCAAACCCATGGCCTGCCATTGATGGCGAGGGCGGCGGGCGGCGGTGGTGACGCAGGCGCCACCCGCGCTCCCGCCTCGCGACGCCGGCCCCGGTGCCCGGCGGGGCGAACATCGGCCCATTCGGCCGGGCAGGGCTGAGCATGACCGCAGCGCAGCCGCTTTCGCGACCTTCCCGGCCCGCCTGGCGGGCCCGGGCGGGGCGAATCTATGGGGATATCGGGAAACACCGGGTGGTCGCGCTGGCGGCGGGCGTCACCTTTTATGGGCTGCTCGCGATCTTCCCCGCGCTCGCGGCTTTGGTGTCGCTCTATGGCTTGTTTGCCGATCCGGCGACCATCGCGAGCCATTTGCAGACCTTGGCGGGCGTGCTGCCGAGCGGAGGCATCGAGGTCATCGGCAACGAGATAAACCGGATCGCGGCCCAGCAAAACAGCACGCTGGGCCTGACATCAATCTTGTTTTCGAAGAGGAAGAGAAGCGTGGCTTGTTCCGCCTGAATGCGGTCTCGCTGGCTTTCACGGCCGGCGCCATCCTGTTCGTGTTGGTCGCGATCGCCGCGATGGTGGTCGTTCCGCTGGCGCTGCATGATCTCGGCGTGCCGGATACGCCGGCGATCCTGGTGAAAATACTGCGCTGGCCGTTGTTCTTTGTCGTCGTGGCCGTCGCGCTGGCGATTCTCTACCGCTATGGGCCGGGCCGCCGCGACGTGCGGTGGCGTTTGATCACCTGGGGCGGCGTTTGCGCGGCGCTGGCCTGGCTGGTCGTATCCATCCTCTTCTCCTGGTATGCGGAGAATTTCGCCAGCTACAACGCGACCTATGGGTCGCTCGGCGCCGTCATCGGATTCATGGTCTGGATGTGGCTCTCGACCATTGTGATCCTTCTCGGCGCCGGGATCGACGCCGAGTTGGAGCGTCCGACGGGGCAGGACTCCGCCCGACAAAGACCAGCGGTTTGAAAGGGAGACGACGATGTCCGCCGACAACTTTACTGGAATAGCGGATTACGTGGCGCGCGCGGCGGGCCGGCCGTCGGTTTTTCTCGCCGTCGTCATCTCCACGATCGCGTGGCTCCTGAGCGGACCGGTTTTCGGATTCTCGGACGGCTGGCAACTGGTCGCCAATACCGTCACGAGCGTCATCACCTTCTGGATGGTCTTCGTGATCCAGAATTCCCAGAACCGCGACAGCGCAGCCATTCAGGCCAAGCTCGACGAGCTCATTCGGGCCACGGCCTCGCGTCAGGAATTGATCGGAATCGAAGACCTGTCGGAAGAGGAGATCGAGGAAATCAAATCGCGTCACCGACGGGAAGGGCGGCATCGATAGCGCGCCAGGCGCGGCCGCCCGTTCTTCACGGCGGGAACCCGACGGGGCGCAATGGTCCTGCCTCAGGGCCCCATGGAACGTATTGATTGTTCCATGCTTGTCGTCAGGAAGGAGTTACCATGAACGTCCGATTTCTCTGCCCCAAGACGAACGAGTTGATCGTCACGGACATCGCGGCGACCCGCGAGGTCCTGCAGGAACATTGGTCGGAGGTGATATCCTGTCGCTGTCCGCATTGTGGCGAGATTCACTCATTTTCGGTCAGGGATGCCTATATCGACGGCATCCTGAGCGCCACCGCGCAAGACCAGCGCGACCTCGACAATCCGCTTGTGCGCTTCGCGCATTTCGAGCGGCAGCGCCTGGAAGCCGCGACTCCGGCGGCGACGCCGCGGCGGAACCCGCACTCCCGTTCGTAGCGCTTGCACGGTCCTCGACGGTCCATGACTTGTCACCACGTCGTGGGCCGACGCGGATCGGATGACCAGCCGCGCCCGCGCCGCCATCTCGCAGATAGCTTTATGCTATCCCGCGACGCGGCCCGCGGCCTTGCGCTCACGGATGAGATCCGGCGGCCCGACGTGGCCGGTGACGGCGGAAATGAGAGCCTCGAGCGTATCGTGCATGGCGCGGTGCCGGATCGCCTCGCGTCCATCCGGCGGATAGTGCCGTTCAAAGTCCTCGGTCGGGCCGGCGCGGCGCGCGATCGCGACACAAACCCGCCCGACCGGATTGCCGTCTTCGTCCGGTTCGGGGCCAGCCACCCCGGTGATCGCCGCCGCAAGGTCGGCCGTCGAGTGCCGCAACGCGCCTTCCGCCATGGCACGTGCGACCTCACGGGATACCGCTCCTTGCTGGCGCAACAGGTCCGCCGGAACCCCGAGGGCGCAATTCTTTTGCGCCTTCGTATAGGCGACAAACCCGCCATGAAAACGCAGGCCCGCGCCCGGCGCGTCGGCCAGAAGCTGGGACAGGGCGCCGGCCGTGCACGACTCCGCCGTGATGAGCGTCAGCTGCCTGATGCTCAACAGATGAAGCAGGTGCTCGGCCAGTTGCCCGACGTCGCCGCGCATGCGCCGCTCCGGAACCCGCGTGTCGCGTCAGGAGCCGCTAGGCGGCCTCGGCGTGCTGGTTGACCTCGGACACGGCCAGCTTGGTGAGCGCCTCGTCGGTCTTCTTCTCTTCCGACAGGGTGGCGTCGAGCAGCCTGACCGCTTGGTCGAGGCCGAGCTCGCTGGCCCAGGTCTTGAGGGTGCCGTAGCGCGCGATCTCATAATGCTCGACGGCCTGGGCGGCGGCGAGCAAGCCGGCGTCGAGGGCGGGCGTGCCCTTGTATTCCTTCATCACCTCCTGGCCCTCCTCGATGATCCCCAGGATCGCGTCGCAGGTCTTGCCGCGCGCCGGGGCATCGATCTCGGCGAAGACTTTCTCGAGCCGTGCCACTTGCTCCTCGGTTTCGGCCTCGTGCTTCTGGAAGGCCGCCTTGAGGTCCTCGGATTGCGCCGCCTTGGCCATCTTGGGCAGCGCGGCGAGGATTTTCTTCTCGGCGAAATAGATGTCTTTCAGGGTGTCGTGAAAAAGCTCACGCAGGGTTTTCTCGCTTGCCATAGGTCTTCTCCTTGATGCAGCCCCGCCCTGGTAACCTTTCCTGGGATCGATGGTTCCGCCGGACGCGAAACGCCGCGGACGTGTCGCTGGCGCGCGTGTGGCGCGCAAGCCCCAGCTGTTCCGTGCCGCACGGCGTTGCGGCCGGAACCCGAGCGCTGCGGCTCGCGTTCAAACCGGGGGGACAGAAACGAGAAAATCGATGAGCCCCCGCATCCTGGTTGCCGCCGGCGTCGCGATCGTCATCGTGGTCGGCGGCGTCGTCTATCTGCTGCGCGGCGACAGTGCCAAGCTGCCCGAAACGGCGAGCGTCGGCCCGGCCCCGACCCTGCCTGAGCCGACCAAGCGGCCGATCCCGACCATCGACATCGCCCCGGCCACAGGCTGGCCGGAGGGCGCGAAGCCGACGCCGGCGAGCGGCCTGGCGGTGAACGCCTTCGCGACCGGGCTCTCGCATCCGCGCTGGCTCTATGTCCTGCCCAACGGGGACGTGCTGGTTGCCGAATCCAACGGGCCGGAGCGCCCGGATGACGCCAAGGGCCTCAAGGGGATGGTGTTCCGGATGGCGCAGAAGCGCGCCGGCGCCGGCGTGCCGAGCGCCAACCGCATCACGCTGCTGCGCCCCGACGGCAACGGCGCCGCCACCAAAACGACCTTCCTGGAGAATCTCAGCTCGCCCTTCGGCATGGCGCTGGTCGGCAACGATCTCTACGTGGCCAACACCGACAGCGTGATGCGCTTTGCCTACACGCCGGGGGCGACCCGGATCGACTCGCCCGGCGTCAAGCTCGCCGATCTTCCGGCGGGCCCGCTCAATCACCACTGGACCAAGAACGTGATCGCGAGCCGCGACGGATCGAAGCTCTATGCCACGGTCGGCTCGAACAGCAATGCGGCCGAGAACGGCCTCGACAAGGAAGAGAACCGCGCCGCCATCCTGGAGATCGACCGCGCCAGCGGCCAGTGGCGCGTGTTCGCCTCGGGACTGCGCAATCCCAACGGGATGGGCTTCGAGCCGCAGACCGGCGCGCTGTGGACGGTCGCCAACGAGCGCGACGAGCTCGGCAGCGACCTCGTCCCTGACTATCTGACGTCGGTCAAGGACGGCGCCTTCTATGGATGGCCCTACAGCTATTATGGCCAGCATGTCGACACGCGCGTGCCGGCGAACCCGGCCATGGTGGCGAAAGCGATCGCGCCCGACTATGCGCTCGGCAATCACGTGGCGGCGCTCGGCCTGGTGTTTTCGTCGGGGCAATCGATGCCGGCGCAGTTCCGCAGCGGCGCCTTCATCGGCGAGCATGGATCATGGAACCGCAAGCCGCCGAGCGGCTACAAGGTCGTCTTCGTGCCCTTCGCGGACGGGCGTCCGAGCGGACCGCCGGTCGACGTCCTGACGGGATTTCTCCGCGACGGCGATGCGCTTGGCCGTCCGGTGGGCGTGGCGGTCGACAAGAACGGCGCGCTGCTGGTCGCCGACGACGTCGGCAATACCGTGTGGCGCGTGACACCCGCCGCCCAACAGGCCCAACGTTAGGTGGCCAGCCGCGTGGGCGGAACCGAGCCGAAGCTGGTTCGTTCAACACTCGGGCGCCGAGACGCCGCTATTCCAAAACCGCCTTTTCGTCGGGCTTACCGCGTCGGAGGAGCATGTCCAACCGGGAGACCGCCATGAAGAAATCTCTGATCGTCTGCGCCGCGCTCGCGAGCCTGATGTCCGCGCCCGCTTTCGGGCAGGACAAGGCCAGCCAGAAATTCATCACCGAGGCCGTTCAAGGGAATTACGCCGAGGTCGAGATGGGCAAGCTCGCCCAGCAGAACGGCCAGCGCGACGACGTGAAGGCCTATGGACAGATGCTCGCCACCGACCACGGCGCCGCCAACCAGAAGGCCATGGAAGCCGCGAAGGCCATCAGCGTGACGCCGCCCACCGGGCCCTCCGACAAGCAGAAGGCCGACATGGCCAAAATGGAAAAGCAGAAGGGCGCCGCTTTCGACAAGGCCTTCGCGCGCCACATGGTGGCGGACCACAAGCATGACATCGCGGCCTACCAAAAGGAATCCAAGAAGACCGATGCGGCGGGACAATACGCCAAGGACACGTTGCCGACGCTGCAAAAGCACTTGGATGGCGCGCAGGCGCTCGAGAAAAACAAGTCGGCCGGCAGATAACGGTTTTCGAACAACCCTATGCTTCAGAACTGCGCCGGCGCTTTGAGCAGCCGGCCAGCGTGGCTCTTGACGGTCTCGTAGCATTCGCAGGCGGCGTCCTGCAGGCCTTCGACGTCGAGCACGCGGATATGGCCGCGGCGGTATTTGATCAGCCCCGCCTGCTGCAGCGTGTTGGCCACGAGCGACACGCTGGTCCGCCGCACGCCCATCATCTCGGCGAGAAACTCCTGCGTCAGGGCGATATCGTCGCTGGCGGCCAGATCCCGGCAACGCAACAGCCAGCGCGAAATGCGCGCCTCGACAGGATGGCTGGCATTGCAGGCGGCCGATTGCTGCGCTTGCGCCAGCACGAACTGCTCGTGACGCATCAGGGCGGTGCGAAATACGACGCTGTTTTCGGCGAGCGCACGTACGTGATCCACATCCACGACCGAGGCCCGGCCCGTGAGCTGGACCACGGCTTTGTTCAAGGAAAGATCGCCGTCGAGCGCCGCGAAGCCTCCCACGACGCCATCCTGGCCGATCATGGCGGCCTCGATCATGTCGCCCGAGGTCAAATCCACCACCAGGGAAACGATGCCCATATGCGGGAAATAGACCGCCTTGATCGGATCACCGGCGTCGAACAGCACCAGTTCCTGCGGGAGCTCGACCACCTTGAGATGCGGCAGGAGCGCGTTCCGGTCGGTTGCCGTGAGGGCGGCCAGCATGTGATTGGAGGAGTGGATGGACAACATCGCGTTCTCCTGCCGTAAAAGGCGGGAGCGCGGTCGCGTCTCTCAGCCACTGGCGCCAGATTGCGTCCTTGCCAGTGATGCACCGAATATAGGCGCGGGTCTGTCCGATAACCAGCACAGTGAACCCGATAATTGTCGATAAACCTCGGTCGTTGCCCGGCACTTACACACATACCGGCCCGAATATTCGATAGCGGGCAGAGGCGTGGCGATGGCGGGAGCCCTATCTATCGCACTGCAGCGGAGATCGTGAGCTTGCGACGCGTGCGACGGCGAGCGGACCAAGCGCGCGGACCCGCGCCGAGCCCCAAGGGCGAAACACCGCCCGGCATGCAGCCGGCGCCGCGCGGCTCGAATGAAAAAATGTGAAGCCTATCCTGGTCGCTTAATCGTATTTGGCGACGACGGTTTCGGTGCTTCCGCATTTGGTGCAGGCGAAGGTGCGGATCTCGTAGCCGGGACGATCCGGCTCGATGCGCGTCAGCCACATCTTGGCGCCGCACTCGCTGCAGGGCGGTCGCGTGTTCGACAACGGGGTCGTGGGTGGGGATGACGCTTTCATAACCTTGCCGCGCGCAGGGGTCGCCACTGGCGCATTCTAGCAGAAAATCGAACCGGCGTTAATTTCAAATCCGCCGCCGAAGCGATCGGGTTACGACGGCGGCAGGATGATGGCGCGGCCGCTCATGCCGGCCGTCAACTCGGGCGCCTCGCCGGTGATCACGCCAATCACCTTGATCGACTGGCTCACCGGATCGACGCGGCCGCCGAGCCGGGTGATGCGGGCCGGATAGACCTTGTCGGTCTCCTCGACGCGAACCTGGAAGCCATAACCGGTCTTGAGCCAGCTGAGCCAGCGCGACGGCGCGATCAGCTCGACCTCGAGATTGCGGTTGTCGAGGATATCGAGCAAAGCCTGGCCGGGCGTGGTGTACTGGAACTCGCGCGCCTTCTGCTCGACCGTGACGCCCGCGAAGGGCGCCGAGATCGAGCATTTCGACGCCACCGCCTCGGCGGCCGCGACGTCGGCCTTCGCCTTCTGGACCTCGGCCGCCGCGATGTCGAGCTCGAGCTGTCCCATCGATTTGAGCGCCACCAGGCGCGTGTTGATCGTGAAGGTCTTGTCGGCCTGGACCTGAACGGCGCGCGCCCGCGCCACCTGGGCGCGCTGGAGCGCGCAATCGAAGACGATCAGCACATCGTCTTTCTGGAAGGACTCGCCGACCCGCGTGGCGACCCGGTCGATCCGTCCCGCCATCTCGCTCGACAGCGTGGTGTATTGGCGCGGCGTGAGCTGCGCGCGGATCTCGGGCGCGACGCCGCCCGACGGCGAGGCAGGGAAGGGCGTGCGGGAATCCTGCGCCGTCGCGCCGCCGCAGAGCGCGGTCGCCAGCCCGATCGTCAATCCCAACGCGAGCGCGTGCCGGGCGACCTGAGGCCGGCTCACGGCTGCGCCGGCGCCTCGGGCGACTCGGGCGCGTCCAGGACCGTCACGCTGTTGTCGGGGTGGCGCTCGTCGGTCGCGCGCATCGCCGCCTCTTCTTGGCGGGCGTCGGCGGGTGGCGTGGCGCCCCGGCTCGGGAACCAGGAGAATCTCGGGGCGTCGATCGGCATGCGTTCGTCGCCCGGCTGCGCGATCATGGCCGGTTGCGGGGCAGCCTCAGGCTTGGCTTCGGCGGGCGGGCGCCGCTCGTTCTCGGCCTTGACGCGCAGGATGTCGCGGCGGACCGAATTGATCTCGAGCACCTCGATGTTTTCCGGCGCCGGATCGATTCCCAACGCGGCATAAATTCGTCCCAACGCCGCCTGGGCATCGGCGAAGCTCTGGTAGCGCCGCAGGTCCGAGAACACCGTGCTCACCTGCGCCGACACCCGTTCCAGGTCGCCCTGGACGTCCGACTCGGCCCGGTTGCTGATCTGCTGATAGAGCCGCTGGTCGACCTCCGCTATTTCGGTCGACCGGCGATAGTCGGCGGCCGCCGCGAGATATTGCTCGACCGCGATATGCAGCTTGGCCAGCACCGCGATGCTCACCGCCTCGCGGCGCAGATTGGCGAGCACCTCGGCCTGCTCGGCGCGATGGATCAGCACCGGCGCGATCAGCAGGCTGTTCACATAGGCGCCGAACCGCGCCGTGACCGAAACCCATTCATGGTTCACCAGGAAGCTGTTGCTGTCGTAGTTGGGCGAGAGCGACAGGCTGACGCCCGGCAGCAGCCGCAGCAGCGCCTTGCGGACGTCATCGGCGGTGATGCGCGCCTGATAGCTCTGCTCGCGGATATCGGGATTGAGCAGAAGCGCGGTCTCCTCCATCGCGGCGACCGGCATCGGCAGCGTGCGCATGCGCAGCCCGTGCGGGCCCGGCACCGCCAGCGTGAAGCGCTGGCCGGGCGGCAGGTTGATCAGGGCCGCAAGCTCGATCTTGGAGACGTCGAGCAGGTTTTTCACCGACTCGAGCTGTCGGATCAGGTCGAGCAGCGCCTTCTGATAGCGCAACGAATCGACCGGCGAGCGCAGGCCCTCGGTCTCCACCTTGCGGGCGTTGGGCAGCGCGTTCTGGGTGGCGCGGATGGCCTGCTCGATGCGCGAATGCAGCACCTGGGCGCCGGCCGCCCGCCAGAAGGCGCGCCGCACGTCCTGCAGCGTCGTCTGGATCACCTTGCGCCGCTGCTCGTCGACCACCAGGATGCGGTCGCCCTGCTGGCGCGCGTTGATATAGCTCACGCCGAAATCGAGCAGGTTCCACGACAAGGTGAGGTCGGCGATCCAGCGGCTCTGGTCCTCCGACGTGGAGGGGACGAGCGACTGCTGCCCGGTCGCGATCGCCTGGCTCGAGCTGGCGTTGACATTGTTGCGGGCCAGGAAGGCCCCGTTGAGCGCGGCCTTGGGCAGCAGGTCGAGCCGGCTCAGATCGAGATCGTTATGGGCGAGCGCCTCTTCCATCACCTTGACGCGCGCGTCGAGGTTGTAGGCGAGCGCGCGATTGAAGGCCTCGCGCAGCGTCAGCGGATGTCTGAGCGGCTCCTGGTTGGCGAACATCGCCTCCCGATCGGCGGCCGCTTCCGCCGCGCGTTCGAGCGTCGTCAGCGGCTGCGGCGACAAAAAGCAGCCGCTTAAGAGCAGCGCCAGCACGCCCGCCAAACCGGCGCGCGCCGCGCCGTGTCCGATCTGCCGTTTCACGCCCACCCCGAATCCAGGAGATTTTTGTCTTCCCGCGGTGAGATTAGCAGCGTGGTACCGGACTCATGGTGACAAATTTTCCACACTCTACAGAAATCGCCTTACGCCCGAAGGGGCGGGGCCGGCCGGAGAGGCCCGCGGGTGGACCGCGCGGGCTTTTGCGGACTTACGGAATATTTTCCTATCCTGGCGGGATTCCAGGTGATTCTTCGCGCCGGACCGTCGAGTGGTGCACAAGGGCCGACGGAGCGCATCGGCGCTTGCGCGCCAGAATGGTCTTCGGCTTGGGTCCGGCGCGAAAAAGTGGTTGAATCCCTCCGGTCGGCGATGGGCCGGCGCGAGAATCGGC
>WNFR01006824.1_pt1 | contig 11655 bp, 14 predicted proteins | sample 5400221 | NCBI WGS metagenome assembly WNFR01 (sample SAMN13153357, study PRJNA577476) | soil metagenome | isolation source: 40 cm soil under Madrone tree | place: USA:California | collected 2016-06-14 | reverse complement strand
CATGGGCGCGTTGCGGCCGAGCGCCGGCGAGGCGCGCGTGCTGGGACACGCCACCAGCAAGCTCGACAGCGAAGGCCTCTACGCCATGCGCCGCAAGATGGGGATGCTGTTTCAGTTCGGCGCGCTCTTCACCGACATGTCGGTCTACGAGAACGTTGCCTTTCCGCTGCGCGAGCACGCCGCGCTGCCCGATGACCTGCTGAACGACCTCGTGATGATGAAGCTGCACGCGGTTGGCTTGCGCGGCGCGGCCCACCTCGCGCCGACCGAGCTTTCCGGCGGCATGGCGCGCCGCGTGGCGCTCGCCCGCTCGATCGCGCTCGACCCGCAGCTCATCCTCTACGACGAGCCCTTCACCGGGCTCGACCCGATCTCGTTCGGCGTCATCGTGCGGCTCATCCGCGAGCTGAACGATTCGCTCGGCGCCACGTCCGTGATCGTCACGCACGATGTGCAGGAAGCGCTCGGTGTCGTCGATTACGTCTACTTCATGGCCGCCGGCCGCGTCATCGCGCAAGGCCGGCCCGACGAGATTCGCCGCAGCCACGAGCCGTTCGTGCGCCAGTTCGTGAACGGCAGCTCGGAAGGCCCGGTGCCGTTTCATTACCCGGCCCCGAAGTACGACGTGGACCTCGAGCTCGCGACCCATTGATGCGCGTCGCTGACGTTCGCGCGCGCCTGGAGCGCCTGGGCTCCAGCGTGACCTTCCATGTGCTGCGCCTGGGGTTCGCCAGCCGCTTCCTCGCCTATCTGGTGGTGCATTCCGGCACGGCGCTGCGGCGCTTCCGGCTCACCACCGCCGAGATCTACTTCGCGGGCGTGCTCTCGCTCATCATTATCCTGGTCTCGGGCATGTTCGTCGGCATGGTGCTCGCGTTGCAGGGCTACGAGACGCTGCAGCGCTTCGGCGCATCCGAGTCGCTCGGCGTGCTGGTGGCGCTTTCGCTCGTGCGCGAGCTTGGCCCGGTGGTCGCCGGGCTGCTGTTCGCCAGCCGTGCCGGCTCGGCGATCACGGCCGAGATCGGGCTGATGAAGGCGACCGAGCAGCTCTCGGCGATGGAAATGATGGCGGTCGATCCGATCGCGCGCGTCGTGGCGCCGCGCTTCTGGGGCGGCGTGCTCTCGATGCCGCTGCTCGCCGTGCTCTTCTCGGCGATGGGCATCTTCGGCGGCTACGTCGTGGGCGTGCAGCTGATCGGCGTCGATGCCGGCGCCTTCTGGTCGCAGATGCAGGCGGCGGTCGATCTGCGCAACGATATCCTGAACGGCGTCATCAAGAGCGTGGTCTTCGGCATCGCCGTGACCTGGATCGCGGTGTTCGAGGGCTACGACGCGCCGCCCACCGCGGAGGGCGTCTCGCGCGCCACTACCCGCACCGTCGTCACCTCGTCGCTTGCCATCCTGTTTCTGGATTTCATCCTGACCGCGCTGATGTTCACCGGAGGCAACCACCAATGAATCGCTCAACCATCGACCTTTGGGTCGGCGTGTTCGTCGTCGCCGGCATCGCGGGGCTCCTGTTCCTCGCGCTCAAGGTCGGCAACCTCGCCTCGTTCTCCAGCTCCTCGCAGACCTACCAGGTGCAGGCGAAGTTCGCCAACATCGGCGGGCTGAAGGTGCGCGGACCGGTGAAGAGCGCGGGGGTCGTGGTCGGCCGGGTCACCGACATCCGCTTCGATAACGAGAGCTACGAAGCCATCGTGACCATCAATCTCGGCTACGAGTACCAGTTCCCGCGCGATACCACCGCCAAGATCCTGACCTCCGGCATCCTCGGCGAGCAATACGTGGGGCTGGAAGCGGGCGGCGACGGCGTGATGCTGAAGAACGGCGACCGCCTGCGCCTTACGCAATCGGCGGTCGTGCTCGAGAACCTGATCAGCCAGTTCCTGTTCAACAAGGCGGCCGAGGGCAAGCCCGAAGCCAAGGAACCGGCGAAGTGATGTTGCGGATCGTGTGCGCCGCGCTGCTCGCCGCGCTGGCCGGCTGCGCCAGCACCGCGGAGCGGGATCCGCGCGATCCGCTCGAGCCGCTGAACCGCAGCATCTACCGATTCAACGACACGGTCGACGTGGCGGTCGCGCAGCCTGTGGCGCGCGCCTACCGGCAGGTCGTGCCCGGCGAGATCCGCGATCGCGTGCGCAACTTCTTCGGCAACATCGGCGACTTTTTCATCGGCGTGAACAATTTCCTGCAGGGGAAATTCGAGGACGGTGTCAGCGACTGGGCGCGTGTTGCGTTTAATAGCACTGTGGGGCTGTTCGGCATTCATGACATCGCCACGGACATGGGCTACGAGAAGCACAACGAGGACTTCGGCCAGACCTTCGGCCGCTGGGGCGCCGGGCCCGGGCCCTACCTCGTGCTGCCGATCATCGGCTCGAGCGATCTGCGCGACGGCATCGGCAGCGGCATCGATCTGTACGTCGATCCGCTGGGCGAGGTGCGGCCCTACCATCTGCAGTACGCGCTCTGGGCCTTGCGCTTCACGCAGCTGCGCGCCGATCTGCTCGATGCGAGCCGCATCCTCGAGGAGGCGGCGCTCGACAAGTACGTGTTCCAGCGCGATGCCTACCTGCAGCGGCGCCGCAGCCTGGTCTACGATGGACAGCCGCCCCGCGAGAAGGAACCTGATGAAGACAAGGGAGCCGAAGATGACAAGGATAAGAAGCCTCGCTAGCGTCGCGCTGCTTGGCCTGCTCGCCGGCGTGATGCCGCTTCGTGCGCAGGAGGTGACGCCCGACCAGCTCGTGAAAACCGTGACGCTCGAGGTGGTCGAGCTCATCGCCAAGGACAAGGAGATCCAGTCCGGCAACCGCGCGAAGCTGATCGAGCTCATCGATGCCAAGGTGCTGCCGCACTTCAACTTCGCGGCCATGACGGCGCTTGCGCTCGGCCAGAGCTGGAACAAGGCGACGCCCGACCAGAAAAAGCGCCTGACGGAGGAGTTTCGAGCGCTGCTGGTTCGCACCTACGCGAGCGCGCTTGCCGCCTACGCCGACCAGAAGTTCGATTTCCGGCCCCTGCGCGCGAAGCAGAGCGATACGGACGTGACCGTGCAGGTGCGCGTGCTGCAGACCGGCGCGCAGCCCGTGCCGATCGACTACAGCATGGAAAAGACCGCCGCCGGCTGGAAGGTCTACGACGTCATGGTGGGGGGCGTGAGCCTGGTCGCCAATTACCGCACCGAGTTCAACAACGTCGTGCGCGAATCGGGCATCGAGGGCCTGATCAAGAATCTCAACGCCAAGAACCGCGTCCTCGTCGGGCCGGCGGCACCGGCGGCCAAGAAATGATCCGGCGCGAGGGCCCGCGCATGATCGTCTCCGGTCCGGTGACGCTCGCCAACGCCGCGGCGCTCCTCGAGGAAGGACGCCGGCATCTTGCCGACGGGGTGCAAACGGTCGATCTCGGCGAAGTGAGCGAGATGGACTCCGCGCTCCTAGCGCTGCTCCTCGCCTGGCTGCGCGAGGCGCGCCAGCACGAGCGCGCGATCGGCTTCGCCAACCTGCCGGAGTCGTTGCGCACCATCGCGCGCCTCTACGGCGTGGACCGTCTGCTGCCCGCCTCCTGAACGCCATAGAAGTCCGCGACGTTGCCAAGCGCTACGGCGAGGTACGCGCGCTCGCGGGCGTGAGCCTCGCCGTGCGCGAGGGCGAGTTCTTCGGCCTGCTCGGGCCCAACGGGGCGGGCAAGACCACGCTCATCAACGTCATCGCGGGCCTCGTGCGCCCGGACGCGGGCCGCGCTGCGGTCATGGGGGCAGATGTGGCGCGCGAGTACCGTCGCGCGCGCCGCCTGCTGGGGGTCGTCCCGCAGGAGCTGGTGTTCGATCCGTTCTTCACGGTGCGCGAGACGCTGCGCCTGCAGGCGGGCTACTACGGCCTGCGGCGGAACGACGCATGGATCGACGAAGTGATGCACCACCTCGATCTCTCCGCCAAGGCGGACGCCAACATGCGCTCGCTTTCGGGCGGCATGAAACGCCGCGTCCTCGTCGCGCAAGCGCTGGTGCACAAGCCGCCGGTGATCGTGCTCGATGAGCCGACCGCTGGCGTCGATGTCGAGCTGCGGCAGGGCTTGTGGCAGTTCGTGCGGCGCCTGAACCGCGACGGGCACAGCATCGTGCTCACCACGCACTACCTGGAAGAAGCCGAGGCGCATTGCCAGCGCATCGCCATGCTGAAGGACGGGCGCATCGTGGCCCTCGATACCACGCGCAACCTGCTCGGCAGCTTCTCCGGCCTGGAGTTTCGCGTGCACCTGGACCGCGAGTCGCTTCCCGCCGGCGTGCCGGGCCGGGTCATCGAAGCCGACGGTGGCCAGTTCCGCCTGCGCCTCGCGAACCATCTGGAGCTGGAAGCGGCTCTGGCCCGCTTGCGCGAGGCCGGTGCCAGCATCCGCGAAATGGAGGTGCATCCGCCCGATCTCGAGGAAGTGTTCCTGCGCCTGACCGGCCGGGCGTCATGACGCGCTTTGCCACACTGTGGCACAAGGAGCTGCTGCGCTTCTTCAAAGTGAGCGTCCAGACGGTCGCCGCGCCGGTCCTGACGGCGCTCCTTTACCTCGTGATCTTCGGCCATGCGCTCGAAGGCCGGCTGCAGGTCTACGAGGGGGTGCGCTACACGTCGTTCCTGGTTCCGGGGCTCGTCATGATGAGCGTGCTGCAGAACGCCTTTGCCAACAGCTCGTCGAGCCTGATCCAGTCCAAGATCACCGGCAACATTGTCTTTGTGCTCCTCGCGCCGATCTCCTACCTGGAATTCTTCGCCGCCTATGTGCTGGCCGCCGTGGTGCGTGGCGTCGTGGTCGGCGCCGGCGTGCTGCTCGTCACGGTATGGTTCGTGGAGCTGCGGCTCGAGGCGCCGGTTTGGGTGCTCGCTTTTGCGCTGCTCGGCGCGGCGCTCCTCGGCACGCTTGGCCTGATCGCCGGCTTGCTCTCCGACAAGATCGACCAGCTCGCGGCTTTCCAGAACTTCGTCATCATGCCGCTCACGTTCCTCTCGGGCGTGTTCTATTCGATCCATTCACTGCCGCCCTTCTGGCAGCGCCTGTCGCACGCCAATCCCTTCTTCTATATGGTAGATGGCTTCCGCTACGGATTCTTCGGCGTGTCGGATTTCCCGCCCGTGGCAAGCCTTGCGATAGTCGCGGCCTTCCTGCTGGTCGTATCCTTCGTGAATCTTGCACTGGTCAAGTCAGGCTACAAGCTGAGGTCCTGATGGTGACGCCGGAAAGCATCAAGCAGTCGATCGCGGCCGCGCTTGCCTGCCAGCACATCGAGGTGATGGGCGACGGCGAGCATTTCCAGGCGCTGGTCGTTTCCGACCAGTTCGCCGGGCGCAGCCGCGTGCAGCGCCACCAGCTCGTCTATGCGGCGCTCGGCGATCGCATGCGCGAGGAGATCCACGCGCTGTCGATGCGCACGCTCACACCGCAGGAGTGGCGCTCCGGTGGATAAGCTGCGCATCCGCGGCGGCGTGCCGCTCGAGGGGCAGGTGTACGTCTCGGGCGCGAAGAACGCTGCCCTGCCGATCATGTGCGCGGCGCTGCTCACCGCCCAGCCGCTCGTGCTTGCCAACGTGCCGCAGCTGATGGACGTGCGCACCATGGCGAAGCTCCTGCGTCAGATGGGCGTCGAGGCGTCGTCGCTGACGGATGGCCGCATGACGCTGCGCGCGGCGCGCATCACGGAGCCCACGGCGCCCTATGACCTGGTGAAGACCATGCGCGCGTCGGTGCTGGTGCTCGGGCCACTGCTCGCGCGTGGCGGCCGGGCGCGGGTCTCACTCCCCGGAGGTTGCGCCATCGGACTGCGGCCGGTCGACCAGCATGTCAAGGGCCTGCAGGCCATGGGCGCCGCCATCGCGATCGAGCACGGTTACATGAATGCGAGCACCGAGCGGCTGCACGGCGCGCGCATCGTGATGGACATGGTGACGGTGACGGGCACAGAGAACCTGCTGATGGCGGCGGCGCTCGCCGAAGGCACCACGCTCATCGAGAACGCCGCCCGCGAGCCCGAGGTCGTCGACCTCGCGCGCTGCCTGGTGGCGATGGGCGCGCGCATCGAGGGGGCGGGCAGCGATGTCATCCGTGTGGAGGGGGTCCGATCCCTGCGCGGCGTGCAGCACACCGTCATGCCAGACCGCATCGAGACCGGTACCTACCTCGCCGCCGCGGCGGCCACGCGCGGCCGCATCCGGCTGCACGGCGCGGCGCCCGAGACGCTCGACGCCACGCTCGAGAAGCTGCGCGAAGCGGGCGCGCGCGTGCGCGTCGACGGCGCCACCGTCGAGCTGGAGGCTGGCGGTCGGCCGAGCGCCGTCAGCCTGCGCACGGCGCCGTATCCGGGATTTGCCACCGACATGCAGGCGCAGTTCATGGCGCTCGCCGCGATCGCCCAGGGCACCGCGGTCATCACCGAGACGATCTTCGAGAACCGCTTCATGCATGCGCTCGAGCTGCAGCGCCTGGGCGCCGACATCGCCATCCAGGGCAATAGCGCGGTGGTGCGCGGTGTCGAGCGCCTGCAGGGCGCGAGCGTCATGGCGACCGACCTGCGCGCTTCCGCCGGTCTGGTCATCGCCGGGCTCGTCGCCGACGGCGAGACGATCGTCGATCGCATCTATCACCTCGACCGGGGCTATGAGGCGCTCGAGAAGAAGCTGTCCGGCCTGGGCGCGCGCGTCGCGCGCGTGAGCTAGCGCCTTGCGGTAGAATCCGCCCCCTTCAGCACGTCGATCAGGGCGATTTCCGGATGGTTGCACATGGCGAGCATCAGCCTAGCGTTGTCGAAGGGGCGCATCTTCGACGAGACGGCGCCGCTGCTCGCTCGCGTCGGCATCCGGCCTAGGGCGAACCCCGACACCTCGCGCAAGCTCGTCATCGCGACCGATCGTCGCGACCTGCGGCTGATCGTCGTGCGCGCGAGCGACACTCCCACTTATGTGCAGCACGGCGGCGCCGATCTCGGCATCGCCGGGCGTGACGTGCTGGTGGAGCATGGCGGCGAGGGCCTGTATCAGCCGGTGGACCTCGGCATCGCCCGCTGTCGCATGGTGGTGGCGGTGCCCAAAGGCTTCGATTACGCCGGCGCCGTGAGCCAGGGCGCGCGGCTGCGAGTCGCGACGAAGTACGTCAACACGACGCGCGAGCACTTCTCCGCCAAAGGCGTGCATGTGGATCTCATCCGCCTCTATGGCTCGATGGAGCTCGCGCCGCTGACCGGGCTCGCCGATGCCATCGTCGATCTGGTGGCAACCGGGCGCACGCTGCGCGAGAACGGGCTCGTCGCAGTAGAGGAGATCCTGCCGGTTTCGGCGCGCCTGATCGTCAACCAGGCCGCTCTCAAGACCAAGCGCGGCGCGTTGCAGCCGCTGATCGATGCCTTCGCCGAGGCCAGCGCATGAAGCTAAGGCGCCTTGTCACCTCGGCCGCGGGCTTCGCCGCGGCGCTCGACGGGCTGCACTTCGCGGCGGCGCGCGATCGCGGCGTGGAGCAGGCTGTGCGCTCCATCATCGCCGATGTGCGGGCGCGCGGCGATGCCGCGGTGCTCGACTACGCGCGGCGCTTCGATGGCGCCAGCGCCGCCTCCATCGCCGAGCTTGACGCTACCGCGCGCCTGCGCTCGTCGCATGCGGGCGCGGCCGAGCTCGACGCTTTGCGCGCCGCGCATGAGCGCATCCGCGCTTTTCATGAGCACCAGGTGCAGAAATCCTGGGATCACCGTGAAGCCGATGGCACACGGCTGGGCCAGCGTGTCAGTCCACTGGAGCGCGTCGGCCTTTATGTTCCCGGCGGCAAGGCGGCCTATCCGTCGTCGGTGCTGATGAACGCGGTACCGGCAAAGGTAGCGGGTGTGCGCGAGCTCATCATGGTGAGCCCCAACCCGGATCCGACGGTGCTCGCGGCGGCGGCGCTCGCCGGCGTCGACCGCGTGCTTGCGCTGGGCGGCGCACAGGCGATTGCCGCGCTCGCCTATGGCACCGCCTCGATCCCGCGCGTCGACAAGATCGTCGGCCCGGGGAACCAGTACGTCGCCGAGGCGAAGCGGCAGGTCTATGGCGATGTGGGTATCGACATGCTGGCCGGGCCCTCGGAGATCCTCGTCATCAGCGACGGCGCCGCGCCGGCCGAGTGGCTGGCGATGGACCTCTTTTCGCAGGCCGAGCACGACGAGGCGGCGCAAGCCATGCTGCTTTCGCCGGATGCGCGCCACCTGGACGCGGTTGCCGCCGCCATCGAGCGGCTGCTCCCCGCCATGCCGCGGCGCGACGTGATTGCGCGCTCGTTCGAGGCGCGCGGGGCGCTCATCCAGACGCGGGATCTCGCCGAGGCCTGCGCGCTCGCCAACCGCGTCGCGCCCGAGCACCTCGAGCTTGCCGTGGCCGATCCTCGGGCGTGGCTCGCGCACCTTACCCACGCAGGCGCCATCTTTCTCGGCCGCTGGAGCTCGGAGGCGATTGGCGACTATTGCGCCGGTCCGAACCACGTGTTGCCCACCGCCGGCAGCGCGCGCTTTTCTTCGGCGCTCGGCGTGTACGACTTCCAGAAGCGCACCAGCATCGTCGACGTGTCGCAGGCGGCCGCCGAACACCTCGGCCGCATCGCCGCCACGCTGGCCGACGCCGAAGGCCTGTCCGCGCACGCGCGCGCCGCCCGCATGAGGTACGAATGAAGCCCGAAGACCTCGTGCGTCCCGAAATCGTGGCGCTATCGGCCTATGCCGTCGCGCCCGCTGCCGGCATGGTGAAGCTCGACGCGATGGAGAACCCCTACCTGTTGCCGCCCGCGATGCGCCGCGAGCTCGCCGAGCGCCTGGCAGCGGTAGAGCTCAACCGTTACCCCGAGCCCAATTCGCCGCGGCTGCGGGAGCTGATCATCGGCAAGATGCGCGTGCCCGCAGGCATGGACGTGCTTCTCGGCAACGGCTCGGACGATCTCATCCAGATCATGGCGCTCGCGCTCGCGCGCCCTGGCGCGGTGATGATGTACCCGTCGCCGACGTTCGTGATGTACAGCATGAACGCCACCTTCACGGGCATGCGGGCCGTGCCGGTAGCGCTGCGCGACGATTTCAGCTTCGACGCTGACGCCTTCATCGCGCGCCTGCGCGCCGAGCGGCCGGCGCTCGTGTTCCTCGCCTATCCGAACAATCCGACCGGCGTGCTCTATCCACGGGCCGATGTGCGGCGCGTGATCGAGGCTGCGCCCGGACTCGTGATCGTCGACGAGGCGTACCATGTCTTCGCCGGCGAAACCTTCATGGACGAGCTGCCGCGCTACGCGAATCTGCTCGTCCTGCGCACGGTGTCGAAGCTCGGCCTCGCCGGCATCCGTCTGGGCTATCTCGCCGGGCGGCCGGAGTGGCTCGCCCAGTTCAACAAGGTGCGGCAGGTCTACAACGTGAACCTGCTGACCGAGGCGGCGGCGCTCTTCGTGCTCGAGCGACTAGACGTGCTCAAGGCCCAGGCGGCGGAGATTCGCGCCGAGCGCGAGCGACTGGGCGGCGCGCTGCGCGCGATGCAGGGCGTGACGGCGTTTCCGTCGCGGGCCAATTTTTTCCTGGTGCGCGTGCACGACGCCGCGCGCGCTTACGACGGGCTCCGGCGCCAGGGCGTGCTCGTGCGCAACCTGCACCCGGCGCTCGCCAACTGCCTGCGCATCACGGTCGGCACGCCGGACGAAAACCGTATACTGCTCAACGCGCTGAAGGAAGCGCTCTGATATGCGCACGGCCGAGGTCGCCCGCAATACGAAAGAGACGCAGATCCGCGTGCGCGTGGATCTCGACGGCACCGGCGTCGCGCGCCTCGCCACCGGTATCCCGTTCCTCGAGCACATGCTCGACCAGGTAGCGCGCCACGGCATGCTGGATCTGGAGATCGATGCCAGGGGCGACCTGCACATCGATGCGCACCATACGGTGGAAGACATCGGCATCATCCTCGGCCAGGCCTGCGCGCGCGCCATCGGCGACAAGTCCGGCATCGTGCGTTACGGCCATGCCTACGTGCCGCTCGACGAGGCACTCTCCCGGGTGGTGATCGACTTTTCCGGGCGACCGGGCCTCGAGTACCACGTGAAGTACGCGCGCAGCCTGATCGGCGAGTTCGATGTGGACCTGGTGCACGAGTTCTTCCAGGGTTTCGCGAACCATGCGCAGATGACGCTGCACATCGACAACCTGCGCGGCGAAAACGCCCACCATCAGTGCGAGACGATCTTCAAGGCGTTCGCGCGCGCGCTGCGCATGGCCGTGGCGCGCGACCCGCGCGCGCAGGGCTCCATCCCTTCGACGAAGGGCTCGCTCTAGCCGCATCGTGGCGCAAATCACAGTCGTCGATTACGGCATGGGCAACCTGCGCTCGGTGTCCAAGGCGCTGGAGCATGTCGCGCCGCACGCCCAGGTCGCGGTGACGGCAGACGCGGAGGTGATACGCGCCGCCGAGCGCATCGTCGTGCCCGGGCAGGGCGCGCTGCCCGACTGCATGCGCAACCTGGCGGCAAGCGGTGCTCGCGACGCCGTGCTCGAGGCGCTTGGCGCAAAGCCGTATCTCGGCATCTGCCTCGGCCTGCAGATGCTCTTCGAGCGTGGCGAGGAAGGCGACACGCCGGGCCTCGGCCTTTTCGCCGGCCGGGTGCCGCGCTTCGCGGCGACGCCGCTGAAGATCCCGCACATCGGCTGGAACGAGGTGCTGCAGGAGCGTGCGCACCCGCTGTGGGCCGGCATCAGCGACCGCAGCCGCTTCTACTTCGTGCACAGCTACTATCCCGCGCCCGCGGATCGCACGCTGAGCGCGGCAAGCTGCGTGTACGGTGTGCCCTTTACCTGCGCCGTAGCACGGGATAACATTTTTGCTGTCCAGTTCCATCCCGAGAAAAGCCAGTCCGCCGGCCTGCAACTCCTCTCCAACTTCGTCCGCTGGCGTCCTTGATTTGATTGCCCACGAGCACTGCTGTGCTCATCATCCCTGCAATTGATCTGAAAGACGGCCGCTGCGTGCGGCTGCAGCAAGGCAAGATGGACACGGCCACCGTGTTCTCTGAAAACCCCGTCGAGATGGCGAAGCACTGGGCGGCCCAGGGTGCGCGGCGCTTGCACATCGTCGACCTCAACGGCGCGATTGCCGGGCGCCCGAAGAACGAGAAGGTGATCCGCGAGATCATCACGGCGGTGGGCGAGCAGGTGCCCGTCCAGGTGGGCGGCGGCATCCGCGACCTCGACACGATCGAGAGCTATCTCGACGCGGGCGTCACCTACATCGTGATCGGCACTGCCGCGGTAAAGAATCCCGGCTTCCTTTCCGACGCCTGCTACGCCTTTCCCGGCCATGTCATCGCGGGACTGGACGCCAAGGAGGGCAAGGTCGCGGTTGAAGGCTGGTCCAAGCTGACCGGCCACGACGTGGTCGATCTCGCGAAGAAGTACGAGGGCTACGGCATCGAGGCGCTCGTCTATACCGACATCGGCCGCGACGGCATGATGAGCGGCATCAACATCGACGCCACCCTGCGCCTGGCGCAGGCCACCAAGACGCCGATCATCGCCTCGGGCGGTCTGAACAGCGTCGAGGATGTGCAGGCCGTGTGCACCAAGCTCGCGCCAGAGGGCGTGATCGGCGCCATCGCCGGCCGCGCCCTCTACGAAGG
>WNFR01006822.1_pt1 | contig 11659 bp, 8 predicted proteins | sample 5400221 | NCBI WGS metagenome assembly WNFR01 (sample SAMN13153357, study PRJNA577476) | soil metagenome | isolation source: 40 cm soil under Madrone tree | place: USA:California | collected 2016-06-14 | reverse complement strand
GCGATGATCGATTGCATCAACTCAACTCGAGGCGGACATATCGTCACGATTGAAGACCCAATTGAATTTCTGCACCGCGACAAGCAATCCTTCGTCACGCAGCGCGAAGTCGACGTTGATACTCGATCGTTCGCCGAAGCATTGCGCGGGGCACTGCGCCAGGATCCGGACGTGATTCTGGTTGGTGAAATGCGTGATCATGAAACCATCGAGACAGCTCTCACCGCCGCCGAGACCGGACACCTTGTTCTTTCCACGCTGCACACACTCGACGCCACCGAAACTATCACACGCATTGTTTCATCATTCCCCTCGCATCAGCAGAGGTCGGTGCGTATCCAGCTCGCAGGGATCTTGAAGGCCGTGATTTCGATGCGTTTAGTGCGAGCTGCCAAAGGCGCGGGCCGAGTGCCCGCCATTGAGGTGCTGGTATCCACTGCGCTAATTCGCGATCACATCATCAACGAAGAAAAGACGTACATGATCCGCGAGGCCATAGCCGCAGGGACTTCACAATACGGCATGCAAACATTCGATCAATCCCTGTTTCAACTGGTCCAATCAAAGCTGATTTCATTGGAAGAAGCGTTGCACAACGCGAGTAATCCGGATGAATTCAGAATGCGTGTCTCGGGTATTGTGTCGGCGGGGCAGGCAATGAGCACCATGAGACCTACCACCATGAGCCCTTCGGCGACGCAGAAAAGCCACGAAGAGGAATCTGTGTTCGTGAAGCACTAGCCTGATCTAGTTTGCTTTGAGGCTTGCGACAGCGAGAGTTGAAAGTGCTGGACCCTGCATTTCGAAGTACTGCGGATTCTCACCCACGATCGCTGCCGCAAAGAATAACGGGACGTAACCCGCATTTTCATCTCGAAATACATTGTCCAGCCGGCCGCGATTGTCAAAAAGGGTCCAGAAATTTCTGTCGTAATATCCCGCCTCGCGTAATTCTCGCAGTGTATCTCTCACCCATTCCGGTCCACGATTGAAACTTAGTATAACGAGAGTCAGGCTTTGCGAATCGTCTCCGAGTTCGGCCATCCGATCTGCGATATAGTGCGCCGCGGCCAGCGTCATTTTCTCCACGTCGCACATATCGCTTCGCGCAACTCCATATTGTTCCGCCGTCTGCGGTAAGAATTGAAAAATTCCCTACGCTCCCAGTTTGTTCACGTAACAGTCTCTGTATTCCGACTCGATGAGCGGTTTAGAGACGAGAACGTCTTTTACGTGCCGCGCTTTTTCGCGGCCGCGATTATCGGCGAGGACCCACCGGCGTTCGGTCTGCAAATGCAACCACTGTCTTCGAATCAATGAGGGTTAGTTCACGCGCATCCTGCGCATCACACGAACACCGGAACGCCAATCTTCGTTGATGTCGAACCGGTAGATCTCGAGTTCACTCGCGATGCACCTGGCAAGCGTTCGAAACGACGGATGAACTCGAAGTGTCGGTGCGACCAGATATACCAGCGGCGACTCGTCCCGGATTCTTCTGTCACCGAATAGTCTTGCTTTGGCGATATGACCTCTACGGCGGTGCGCCTCAACGCGCCGCCAGTAGTCAGCCCCCTGCAACACATGTTCACGATCTTCTGAGACCTTTAGTTCAATGACTACCAGTCGCCCATCGCGTCTTAGCGCCAGCATGTCGATAGGCCTGACGCCGAGTTTACCTCCGCGCGCGGTTCTAAACTGCGCATGGAGCGGAGCAATAATTAATCCCGGATCCAGCTTTGTAATATCGTGACGCAGGAGCGACTCCAACCATGCTTCGGCGGCATTGCGATAAAGGGCGTGGCGATGGTCCAGAGCATTAGCAGATCGATGTTCCGCTAAGTCACGGAGCAGGTTGCGCCACTCATCCACTGTTGTTTCGTCGAGCAGACGGCGATGCAGTCCTTCCGTACCAAACCAGACGCGCTCGACACCCATGACGGAACGAACGCGCGCGAATGGCAACCCCAAGTATCTAAGGGTCTCGCCGTGACGCGCATGTACTACGTCAATCGCCTGCGGCGCCTCGGCAACAATCGCAGCGGTCCCGACAGTCATTGCGGCCGGGGGCACCGGAGGAAAACGCGCCAATCTCTTTTTCCACAACTCTCTTCGATCGGGACAAGGTATTGCTTCCAACGCCGTCAGGGCATCGTCAGCTGTGTAGACTCTGATGACTTCTCGCAAACTCTCACGCAGCAAAGCGATTCGCAGAAATGCAGGCTTGAGCAAATCATCCGATACAATCAGCCAGAGCTGTTGCACGTATGGAGGACGCACTCGTTCTGACGTACGTATGAACCAAAGAAGAGCCGACGCGAGGAAAGCATCGACGCCTGCTGGATGGGTTGACGCAACAGAACCCGTTACGGCAATCCTTTCTCGCTTCCTCCGCAATAGGATGCGTGCATATCCTCCCGGCTGTCCGCGTCTGATGCCCGGACTGAGCGCCGCTCGCTCGATCTTCGTTTCCGGCAACAGAGCACCGGAAAGCTGGGCCAATCGTTCACAGCGAAATTGGCGAGCTGCCTTGATCGTTGCTGTGATCGCATTTGCCGAAGCGCGGGGAATCAACTCGATTAAGGGACGCTCCGCTCCCATTTTCCTCGACGCCTGCAAAGAAAGAATTTGGCCATTCCAATGCCAACCGAGGATCCGCCAGGATCTGCTGCCTTTCTCAGTCCAACAGGAAAGCACCAGCCGGCCTTGCGAGATTTCGATATCAAGTTCATTTCTTCTGAGAGCCTGGGCATTGCCCTGGCCAGGTGTGCAAAACCATTCTGCGTGGGCAGCAAACAGTTCGGCGATCTGACGCTTTGCGGTGGCCAATAAGTCGGGACTCGTGAGGCGTTGAAACATCGTGAGGAAGATGTTCTGGAATCTAGGTTCAGTTTTGGAGAACTAGTCGATTACAGAACCGAATCATTTATCATTTTTCATTTTTCATTTAGTCATTTAGTCATTTCTCTGAAGGCAAGAATTGCACGTGAGATTAACATTAGACAGGATAACTCTTGATCCATAAATGACAAATGATAAATGATAAATGATTCTCGGTTCGTTGTTACTTCTACCGTGTGCTACCATTTTTGGTCAACTAAATTTGCGCTGAAAGGTCGGGTGACAACAGCAAAGCACAATGGATAACGTTTATCTTGCGGGAGCCGTGCGGACACCGATTGGCCGGTTTGGCGGCGCCTTGGCATCGTGGACAGCGGCCGATCTGGGGGTCGCTGTCGCCAAGGAGAGTTTGCATCGCACTGGTGTACCGGCCGGCGAAATCAACCAATCGATCTGGGGTTGTGCGCGACAGGCGGGCGGTGGACCCAATGTGGCGCGACAGATCACCTATCGTGCTGGTGTGCCCGAAACGGTACCTGCCTTCACTGTCAATCAAGCCTGCGGCTCGGGACTAAAAGCGATCATTCTTGCCGCGCAGGAAATTATGCTGGGTCGTGCCGATATTGTTCTCGCGGGTGGGACGGAAAGCATGTCGCGAGTGCCCTACTTTGCCGAAGGCGCGCGGTGGGGCACGCGTCAGGGCAACACACAGTTGGTGGATGGCATGTATCGCGATGGCTTTAGCGATCCGCTCTCCGGACTGGTGATGGGAGAAACCGCCGAAAACCTGGCACGCCGATATGAAATTTCCCGGACAGAACAGGACGAGTATGCACTCCGCTCGCAACAGCGCGCACAAGCGGCTCTGAAGTCAGGCCGATTCGATGAGGAAGTCTTGCCCCTTGAAATAAAGGATCGCAAAGATGCGGTGACGAGCTTCGCGCGAGATGAACATCCTCGAGCGGGCACGACGATGCAGGATCTAGCTAAACTGTCGCCAGTGTTTTCAGAAGATGGCTCCGTTACGGCTGGTAATTCTTCAGGCATAACCGATGGTGCTGCCGCGCTGGTTGTGATGAGTGAGGCAGCTCTCAAGAAATCGGGCACGACACCGCAAGCTCGAATCGTAGACTACGAGATCACCGGTGTCGCTCCTGAGATCATGGGAATCGGTCCGGTGCCAGCTATTCGAATGCTTCTCGAAAGACAGCAGCTCAGTCTAAACGCCATTGACTTGATTGAGCTCAACGAAGCCTTCGCAGCCCAGGTGATTGCCTGTGATCGCGAACTGCAGTTTGATGCGGAAAAACTGAATGTAAACGGAGGCGCGATCGCGCTGGGCCATCCCATAGGCTGTACGGGAGTGCGCATAACCACAACCTTGCTCAGCGAGATGCAAAAGAGAGGAGCGAGGCTTGGTCTCGCGACGCTTTGTGTTAGCGGAGGCATGGGTCTCGCACTTCTGGTCGAACGCGTGTGATAAACAAAGCACGTTCCCAATTCCTAATCCTGATTTCAACTGCCGTTGGCGTGCTTCTCATTTCCGCGTGCAAATCACCTGCACCCCGATCTGATACTAATCAGACCTCTACTAATGCAATCATCTCCTCGACGCCTCCATTTCAAACAAAGGAGCCTGAACGCTATCAGGCTGTTCGCAGCCTGACCTTCAGCAAGGCCGGCGGTGCGTCTGTCAAGACGAAAACTCTGCTTGCAAAAGATGGTGAGATGCGTCGCGATGAATACCAAACGGAGACTAACCAAAAGATTGTCTACTTAGATCTTCCTGCAGGGCGTTTCATCCTATTACCGGAAGCAAAACTTTTCGCGGATTTGAGCAGCGAAGCTGGCGGCGGACTCGACCCCTCGGATCGCCAGGACACCGACTCAGAGAGTTCTCCTGACCGGTTGCTCAACACCGATCCGATCGCAGCGCGCTACGAGAAAATGGAAGGTGAAGTAGTGAATGGCAGAAATACCAGCAAGTATCGCGTGCTCGTTAACACTTCAACCGGTGGAACCGTCAGCAATCGTGAGACGTTAATTTGGATTGACGAGGCTCTGGGTCTGCCCCTCAAATCGGAAACCGTGACGTCCAACGGTGATCGGACTGACATGGAACTGTCAGGAATAGTGCTGGAGGTCGACAAGCATCTTTTTGAGATACCTGACGGTTATAAAAAGGTTGCGCCACGGGAAATCCGCGAACGGCTTAACACGCATGATTGATCAGAGGTTCCTGAAGTCCGTGAGAAAGCTATTACCTCAAGCCAACCTCGACGCCCGATGCGGGCATCCGAAGTCAGGCTCAATGGTTATCCTTGCGTCGAATCTCCCAGCATAATTGCAGTATTGACAATCTCTCGAATGAAAGGTCTTGCTAGTGAACATTAAGTTTTTCAACATCGTTCTCATGCTCCTGCTAATCGGAGGCTGTCTCCAGGCAAGTAGTCACGCGCAAACCGGCGCCAGAAATTCAGCGCAACCGGCACCCAGCTTGATGGCGTCGCTGCCCGAGTCAGATGCTGTTGCCCAGGTAAGTGTGAAACGTCTACTGAATGATGTGATGCCCAGATTACTGGCAGGCAATCCAGCGAAGCTCGCCCAGGCCAACGCAGACATCGAACAATTCAAGACCCGAACGGGTATCGATCCGCGCGCCTTCGACGAAATCGCTCTCGGCGTACACTACAGCTACCCTTCTGAGGGAATTACAAAACTGCAAACGGTCGGCCTCGCGAAGGGTTCTTTCAATGCCGGTGCAATGGTCGCAGCGGGACGCGTGGCAGCCAATGGTAAGTATCGTGAAGAGAAATACAAAGGTAAGACGATCTATATCTTCACTCTCGATCAGGAAGTAACATTTCTTGGTCTCTTTAGCTTTAAGGTCAGGCAATTGGCCGCTTCACCCCTTGATAGCAACACACTCGCCATCGGAGACTCTGAAAGCATTCGAAAAGTGATCGACGTTGGTGGTGGCCGTAGACGTGCAAACTCGGAACTGATCGCGCTTGCCGGCCGCGACCCAAATGCGATCATCGGCTTCGGCAGCAATGTCTCGCCATCGTTATTGAAGAATTTGGACATCGGCAATGCTGCTATTGCCGCTGACTTGTCTGCAGTTCGCCAGGTTTATGGTGCTGTGGGCACCGATGACAAAGACGTCGACTTGTTTATTGGGGCGCGAACCATTAATGCCGATGCGGCACGCAATCTTGGCGACACGTTGGAAGGACTCAAACAGTTTGGGGCCTTATTCATAAACCGTCTGTCGGGCGCAAAGGGAGTGCTGGCAAAAAGCGCGTTAACAAATTTGAAGATCACCACGCAGGCTAATGAGCTTCAGATTCGGACCGCGGTCGCGCAGGCTGACATTGGGCCATGGATGGCCAGGTAGCAAACAGTAAACAGCAAACAGTAGACAGCAAAAAGCCAGGAACCGCAGCGGATACTGTAGTTCCTGGCTGTTTGCTGTCTGCTGTTTGCTCGTTTGCTATTTAGTTGGAAAACTCAATCCACCCGGTGGCGCTGCCGAGGGCTCTTCTTCTTCCATTGTCGCCAGCACGTCATCATAGATCTTGATCTTGCCGTCGCGTCTCATTCGTTCCTGCACTGCGGCAATATAGTCTTCAAATACCTGGTTCTGACGTTCGCTGAGCATGGTCTGTGTCAACTGTTCGCGTTGCTTTGCAAACTCTGCCAGGTCAGCTGCATTCCGCTTGGTGACCCCAAAGACAACCCAGTTGGCGCCCACCTTAACCGGTGTTTTGTTCAGTTCTCCTGCCTTCAAACCATAGATCGATTCGTCGAGCGCCGGGCTTTCGCCGGCTTTTCCAAGAGTGCCACCGACCTTGTACCCCTCTTCCGTGGACGCTTCCAAGCCCAACTTCTCGGCAGCGGCTTTGAGCCCGTCCGGCGAAGTTACCGAAGCCGTTAACTCTTTCGCCTTCTGCTCGAGTTGTTCGTTGGCGCGTTGACGTTTCAGGGCATCGCTTACTTTCGTCTTCACTTCGTCAAAATCGGGAATGCGAGGCTCCTTCTTGTCCACGAGTAGGGGGATTGCGAATCCGCCCTTCACACCAGTGGGTTCTCCCACGTCGTTCGGATTGTTAAGTTTCGCCAGGGTCTGCTCAAACTGTTGATTGCTGCCAATAGTAGGGACATCGTCGCCGGGCTTTACGTAAGGTGTTTCGCGAACCATCTCTGCCGGAGTCATGTTTGCTTCGGCGGCAAGTTCTTGGGCCACTTTCTGGACGTCCTTTGTTTCCTTCAAACGCGCCTGGGCCTGCGTGGCAAGTTTGAATGCGGCACCATATCCACGTCGATTGCGCAACGACACGAGTAGTTCCTGCTTCGCTTCTTCAAATGTTTTGGGAACAGAATCGCCGCGTCGAAAGATGTACCAGTTGCCGGCGTACTTGATGGGAATATCGGAAACGTCGCCCGGTTGCATATCCAGAGTCCGGTCATAGAGTCCGTTGGGTTTGTTTGGATTCACCTTCACCGGATTTGGGAGAAAACCTCCGCTCTTAGCAGTCGCCGGGTCTTCGGAATTTCCCCGAGCCGCTTCAGCAAATGCTGCCTCAGTGCCCTGACCTGTCGAGCCGCGCAGCTTAGCTATTAAGTCTTTCGCTTTTTGCTCGACCTGCGAATCGAGATCCTTGCGCGCGACTTTCAGAAGAATCTGCTGCACCTTTACACCAGCCTGCCGGTGTTCCGGCGAAAGCTTGTCGTATTCGTCGTGCAGATCTTTATCTGAGATCTGAAGTTTTGCACCTGCCTTCTCCTGGTCAATGTAGAGGTAGCGCACTTTCTTTTGCGGTTCGAGATAGCGGTATTCAGTTTTGTGGCTGTCGTAATAGCTCCGCAACTCCTCATCAGATGGCTGGATCTTTTCAGCAAGCTTGTCGGGAGACACCACCACGTAACTGACATCAAAAGAGGTATTCTTCCGCTGGTAGTCGCCCTGCACCTCTTCGTCAGAAACTTTAACGCTCGCGCTAATGAAGGCCTTTAGTTTTTCCTGTGCAATCTCATCACGCAGGTCGCGCTCGAATCTTTCGACGTCGCCATAGCGCGCGGTGATGCTCTCTTTGTAACGATCGATACCGACAAACTGGCCAGACGCATCCGAAAACTGCTTCCGAATCTTGTCGGCGACTTCGGCATCACTTGCTCCGAGACCGAGGCGAGTCGCCTCCTGGGCAATGACGTGCTTGCTGATTAGGCCCTCGAGAAAGCGCTTGTTGCCACCGAGTTGTGCCAGGCTGATGCGCCCGCCAAACATCTGCTGGTAGTTTTCCCTGACCTGCGCGAGATCAGCCACCGTGACCTGATCCGAGCCGACTTTGGCCACGATTTCAGTGTTCTTGGAGGGTTCGATATTGCGTGCTGTACGTCCAGGAGCGTAGAAAACTATCAAGCTCACAGCCATTAGAACAGCAAAACCGAGGATGATGATGTTGCGAGTCCGCTCCAGCCGTCCGAGTTGTTTAAGCATTATTTATACCTTTCCGCAAACTGCGGATTGTAAGGGAGACGCAACGCGGGAGGCAACTGACGAGAGAAGATAGTAGTGTCCTAATCTGTAGGGGCGTCCCTCCGTGGGCGCCCCATTCATGCGGATCTGCCACTCAAGAAAGGGCGCCCACGGAAGGACGCCCCTACAGATTAGGACACCACCGAGGAGATTGTCCGTGGTCCGTGGTCGTTAGTAGGTATTTGAACTTTGTGCTTGGTACTTTGTCCTTTGTTCTTGTGGCCGCCGACTCCCCATGAATTGAAAGCACTGCTGCCAAGAACAAAGTACCAAGAACAAAGGACAGCCGTTCACGCTACGGACCGCTGACCAACCACCGTTTGCTCCGCTGTAAAGCGAATGCTATTTTATTCGTCTTAATGGACATTACAGGCGGCTCAACATGGCTGTGGGTGGGATTTAGCCTTTTTATTCTCTGCATGCTGGGCTTGGATCTCGGCCTCTTTAACCGCAAAGCTCACACCGTCAGATATCGCGAAGCCTGGATTTGGAGTGGCGTCTGGGTGACGTTGGCCATGCTCTTCGCCAGCCTGGTTTTTCGTCATCAGGGTTCGCAGCGCGGTCTCGAATTCCTTACCGGCTATCTGATTGAACTATCGCTTTCGGTTGATAATCTCTTCGTCTTTCTCCTGATCTTTTCTTATTTCAAGGTACCTTCGCGTTATCAACACCGCGTGCTCTTTTGGGGCGTTCTTGGCGCTCTCGTCATGCGTCTGACTATGATCTTCGTCGGCGCAGCTCTCATCAATCGCTTTCAGTGGATCATCTACATCTTCGGCGCTTTCCTGGTCTACACAGGGCTAAAGATGTTCAAGCAGGAGGAGTCTGATCTCCAACCGGAGCAGAATCCGGTAGTCCGGATCGTAACTCGTTATTTTCCGATAACCCGGGAATATGAAGACAAGCATTTCTTCACGAAAGTAAACGGGCGACGTGCCGGCACCTTGCTTTTGCTCGTGTTGATTGTCGTTGAAGTGACGGATTTAGTTTTTGCGGTCGATTCGATTCCAGCAATCTTTGCGATCACGACCGACACCTTCATTGTTTACACCTCAAACGTTTTCGCCATTCTCGGCTTACGCTCCATGTACTTTTTGTTATCCGGGGTGGTGGAAAAATTCCGTTACCTGAGGACCGGTCTGGCGATTGTTCTGACTTTCATTGGGGCAAAGATGCTGCTTGTGGCAGTGGGCGTGCACATCCACATATGGATTTCGCTTGTCTTTGTCGCGGTAGTGTTGCTCGGTTCCGTCGCCGCTTCACTCCTTCTCACTGAAGATTCTGAGTCCACTATCCACGTCGATCTCCCATCTGACTTCGATTTGCCACTGACTGAGGATGCGCCCCTGACGCTTGAGGACGTCGAGCACCCCGAGTCGCACGAAGAAGAACCGCAAAGCGTCGAACCACGCCGCTAAAAACTCCTAATTTTATGTAGGGGCGTCCCTCCGTGGGCGCCCCGAGTGGCGCGGAAAGGGGCGCCCACGGAGGGACGCCCCTACAGTTTCGTCAAATTAGAACACCAATCTCAATTAAACGTGCTTGAACCACGTTCAGCCCTGTGTTAGATTTCAATTGGTAGTTGCTGCCAGGTACTTCGGCGGTCTGCGACCGCCAGAAGCCGTGTCGGACCCACTCCTTGAAGTGCGGATTAGTCCCCTTTCGGACGTTGCGACGGATTGCCCGCACGCCAGCGTCTCAACTTGTTCGCCCTTTCCTTCGTAAGTCGATTCAATAATGGCTAATAGAACCAGTCCTTTTGCTTTTGATTGGTGGATTATTCAGAAGCGTTTTATCTATCTGATGATCGTCTTCCTGGTTCTCTGTGTCACGGCTGCCGGCGCCGCCCTCTACGTTTGGAAGTATGGCAATCCCCTCAAAAACGTCGGCATTAGAACGAAGGCGCCGTCTGGTGCAAGGTTTATCTCCTTCGAGGGAGACGTGCGCATCGTCCGGTCTGCGACTCGTGAAACTATTTCCGCAAGCAGCGATACCGAACTCTATCCTGGAGACACTGTGCAGACGCAGGCCAGTGGTCGCGCGCGTATCATCATGGCAGATGGTTCCACACTTGTTGTGCGGCCAAACAGCACGATCATAGTCCGCGACAATGCCGGCGGCGACGATGGAAAGAAAACGAATGTTCATGTTGTAGTCGACAGCGGCCAGATGTACGTGCACACCGAGCAACAGCCGGAAGGCACTACCAACGTCGTCGAGACGCCGAAGACTCAAAGCAAACTCGGCGAACAGACCGGAGCAACTTTTGGTGTTAACCCTGAAGGCACGGAAGAAATTCGCATCACTACCGGCGTGGTCGAAACAACAAACCGAGCAGGCGACAAGGCCTCTTTTCACGGTGGCGACTACGTTTCAGTGAACCCATCGGGAACCATCTCACGCCCGCAGAAACTGTTAGAAGTTCCGTTACCTGCCGAACCCCGCGACCTGCAAAAGATTTTCATCGGCGCCAACGGCTCCGCCAGTGTGCCGCTGAAATGGTTGCGACCGCAGTCAGGCACTGCTGCTTACTATCGCGTCGAAGTAGCGACCTCTCCCTTCTTTGTGGCGGATGGTAAAGTAATTGAGCGCGATCAGTTGGCCTCGACTGAGTTTGGCGCTAGTGATCTTCGCCCCGGCGTTTACTTCTGGCGAGTACGGGCCACCGCGGCAAGCGGACAAGTGAGCGATTGGAGCGATCCGCAGAAATTCATGGTCGCAACTCGCGGCAGTGCTTCGCAGGTCTCTGTTTCTAACCTTACGGCCGAGTTATTGGGGGGAAATGTTTTTCTTGTCCGAGGTCAAGCTGAACCAGGCACCACTATTCACGTTGGCGGTCGCGAAGCACTGGTTCCTACCGGCGGATCATTCCAGATTCAGATCACAGCGTCAGCGGGCGCTCGTGAAGTTATGGTTGACGCGCAAGACAACCAGGGGAATACCAGCCAATACAAACTGCAGCTTGCAGGGCGTTCTAAGAGTTGAGAGAGAGGTTAAAGAAATAGCGGGCATGTCGAAGCATGTGATTCTACTGACAGATGCTCATGAAGCTCCAGCCTACGAGCTCATTGAAGCCCTACGAGTAGCCGGCGTGAAGACGCTGATCGAAGGCCTGCGCGAAGTCGAGGTTGAAGTAGAGCTCGCTCGACAACGTGAAACTCAAGGCTCAGAGGAAACTCTCGGTCCACCACCTCTGGCAATAATATATGAAGTCGTGCCTGGTGCTGACATGGTCGAACTACACACTGCAATTGACCATGCAAAAGCATTCTGGCCCGG
>WNFR01006820.1_pt1 | contig 11661 bp, 8 predicted proteins | sample 5400221 | NCBI WGS metagenome assembly WNFR01 (sample SAMN13153357, study PRJNA577476) | soil metagenome | isolation source: 40 cm soil under Madrone tree | place: USA:California | collected 2016-06-14 | reverse complement strand
AAGTTGAGAGTGCAGGGGGCGCGAGCCCCCTGCCGGGGTGCGACCCCCAGAATACCCCTTGTCCCTTAACAAGTCGGGGGTGCAGGGGCGCTAGCCCCTTGCCGGGGTGCGGGGTGTCCCCGCCCTTCTCCCTCACCCCGCCGCCGGAGGCGGCGCAAGAGAAAGGAGACCTGAATAGTTACGAGCTTGGAATGCCCTCGATTCATCCGAATTTTATCCATCTTTTATAGGTAGTGTAGCACCCTTTCATCAGCTCAGCTATGTAAAAGAAAATAGGAACGGTGTGATACATTTCACACCTGGGCAACTTTAACAACAAAATTTGTGAGAATCCTTGCCTATCATTTCAAAAATCTTGTATACTTCGTGTATAGATGGATTCTAAATGCACCTGGTTCCTTTAGATCGTCCAGAATTGGCTGTAGGTTAGACTGACCGGCATATCGTGACCTGTTAGAAATAAAAACCGGGAACGGCCATGAGTAAATACATTTTGCTGGGCATTGATGCTCCCATCTCACCAGCTACACAGCAAGCACTGCGAACGATGAGCGAGTTCATCGAGCAGGCTGCCCCATACTTAAACCTGGTGTTACTCCACGTTATTCCTGTACCCGCTATTGCATCCCCCGCCCTGGGTATGTATATTGGGCACATGCAGCCCACCGTATTCACCTACGAGCAGCGCGCCCAGGCAGAGGACGCCTTGCGCAAGGCGCGGACCGAATTGCAGAAACAAGGCATTGCTCCGGACCAGATTGAAACGCAGATACGCTTTGGTGCATCGGCGGACCAGGTTGTCAAGGCGGCTCAAGAATTACATGTCGACTTTATCGTTATTGGCAGTCGGGGCAGCTCCCTGGTGCAGAAGATCAGACGTTTAATTGCCGGCAGTACTTCGCGCAGAATCCTGCAGCTTGCCTCTTGCCCGGTGATGATTGTTAACTCTACACCATCCAAATCGAAGCAAAAACAGCCCGCTAACCTCGTAACCTGGTACGAAGACTCCATTAATCATTACTTGCAAGAACACACCGGCGACCTCACCATCTTCACCCCCCTGGAAGTTGCCCAAATGTTTGTGCCACCAAACAAGAAAGCCCCAGGCCGCAAGGAGAGAGCAGCCGCTATCCTTGCGTTAGAAGAGTTAGCGCGTAACGGCGTCTTGTGCCGCCATGACGTCAAAGGCGAACTGCGCTATGTAAATGATTAGGTATTGCGCTTGTCCCTTCTCTACGCTCGATCAGCCTGCCCAGCCCGTATATAGTAGGGGCGGGGCTTGCCCCCGCCCTGTATGCTTGCCCCCGCCCTGTGGCCTTGCCCCCACCAGGTTAATCTCTAGATCACGATAGAAGCTGCCCCAACTCCTCTGGTGTGTTGACAGGGGCCAGGCAAGCGAAATTTTGACAGACATAGGCGGTAGCTTTGCCATCTTTCAGCGGGCGATCTGCCAGTAATGGCAGAGTTAGTATGGCCTCCCCATCTTCAGGCGCGGCGCAAGCCAGCACGCTGTTCGGTAGATAGCGCGTATTGATCACCTCCAGTAAGTCGCGCGTATCCGCCTGTTTAGGATCACCGGTGATGGCAATTTCCTTGCTCTGCGAAATGGCAAAGTCAAGTGCACCGAGCACGTGCCCGAAAGCCTGCGGGTGCTGCACCATAACATCGGCCATGGGGAACAGGTAGTCATCTGCGAACTGGCGATACACATCCTCACCCGTAAAAGCTGCCAGGCGCAGCAATACATCCGCGGCCACGCTGTTGCCTGCGGGGGTCGCATTGTCCATGATTTCCTTAGGGCGGCTGACCAGATCCTCGTGGTCGATGCCCGTATCGAAAAAGCCGTTATTTTGGTTATCGGCAAACAACTCGATGGCTTCATCCATTAGACGGCGTGCCTCCCTAAACCAGCGCGGGTCAAAAGTAGCTTCGTAGAGAGCCAATAAGCCATCCGCCAGGAAGGCGTAATCTTCCAGGTACCCCTTCAGATGCCCACGGCCATCCTTGTAGGTGCGCAGCAGGCGGCCATCGTGATATAAGTTGCGCAGCAAAAACTCGGCGTTATTAACCGCAATCTGCAGGTAGTCGGGACGATCAAGGTAACGCGCTGCCTCTGCGAAGCTGCGCAACATCAGTCCATTCCAGGAAGTCAGTATCTTCTCATCGCGACCGGGCTTCACACGCTTCTCGCGAGCGTTAAAAAGTATTTCCCGGCTGCGCTTGAGAGACGCCTGCAGCGTTTCCAGGGTAATCTCCGCGTTTTCGGCCACCCTTAGTTCGTCCTGTGCGACATGCAAGACGTTCCTACCCTCGAAGTTACCCTGCTCGGTCACCCCGTAGTACGCCTTAAAGAGCGCAGCATCTTCCCGTAGCAGCGCCGCGTCAATCTCGGCAGCCGTCCAGGTATAAAATCTGCCCTCTTCGCCTTCGCTGTCGGCATCCTGCGTGGAGTAAAAGCCACCTTCAGGCGAAAGCATTTCGCGCATAACATAACCAAGTGTCTCCTCGACAACGCGCTCATATAAAGCATTGTTCGTGACCAGGTAGCTATGCAGGTAGATGCGGCTGAGCAGCGCATTATCATACAGCATCTTCTCAAAGTGCGGCACGAGCCACTCGGCATCTACCGAGTAGCGATGGAATCCGCCGCCCAGCTGGTCATAGATGCCGCCATTTGCCATGTGCTTCAACGTCACCCCCACTATCTCCAGTTCGGGTATGGTTGCATTTGTGCTGATCTCACCTCGCACGCGATGCTGGTACATTCGCAAGAGGAATTCGAGAGACATAGTATTGGGAAACTTGGGAGCAGTGCCAAAACCGCCGTGCACGGAGTCGAATTCAGCCGCGAGCTCGCGGCTGGCGTTAGCCAGCGTCTCTAGCGGCATGCTGCCGCTAGGAGCAATGTCGCCCTTGCTGCGCAGGGGAGCGCTGCTGCGCTGTTTGAGGTAATCGGCGAGCTGCGTAGCCTGCTCCTCCACCTCCTGGCGGTGATTCTGGTAATAATCGGCTATGGTCGCCAGAACGCGCGGGAATCCTGGCATTATCTCCGACCCGTACCTGCGGTCATCTGGTGGAAAGTAGGTGCCTCCATAAAAAGGACGCCCATCCGGCGTCAGGAAAACCGTCATGGGCCAGCCACCCTGCTGTGTCAGCGCCTGTACCGCCTGCATATAGATGCTGTCTATATCGGGACGCTCTTCGCGGTCTACCTTAATTGAAACAAAATGCTGATTCATCAGGGCTGCGATATCTTCGTTCTCAAAGGATTCGTGCTCCATAACATGGCACCAGTGGCAGGCCGAGTAGCCCACGCTGAGCAGTATCGGCTTGTCCTCGACCTTAGCTTTGTGCAGTGCCTCCTCGCCCCACGGATACCAGTCTACAGGATTATGCGCATGTTGTAGCAGGTATGGACTCGTCTCGTTGATGAGCCGGTTGGTATGTTTATATCCCGTCTGCGGATTTGTAGTATCGGACATCGTTCCTCCAATGGGCGCGCTTTAATCGGTTTGTGTTCCACTCCTTCATTTCGCTATAGGCATTGTACGACATATTAATCCCTGGTGCCACGCGTTGCTTATTCTGGCAATCCTCGCCAAGGGGACCCAGACGTTTGGAGAGAAGACTTCCCGTGAGCGGCCCTGCGCGGAGTTTCCCCTGAGCGCAGCGAATGGGCTCAGGGTGACAGTACTTGAGCGGTGTCCTGGCTGTCATCCTGAGCGCCTGGCTGTCATCCTGAGCGCAGCGAAGGATCTCTGCGTCCGGCACGCCAGACCCTTCGTTGCGTGTATGGGTTACCACGATGTGAGTAACTCATACAGTGACACGTAGCTATTCCAGCACTACCACTGTATGTGGCCCTACAGGTGGTAGATCGATACGGATGTAGTCCCCCGCCTGCGTGACGGCGAGGGGTTGGTGATGGGGGGCGAGATAGACGTGCTTTGGTAGCCAGCCCTCAGTAAATACCTTGACACTCAGCCCCGAAGTTGACCAGGACTGGTCAACGTGCTGGACAGGTTGCATTGTGCGTCTGGGATGATAAGTGACGATATGTACAATTTGGCGCGAGGTGTGTTCTTGATTGGCTGGTTGAGTATGCAGGCTGAACTCTGCCCAGCCGGGTCCAGATGGTATTAGTAGTGGTTGAGGGAGAAAGGCATGCAAGGCGTTGAGCGCAACCGCCCGGTATGCCCAGTAGTCGTGATTCCGGTAGGCACTGAATAGCGGTATGGCGAAATAGAGAATCTTGTCATTGGATACTACCAACGGCGCATCCAGGTAATCCCCTACTGGAGCATGGGCGTGACTGGTGAAGTGTTCCCAGGTGCGATTAAAGAGTGCTCGGCGTAATGTGCCATGAATTTCCGCATCTGCCACAGGCTTCACCAGGTGGGCCTGGTCGTAGAAAACATAGTCGTAATCTGTCGCTAGCTCAGTATCGCCTGCCAGTGCCGCGTCCAGGCGCAAGTAGCTCGGTGTCGTCGGCGCTGGTGCCACATAAGTCACAGGCATTCCTGAGAGGTCAAACTGGTTGCTCGTTGGGTTCAGGGTCGCAGTTCCACTCATAATGAGTTTGCCGCCAGCTGCCAGGAACTCCTCTAGCTTTGTGCGCAGTGCTGTGTCTACGACTGTGCCATCAGGAATGACGAGGGCATTATAGGCGAAGAAGCTTGCCATATCTGGATCAAGAATGTCAAACTGAATGCCAGTTTCGAGGAAGAATTGTGCTGCTCCCTCGACCTCCGGGCTATGTGATCGATGTGCTACATCTGTCGTTTGGCCGGGCTTGCCTGTGCCCAGGATTGCCACTTCAACCATAGGTACCGCTCCATCTAACCAGGGTTCAAGCTGCTCAATTCGGCCTAAAGAGTGCCCAAGAAGGCGGTAGACGGCGGGGTCGAGTACTCCACGTGGATGTAATTGATCGCCTACCGAGATCTTCCCTCCGGCAGCTACGATGGTGCCACACTCATAGTCAAGCTGGTCGTGGGTCTTCAGGCCCCCAAAGTCTGCCCAGGACTTGTGGAAACGGCCCGTCATGCCGAGGAAATCAACGCCATTAGTACGGGCTTGCCTGGACATAATAGGATAATGCAGGTAGCCCCAGGCATGTCCTGAAGTTGGCAGGCTTTCAATTTCCAGGTGGGTCTGGAAAGGAATGGTCTTTGACATTGTGGGGTTGACTGTACCATTGTAAAATATTGTCGCCTCGGGTGCGCGTTCTCGAACCAGTCTGCTCAAGCGTCCAAGATACTGGTAGAAGCCTTGTAACGCGAAATTGTATACGGCCTGTTCGTCGTCCAGTGGTACTCCCGCCTTCCGCATCTGAGCCTGCTTCCATGTTGCATAGTTAGGCAGCGGAGTGCAGATATCGAAGAAAAAGCCATCAACTTCATAATTCTGGCAAATCTCCTCAACTTGAGCGATCACGTAATCACCATAAGCAGAGGTCGGATCAAGTGTGCTCCACCCTCTGCCTCCCATCACGGGTGATTGGTTCGTGAGCAGTGGACGCATGAGCAATTTCCCATCTTTGTCCACGATGATCCACTCAGGATGTTGCTCGCCTGCCAGATCGTCCCACATCAGCGAGACGTAGATCGGCGCTCGTATCCCGGAGGAGTGTAGCGCTTCAATTTGCTGGCCCATCAGGTCGAATTTGAGATGTGGGTGCATCGTGCCGGCTCTGGTTGGGTAATATGAGAAACCGTGATGGCACTTGGCAAAAATGGTCATAGAGTTAACATGCCCCAATTTGACTGTTTCCGCGAAGACCTGTGGATCAAAATCGGCCCCCACGTTTTCGCATGCTGCTGAAGTGTGGAAATCCAGGTGAACCTGGCGAAATCGGAGATTACTAGATGCCATGAAAGACCCTTCCTCATGCAGATATGGACGATTGCCATGTTTTGATTTGAACTTCTCTAACGCCTACTCCTTTCAGAACGACTAGCGGCCACCCAGCCCTGTCAGATTGATCCCTTCCACCAGGTAGCGCTGCAAGATAAAGACCAGGATGATGCCAGGCAGGATAGAGACCGTCGCGCCTGCCATCATGTAGCTCCACTGCGTTCCATTTTGCCCCTGGAACATCTGTAGACCGAGCGGAATAGTTGCCATGTCAGCAGTATTGACCACGATGAGCGGCCACAAAAAGTTGTTCCAGAACCCGATGAAAGTAAAGAGGCCCAATACACCTAATGCAGACGTGGAGAGCGGCAAAATGATGCTCCAGAGAATGCGCAGCCGCGAGGCACCATCGATAATGGCTGACTCCTCCAGTTCAATGGGAATGGTTTTAAAGAATTGCCGCAGTAGGAAGGTGCCGAAGGCCGTGAAGGCCATCGGTAGGATGAGCGCCTGGTAGGAGTTCACCCATCCCAGGTATCGTATTAACAGGAACTCCGGGATCACGAGGACGGCCTGGGGCACCATCAAGGTACCCAGGTAGGCAAAGAAGAGGGTATCCCGGCCAAAGAACTTGAGACGGGCGAAAGCATATGCCGCCAGGCTGGACGTAATCAGGACCAGTAGCGTACCGCCACACGCTACCACCAATGAGTTGAGAATGAAGTGTCCAAAGGGAAGAAAGGTCCACACTGCGAGGAAGTTTCCCCATTGTGTGGAAGATGGTAGCAGTGTCGGTGGGAATTGAAACACCTGACCATTTGGCTTCAGAGCTGTATCGAGCATCCATAGGAAAGGAAACAGCACAATGAGCGAAACAATGATCAGCAGAGTATGGGAAACGATACTGCCCAGTCTAAGACGAACCTCTTGCGTCTTTCCGAATGATTCAGACTTCATAATGCACCCACCTCTTCTGAAGAACAAACTGGGCGAGTGTAACTACCATGATCAACAGGAACAGCACCGTTGATATTGTGGCAGCGTAGCCCATATGGAAGTATGTAAAGCCGTTTTGATACGTATAGTACACAAGCGTTGTCGTATCTACCCCTGGTCCGCCAAGCGTCAAAATGTAGACCTGGTCAAACACCTGAAATGAGGTGATGACAGTCAATACAAGCCCGAAGAATAGCGAGGGTGAGAGGAGGGGCAGCGTGATGCTCCAGAACTTCTGCCAACGCTTCGCCCCATCGATGGCGGCTGCTTCGTAGAAATGCTGAGGGATGGCCTGTAATCCCGCTGAGAATACCAGCACGTTATAGCCGAAGCCATACCACAATGACATGAGGATGACAGAAGGCATAGCCCACGTATCCGACCCTAACCAGTTGGGTCCTCGAATATGGAATACAGCGGCGAGCGTCTGGTTGATGAGACCCGACGGGGTATAGTTATACATCAACATCCAGACCAGCGCCACACCGACTGCCGGGGTCATTACGGGCAGGAACATAATGATGCGAAACAGATTTTTCGCACGAATAGGCCCAGAAAGCCAGATTGCTATACCGAGCGAAAGGAGCATGTTCAAGGGTACATATCCAAACACAAAGTACAACGTGTTGAGCAGCACTTGATGAAACACCGGGTCCTTTGTGAGCAGCCGAACGTAGTTGTCCAGGCCTGTAAACTCTGGTGGGGTGAGCAAGGACCACTTGAAGAGACTCAGCCCAAAGGCGACTATCAGAGAAAACAGGGTAAAGAACAGAAAGCCCAGGATATTCGGCGCAAGGAAGAGGTAGGCAATCCCCTGTTCTCTCCACTTCGAGAGGCGCAGTTGTCGGTCTTTAGCGGTGATGTGAGACACGTTGCTGTGGATCGAAGGCGCTCCTCGATCCACAGAGGTCTGATCTGAATCAGGCTGTTTGACAATCATATTTTTCCTCGTAAAGTTGGGTGGATTGCGTATTGCTACCAACACACTGCCCTGGACTTTGACTTAAGCGCTACCTGCTCGCGTATTGACGCTTTGCAAGGCGGCGGCTGCCGACTCCTGTCCATCGAGCACTTTCAAACCTTCCTGATCAATCAAGGTGGTCACTTCATTCCAGTTTGATGTGGTCACATAGGGAACGGCACCCGTCAGGGCCTGGTTGAGCGTTGTGTCCGCCCCTGGTACTGCATTCTTGTACCAGTACTGTTGCTCAGCCGTGCGCGCTGAAAAGGCCCTGCCCTGCGTGGCTAGGTATTGCTCAGCGGTATTCCCGGTGAGGACACTGATTGCCTTCCAGGCATCGTCTGGATACTGGGTTGTGGTGGAAATGCCGAAGCCAGAGCCTGCCACGACCGAGATAGATCCCTGAGACATTGTGGGGATGGGAGCGATACCGAAATCGAACTTGGCGGTGGACTTATCGTTAATCAGGTCCCAGGGGCCATCAACCACCATGCCGATATTGCCAGCCTCCCAAATTGATGGTGTAGTTGTCACTTGGGGCGCGGTAATAGTAGGCGACACGTGGTACTGATACACGAGTTTGGCGTAGTTCTGGAACGCATCACTCAACTGCGGGTTAGTGAGATCAATCTGACCATTGGACGTAAGGTAATGAGCGCCGGAAGAGAGGGCAAAAGGCAGCCAGACGTCAGGAAGCGACGAGGCGACGAAGCCGTAATCGTTCCCGTGCGACATCTTCTGAGCATCTTGCAGGAATTCTGCGTATGTCCAGTTCGCAGAGGGGTAAGGCACGTGGTATTTGTTAAACATCGCTTTGTTGTAAAAAATCACCAGTGGGCCGAAATCATACGGCAAGGCACGTAACGACCCCTGATAGGTCAGGCCTTTGATAATGGTTGTATTGAACGCGGAGACATCGAAATGATTACTATTGATGTAGGGTTCTAACGGACGAAAGTTGCTGGCGAATCCAGGAGTACGCAGGCTCTGGAGTGAGACGATATCCGGTAAAGTGCCACTCGCCGCCTCAGTCTCCAGTTTGGTCCAGTAGTCGGGAAAGGTCGTTGTCTCAAATTTAATGTGAATCCAGGGATACTGCTTGGTCACCAGCGATGCATCATATTGCCACGCCTGAACCTCCTGGTTAGAACCGGACCACATGAACCAGGTGAGGGTGACCGGCTGGTTGCCACTACTGGTTTGCTGGGAGGAAGCACCACAACTGGTAAATAACATACAAGCGAGTACAAAAATGCTGGCAAGGATGGTCTGGAACCTGTGTCTCGATAGCATAACTGCCTCCTTCAACACTGAACTACAGACAATGATGTGCTAGTATGGTGGTGATTCACCACTATTAACAGAGACTACCACTCAGTAGACTTCCGCCTTACGACTCGAAGAGAGCATTTCTGATACCCAATCATCACTGATGAGGATGAGGGGCAAAAACCCTGTTACGAACAGTACTGAAGAACCTTGCACACGTACATTGTGCAGAACTGTCCCGCACCTCCTGGAGGATGCTAACCAATTTAGTGAAAGCGCTTTCTGTATATTAGTTTAGAGAAAGATGATTAATTTGTCAAGTGGTAAGAAACTGACATCCACTCCTAAATGGGGGTGCAGGGGACTTCGCCCCCTGCCGGAGCGCGAGGTGTCCTCGCACGTTTCTTCCCCCCATGGCGGGCCGGAGGCCCACCAGAAGAAGTATGAGTGGATCTCAGGTAAAAAGCGAGCATTCATAATTCCACCTGGTATACTTGAAAAGTAAGGTCAGGGCCAAGTATAATACCTCCATACTATCTAAATACTGTGGATATGGGCCTGCCAGATGCAACAATCACCTATGAGGGCTGTACCTCACAGTGGTAGCGGTTTCAGTAAAGAATTTTTGTGGTGTGGACTCATATTTGGATATGCGTCCACGCTACATTACAAACAAGGAGCGAAATAAATTGGCGTTTGATATGACCGATGACATGGGCCATCAGAAACCGGTGACAATGCGTAAAGTGGCAGAGGCGGCTAGTGTGTCTATGGCGACTGTCTCTAGAGTGCTCAACGGGTCTGGTCCGGTTGATCCGCAAGTGGCAGAGCGCGTGCGCACAGTGATAAGCAGTCTAAGGTATCAACCCAACAGGGCAGCGACCGCGCTTGCCAGCAGTCGTTCGGTATTCATCGGGTTGTTGCTATGTGATATTCAGAACCCCTTCTTCATCGAAATGATGATGGGAATTGAAGAAGAAATCCGTAGGAACGGGTATTTGCTCATCATGTGCAATAATCCACCCAATCATCAAGGCACGAAAGAGCAGCGGCAATATATTGAAATTCTTGCAGCAGCACCTGTAGCTGGCACAATTATCATCCCTACTCAAGAACGGGTGAAGGAACTTGAATTGCTGAAAACACGCAATATTCCCATTGTCGTTGTTGATCAGCAGGTCCGTGATCCCTCAATCGATTCTGTGCGCATCGACAACGTCATGGCCGCGAAGGAGGCCGTGGCTCACTTGATTGCCAACGGATATAGGCGGATTGGGGTCATCACCGGTCCTAAATTGGCTACCACCGCCAACGAACGCTTATCGGGATATCATCAGGCCTTGCAGGAAGCAGGCATTGAGCGTGACCCAGCCCTTGAGCACCATGGCCCTTTTATTGAAGAAACAGCCCAGAATGCTACGCACGCGTTACTGGATCTCGATCCACCGGTGGACGCCATCTTTGCTACCAATAACCGGCTGACAATTGGTGCGCTACGTACCCTCCACCTTCGGCACAAGCGCGTGCCGGACGACATTGCTCTTGCTGGCTTCGATGAGATATATTGGCCCATCCCTGATATGATTTCGGTCACAACTGTCATACAGCCAGCCCACGAGCTTGGAAGGACTGCTGCTAACAGGCTTATACAGCGCATACGCCAGCCAGATGCGCCAAGACATGAAATCATCTTGCCACATCGGTTCGTAATTGGTGAGTCTTCGCGTCCCCATATACAGCCCGGCCTGCTAGAATCGGGCTCATCGCCAAAATAGATACTGCTGTCTTCATCCTGAAGACGGATATGTTAGAAGAATATGTCAAAGTGCATAAACAGGTCATAGAATGGTACGTCAAGGGATTATTCGTTTTTACCGATCATCACTTCTGTCGATTTTATGATCGCAACGACGTCATCGCCCTCGCTTCCTATACACTCCATCTACTTTTACCTGACATCCACTCCTACATCAGGGGTGCAAGGGGCGAAGCCTCCCTGCCGGGGTCTGGGGTGTCCCCAGCAAACTTCCCTCTCTCACGTGTGTGCCTCCGCAGGAGGCAAGTTATGAGTGGATGTCAGAAATTCGACTTGACTTTCCCTCACAAATATGTTATTCTTGTTGTGTAAGTTTGAGGCGTTCCCCGTGGGAACGTCTTTTTTTGCTCTTTTTCAGGGCGTATTCCATTACACTTTCATTTCGTTAAAGCACAACCCAAAGGGCTGAGAACTGGTTCATCCAGTTTTTTTCTGCAACGCGCCTTTCTCTTTCTAAATAAATTCATGCAATGCGCGGGTGGCAAATAGGTTGCCATTTCTTATCAAATATATGGTACAATTCACCAAATGAATAGCAATAGTTATCAATTTTGTTGCAGCTTATGAAAGGAAACCCTCATGTCTGGTACCAGGGATGACACGATAAGCACCAAAGAAGTAGTGCCCAGGAGACCAAAATCATTATGGCTGAACCGCGACTATATGCTGCTGTGGAGCGGCCAGGTGGTTTCCAATGTGGGCACGCAAGTCTCGACGCTTGCCTTCCCACTGTTGATCCTGGCAGTGACCGGCTCTCCTGCTC
>WNFR01006818.1_pt1 | contig 11663 bp, 10 predicted proteins | sample 5400221 | NCBI WGS metagenome assembly WNFR01 (sample SAMN13153357, study PRJNA577476) | soil metagenome | isolation source: 40 cm soil under Madrone tree | place: USA:California | collected 2016-06-14 | reverse complement strand
CAAAGGGCCGTCGCGCCTCGCTTCTCGCCCAGTAAGGCGAGGAACCCGTTGACGATCCGGTCCGCCGCCCCGCTGTCCATCATGGCTCTGCCGGTGATCGCCGCCAGCGCGATCACGATCCCGACCGTGCCGGCCGTGCGGCCGAAGCCCTCGGCCACGCGAGCGATCTTCAGCGCCGGGTCACCCGGCGCGAGCAAGCTGACCACGATCGCAGCGATGATCAGCGCCAGGAACGCGTTCAGGCGGAGCAGCACGATCCCCGCGAGGATCGTGGCCATTCCGATGAGCAGGATCATCGTAGGATGCATGGGCGCCGGCTGGTGATGGTGATTGCGCTTCGATACGTGAAACGGTCAGTCGTCCGGGTCTGTCCGCTTGTGCTCGATGGCGAGCAGCTCCGCAGCGCCCTCGACCCGGTCCAGATCGGCCAGCAACCCCGCGTCCGAGAGATCCAGCGGATGCGAATGCTCCCAGTCGTGTGCGGCGATTTTGTGCAGCCGGTCTACGACGGTGGCGTCGCGCACCTCGATCGCCAGCTCGCGCCGGCCGTCGAGACTTCCGGCCGCGAAGTTGATCGAGCCCACGATGGCGCCCACCCCGTCGGCGAGGAGCATCTTACCGTGGAGTTTCAGATGCTTGAGCTTGTGGATCTTGATCCCGACGTCCGCCATGATGCGCAGCCCCCCGACGCCCTCGACCAGCTTCTCTCGCTTGAGCGTATGAGCCGGACGAGCCATGACGTGCACTTTCACGCCGCGTCGCGCCGCGCGGACCAGGTGCTCGACGATGACCGTGTCCTGGAAGCGCTCGTTCTGGACGAACAGCTTGTGCCTCGCCTCGTCGATGAATCGGCAGATGCGATCCCGCCCGGGTCCGGGGCACCAGACCAGGTCGCTTTTGTCGCGCGGCGTGAAGGTCTGGCGGTGCCAGTCGGCCTCGAAGCACTCGATGATCTCGCTCACGTCGTGGCCGCGCGTCGTGACGACGGCGTAGTCACGCGTCTCGGTCAGATTCCTCGTCGTCCAATTGAGCGAATTGACGAACGCCGTCACGTCGTCCACCACCATCGACTTCTCGTGCGTGAGAGCGAAGGCAGGGTTGGCGTCCTGTACGGCGATGCCCGCTCGTTGGAGCGCCGCGCGGGCGGCTTCGTTCTCCTGCTCGCCGCTGCGCCGGGCAGGGTTGAGCATTACGCGAACCGCCACACCGCGCCGCTGCGCCGCGATGATTGCCTTGCGCAACGCCGGGTCCGAGAAGACGAACATCTTGACCCGGAGCGTCTGCGATGCGCCCTCGATCGCCGCCAGGATCGGCTTGGCAGAGTCGTCCGGCAGTACGATCAGCGAGCGGGTCATGCCAGTTCACCTCCAGTGGGCCACCTCGCAAGATAGCGAGAAGGTGAAACCGCGTGGCTCGCACCACCTGGCCTAGAGCCCCTTGGAGCGACCAGCCGGCGGCGGTGCCGCACCCCTCCGGCGCGCGACCTCGATGCCAGAGATGCAAGCCGAGAGCCACAACACTCCGGCGGCGTACCCACCCACGACATCGCTGAAATAGTGCAGTCCGAGGTAGAGTCGGCTCAGCCCGACGGCCACGACCAGCAGGGCGGCGCCCAGCACCACGGCGATTTGCCCACCGCGGCTGTGGATCCAGAGCAGCGTGAGCACGTAGGCGAGCATGCCATAGCCGATGAGCGAGCCCATCGCGTGGCCGCTCGGAAAGCTCCACGTGTAGTGGTGGAGGAACGCGCCGGCATAGGGGGGCCGCGGGCGGTGGATCACGAGCTTGAGCACCACATCCAGCAGGCCGCCGCCGGCGAAGGCCGCGAGCCAGCCGGCGAGCACGATCCACTGACGACGGGCCGCGAGCAGGAGGCCCACGCCGAGGCCCAAAATGGTCAGCGTGACCGGCGAGCCGAGCAGGCTGATCGCATAGGAGACTGCGTACCCGGTGGGCGTGGCACGTGTGTGCACCCACTCGAGCAGCATCACGTCGAACTGCGTGAGGGGGTCATGGTGGATGACGTCTTCCGTGATCGCGCCAAATAGCCACAGCCCCGCGAGGCTGATTGCCAACCCGATCGTGAGGTGGAGCCCCAGGTACTGCCCACGCGCAAAGCGCGAGGCCACGAAGGTCCCGGCGCGCGGGTGGCTCGTCTCAAGCCAGCGCCACCCGAGCACGAGCCCCACCACCAGGGCGACCAGTAGCGCCCCCGCGAGGCTGGCCTGACCGATGTAGTGCTCGAGCTGCGGCAGATTGCGGCCGAACCCGTAGCCGAGCCCGCCAAACACCACGGCCCAGCACACGGCGCCGAGCGCGTTATAGAGCATGAAAGTGCGGTAGGGCATCCGTGCCGCCCCCGCAAGCACGGCGGCCCAGGTGCGCAGCAGCGCGATGAAGCGACCAATGAAGACGGTCTTGGGCCCGTGCCGCTCAAAGAAGCGACGCGCGCGCTCGAGATGCGATTCGTTGAGGTGAATGACGCGCCCATAGCGCCGCACCAACGCGATGCCGCCGTTCCGTCCGATCCAATACCCGCCGTTGTCGCCCAGGACCGCCGCGGCGACCGCGGTCGCGACGACCCCGTAGATCGAGAGGTGCCCCAGCCCGGCTAACGCGGCCGCGGTGACCAGGGCGGTCTCCCCCGGAAGCGGCATCCCGAGGCTCTCGAGGCCGATAAGGAAGAAGAGACCGGCGTAGCCGTAGGAGGCGACCAGGCCAGATAGGGTTCCCGGCATGGCGTAATACTGGAGGCGCAGAGGCTTCGGCGCGACTCGCTCGTGCCGGCCTTCGACGTGTCGCGGATCGAGCTGACCTAGCGGACCGGGGAAATAGCGGGGACCAGCGCGACGTAGTGGGTGGTGCGTTCAGCGCCGGTGTAGAACGTACGGATCGCGTCCTCGACTTCGCGATCCGATCTGGTCACCCGATCGTGTTGCCGCAGATGCTCCGACCACGATTCGACCAAAAAACACTCCATACAGCGATTCGGGTTCGCCGAGTCGACGAACAGCTCCCAGAACACGGCCCCGTCGCGCCGGCGAATCGGTCGCAGCAGCCGGCGCATCGCGGCGGCAAACGCCGCGCGCTGCGCCGGCTCGAGCGTGTATTCGACGGTGACCAGCACGGGCCCCGCATCGGCGGCCACGTCTTCCGCCACCACTGGATCCTCCCAGTCGTGAGACGGGGCCAAATCCAGGCCTTCCGCGGTGGCCAGGCGGAAGCGAGGGATCAGGCCGAGCCCGAGCAGGAGGCCGGCGCTCGCCGCCGTGAGGGCCCAGGTGATGGTGAACCGGTTCGCGACCACGCCCCACAACACGGAGCCGAGCGCCATCGATCCGAACAGGGTGAGGGTAGAGATCGCGAGCGCGCGACCTCGGACCCACTCCGCTGCCCCCCGCTGCGCCGCCAGAATCACGCTCGACAGGATGGTGAGCCAGCCGCCGCCCGCGATCACCATCGCGCCGAGCAGCATGGCGAAGTTGGTCACCCAAGCAAGCGCGAGCGACCCGACGGTGAAGGCCACGGTCGCCCACGCCGTGATCGCGTCCGTCGACCAGCGTCTCCGCCAGGTCGGCAGCAGCGCGGCGCCGAGCAACCCTCCCAGGCCGAGGCTTCCCACGAGGGCTCCGTAGGCCACGGGGCCCCGGCCTAACGCAGTCTTGGCGACCAGCGGGAGCAGGGCCCACAGCGCGCTGGCGAACCCGACGAAGGCTGCCGTGCGGATGACGACCGTCCGTAGCGCCGGCGCGTGGCGGACATAGCGGACGCCGGCTCGCATGGCGGACGCTAATCGCTCGGCGGGCAGCGTGGCACGGTGGGATTCGCGCCGCCATCTCCACAGGACGAAGAAGACGGCCACCACCGACACGGCATTGATGAGAAACACCGGCCCGGGTCCGCCGACGACGATGATCACACCGGCGATGGCCGGTCCGACGGCGCGGGCGATGTTAATCGCAACGGTGCCGAGCCCCACGCTCGCCGGTAACTCCTCCCGCGGCACCGTCTCGGGAATGATCGCCTGCCAGGCGGGCAAGTCGATCGCGCTGCCCGCGCCGATCGCGAGTGTGATCACCAGGAGCATCCAGGGCTGCACGACACCCGTGATCGTCAGGACACCCAGCAACGCGATCACCAGGAACATCCACACCTGGGCGACGAGGAGAATCCGTCGTCGGTCGAGCACGTCGGCCAACGCGCCGGCGGGAAGCGCGAGGAGGAATAGAGGAAGCGTGGTCGCGGCCTGCACCAGCGACACCATGAGCGGTGACGGCGCGAGCAGCGTCATCAACCAGGCCGCGGCGGCGTCATGCATCCACGTCCCGATGTTCGACACGACATCTGCGATCCACAGGGCCCGGAACAGGGGGCGCCGCAACGGGCTCCACGCAGAAGGTGCCGTCATCCTCCCGAATCTATCGCGGCTATCGCCGCGCGCGACGGTCCCTTCTACGCTGCCTCTCCTTAGCGCGCCGGTTCGTAGCGCAACAGCACGCAGCCGGACTTGAGGGCGCGCGCGTCGAGTAACTTCATCTTCATGCTGTGCGACGCGGGCTTGAACAGCGGACTGCCCGCACCGAGCACCACAGGGTTCACACCCAGGCGGTATTCATCGATCAAGCCGCTGCGGGTCAGCGAGTCCGCCAGGTTCGCGCTCCCGAAAATCAAGAGGTCCTTACCGGCCTGCTGCTTGAGGCGCGCTACCTCACGCTCGGCGCTTTCTCGAACGACCCGCGTGTTGTTCCACTCGGCACACTCCAGCGTCTTCGAAAAGACGATCTTGGGGATCGCGTTCATGATGTCGGCCGTTGCCCCCTTGGCCGACGGCCAATGTGCCGCCATGCCCTCATAGGTCACCCTCCCGAACAGCAGCGCGTCGGCGGCGCTGGTTTGCTCCACGGACAGACGCTCGAGCTCCTCGCCCCACCCCAGCTCGTGCCAATCGATGTCCCACGGCTTGGGCCCCTCGAAGAAGCCATCCAGGGTCACCATGTTCCACATGATCAGGCGTCTCATCGGTCCGTCTCCGTTTGGGTGGATCTATACATACGACGAATAGCGTTGGACAGAATCGAAGCGAGGTGTCGGTGGAGGCCTGGGGGAGGCACCCGGACCTGGCATCATGTACAATCAGTGTCATGCTCAACGTCGGCCTGGTAGGTTTCGGCTTCGCTGCGAAGACATTTCACGCACCCGTCATTCGCGTGGTCGACGGTCTCCACCTCACCACTATCGTCCAGCGTCATGGCTCACCGGACCCGCGCTTTGCGGATGTCGAATTCGTCCGCAGCGTCGATGAGCTGCTCACCCGGGTCGTCGACCTGGTCGTCATCGCCACGCCAAACCAGTCGCATCATCCGATCGCGAAGCAATGTCTCCTGGCCGGCCGCCACGTCGTTATCGATAAGCCGTTTACCACTACCGTTGCCGAAGCCGAAGAGCTGGTTCAGCTGGGCAACGCGAAGGCACGGGTACTGTCGGCCTACCAGAACCGCCGTTACGTGGGAGACTTCGTAACGCTGCGAAAACTCCTGTCGGAAGGTGTGCTCGGCCGCGTGACGACGTTCGAATCCCACTTTGACCGCTTCCGCGCTGAGCTGAGGCCGGGCTCGTGGCGCGAGCAGGCGCAGCCCGGGTCCGGACTTTGGTTCGACCTGGGCTCGCACTTGCTCGATCAGGCGTTGGTCCTGTTCGGAAATCCGCAGGCCATCGCCGCCGACATCCGCATCGAGCGCGACGGCGCCACCGCCGACGATGCGTTCGACGTCACGCTGCATTACCCGCGCATGCGGGCGTTGTTGCGGGCGTCCATGCTGGCGGCCTCACCCGGGCCGACCTTTACCGTTCACGGAACCAAGGGCTCGTTCATCAAGTACGGACTCGATCCGCAGGAAGCGGCACTGAAATCCGGCCGCATGCCCGACGAGGCGGACTGGGATGCAGAACCGCCCGAGATGTACGGCCGGTTGACGACTCCCGAGGGAACGCGCACGATCCCGACCATCCCCTCGAGCTTCGCGCGCTACTACGAGAATGTCCGCGACGCCATCCTGGGGAAGGCGCTGCTGGCGGTCACGCCTGAGCAGGCACTCAATGTGATGCGCGGATTGGAACTGGCGGTCGCCAGCAGTCAGCAGCGGTGCGTGCTACCGTGGAGCGCGGGAAGGCAGAACTGACCTCGCGTGGTATCTTGCATCTGGTTCCGAATTCCAGCCGAGGGACTATGACCGGTACGCCGCCCGCCGTGATGGTGAGTTTGCTGACCCGGATGCTCGTCGAAGCCTTCGAGGGGCCTCCCGGCCCCTGGACCTACTTCACCGACGCATCCCCCGGAACCGGCCTGTTCGCGACGATCAACGGGTTGAGCGCCGCTCAGGCGTCGGAGCGAGGGGGACCGGGCCACTCGACCATCGCGGGTCACATCCACCACGTGAGCGAGAGTCTGGTGCTGTCGACGCGGGCACTGCGCGGCGAGCAGACGTCGCGCGATCGCGGGCGCAGTTGGACGGTGACCACGGTGGACGACGCCGGGTGGGCTGCCCTGCAGGCGCAACTGCGACGCGAGTACGACAGTCTGTATGTGGCCGTGGAGATGCACGCCGTGTGGGACGAGGATACGTTGGGCGTGGCGATCGGCGCGATCGCGCACGCGGCGTACCATCTGGGCGCCATCCGCCAGCGGCTGCTACCGCGCGACACGGAGGGCGGGACGCGGTGACGCGAACGACCTGGCCCCCGCTGCCGCTCGATAAGTGGCGGGACACGTACGCCACCCTCCACATGTGGACCCAGATCGTCGGCAAGACCCAGCTCGCCCTCGCCCCTCCGCAGAACCATTGGTGGCACGTGACGCTGCGCGTCACCGCGCGCGGGCTCGCGACCGGACCCATGCCGTACGGGTCCCGCACGCTCGACGCGGAGTTCGACTTCATCGAGCACGAGCTCGTTCTCCGGACGGACGACGGCACCGTGCACGAAATCCCCCTGCGCCCGCGCTCGGTGGCGGAGTTCTACCGCCTCTATCTCAAGGCGCTCGAAACCCTCGCGATCCGGGTGAAGCTCTGGCCCATGCCCGTCGAGGTGGAGAACCCGATTCGCTTTACCGACGATCATACACACGCGTCGTACGATCCGGAGTATGCCAATCGGCACTGGCGCATCCTCGTCCAGGCGGACGACGTTCTCCGCAGGTTTCGCGCGCCGTTTCTCGGGAAATGCAGTCCGGTGCACTTCTTCTGGGGCAGCTTCGATCTTGCGGTGACGCGGTTCTCGGGGCGGCGGGCTCCCGAGCGGCCCGGGGCGGATCGAATGACCCAAGAGGGCTATTCTCACGAAGTGATCAGCGCCGGGTTCTGGGCCGGAAGCGGGGCCGTGCAAGAGGCGGCGTTCTACGCCTATGCGGCGCCGGAGCCGGCCGGTTTGCGAGACCTCGCAATGCAGCCGAGCGCCGCGTACTACCACGCGCCGATGGGGATCTTCATCCTGCCGTATGACGCGGTCCGAACGGCGGCCTCGCCCGTCGATACACTCCTGGCCTTCCTGAACAGCACCTACGACGCCGCGGCGAACCTCGCCGGGTGGGACCGGCCGGCGCTCGAGCGGCCGTGAGCGATTCGTCGCTACGGCTCTTGGCGCAGGGCGGGCGCGACGCGGGCGCCGATCACTTCGATGGCGTGCATGAGTTTCGCATGGGGCAAGGACGACGCGTTCATCTGAAAGGTGATGCGGGAGATGCCGCCCAGCGCTTCGCTATGTCGCATGATCTTCTCAGCCACTTCGTCAGGCTCCCCGATGAGCAACGCACCGTGCGGTCCACGCTGGGCTTCGAAGCTCTCGCGCGTAACGGGACCCCAGCCTCGTTCCTGGGCGACGCTGCTGACGGCCTTGGCGTAGCCGGGAAAGTAGTCGTCGCCTGCCTCCCGGGTCGTCGCCGCGACATAGCCGAGCGCGTGGACGCCCACCTTGAGCCGTGCGGGCGCGTGCCCGAATCGCTCGCCGGTTTCCCGATACAGATCGATCAGAGGCCGGAAGCGCCGCGGCTCGCCTCCGATGATGGCGACCATCAAGGGAAGCCCCAGCGCTCCCGCGCGGGCGAATGACTTGGGCGTCCCGCCAACGCCCAGCCAGACAGGCAGCGGATTCTGCACCGGTCGCGGGTAGACGCCCTGCCCCGTCAGGTCCGGCCGGAATCGGCCGGTCCAGTGGACGTGCTCGTTGTCTCGGATCTTCAGGAGCAGATCGAGCTTGTCCTCGAAGAGCGCGTCGTAGTCTTGCAGTGAGAGGCCGAACAGGGGAAACGCGTCGATGAACGAGCCGCGTCCGACGACCATTTCCGCGCGACCCTGGGACAGCAAATCGAGTGTCGCGAACTCCTGAAACACACGCACCGGGTCCGCCGCGCTGAGAACCGTGACCGCGCTGGTGAGCCGTATTCGGCTGGTTCGTGCGGCGGCCGCCCCGAGGATCACGACGGGAGCTGAGTCCAGGTACTCCCGGCGGTGGTGCTCGCCGATTCCAAATGAGTCCAGGCCGACCTGGTCCGCATACTCGATCTGTTCGACCAGGTTCTGGAGGCGTTCCGACGGATCGACCGCCAGGCTGGTGTCGTCGTAGGCCGCCGCGAAGCTGTCAATCCCAATTTGCACTGCTCACTCCATCTGTTGATCGAGGTTAGCCCGACTGACATGCTCGGCCTATCATGACTTTCTATTACGCGACGGCCATGTCTCCGTGTTACCTTGGGGAGACAGCCTTTCTCGGGGCGCCTCGCATGCCAGCCGGCGAAACCAACCAGCTCGTCCACGACGTCCGCACGTCCGTTGAAGTCAACGGCCATCCCGCGCAGCCCGAGCTCACGTTTCGCCAGATGGTCGACGGGATTTCCGCCCCCCTTGCGGTCCTGACTTCCGATGGAGCCGTCGAATTCGTCAACCGCCAGGTCCTCGATTACTTCGGTAAGACGCTGGAGGAACTGAAGGCGTGGTCGAGCACGGACGCCGTTCACCCCGAGGACCGTGCTGCCGCCATTGCCGTATGGACGCGGTCGGTCGAAACCGGGCAGCCGTACGACATTGAGCTGCGCCAACGGCGCGCGGATGGCGTCTACCGCTGGTTCCGCGTCCAGGGTCTCCCCGTGCGGGACGCCGAGGGACACATCATCCGGTGGTGCGTGCTGCAAACGGATATCGAAGATCGCAAGCGCGCGGAAGCAGCACGGCGTGAGACCGAACGCGAGCTGCGCCAGCTCGTCGATAACGTCCCGGGGATGATCGCTGTCGCCGATGCGGAGGGTCACAGCGAGTACGTCAACAAGCGCGCCATCGACTATCTGGATACGACGATCGAGGGATTCCGGGCTCGGCCCATGGACACCGTTCACCCGGAAGACCAGGAGTTGCTGAGGAACGAGTGGCTACGGTGTAACGGCCTGGGACAGCCCCTGGACCTCGTCCATCGCGTACGGCGCTTCGATGGCGTCTACCGCTGGGTCCACGTCCGGGGAGAACCCCTCGTCGACGACCAAGGCCGGATTGTGCGCTGGTATTACGTGTTCACCGACATCGACGATCAACGCAGGGCGGAGCAAGCGCTGCGGGAGAGCGAACAACACCTCCGGCTGGTGGTGGAGACGATCCCCGCCCAGGTCGCGCGCTCGACTGCGCAAGGCCGGCTCGAGTACGTGAACCGGCGCGTCGTCGATTACCTCGGCAAGGAGTTGGGGGAGATAGGGATCCGCGCCCTCCATCCGGACGATCGGCACGCTCGCGGGCTGAAGTGGCGCCATGCTTGGAAAACCGGAGAGCCCTGGGAAGACACGTTTCGGCTCCGCCGCGCCGACGGTGAGTATCGCTGGTTCTACGGGAGGTTCGAGCCGGTGCTCGATCCAGGTGGTCGCGTTGTGTGTTGGTATTCAGTGAGCATTGATATCAACGACACCAGGGAGATGGAAGAAATACTGCGTAGCACCCGACGCAAGCTGTCCGCTGTCATGCAGATCGCGACGGTCGCAGAACTCTCCGCATCCATTGCTCACGAAGTCAACCAGCCCCTGGCCTCGGTCGTGGCCAATGCGCACGCGGCCCAAACGTGGCTGTCGCGCGATCCGCCGAATCTCGAGCGGGCGCAGGCGACCCTCGAGAGAATCGTCCGCGACGGGCATTCCGCGGCCGAGGTCGTGAGCAGAATTCGCGCTCTCTTCAAGGAGGCGGCACCGGTCAAGGCGCTCGTGGATATGAACCAGATCGTCGCCGAGGTGCTGAGGGTTCTCTCAGACGAGCTGCGTGACCACAGCATCGTCGTTGAAACGGACCTGGAGGCCGACCTGCCGATGGTAGAGGCCGACCACGTCCACATTCAACAGACACTAATCAACCTCGTTCATAACGCGGCGGAGGCGATGCACGGCGTGACGGATCGCGCCAAGGCGCTGTCGGTCCGTTCACAGCGCCACGGGGATGAGCTCCTCATTCAGGTCCGTGACCGTGGTGTGGGTATCGAGGACCTCACGGTGATCTTTGAGCCGTTCTTCACGACCAAGGAGTCAGGGATGGGGATGGGCCTTGCGATCTGTCGCTCGATCGTCGAAGCGCATGGCGGCCGGATCTGGGCCACCGCCAACCAGGGCGCCGGCATGACATTCAGTGTTACGCTTCCAGTGCCTCACTGACGGCTGCGAGCAGTTCCTTCCCGTTGAACGGCTTTCGGAAGAAACGCCGGCTGCCCCGATGGGCCGCCGGGTCCGGGTCGGGTACATCCTGACCCGTGATAAGGATGACCGGCAGCTCGGGCCGCGCGGCATGGGCCAATCGTTGTAACTCCCATCCATCGATGCTCGGCATGCTGATGTCGGAGATCAAACAGTCTATTTCCGCAAAGCCGCAACCCTCGAGCAGCGCTGTAGCAGACCTGAACAGACGGACAACATGGCCGGCCGACTCGAGCAGGTCTTCGAGGGACTCGAGGATCCGCGGGTCGTCATCGACGACTGCCACGACGAAGGTCATGCTCCGGCGCGCCGGGAGAGCGTAACGGAGATTCCCAGCGTCCCGGCCATCCGCACCAGCTCGGCCAGCGACTCGGCCTGCATCTTATGCATGATCTTGCCACGATGAATCTGGAGCGTGACTTCGCTGATGCCGAGCCGCGCCGCCGCCTGCTTGTTGAGCAGGCCGCTCACCACGAGGGGGAGGACCTCCCGCTCACGCGGCGTCAGGGCTGAAAAGCGCTGCTGCAGCGTCGCCAGCGTGCCCTTCTTCAGGAGAGCTTCACGATCCTGCGCCAGGGCGGACTCGATCGCTCCCAACAAATCGGCCCCGCGGAACGGTTTCGTCAGGAAGTCGACGGCTCCTGCCTTGAGCGCGCGCACGGAGCTCGGCACGTCGCCGTGTCCCGTGATGAACACAATGTGCGGGTGATGCTCGGCGGCAATCTGGCGTTGCAGATCCAGCCCGTTGATGTCCGGGAGGTGCACATCCAGGACGAGGCACGCGGGCAGCTCGGGCCTCGCAAATGCGAGGTACTCCGCCCCAGATCCGAACGTGGCGACATTCAGCTCCGCGGCCGTCAGGAGCTCGTGCAGCGCTTCGCGCATGCGGGAATCGTCATCGACGACGAAGACAATATGATCCTTCGAGCTCATGAGCACCGAGCCAGCTTGGGGT
>WNFR01006816.1_pt1 | contig 11664 bp, 8 predicted proteins | sample 5400221 | NCBI WGS metagenome assembly WNFR01 (sample SAMN13153357, study PRJNA577476) | soil metagenome | isolation source: 40 cm soil under Madrone tree | place: USA:California | collected 2016-06-14 | reverse complement strand
GCTGCCCGGGCCGGGCGGAAAGCGGTTGTACGGAGTGCGCTGCAGGACGACGGGCAACCTCCCAGTTTGCGCCGTCGGCAGGTACACCTCGGTGGCGAGCTTCACCCCGTCGCGCATCGGGGCCCATTCGATGTGGCAGGCGGCGGCCGGCGTCTGCGCGAACGCGGAACTCGCGAGCGAGCAGAGCACGACCAGCGCGCAAGCCACGCTTCTTCGAATCGATTCGAGCCGCATGTCTTGTCTCCGATGGTCCGGTTCCCGGTTGCCCGGTGCCGGAACGCGCGGACGTTACGGCATGCGGTCGCTCGCGCAGTCAAGACCAAGCGCGTCAGGAGGAATCAGCGCGCGGCGCGCTGCCGCGCCACCTCAGTACAGCGCCACGGCTCCCGCGGCTGACGGCAACCAGTCGTCTTGCTTGGAGCCGCTCGCCGCAGGTGCATCGCCCGCGCGCAGTCTGAGAAGACCAGATCGGCGTTCACCGGTCGAGCCATCCTTCGGTCGCGGAGACGCGGGATCGAGTCTTGGCCAACGACAACGTACGGCCGTCAATCTACGGAATTGTCTGCTGGTTCCGCTGTCTCCTACGAATTGGTCGTGCGGGCGATCGGAACTGAGGCGGGCTCTCCTCCCATCGCGGCGCGCGGCGCGGTGGCACTCCCATTGCACCTCATCGCTGCGTGCGTGATGGCGCGGCGGTCCCCGTGATCGGACGCCCGCTCGCGGCGGCCGATGCCGATCGCGGCGGCACGGCGACTCACTGCCCGTACTGCGCCCTCCAGTGCGGCATGCGGCTCAGCCCGCTGCTCTCCGTCACCGGAGATGCCGCCTTCCCCGTCAACAAGGGACAGCTCTGCATCAAGGGATTCACCGCCGCCGGCGCGCTCGGCCACCGCGATCGGCTCACCAAGCCGCTGGTGCGCGGCGCGAGCGGCGATCTGGAGCCTGCCACCTGGGAAGAAGCGCTCGCTCGCGTCGCCTTCCAACTGCAAAGGACGCGCGCGCACTTCGGCCCCGACGCGGTCGGCGTTTTCGGCAGCGGGGCGCTCACCAACGAGAAGACTTACCTGCTGGGAAAATTCGCCCGGGTCGCACTGGGCACCGCGAACATCGACTACAACGGCCGCTTCTGCATGTCCTCGGCCGCGGCCGCCTCGCTTCGCGCCTTCGGGCTCGACCGCGGCCTGCCGTTCCCGCTCGAGGACATCGCCGGGGCCGACGCGGTGCTCCTGGCGGGAGGCAACGTCGCCGAGACCATGCCGCCGTTCATGCAATACCTCGACGAGCAACGGGCGAAGGGCGGCCGGCTCATCGTGGTCGATCCGGTGCGCTCCCCGACCGCGCAGGCAGCCACTCTTCATCTGCAGATCGTGCCGGGGACGGACGCCGCGCTCGCCAACGGTGTGTTGCACGTGTTGGTGCGCGAGCGGCTCTTCGACGCCGCCTTCATCGAGGAGCGGACGGAAGGCTTCGCGCAGGTCAAGGCCAGCGTGGCCGGCTACTGGCCGGACCGGGTCGAGCGCATCACCGGCGTGCCCGAAGCGCAGCTCGTCCAGGCGGCGCGGATGCTGGGCCGCGCGCGCAGCCCGATGGTGCTCACCGGCCGCGGGCCCGAGCAGCAGGCGCAGGGAGTCGCCAACACGCTCGCTTTCATCAACGTCGCGATCGCTCTGGGCAAGAGGGGCCAGCCCTTCACCGGCTACGGCTGCCTGACCGGGCAGGGCAACGGACAGGGCGGCCGCGAGCACGGGCAGAAAGCCGACCAGCTCCCCGGCTACCGGCGCATCGACGATCCCGCGGCTCGGCGCCACCTCGCGCAGGTCTGGGAGGTCGAGGAAAAGGCGATTCCCGGCCCGGGCCTCTCCGCCTACGAGCTGCTCTCGTCGCTGGGCGAGCCGGACGGGGTGCGTGCGCTGCTGGTCGTCGGATCGAACCCGGTCGTGTCCGCGCCGGACGCGGGGCGTATCGAAGAGCGGCTGCGCTCGCTCGACTTCCTCGCCGTGTCCGACTTCTTCCTCTCCGAGACGGCAGCGCTGGCGCACGTCGTCCTGCCCTCGGCGCAGTGGGCCGAGGAAGAAGGAACGATGACGAATCTCGAGGGCCGCGTGTTGCACCGCCGCCGCGCCCAGCCCCCTCCGCCGGGCGCGCGGACGGATGTCGAAGTACTGTGCGACATCGCCGCTCGCCTCGGGCACGCTCACCGCTTCAGCTACGCCGGTCCGCGCGAGGTCTTCGAGGAGCTGCGCCGCGCCAGCAAGGGCGGGCCTGCCGACTATTCCGGCATCAGCTACGAGAAGATCGACGCGCAGGGCGGCGTCTTCTGGCCCTGCCCAACCGACGACCATCCCGGGACGCCGCGTCCTTTCGCTACGAGCTTCTCCACGCCGAGCGGGCGCGCGCGGTTTCACGCCGTCCGGCACGGCCCTCCCGCGGAAGAGCCGGACGCCGACTACCCCCTCTACCTCACCACCGGCCGCCTCCTCGCGCACTACCAATCCGGCACGCAGACACGCCGCGTGGCGGAGCTTCTGCGCTTGTCGCCTGCGCCGCTCGCGCGGATCCACCCGGAGACCGCGCGCCGGCACGGCCTGGCCGACGGCGGTCCGGTGACGCTCTCCACCCGGCGGGGCAGCGCGCGCTTCACCGTCCAGTGCAGCGCGCTCCTGCGGCAGGACACCGTCTTCGTCTCCTTCCACTGGGAGGGAGCCAACCGGCTCACCAACGCCGCGCTCGACCCGGTGAGCCGCATGCCCGAGTTCAAGGTCTGCGCGGTGCGCATCGAAGGAGGTGGCAGTTGAAACAGCGGCTGGTGGTGATCGGCAACGGGATGGCGGGCGCGCGCTTCGTCGAGGAGCTGCTCTCGCGGGGCGGCGGCGAGCGCTGGCAGATCGCCATGTTCGGCGACGAGCCCTACGGCAATTACAACCGCATCCTGCTCTCCGGCGTGCTCGCCCAGAGCCACGAGCCGGCCGACATCTTCATCAATCCGCTCGCCTGGTACGAGGAGAACGAGATCAAGCTGCATGCCGGGGTGCGCGCCGCGCGCATCGATCTGGGCGCGAGGGTCGTGCACGGCCTGGACGGGGTGGCCGAGCCCTACGACAAGCTCGTCCTCGCCACCGGCTCGCGCGCGCTGGTGCCGCCGATGGAAGGGATGAAGGGGAAGGACGGCTCGCCGAAGGAGGGGCTCTTCGTCTTCCGCACCCTCGAGGACTGCAACCAGATCGCCGCCTACGCGGCGCGCTGCGAGAAGGCGGTGGTCATCGGCGGTGGGTTGCTCGGGCTCGAGGCCGCGCGCGGTCTCCTGGGGCATGGCCTCGAGGTGCATGTCGTTCACTTGATGGGCCACCTGATGGAGATGCAGCTCGACGCGCGCGGCGGCGCGCTGCTTCAAGCCAAGCTCGAGCAGATGGGCCTCCGCGTGCACCTGCGCAAGAAGACGAAGGAGATCCTCGGCGAGGAGCGAGTCACCGGCGTGCGATTCGAAGAGGGGGGTGAGCTGGCCTGCGACCTGGTGGTCGTCTCCGCTGGCATCCGGCCCAACGTCGAGCTGGCGCGCGAGGCGGGCCTCCTCGTCGAGCGCGGCATCGTGGTGGGCGACGATCTGGCCACCAGCGACTCGCACGTCCACGCGCTCGGCGAGTGCGCGCAGCACCGCGGCCGAACCTACGGCCTGGTCGGGCCCTGCTGGGACCAGGCGCAGGTGCTGGCCGAGCGGCTCTCCGGCAAGAAGCCGCGCGCGACCTACGCCGGCTCGCGCATCTCCACAAAACTGAAAGTAATGGGCGTCGACCTCACCGTGATGGGCGCGCGCGAGTCGGTCACCGAGGAGGACCAGGAGGTCGAATACGTCGACAAGAAGCGCGGCGTGTACAAGAAGCTGGTCGTCCGCGAGGGGAAGCTGGCGGGCGCCATCTTGCTCGGCGAGGCCGAGTCGGCGACGCGCTTCCTGCACGCCTTCGATCGCGGCGCAGCTCTCCCCGACGATCCGGCCCGGTTCCTCTTTCCGGCGGCGGAGGCGGCCGGACCTCAGGGTATCCTAGAGGCGCCGGACGAAGCGCAGGTCTGCAACTGCAACGGCGTCTCCAAGGGCGAGATCCTCGCTTCCGTCCGCGGCGGAAAGCGCACGCTCAAGGCGCTCTGCGACGCCACCCGCGCCGGCACCGGCTGCGGCTCGTGCAAGAAGGACGTCCAGGCGCTCTTCGAAAGCTGCGTCGGAGACGCGCCTGTCGAGGACCCGTCCGTGCACTGGTACGTGCCGGGCGTGCCGCTCCCGAAGCCCGACCTGATCCGCGAGATCAAGCTGCGCGGTCTGCGCAGCGTCTCGGCGGTTTTCGCCGCGCTGGCCAACGGCCGCGAGGACGCGCCAAGCAAGATCGGCCTCGCCTCGCTCCTCAAGACCCTCTGGGGCAAGGAGTACGACGACGAGCGCGACGCCCGCTTCATCAACGACCGCGTGCACGCCAACATCCAGAAGGACGGCACGTTCAGCGTCGTGCCGCGCATCTACGGCGGAGTCACCACGCCGGCCGAGCTGAAGCGCATCGCGGAGGTGGCCGAGCGCCACCAGGTGCCGATGGTGAAGATCACCGGCGGCCAGCGCATCGACCTGCTCGGCATCTCCAAGGAGAAACTGCCCGAAGTGTGGCGCGACCTGGGGATGCCCTCGGGGCACGCGTACACGAAAGCCTTCCGCACCTGCAAGACGTGCGTCGGCACCGACTTCTGCCGCTACGGCGTGGGCGACTCGACCGCGCTCGGTATCGCCATCGAGAAGCGCTTCCAGGGCATCGAGTCGCCACACAAGATGAAGCTCGCCGCCGCCGGATGCCCGCGCAACTGCTCGGAGGCCACCACCAAGGACCTGGGCGCGGTCGCCATCGAGGGCGGCAAGTGGGAGGTCTACATCGGAGGGGCGGCGGGCTCGCGGGTGCGCAAGGGGGACGTGCTCTGCGTAGTTGATTCGCGCGAAGACGTGCTCAAGCACATGGGCCGCTTCATGCAGTACTACCGCGAGCACGCGAAATACCTGGAACGGACCTACGACTTCGTCGAGCGGGTGGGCATCGAGAAGCTGCGCAGCGTGCTGATCGAGGACGAGGAAGGCATCGCCGCGCGACTCGACGCGGAGATCCAGGCGGCGGTGGGCGCCTATGTCGATCCCTGGTCACGGGAGGCCGCGCAGCCGGTACACCCGGCGCAGTTCGTCCGCGAGATGAAGGCAGAGGAGCCGCGGCTCGTCCCGCTGCGGCGCGTCGCGGGGGACCGTCGATGACCGAAGCCTGCAAGCTCGGCCCGGTCGATCGCGTTCCGCCCGGCGAGGGCAAGGCCTTCGAAATCGGAGGCCGGCGCGTCGCGGTGTTCCGCACTCGCGGCGGCGAGCTGTACGCGACGCAGGCCGTCTGCCCGCACAAGGGCGGACCGCTCGCCGACGGGGTCGTCGGTGGTGGGACGGTGATCTGCCCGCTTCACGCCTACAAGTACGATCTCAAGAGCGGCCAGCCGCTGGGAAACGGCTGCCCCGCGCTGCAAACCTATCGCGTCGAGCTGGGCGCGGACGGCGAGATGCTGCTCTTCACGGAGCCGGCGTGACCCTGCGCGGTGCCCGCGTCGCGCTGCTCGAGGCGCGGCTGAGCGAGGAGCTGGCCGCGCTCTTCCGGCGCCACGGGGCCGAGCCGCACTGCTGTCCCGCGGTCCGCGAAGAGCGGCGGGACTGCGGGGCCGAGGTGGCCGCGCTGCTGGACGATCTGCAGCGCGAGTCCTCCTCGGTCTTCGTCTTCTCGACCGGTGTGGGAGTGGACGCGCTCTTCGCCGGGGCGCGGAACCTGGAGCGCGAGGAGGAGCTGGCGCACGCGGTGCGCGGCGGCATCGCCGTCTGTCGCGGCCCGAAGCCTCTGGCCGCCCTCCGGCGCGTCGGGCTCCGCGCGGCTGTGAACGCGAAATCCCCGTTCACCACCGACGATCTGCTCGAGGCCCTCCTCCCGGTCGAGCTGGCGGGCCGCCATCTGGTCCTGCTTCACTACGGCGAGCGCAACCTGCCGCTCGTCGCCGCCCTCGCGGCACAAGGAGCGCGCGTTCGCGAGCTGCTCCTCTACGAGTGGCGACTGCCGGAGGATCTCGGACCGCTGCGCAGCCTCGTCGCCGAGCTGGCTGAGCGGCGATTCGCGGCCGTCGCCTTCACCAGCCAGATCCAGGCGCGCCACCTCTTCCAGGTCGCCGCCGAGATGGGGCGCGCCGAGGCGCTGCGTGAGGCGCTTCGCAAGCACACGCTGGTCGCGGCGGTGGGCCCGACGTGCGCGCGCGCGCTCGAGGAGCTGGGCGCGCCGCCGCACGTCGTCCCTGACAATCCCAAGATGGGAAGCATGCTCACGGCGCTCGCCGAGCGCTTCTCCCAGCCAGGAGAGCCCTCGTGACGAGAGCGGGCAAGGTCTACCTCATCGGCGCCGGCCCGGGAGATCCCGATCTGCTCACGCTGCGCGCCGTCCGTGCCCTGCGCCGGAGCGATCTGGTCCTGATCGATCACCTCGTCAATCCCGAGGTCCTCGCGCACGCCCGGCCCGGCGTCGAGATCCGAAGCGTCGGGAAACGCTCCGGTCGGCATTCGCTGCCACAGGCTGAGATCAACCGCCTGCTCGTCGAGGCCGCGCGCGCCGGCCGCGTGGTGGCGCGCCTCAAGGGAGGCGACCCGTTCGTCTTCGGCCGCGGCGGCGAGGAGGCGGAGGCGCTCGTCGCGGCGGGCATCGCCTGGGAAGTGGTTCCGGGAATCTCCGCCGGCATCGCAGCCGCGGCCTACGCCGGCATCCCGGTGCTGCATCGCGAACGAGCCTCGAGCGTCGCGTTCGTGAGCGGGCATCCTGGCTGCGACCCCGCCAAGGTCGCGCTCGAGGCGGACACACTGGTCGTGTTCATGTGCGGCTCGACCATCGCGCGGATCGCCCGGGCGCTGCTCACGCGCGGCCGCCCGCGGTCGATGCCCGTCGCCCTGGTTTGCTCCGGCACGACCGCGCGCCAGGCGGTCTACACGGGCGCGCTCGGCGAGCTGGCCCGGCTCGACACGCTCGACCTGCCAACGCCGGTGATCGCCCTCGTCGGCGAGGTGGCCGCGCTGGCGGGGAAGCTGCGCTGGTTCGGGCCGCCGCCTCTCCCGCTGCGCGCTGCGCTCCGGCGCGAGCTGGCGAGAGCGGTCTCATGAGGCCGTACCCCGTCTTCCTGCGCCTGGAAGGCCGGCGCGCCCTGCTGGTGGGAGGCAGCGCGGTGGCCGCGGCCGCGGAGCGCGCGGGCTCTTCGTCGACGACGCGGATGCCGCTTCGGCCTGGCCCGGCGGCGTGCGGCGGCGGGGAGACGTGACGCTGGCCATCTCCACCGCCGGCCGCTCTCCGGGCCTGGCGGGCTCCTGCGCGAGGCGCTCGATCGCCTCCTCCCCGAAGATCTAAGGCGTGGGTCGAGCTGGCGGAGACGCTCCGCCAGGGATGGAAAGCGGATCGCGTCCCGATACGCGACCGGGGGCCGCTCCTCTTGCGCGCGCTGCAGGAGCTCTATCCCTGACAGCCAATTCCGTAAGAGCGACCAGCGAAGGCGACCAAACCGTAGCGATTCACACCGGAGCGTCGCGCAACTTCCCTCTGCAGGCTGCGTGGCATCCGCATTGCTAATCCGCAGTGTCGACTTCTCTATCTCAATCCTGGAGACGACATGTCGAGATGGATCAAGGACTGGAACCCCGAGGACGCCGAATTCTGGGAGAAGAGGGGAAAATCGATCGCGCGCCGCAATCTCATCTGGTCGATTCTCGCCGAGAACTTGGGCTTCTCGGTGTGGCTCGTCTGGAGCATCGCCGCGACGAAGCTGCCCAGCATCGGGTTCAAGTACACCACCGCGCAACTCTTCACGCTCGTGTCGCTGCCGGGCCTGATCGGATCCTTCATGCGCTTCCCCTACACCTTCGCTGTACCGCGGTTCGGCGGGCGCAACTGGACCGTGGTCAGCGCGCTCCTCTTGCTCATCCCCTCCGTGGCCCTGGTCGTGCTGGTGCGGCACCCGGAGACGCCGTTCTGGCTGATGGCGCTCGCCGCCTCGACGGCGGGGCTGGGCGGCGGCAACTTCGCCTCCAGCATGGCGAACATCTCCTTCTTCTATCCCGACCGGAAGAAGGGCTTCGCGCTGGGGCTGAATGCGGCCGGCGGCAACATCGGCGTGAGCACCGTGCAGCTCCTGGTGCCGATCGTGATCGGCATCGGCGCCGCCAAGGGATCGCTGCGCCTCGAGAACGCCGGCCTGATGTGGCTGCCGCTCATCGTCGTCTCCGCCATCGGCGCCTTCCTCTTCATGGACAACCTCTCCTCGGCCCGCTCCAACTTCGGCGATCAGCTGGTGATCGCGCGCCGGCAGCAGACCTGGGTGATGTCGTTCCTCTACATCGGCACCTTCGGATCGTTCGTCGGCTACTCGGCGGCCTTCCCGCTGCTCCTCAAGACGCAGTTCCCGGCGGTGACGGCGAGCCTCGCATTTCTCGGCCCGCTGGTCGGCTCACTCTCGCGGCCGCTCGGCGGGCTCCTCTCCGACAGGGTCGGCGGGGCCCGCGTCACCTTCTGGAACTTCGTCGCCATGGGCGCTGCCACGCTGGCCGTGGTCTATTTCATCGACAACCGGATCTTCGTCGGCTTCCTCCTCGCCTTCCTCGTGCTCTTCATCACCTCGGGCATCGGGAACGGATCGACCTTCCGCATGATCCCGGCCATCTTCCGCGCCGAAAAGCTCAAGGCCGTCAACGGCGGCGGCCAGGAGGCCGTCGCCACGGCGATGGCCGTCGCGCGCCGCGAGACTGCGGCGGCGCTCGGTTTCAGCTCCGCGGTCGGCGCGCTGGGCGGCTTCTTCATCCCGCGCGCCTTGGGCGCGTCGATCACCGCGACCGGGGGCGCCACCACCGCATTCGGCGCGTTCTTCGTCTGCTACATTGCCTGCGTGGCGGTGACCTGGTGGTACTACCTGCGGAGCAGCTTCCTCGTCGGGCTCGCGCCCAGCCTCGCGCACGCCAAGGCCTGAGAACATGGCGAATCCTGCGGGCGAAGGGCGAATGATCAGGCAACCCGCGCGCTACCCGGCGCGGCCCATGCTCTGGAGCGGTATCTCGCCCATTCGCGAGTTCGTCGCCTGACGTGCAGGCTGGACCCGCCTCGGAAAATCGCCCTGCGAGCGTCCCCGGCGGTCATCTTTCCGCGCCGAGACTGCGGCTGTTCGCCGACAAGCCAGCCGGGGGAGACCGCGCGCCCCTCCGCTCAAGTCGAGCGCATTCCTCGCGGAGAGCGACGCGCCGCGCCGGTCCGTATCCCTCCCGCCCCGAGACCGAGCTGCCTGCTGCGCAAATACTGGAGCATCCGCGGCGGATCGAGACGTCGGTCGTACTGGCGAATTCCAGGTGGAAGTCGTAAGCGAGCTTTGCTTCGCTCCGCTCACCGAGCTCGCGCGGATACCACACGTTCTCTGATGCAACGCGTATTGACCGCGCATTTCGCAGAGGCGTAACGCGCAGTTCTGCGGCATGTCGCCGAGCCGCATCGCAGCGTCTGCTGTGGATGGGCAGAGGAGGAAAACAAACGCAAGCGGGCCTCAGTTCAGGAAGTGGATCTATCGGTTTCAGTGCAAAGGGAGGAGCGATGTCTTCGTCAGATCCCAATTACAAGTCTCCGAAGCCTCCAGGAACGCGCGAAGAAGATTCCTGGTTGAGCGATGAGCAGCTCGCTCGCTGCGCGCCCGCGGAGGAGGAACCTTTCCAGTCGCCGGTCCCGACGCGGATGGTCTCCAACGGCGAATACATGCCGTTCCCGCAGACGCAGAAACAGAAGCATGTCGAGCAACGAATCCAGGAGCTCACTGAGAAAGTCTGCAAGAAGGTGGGCATTAGCCGGCGCGAGTTCCTCGGCGGGTCCGGCGGAATGGCCGCCTCTCTCATTGCGATGAACGACGTTCACGGCCAGAAGTTCTTCAAGGTCGACGAAGAGGAGATGTTCGAGCCCGCAGCCTGCAAGGAGAACGGGCCGCCGAATGACCTCTTCGTGTTCGACGACCAGACGCACATCGTGCGCAGCACGCAGGAGCAGGGCCGTGGCCTCCGCGCGCTCGCACAGGGCCCGGGCAGGGCGTCTGCCAACGCGAATCTCGTACCCGGTGGGTACCAGGTAAATCCCTACAACGGCCTCAACGGCAACGCATACGGCGTCGATGAGCTGGGCAGCCTGTGGACGCCGTGGAACCCGGCGTTCCTGCTCCACCCGGAGCCGCTGACCGCGCTGCTGCAGGCGGACTATCCGCCGAATACCGGGGATGAGTTCCACATGGTGAAATATATCCAGCGCTTCTTCTTCGAGAGCCAGGCGAGCGTCGTCATCCTGAGCAACGCGAATGGCGCCGTCATCAACGACCCCCTGACCGGCAACCGCCCGGCGAAAAACATTGCGGAGAACCTCAAGGCAGAGATCCTCACCGGCTCACAGACGCGCGGCGTTTGCGACTGGGTGAACCAGCTGGCGGGCTCGCGGCGGATGCTTGCCCACGGCCAGTTCTACCCGGGCGTCGGCAACCTCAGGGATCCGCTCTTCGGAGACTACGCGCAGTGGCAGGTCGAGAACGTCAAACCAGACTCGTGGAAGGCCTACAACATCGCCAATGCAGCCAAGACCGACTTCGATCCCAACAGCAACATGACGGTCTGGCAGCTCGATGACGAGGCGGTGGCGTACCCGACCTACCAGGTCATCGTGAACAACAAGCAGATGCTGAAAGATCACCCGGGCTTCTTCAACATCTGCGTGCACAAGGGGCTCGCCGCGAGCTCCCCTCAGGACCCGAAGCACGGCATGCCGACCGACCTGCCCAAGGCGGCGACTGATTGGCCGGAGTTGAATTTCATCATCTATCACTCCTGCATCCGGCCCAGCTTCTACGTGCTGCAGTCGCTCAACGACATCAAGGCCGGCAAGGTGCGGATGGACACTAGCGGCCACTCCGTCCCGAATATCGAGTGGAGCACGCAGTTTGCGCAGATCTGCGCTGGCCGTGACGTGGCGTCGAGGCGGAGGCTTGGCAACGTGAATGCAGAGCTCGGGACCACGTTCGCCTCGATGGTGGTCACGTTCCCGACGGTGCTCGCGCACCTGCTGGGTCAGCTCCTCTATTACATGGGCGCGGACCACATCGTCTTCGGCTCCGACTCGCCCTGGTATGGCGGGCCGCAGTGGCAGATCGAGGCGCTGTGGCGGTTCCAGATCCCCGAAGAGATCCGTGAGCGGTGGCATTATCCCGAGCTCACCGAGCGGGACAAGCGGCTCATCCTGGGCTTGAACAGCGCACGGCTGTATGGGCTCTCGGGAAAGGCGGCGCGTGCCGCCGGCCAGTGCGGCAGCGCGTACAATCCGCTGCCGGCGGACTACCCGACACGGATCCCCGATAGCCTCAACGCGCTGATGTTCGGCGTGGGCTATCCGACGCCGGTCGTGCCCGTGACGACGATGAACCTGCCCGACGACAAGTTCACGCGGGCGAAGAAGCAATACGCTGAGATGGGCGGACTGCGCAGCAATGAGCGCTACGGTTGGATCCGGACGAGGCTCTGACCCATGGGCGCACGCGAGCCCGACTTCTTCGCTGAAAAGCAAGAAGTCGGGCTCGTCG
>WNFR01022945.1_pt1 | contig 11666 bp, 8 predicted proteins | sample 5400221 | NCBI WGS metagenome assembly WNFR01 (sample SAMN13153357, study PRJNA577476) | soil metagenome | isolation source: 40 cm soil under Madrone tree | place: USA:California | collected 2016-06-14 | reverse complement strand
TGATCAAATAGACGTAGTTTTGGGAGTAAGCCGTGCGCAACAAACTTTGCACCGCAGAAGTAGAAACACCGTAGGTAGCAGCGCGCTCGCGATCGATATCGACGGTGAGATTCGGTGTGCTGTTGTAATAATCAGAGCGAACGGAAGCGAAGCCTTTGAAATCCTTCAGCTTCGTCATCAACTGATCGGCGGCGGCGTAAACTTCGTCGGGCACAATGCCGCTGAGCGTATAGGCGTATTGCCCCTGCGTCTGACTGGTCGCGCCGACATTGATTTGGAGTACCGGGTTCGGTTGCAAAATGGCAATGATACCGGGAATAGAGCTGATCGATTTCTGCAATTGCGGGATGCACTGTTCAATTGGCGGGCGTTGACTTCTCGGTTTGAGAAAACCAAAAATCAATCCTTGCGATGACGACGTGCGAGCAGCGAAGCCGGCGAGGGTGAAAAACTGCGCGATGTTTGGATCCTCCTTCAGCTTTTGGTTGACCTGGTGCTGATAGGCATGCATCTGCGCGGGCGAAGAACCTTCCTGCGCAATGAAAACTCCCCTTATGAAGCCGCTGTCCCCCGGCGGCAGCAATGTGAACGGCAAATGGGTAAAGAAAAACCACAGCCCGAAAAAGCATCCGAGGAGGATCGGCACCGTGAGCCAGGCGCGATCGAGAAATTTGTCCAGCGCCCTGCCATACGCCGCGATCACGCGTTGGATGAAATCGCTGGTCCATCTTTCCATCCGTGCGCGCTTATGTCCGGCCGTGCGTTCGCCCAGAATGCGCGCGCACATAAGCGGAGTGAGGGTTAGGGAAACGAGTCCCGAAGCGAGAATGGCAACGATAATCGTGACCGAAAATTCGCGGAAGATGCGACCCAGCAAACCAGGCAAAAACACCAGAGGAATGAAAACGGCGGCCAGCGATAGTGTCATCGACATGATGGTGACGGAAATCTCGCCAGCGCTGTTAAAAGCGGCCTTTAGAATCGATTCCCCGTGCTCCGCGCGTCGCACGACGTTTTCCAAGAAAACGATCGCGTCATCGACCAGGAATCCGATGGCCAGAGTAAGGGCCATCAGGGTCAAATTGTTAATGGAATAGTCGAGCATGTACATGACCGCGACCGTGAGCAGCAAAGACAATGGAAGCGCGACCGCGGGAATGAGCGTATCCGTGGCGCGTCCAAGGAAAATGTAGATCACGATCACGACCAGGATGAACGCGATCATGAGCGTGAATTTCACATCTTGAACGGAATCGACGATGCTCTGGGACCGATCGAATACCGGAACGAGTGTGATCGATCCCGGAAGACTCGCGCGGATCTCGGGAAAGAGCGCCTTGACCGAGTTCGCAACCTCGACCGCGTTTGCGCCCGCCTGACGCGAGACGGCCAGCACCACGACGGAGCCGGGCGGACTAAAACCGCGCATCCAAAATGTGCGGGAGAGTCGCTCGTCCTGATGTACGGTGCGCCCCGTCGAATTGTCCGGCGCCAGCGTAAACCGTCCCCGCTTTGATCGCGCTGGCGAGATCGTCCATGGTCAATCCGCGCGAAGCGAGCCCGGCCGGATCGGCTTTGATTCGAATCGCGCTTTGGACGCCGTAGATATTCACCTGCGACACACCAGGCAAGATCGCGATGCGCTGCGCCACGGCGGTGGACGCATACTTGTAAAGATCGCCATCGGTCAGCGTGTCGGAGAGCAAACCGAGCAGGTAAATCGCCTGATCGTTCGGATTTGTTTTCGTGAACGTCGGCGGGCTGGGCAGATCGAGCGGCAGTTTCCCCGTTGCGCGCTGGATCGCGGCCTGCACGTCTGTGGCAGCATCAATGATGCTTTTGCTGAGAACAAACTGGAGCGTGAACGACGTATTCCCCTGCGTGCTCGAGCTCGTTATGATGTCGAGTCCGGGGATCTGCAGGAATTGTTTCTCGAGCGGCGTGGCGATGTTGTTCGCCATGGTGGTCGGATTCGCGCCGGGATAAGAACATGTGACTTGGATAACTGGATAATCAACCGCGGGCAGATCGTTGACCGCGAGCTTTCCGTAAGTGGCAAGGCCGGCAACGATAACCGACAAGGTCAACAGGACTGTCATCACCGGCCGGCGAATGAACGGCCCGGAAAGCCCAGAGCCTTTAACTTGAACCAACTTGGCCTCTGGCGGTGATGTCGCCGCTGCGGCTCCCGTTACCGGTTTCGCCCGATCCCTGCCACGATGCGGGGAATCATGTTCATGATTCCCTGCTCCGTCGTGTCGCTCTTCTGCATCCATATCGGAAAGGCAATTCTACATTGAAGCTTTGGCGGCAACCTGACCGCCATCGGGTGCCCCGGGGGGATTGTATGGTTTTGCCTCTACTTTTGTTCCCGGGGCCAGTGCCAGTTGGCCAGTGACAACGACCGTTTCTCCCGCCTTGAGACCATCTTCAATAACCTGGGTATCACCATCCTGGCGCTGACCCGGTTTAACCTGCCGCAAATCGACTGTGTTATCCGGCTTCACGACAAAAACAAATGGACCGCCCTGGCTGATTTGCACCGCTTGCGATGGTACCAGATTGGCATCTTTCAGCTTATCGAGAATGAAGCGCACGCGGACAAACTCCAACGGCCAAAAAGCATGATCAGGGTTTGGGGTAACGCCGCGCGCTTTCACAGTGCCCGCGCCCGGTTGCACAGAAGTGTCAATGAAATAAAGGTCGCCTGTGCGCGGCGGCATGCTGCCGTCCGAAGAACGCGTTTCCACTTTCACATTTGAGCCACCAAGGTAACGGCGCACCAGCGGCAAGTCTGTTTCGGAAACGGTAAAGTCTGTGTAGATCGGATCGAGCGTCTGAATTGTCAGCAGCACTGCGCCGCCGCCACCGCCGCTCCCGCCAGTCACGATATTCCCAACATCAACAAGCCGCAGTCCCGCCCGGCCATTGATAGGCGAGCGGATATTGCAATAATCGAGATTCACCTGCGCGGCCGCTACCGCGCCTTCCGCGGTTTTCACCGTGGCCTCATCGCCTTTTACCGTCGCTTGAGCAGTGTCTAGATCTTGCGGCGAGATCACATTCCTGGCGCGCAACGCCTGCTGGCGCTTTAGCGTGATCTGATCGAGAACCAGTTTCGATTTCGCTTGCCCGAGCTGACCCTGCGCCTGATCGAGCGCCGCCTGGTAAGGCCGCGAATCAATCGTGAAAAGCAAATCTCCTTGTTTCACGTCAGCGCCGTCTTGAAAATGACGCGCGGTGATTTGCCCGCTCACCTGCGCTTGCACCTGCACAGTTTCGTACGCAGCGCAGGTCCCAATTTCATCGAGGTAAAGCGGCACATCCTTTGTAATAACTTTTGCCACAAGAACCGAGCGCACCGGTGGCTGCGCTGCTTTGGCCTCGCGGGCCCGGTGCTGAAAGATCCGATACAGAACAAAAGCGGCCAGCACGACGAAGAGCAGATACGCCCAGCGGGGAATATGGTTCGTGCGACGCGCGCGTTTCAGTTTCATTTGCGTCCTTCTTCGACGCCCCGGAGCGCCTTTTTGCTCGAAATCGGATGCCGATCCCTGTTCTGGCCGTTGTGGCTGGGGTAAACGGATGACGCGGCACTTTTCGAGACTTTATCGTTCTTCTCCGCTTTTTGGCGAATGCGGGCCAACACCTTGATGCAGGTTTGCAGTTCAGATGCTGGGATCTCGGAGAGCAATTCATGCCGTAGTTCGTCTGCCGTCGCGCTGATCCGCGTGATGACACGCTGGGCGCGCCGCCCCAGCAGCACCATTTTGCAACGACGATCGCGCGTGGAATTCCTGCGTGTGATCCAGCCTTCTTTCTCCAGTCGATGTAACAGGGCCACAACGGTGGGTTCTTCCACGCCAAGACGTCCCGCAATCTCGGCCTGAGTGAGTGCGTCTCGCGCAAGAGACAGATGCAGGAGCGTACGCCATTTTGCCTGGCTCAGACCCATTGGCTTGAGGCGTTCGTCCAGCTTTTGCCGCCATGCGCGAGCGGTTCCGTGGAGCAATGGGCCGAACGTTTCCCAGTCAGATATCATCGCAGACATAATTGGTTAGCATGCTAACCAATTCTCCTTCTCTATGTCTGTCAAACCCGTAAATCGTCGCGCGGTCTTTAGCCGGGTCGGCGATCCGGGCCGGGATCAGCGATCCCGGCTACAAGTGCGCGGAGTTGAGGTGGGCCTCACCGCTTGTCGATGGCGAAAACGGAAACTCTCTTACCCCGATAATCTTGAATCGACAGCACGCGGCGCGGATACATGGGTAGCCATTGTCGCGACGTTTCCACATCGCGTTCGTTAGCCGGTTGCACCAAAAAATAACGCGCGTTACTGGGCAGATCTGCAACGCGGCTGACATAGACGATTGGGCGGCGAACGTAAAAGAGGAACGGTTGGTAATCGGGATCGACTGCGTAAAGGCGCTCTTGCCCGGGAATTACAGCCTCGATTTTCACTGCGATCGGCTTTATTTTTTGCCGCGCTTGCAGACGGGGCGCAATTGCCATTGCGTAAATGCAAACACAGACGCAAGTAGCAATGGCAATAGCAAGAATCGCGCGTTGTCGATGTTTCAGGGAGAAAGTTCTTCCGCCGAGCCATCGCGGCCACTTCACAGTTTCGGCAGTCAGAATCGAGCCGAGCAACCATGCGAATGGCGCGAGCAGCGGCATCGTGTAACGCGGCAGCGATCCGGGGATCAGATCGACAATTACGAGCGGAATCGCGATTCCCCAAACTAGACCACGCACCACGTCAATCCTTCGCGATGCAGCACGCTCCAGCCGGGATCGATGATCCCGGCCTACATGGGCGATATCGGTTTTACCGTCGGAGGGAAAACTTGTTCCAGCGAGCAACGGCACAAAAAAAAGCCAGGGTAAAAAGTAGCCAAGACTGCGCGGAATATTTAGTGCCCAACCGCCAAAATTGAACCCCACCCCGGCGAGTCGCCCAGAAAACTGCCGCGACCAAACCTGCGCGACATGACCTCCGTGCGTCATTTTCACTAAGGGAATAGCCCACGCAGCGAAGATCGAGATCATTATAATAAGGCCGATCAGATGCGGGACATTCCAAATGGTTCGCAGTTCACGCGAGCGCCACAGAACCGCGATCACGATCGCGTAGAAAAAGAAAAGATGCGTCGGCCCTTTCGCCAACCAGCCAAGCCCGAGAAAAATCCAGGCCACAATCCATGTGAGCCACGGTGATCGTTCCTCTTCCCACCAGCTTAGCCAGCAAACGAAAGCAATCGCGAAGAGCGAAACGTAAAGCGCTTCGATCTCGATCAAGCGGCCCTTCTCAATCACGCCAAAGCTTGTTAGCCAGATTAACGCGGCGACTGTCGATCCGGTCGCGCCGAGGCTCAGACGCGCAACGGTGACAAACACGAGCGCGACTGCCAGCACACAAAGCACCGAAGGGAAGCGCGCCGCCCATTCGTTGCGTTGCCCGAAAATCTTGAACGACGCGGCGACCAGCCAATTAATCAGCGGCGGTTTCCGCAAGTACGGTTCGCCGACTTTCGGCACAATGTAGTCGCCGGTCTCGATCATCTGCACTGCCGGCAAAATCCGCCGCCCCTCTTCGCCTTTGATCTCAAGCGAGCCAAGCGCTGGAAGATAAATCGCCGCCCAGACGAGAAGAACGACAACCAGGGCTTGGGGGCGCGAATTCATTGGATGTTAGGTGTTGAACGTTGAGTTTTTACGTCAAATCAAGCCGAGCGGCGACTTGACGAGAAGGCTTCACGAACTTAAGTTGAGCGTCTAGTCCGCGCGCTGATCGGAGTGGGAACTGGCATCCCACTCTTTTTAGTCTGCGGGCTACATGTTTTTATGAACGCGGAATTTATTGCCATGCTCGATTATCTGGAGCGGGAGCGCGGGATCAAACGCGAAATCCTGCTCGAGGCAGTCTCGAACGCCCTGCTCTCAGCCTCGAAAAAGAGCGTCGGCGCATCGCGCGACCTGCGCATCGATATCAACCCGAAGACAGGTGAAATTCGCGCTCTCGCCAATCTGGTGGTGGCCGATCAGGTCGGCAATCCGCAGGATGAGATCGAGCTTTCGAAAGCGCGCAAGATCAAACCGGACGTCAACGTCGGAGAGACCGTCGAAGTGGAAGTGACGCCGAGAAATTTTGGCCGCATCGCCGCGCAGACCGCCAAGCAGGCGATGATGCAACGGATTCGCCAGGTCGAAAAGGAAATGATTTACGAGGAGTTCAAAGATCGCGCTGGTGAAATCGTCAGCGGGACGGTGCGCCGTTTCGATCGTTCGGATGTGATTCTCGATCTTGGAAAATTTGAAGCCATCATGCCACAACGCGAGCGCGTAGTCGTGGAGGATTATAATGTGGGCGACCGGCTCCGCGCTTACGTCGTTGCGGTCGAAAACGGCATCCGCGGTCCCGAGATCATCGTTTCGCGCAGTCATCCGAATTTCGTCCGTCGCCTCTTTGAATTGGAAGTCAGCGAAATTGCCGATGGCACCGTGGAGATTCGTGGCATCGCTCGGGAGGGAGGTTATCGCACCAAGATAGCGGTCTGGAGCGCGAACGAGAAGGTGGACCCGGTAGGAGCGTGCGTCGGAATGCGCGGCTCACGAGTCAAAAATATCGTGCGCGAATTGAATAACGAAAAGGTGGACATCATTCGCTGGAGTTCCGATCCGAAGGAATACGTTCTGGAAGCGCTCAAACCGGCGAAAGTGAAGAACCTGGTTTTCGATACGGAAAAAAAGAGCGTCCAGATTTCTGTCGATGAAGATCAGCTTTCGCTCGCGATCGGGAAAAAAGGACAAAACGCGCGATTAACTGCGCGACTGACCGGCTGGGAAGTTAATATCGGGAAGGACATATCGGCGACAACCGCGGTCGAGCAAAAAGTGGCGCAAGCGGCGCAGACGCTCGCGAGTGCTCTGCCAATTACCGAGGACCAGGCGCTCACACTTGTGAAATCCGGTTTTACTAACTTGGAAGGATTACGCGATGCAGATGTGCAGGATTTAGTGGATATTCTCGCGGTCGACGAGACAAAGGCGCGTGAGATTCACGAAGCGGTGCACAAGAAAGAGCTTGTGCAGTAATATGGCTCTGGGTTAACGCGCTCGAGCCATGAGCGAAATTTTAGAAGAACAACAATGGCAACGAAAACGAGCAGCAAAACTGTGGCGCGCAAGCCGTCCGTGCGCAAGACTGCTGCTGCCCACAAGCCAGCGACCGCACCGGCATCCAAGGTCCCGAAGAAAAAGCTAAAGACTGATGCCGAGGCGTCGTCCACAACAGTCGCTCCGCAAACTGCTCCAGCCGTGCGCCACGAAGCTGAGAGCGTATCTCTGATCGACAAGAAAAAACCGCGCAAGAAGGCAGAAGACGGCGAAGTAAAAACGAAGCGCGACGTTTTACCGCCCATTTCACGCATCCGAGCATCGCTGGAGGCGCCGGCTGCTCTTCCAAGACCCGCGACGCCAGCAAAAAAGACCGAAGCCGCGCCACCACCTCCAAAAGAAGCGCCGGGCGTTATTGCCGATGGCACAACTGCGGCGGCGCTCCCTGCTCCTGAAGCGGAAGCAGAGACCCAGAAAATCATCCTTATCAAGCCACCAATTGTGGTTAAGCAATTGGCAAGCGAGCTCGGCTTAAAACCACATCAGGTCATCGCGGAACTGATGACGTACAACATCTTTGCGAATATCAACCAGACGATTGAGCCCGATATCGCGTCCAAAATTTGCGAAAGCCACGGGTTTGTTCTCGAAAAAGAGCGCCGTGAAAAAGGCGCCGGCGTTCACAAAATCGAACAGGTGGTCGTAGCGCCTCCGCCGCCAGTCATTGAAAAGGAAGAGGAGTTAAAGCCCCGCGCACCTATTATCACGTTCATGGGGCATGTCGATCATGGTAAGACCACCCTTATGGACGCGATCCGCAAGACGCGCGTGGCGGCCGGCGAGGTCGGCGGGATCACGCAGCACATCGGCGCCTATAGCGTCGATCGTAACGGAGCGAAAATTACCTTCATCGACACGCCAGGTCACGCTGCCTTCACCGCGATGCGCGCGCGTGGCGCCAATGTGACCGACATTGTGGTGCTCGTGATCGCAGCTGATGACGGCCTCATGCCGCAAACGATCGAAGCAATCAATCACGCCAAAGCCGCGCCGCACGTAAAAATCATGGTCGCGCTTAACAAGATCGATCTTCCCGGAGCAAATATTGACAGGGTGAAGAAACAACTCCAGGAGCACGGGCTTACGCCAGAAGATTGGGGTGGCGAAACGATTGTTTGTCCGGTTTCGGCCACCAAAGGTACGGGAATCGATCAACTGCTCGAGATGATGACGTTGCAAGCAGAAGTGATGGAACTCAAAGCATCGCCTACGGCCACACCGCGCGGCACTGTGATCGAAGCGCAAGTCGAAGCGGGGCGTGGTCCCACTGCCACCGTCATCGTGCAAATGGGAACTTTAAAAACCGGCGATCCCTTCATCTGCGGCGATTACAGCGGCAAAGTGAAATCGCTGTTGGACGATCGCGGCCAGCCGATCAGGGAAGCTGGTCCGTCCACGGCGGTAAAAGTGCTAGGCTTTACCGGCCTGCCGAATGCCGGTGACGAACTTCTCGTTATGGAGTCGGAACGCTCGACGAAAACCTTAAGCGACGAACGTCTCGAGGAGAAACGCGCGAACAAGTTGACCCTGCCGCAGCGCGCCACGCTCGAGAGTTTGCTCGAGGCGGCTGACGGAAAAAAAGTTTTGCGAATTGTTTTAAAGTGCGACGCGCAAGGTTCGCTCGAAGCACTGGTCGGTGCATTGCAACAGATCGAAAGCAAAAAAGTCGATCTCGAGATCATCCACTCCGCGGTCGGACCGATTTCCGAATCGGACATTCTGCTGGCGAGCGCGTCGGATGCCGTCGTGGTCGGTTTCAACGTCAAAGTCGAGGCCATGGCGGTGCCAGTCGCGAAACGCGAAAGCGTACAGGTCAAACTTTACAGCATCATTTACGAACTGCTCGATCAAATCAAAGAAGCGATGGCCGGCCTGCTCGAGCCCGAACATCGGGAAACCGTCATCGGACACGCGGAAGTAAAACAGGTTTTCCAATTGAGCAGAGGCATTGTCGCAGGCTGTTTGGTCACCGATGGCCGCGTGCCCCGCGCTGCGCGCGCCCGCGTGCTCCGTAAGCGGCAGCCGGTTTACGATGGCGGAATTTCGACGCTGCGCCGTTTCCAGGACGACGTAAAAGAAGTGCGTTCAGGTCTCGAATGCGGGATTAGGCTGGGCGACTTCAGCGAATATCAGGTCGGCGATGTGATCGAATGCTATCAACTTGAAGCTGTCGCGCAGAAACTCTAAGCCATGGAGTAATGGAGTGATGACGTATTCGAGTAATGCAACCGCTCATTCCTGATCCAGCACTCCAACACTCCATCTCTTGTCATGAAGCACCGCATGCTGCGCATCAACGAAGTTGTGAAACGAGAGCTGAGCGCAATCATTGTGCGAGAAATGAGTTTTGGAGGCGCGCTGGTGAGCATCAATCATGTCGACGTTACCTCCGATTTAAAAAACGCGCACGTATTTGTGAGCGTCCTTGGATCGGACATCGGAGAAACTGTGTTGAACAAACTCGCGGCGCATCGTGCAACATTGCAAGCTGAGCTCGCCCGTCACGTCACCATGAAATATACGCCGCATCTCATTTTTCATCTCGACGATTCCATCGAACGCGGCACTCGCGTTATCGAGATTCTGCAGAAAATCGCTCCGCCGCAGGGCGAAGAAGCCACGTGAAGGAGGATAGGCATCCAGCCTGTCTCTGGGGGCAGGCTTGCAGCCTGCGCATTTACGGCACGGTCGAAGCCAGCCGGCCGAGACGGCCTGGAAGGCCGTCTTCCAATCTGCACGTGCACGTTTCCAGACTTCAATGACTAATTCAAAATTCGAGGAAATCGGTCGGATATTGCGCGAGCACCAACGCTTCGCGATCTTGGGTCACGTCCGGCCGGACGGAGATGCGCTTGGCAGTCAGCTTGCCCTCGCGCTTTCGCTTCAACAACTTGGAAAAGAAGTTCGCGTGTGGAATGAAGATGGAATGCTGGAGAAATATTCCTTTCTTCCGCGCGCGGAACTGCTGACCAAGCCACCTTCCATCCCGGAAGTTGTCGATGTTGCCGTCGCGCTCGATACGGCAATTCAAAACCGGCTCGGAATCGCGCTCACGGCCGTTCGGTCGGCGAAAATTTGGATCAATATCGATCACCACCCGAGTAATCCGTGCTACGGCGATGTTGTTTATGTTGATCCGGCGGCGCCTGCCACGGCAGAAATCGTTTTCCGGCTGATCAAGAGCCAGGGCTTGCCGTTCAATCGCGACATTGCCGAGAATCTTTACGCCGCAATCTCCAGCGACACTGGTTCGTTTCAATATCCACAAACCAGCGCGCGCACCTTCGAGATTGCAGCAGAGCTTATTCGCGCCGGTGTCGACGTCAGCCGCTTAAGCCAGCAGCTTTACGAGAATTATCCGCGACGCCGGCTGGAACTTTTGCGAGAACTGTTGCGTACCATGCGTTTTGAACACGGAGGTCGCGTCGCGAGTTTTAGCCTAAGTTCAAAAACCGCCGCCGATCTGGGTGTCCTTCCCGAAGACAACGAAGGATTGATCGATCATCTGCGCGCGATTCGTGGCGTTATCGTTGCCGTCTTCTTCGAAGAGCTGGCCAACGGCAAGGTGCGGATCAGCATGCGCTCGAAAAGCGATGTTGTGAATGTATGTGCTATTTGCCAGAAGTTTGGCGGCGGCGGACACACTCTCGCGGCGGGCGCGCGCGTGCGTGGGACCCTCGACGAAGTCGAAGAGAAAGTCTTGGAGGAAATCAGTGAGGTACTTAAATCCCACTCCTGATGGTGTCCTGCTTGTCGATAAAGCGGAGGGGATGACTTCGCATGATGTCGTGGCGCTGGTTCGGCGAAAGCTCGGGATTAGGAAAGTCGGTCACTGCGGCACGCTCGATCCGATTGCGACCGGCTTGCTGCTGCTCACGCTTGGGCGCGGGACGAAAATTCAGGATTTGCTGATGAGCGAGGACAAGGAGTATGCCGGGACCCTGCTACTCGGCGTGACCACCAGCACGCAAGATCGACAAGGTGATGTTATTAATCAGCGCAATGTGCCGCCGCTCGATGAAAATCAAATTCGCGCAGCCTTTGAAAAATTTCGCGGCGATTTTTATCAAATGCCGCCGATGGTCTCCGCGAAAAAGCACGGCGGCGTGCCGCTCTACAAACTAGCGCGCCAGGGAAAAGTGGTCGAGCGCGAGCCGCGCCTTGTTCATGTTTATCGTTACGATCTGGATCGAATCGCGCTGCCAGAAATCGATTTCAGCCTGCTTTGCAGCAAAGGTTTTTATGTTCGCACGTATGTACATGACATCGGCGAGGAACTCGGCTGCGGCGCGCACTTGAAATCGCTGCGGCGCACAAGGTCCGGTCGTTTTGATGTCGCTCAGTCGATCAGTGTTGATCAAATCAAAAATGCGCCGTGCGAAGAGATCCTGGGTCGACTCCTTACCCTTCCCGAAGTTTCGCGCATGCGTGGCGCATGAAGGAAATGACGAAATCCAGGTGGTGAAAACGCTGCATTCCATCTCCGAGCT
>WNFR01022880.1_pt1 | contig 11666 bp, 9 predicted proteins | sample 5400221 | NCBI WGS metagenome assembly WNFR01 (sample SAMN13153357, study PRJNA577476) | soil metagenome | isolation source: 40 cm soil under Madrone tree | place: USA:California | collected 2016-06-14 | reverse complement strand
ACGTCGGCGTACCATGACGCTGCCGCCCGAGCCTGGTCGTACTCGTCGGACAGCAGGTGGTGCGCGATCTCGCCGGCCATGCACGCGGATGACACGACGATCCCTTCGTTGTATTTGGCGAGCAGCTCGCGATCCATGCGCGGCTTGGCGTAGAAGCCCTCCGTGTAGGCGAGCGATGATAGCTTGACTAGATTCTTGTACCCGGTGGCGTTCTGAGCGAGGAGGACGAGGTGGTAGTAGGGTTTGCCCCGATCGCCGCCGATGCGGTCGCGGGCGCGTCTATCGCCCGGCGCGACATAGGCTTCCATGCCGATGATCGGCTTGAGCCCCGCTTTCTTGGCTTTTTCCTGGAACTCCCACGCGCCGTGAAGGTTACCGTGATCCGTTATGGCGAGAGCGGGTTGCTCGAACTCCAACGCTCTGTTGATGAGATCATCGATGCGGTTGGCGCCGTCGAGAAGCGAGTATTCGGAGTGGCAATGGAGGTGGACGAAGGACACATGATAAGAATATGCGACGCGGTATCCTCGCGATAGCGGTTTCTGCCGCTGTTTTGGGTCTAATCTCTGCTCCCACAGCCTGTTACCTCGGTCGTGGGGCGTGGGAGGAGGCCAAGATATTGAGTCGGCGGCAACCGATTTCGGAGATTGTGGCTGATCCGAGGACGCCTCCGGCGGCGCGGGAGAAGCTGAAAGTGGTTTTGGCGGCCCGACAGTATGCAAGGGACAGCCTTCACCTTAGAACTAAAGACAGTTTCACTACATATTCGCGACTAGATCACGACACTCTGGTACTCGTAGTGTCGGCCGCTTACCGCGATACCCTCAAGCCATACACGTGGTGGTTTCCGATCGTTGGAAGAGTTCCGTACAAAGGCTATTTCGACTTCGGCGCGGCGCAACGGGATGCAAGAAATCTCGCCGCCGATGGGTTCGATGTGTACGTCCGTCCGTCCGATGCCTTCAGCACGCTCGGATTCTTCAATGATCCGCTGCTCAACACCACACTCAAGGGTGACTCGCTCGGTCTCGCTAACACCGTGATTCACGAGCTTACGCACAACACTTACTACGCATCCGGTCAGGCGCCTTTCAACGAGTCCTTTGCGATGTTCGTGGGAGCGCGTGGAGCGGCGGCGTTCTTCAGGTCGCGCGGACAGAATGCAGCCGCGGCGAAGGTCGAGGCGGAGTGGGAGGACGACAAGCTGCTGGCGAACTTCTGGACGAGGGTGATCAGATCGCTTGACTCCGCATACGCGGCACATCCATCGGACAAGCACGCACGGATCACAGCGCGCGACACGGTTTACGCACAAACTCGCGTCGCACTGGTAAAGGAAATCGCGCCGCAGCTCAAGACGATCAGTCCGCTGTACGCCGATCGAGTGCAGCTCAACAACGCGGCGCTACTGGCGCGGCGGGTTTATGCGACGGATCTCGACGTGTTCGACCGCGTTTACGAGAAGGAGGGGCGGGATCTCAAGCGAACAATCGGGCGCATTATTGGGCTCGCGAAGGCGCAGCCGAAGGCGCCGTTTTCCGCTTTGGAGAACTGGGTGCACTAACTGCAACTGAACGGGTGCCAGACGCGAGTAGCATAGTTCCGAGTGGTTAGTTCAGGACGCCTGGACTTGCCTCAGTGGCATTAGGGCACAGGCAGGTGTCTGTGGGTGGACCCGTGCCGGGAAAAGTCAGGGCGTTGTGAACTTGTAACTGACACCTGTGCTACTGACGTCTGGCAGCCGTTCAGTTGTTGTTAACAGCTCGTTCAATTACCCGAAAATCGGGACCGGAGCAGCGCTCTGAGATCGAGCAACGGCTCTTTTCTCACCTCTTCTATAGGCGCGGGCGCCGCGATCGATCCCAGTGCTACTCGCTGCATGTTGTCGCGAACCTCACGATCGAAAAACCGGCACAACTGGTCTATCGAGTAGTCGGCGCCCCGTCGCGACGAGTAGGCGTTGAGCGGGTAAGACACGCTCAGATTATTGCGGGCGCGGGTGAGCGCGACGTACATGAGCCGGCGCTCTTCTTCCGTTTCTTCGTCGTTGTTGAGACACCGTGCCGATGGGAACCAGCCGTCCACCGCCCAGATCACGAACACCGCATCCCATTCTTTTCCCTTGGCGGAGTGCGCGGTGCTGAGGATCAGACAGTCGTTCTCTTCGCGGGTCCCGGTGGCCAGATCCTGCGTCGCCTGCGGCGGTTCGAGGGCGAGCGCCGAGAGGAACGTCGCGCGATCGGGATAACCCGCGGCAATAGTCTGGAGCTGGTCGAGATCGGCCAGGCGCGGCTCGACCCGGTCGTAGCGCTCCCGCAGAATGTTGTCATAGAGAAGGCGGACGCGAGCGATGTCGGCGGCGACCTGCGCATCGTCCGCGATCGGTCCCAAGCGCAGGCCGTCGAGCAATCCGACGAGCGCGGCGTGTGCTGCCCTCGCCCTTGGCGGAGGACTGTAGCGGCCAAAGGCGGTCGATTCCCATGCCGCTGCGGCCATCGCGTCGATCGCGGCGCGTGCGGTCGCATCTCCGATTCCGGGTAGGAGAAGCAGCAGCCGATACCAGCTCACTTCATCGCGCGGGTTCTCGAGGATGCGCAGGAACGCCAGCACGTCCTTCACGTGGGCCGCCTCGAGGAACTTGAGCCCGCCCCATTTCTCGAACGGAATCTTGCGGTTGGTGAGCTCGATCTCGAGATCCGCGGACATGTAGCCCGCGCGAAATGCTGCTGCTCGTCTCGCGCGGCGACGAGCCACGGCGCTTCGCCCCCCGTTCGCTCGGTCCAGAGATTCTTGGTGAATCTCTCCGCCGCGCGCGAGATGAGCGTGTTGGTCACGCTCAGAATCGGCTGCGTCGAACGATAGTTCTGCTCCAGGGCAACGATCGTCGCTCCGGGAAACTGCTTCGGGAAGTCGAGGATGTTCCTGAAGTGGGCGCCCCGGAAGGAGTAGATGCTCTGCGCGTCGTCTCCCACGACCGTGACGTTGCTGTGCGCCTTGCACATTCCGCGAAGGATCCGCGCCTGCAGCACGTTCGTGTCCTGATACTCGTCGACGAGGATGTGGTCGTAGAGACCGGAGATCTTCTTTCCAAGCTCCGGGGACGCCTCGAGCAGGAGTGCCCAGAAGAGCAGAAGATCGTCGTAGTCGACGAGATTGCGCTCCTGCTTCCGGCGCGTGTAATCGGCGAAAATCTTTCCGAAATCCTCGAGGTAATCGACGAACTGCGGATAATCGTCGCCAACTATGTCGTCGACTGAAATGCCCGTGTTGATGTGTCTCGAGTAGACGTATTGCAGGGTTTCTTTCTTCGGGAAGCGCTTGGATTTGGCGGCGTATCCCATCTGTGCGCGCGAGAGCTGCATCAGATCGGCGGAATCGCCCTGATCCATGATGGTGAAGTCTTTCGCCAATCCGGCAGCCTGTCCGTACCGGCGGAGCAACCGGTGGGCCGTCGCGTGGAACGTTCCGCCGACCACCCGCTTGCTATTGCCGCCCACGAGTCTCTCGGCCCGCGACAGCATCTCCTGGGCCGCCCTGCGCGTGAATGTCAGCAGCAGTATCCGCTCGGCCGGCACTCCACGCTCGATCAGGTGCGCAACACGATATACGAGTGTGCGTGTCTTACCGGTGCCGGCTCCGGCGATGATGAGAAGCGGACCATCCCCGTGCGTTGCAGCGGCAGCCTGTTGTGGATTCAGCTCCGATGCAAAGTCACGCAAGGTGCCCTTCGACTCGGCGCGCGGTCGAGGAGGATAGACCCTGAGCGTGTCGGTCACGCGACGATTTCGAGCAGCGTCGAGCGCGAGGTAACCACGGCCGTAAGATCGAACGCCTCAGCGAACTTGGCGGTCACCCGATCTCGCACGTCCTGCATCGAGATCTCTTCCAGACCCAGCTCACGGGCGATCGATGTCATGACGACACCGTCGATTCCGCAGGGAACGATAAGCTCGAAGTAGGAGAGATCGGTTGTGACATTGAGGGCAAAACCGTGCCAGGTGACCCAGTCCCGGGCGTGCACTCCGATCGAGGCGATCTTCTTTCCGCGCGTCCACACTCCAGTGAAAGAGGTGTTCCGTTCGCCGGGAATGCCGTAGTCAGCGAGTGAATTGATCAGCGCTTCCTCGATCTTTCTCAGGTACCAATGCAGGTCCTGGCGGTGGCGCTTGAGATCGATGATCGGGTACCCAACGAGCTGTCCGGGTCCGTGAAACGTGACGTCTCCGCCGCGCTCGACCTCGAAGAGGTCTACGCCCTTGCTGCGGAGGAATTCCGGCGAAGCAACGAGGTGCTTCTCCTTCGTGGCGCGACCGAGCGTGACTACCGGCTGGTGTTCGACGAGAAGGAGGATGTCCTGAGGGATTGCTCCTGAGATTCTGTCGCGGGCGAGGCTACGCTGGAGCTCGAGTGCTTCCACATAATCCATTTGACCCAACGGGACTGTCCATAACTCGCGCTCAGGCATAGTGCATCACCTAACTCACGTGTCCAGAACCCTGCCGAGTGAGTCCAGCGTAGCCTGAGCGATAGCTTCGGAAAGGGTGGGGTGGGCGTGGATCGCCAGATCGACCTCTTCGACTGTGAACTCGTTTTCGCGGGCGACGGCCAGCTCGTGGATCAATTCTGTAGCGTGCGCGCCGATGATGTGGGCTCCCAGGATCTCGCCGTACTTGGCGTCGCGAATGATCTTGACGAATCCTTCGGTCTCGCCGGCAGTGCGGGCGCGTCCGTTCGCGGAGAAGGGAAATTTCCCGACCTTGTAATCGATCTTCTTCTCCTTCACTTGCGCTTCGGTCATGCCGATTGACGCGACTTCGGGGTGGCAGTAGGTCGCGTTCGGAATGTTGCCGTAGTTGACCGTGTGGACGTTCTTCTCACCGGCAAGGAATTCGGCGAAGACGACGCCTTCGCGCATGCCCTTGTGGGCAAGCATCGGCGGGCCGGCGACGTCGCCGATTGCGTAGATGCCTTTTGCCGACGTTTCCATGCGCTCGTTGATCTTGATGAAGCCGCGGTCGGTCAGCTGGACGCCCATCTCCTTGAGGCCGATGTCGTCGATAACCGGAGCGCGTCCGGCAGCCACGAGAACCTTTTCGACTTCGAGAGTCTGCTTCTTGCCGCCGACCTCGATGCTCATGGTCACGGACGTCTTGCCGACTTTCACGTCACCGATCTTGGCGGCGGGGATTACGTCGATCTTCCGTTTCTTGAAGCTTTTAGAGAGCTCGGCGCTGACGTCGCCGTCTTCGAGCGGGAGAATTCCCGGCAGTGCTTCAATCAGCGTGACCTGCGTGCCGAAAGCGGTGAAGACGTCGGCGAATTCGCAACCGACAGCGCCGGCGCCGATGATCGCCATCGTTTTCGGTGCGGTCTCGAGAATGAGAGCCTCATCGGAGGAGATGACGGTGGTTTTGTTCAGCTCAAGTCCGATCTGCGGCAATCCTTTTACTTTCGATCCCGTCGAGATCACAACTGCTTTTTTCGCCTCGTGTTTCTCTTCTTTGCCATCAGCCGTGACGCCGAAGTCGGCCGCGTGGGAGACTCTGGTGGCGAGCGACGCGGATTCGAGCAGCGCTTTAGCCGGGATGCAGCCCCAGAGGACACAGGTGCCGCCGAGGCCCTCGCGCTCGACAACGGCGACAGACATTCCAAGCTGGGCGGCGCGAATGGCGCCCACGTATCCCGCAGGCCCACCGCCAATGAAGATCACGTCGTAACTGGCCATTTCTTTCTTATGTCGTTTTAAAGTTCAAGTAAATCTAGTCGACGGACTTTCGACTGCGGACTAACCGCTGAGGACTGCGGGCCAACTGCAATTGCGAATCGCAAACTAACTGCGGATTGGGTGACTAACTGCGGATCAAGGGCCTACTACGAAGTGAGTACCAACGACAATTCGCAATGGTCTCATCTTAGTCCGCAGTTCGTAGTTAGTGTCCCAATCCGCAGTTAGTCTGCGGTCCGTAGTAGCAGTTGGCCCGCAGTCCTCAGATGTTAGTCCGCAGCTGTTGACGTGAGTCCTCAAATAATCAAGCTGAGCGGATTTTCGATGTAGCGTCTGACTGTCTGCAGGAATTTGGCTCCGGTGGCCCCGTCGACCACCCGGTGGTCGCAACTCATCGTGACGCGCATGCGCTGGCGAACTTCCAGCGAGCCATCGATCACGACGGGCTTCTCTTCAACGCCGCCAATGGCAAGGATTCCGACTTCCGGCGGATTGATGATCGCCGTGAACTGATCGATGCCGAACATGCCGAGGTTCGACACCGTGAAGGTGGCGCCGGTGTATTCCTCCGGCATCAGCTTGCGTTCGCGAGCCTTCTTCGCGAGCTCGCGGGCTTTCTCCGAGATCTCCCACAGCGTCAGCCGATCGGCGTCGAACAATACCGGCGTGATGAGTCCATCCTCGACCGCGACCGCCATCGCGACGTGAATTCTGTTGAAGTGGCGAATCTTGTCGGTAAGCCAGTGCGCGTTGACCTCGGGATGCTCCGCGAGCGCGAGCGCGACGGCTTTGATGACGATGTCGTTGAATGAGACCTTGTACTGATCCCCCATTTCCACCAGCTGCGTGCGCAGCTCCGCGGCGCGAGTCGCATCATACTCCGCGGTGAGGAAGAAGGTTGGAATTGGCCCGTTCGATTCGGAAAGCCGCCGCGCGATGGTCTTTCTGATCTGAGTAAGCGGGACGTCCTTGAAGTCACCTTCCGTCGCGAGCCTCTCGGCAGCGGCGGATCGGCCGGAGCCACCCGTCGCCTTGGCGTTCTCGATGTCGCGCTTGACTATGCGGCCGCCCGGTCCGGTGCCATGGATTGCTCCGAGCTGGATGCCTTTCTCGCTGGCGAGTCTTCGCGCCAGCGGCGACGAGCGCTGACGTCCGCCTGGCGCGGACGGCGCACCTGGTTGCGTCGAGCCGTTTCCCCGCGGGGCGGCTGGCGCCGCGGGCGGTCTCGGCGGGGCAGGACGCGGCTGTGCGGGCGTAGGCGGGGCGACACTTGGGCTGGCCGCGACCTTTTGCGGCGGAGGCGCTGAAGCTTCGCCCCGCGACTGAGTCGGAGACTGGGACTGCGCGGCCGGCGCCGGCTGGGCCGGTGTCGCAGCCGCCGCCGGCGCGGCCGATCCAACGATGGAATCGATGTTCTCGTCGGCAGCTGCGATCACCGCAAGCAGAGTTCCGATGGGGGATGCATCCCCTTCATTCGCCAGACGCTTGCGAAGCACGCCATCGCCGCGCGCGACCAGCTCCATTACAGCTTTGTCGGTCTCGACTTCAGCCAGCACGTCTCCGGCTTTGACCTGATCGCCCTCGTTCTTGGTCCATTTGACGAGGCGGCCTTCCTCCATCGTCGGCGAGAGCGCTTCCATCGTGACTTTCGTTGCCATAGTCGCTCAGTCGAGGTACATAACTTTCTTGACCGCCGCGATCGTCTTGCCGGCGTCAGGCTTTGCCGCTCTTTCAAGATTCTTGGCGTAGGGCATCGGCACGTCTTCCTGGTGCACGCGCAGCACCGGCGCGTCGAGATCGTCAAAGCACTCGCGCTGGATGAAATCGACGACCTGTGATCCCATGCCGCAGATCTCCCATCCCTCCTCGAGAACGACGGCGCGATTCGTTTTCTGAACGGAGCGCGCGATCGCCTCCACATCGATGGGACGCACGGTGCGGAGATCGACGACGTCGATGTTGATTCCCTCCTTTGCCAAATCGTCAGCCACGCGCATGGCGACCAACGCCATTTTGCCGTGTGTGATCACGGAGCAGTGATCGCCTTCGCGCTTGAGCTCCGCCACACCGAGCGGAACGATGTGCTCACCGTCCGGAACCTCGCCCTTGGTGTTGTAGAGCATCTCGCCTTCAAGGAAGACCACAGGGTTGTCGTCGCGGATGGCTGACTTGAGAAGTCCCTTCGCATCGGCGGGTGTGCCGGGCGTGCACACCTTGAGTCCGGGGATGTGCGCAAGCCAGCTCTCCCACGCTTGCGAGTGCTGCGCTCCAAGCTGGAGTGCCGCGCCGTTCGGCCCGCGGAAGACCATCGGGATCTTGTATTGGCCGCCCGACATGTAGAGCATTTTGGCGGCGGCGTTCACCACTTCGTCGAGGGCGAGAAGCGCGAAGTTCCACGTCATGAACTCGACGATCGGGCGGAGTCCGACCATCGCAGCGCCGACACCCAGGCCCGCGAAGCCGAGCTCGGTGATCGGAGTATCGACTATTCGCATGGGTCCGAACTCGTCGAGCAATCCCTTGGAGACCTTGTAAGCGCCGTTGTACTGCGCGACTTCCTCTCCCATGAGGAAGACGCGATCGTCGCGCTGCAGCTCTTCGCGGAGTGCCTGCGTCAGTGCGTCGCGGTAAGTGACTACTGCCATATCAGGAGGTGGTGTCCGTATAGACGTCGGTGTAGAGCTTTTCGAGCGGCGGCTCGGGGCTGGAGTCGGCAAAGTCCCACGCATCCTGCGCGATTGCCTTGGCCTCGTCGTCGATCTTGCTCATCTCGCCCTCGGAGAGCTCGCCCGACTCGTAGATCTTGTTGTGAAGGACGAGGATCGGATCGCGCTTCATGTTCTCCTCGAGCTCGTCCTTGGTGCGGTAGGTCCCGCTCACCGCATCCGACATCGAGTGGCCCATGAACCGGTAGGTTCTCATCTCGATCAGCGTTGGCCGCTTCTCTTTCCTGGCTCTCTCGATCGCGCGCGCCATGCTCTCGCGCACCGCGAAGACGTCCTGGCCATCCACCGACTCGCCGTCCATTCGATAACCCTTGGCGCGGATGAGCACATCTTCGTTGGCCGTCGAGCGCGAGATCGCGGTCCCCATGCCGTAGCGATTGTTCTCGATGATGAAGATGACGGGGAGATCCCACAACGAGGCCAGATTCAAAGCCTCGTGAAACGCGCCGATGTTGACGGCCGCCTCTCCGAAGAAGCAGATGCAAACCTGATTACCACGGCGATACTTGATCGCGAATCCGACCCCGGCAGCAATCGGAACGTGGCCGCCGACGATGCCGTGTCCGCCGAGGAAGTTTGTCTTGGCGTCGAAGATGTGCATGGAGCCGCCCTTGCCGCCCGAGGTTCCTGTGTCGCGGCCAAACAGCTCGGCCATGACTGCTCGCGGGCTGACTCCGCGTGCGAGCGCCTGCCCATGATCGCGGTAGGCGGTGATCACGTAATCATCGGGACGGATCATCGACATCACGCCGGTCGAGATCGCTTCCTGTCCGATGTAGAGGTGCAAGAACCCGCCGATCTTTCCGAGCGCGTACCCTTCGGCGCACCGCTCCTCGAAACGACGTTGGAGGAGCATCGAATGAAGCAGCTCGCGCCTGATCTCCGGCGTGGTTCCAGCGAGCTCACTTGCCGGTGGGGCATCAGCGCCGTTGTCTCTGGGCTCGCCTTTCTCCTTCTGCTTCTGGGCAGGAGCTGGAGGGCGCTTCGCTTCAGTGCTCATACGCCGGCCGCCTGCACCTGCTCCCACGCGTGATAGCTGGAGCGAACGAGCGGACCCGATTCAACGTGCCGGAATCCCATTTCCATTCCAATCTCGTACAACTTTCTGAATTCCTGCGGAGTGTAGTAGCGATCTAACTTGATGTGCGCATCCGACGGGCGAAGGTACTGCCCGAGCGTGAGGATATCGACGTCGACTTCGCGCAGATCGCGCATCACGGCGACGACCTCCTCGATAGTCTCACCCATGCCGAGAATCATACCGGTCTTGGTCGGAATATCGGGCGCTATGCGCTTGGCGTAGCGGAAGATCTCCATCACCCTCGGGTATCGACCTCCCGGCCGCGCTTTCTTGTAGAGTCGAGGCACCGTTTCAGTGTTGTGATTGTAGATCTCTGGTCCTGCCTCGAGTACGGTGCGGATGCTGTCCTCGTTGCCCTGAAAATCTGGCACGAGAACTTCGACCGAGCAGCCAGGAATCTTCTCGTGAATCTGGCGAATCGTTTCGGCGAATACCCAGGCGCCGAAGTCGGGAAGGTCGTCACGGTCGACCGATGTGATCACGGCATGCTGCAGTCCCATCTCCGAGATCGCCTTCGCCACTCGATAGGGCTCGGCGATGTCGTATTTGGGTGGCCGGCCGTGGGCGACGGCGCAGTAGGCACAGTTGCGAGTGCAGACGTCGCCGAGGATCATGAAGGTGGCTGTGCCATGCTCCCAACACTCGCCGACGTTGGGACAGTGCGCTTCCTCGCACACGGAATGCAGGTCGAGCTCACGCATCAAGTGCTTGAGCCGCATATAGTTGGGGCCGCCTGGCGCCTTCACCTTGAGCCACGATGGTTTGCGCTCGGGCAACGGCTCGGCGCGGTGGCGCCCCATGATCTGATAGAGAGTATCTGGCATCTGTTGGGGCTCGCGGGGAGGAGAGGGTCCGTCGAGCCAACGGAATCTACATTAAAAGCGGTCGGCGCGAAATTGTGACAAGTCCCGGCTAAGTGGTGACTCTGTCACGAGATCGGCGATTAAATCCCCCGTCAAGGGGGCCATGAGGACGCCGTTGCGGGAATGACCGCAGGCGTAGATGAGCGATGGGTGCTCCGGATCGGGCCCGAGTATTGGCAGCATGTCGGGCGTGACCGGGCGGAGACCCGCCCACGCGTAGGCTTTCGGCGCGAACGCGAGACCCGGACAAATCTCTTCCGACGCGGCGCGGACTTTTTTCAACCCGGCAGTCGTAGTGTTCGCATCGAAGCCAACGTTTTCCATAGTGGTGCCTCCGATCGTGAGATCCCCGCGGGGCACCACGTAGCCGCTAGGTCCGTACGCGACGTGACGGAGAGGCGAGGCTGAGTAAGACACGAGCTGGCCGCGCGCCGGCGTTACAGCACGGGCGAATTGCGCTCCGGAGATCTTTGCCGCCCACGCACCGGCGGCGATGACGACGCGACGTGCGGTGAATGCCGCACCCGATTCAGTCTTTGCCGCGCACGAATCTCGCGCCGGGTCGACGGCCACGACGGCGGCACTCACTCTCGTGATCCGATGATTGTTCGCGCAGAGTTTCTCGAGGGCCGCAAGCAATACGGAATTGTCGACTGCGCCATCGTCGGGACTGAACATCGCGCCCATTCCGTGAGATAGCGCGGGCTCGAGGTCCTTCAGCTCCCTGGCGCCGATCCAGCGGCTGGTCGGGAGGGCGGTCTTTTTCAGTCCCTTGATTCCTTTATCGCTGAGAGCCACCTGAAGGATGCCGAGTCGATTGAGCGGCACTCTCACGCCCGTTCGGTCGGCGAGGAAATCCACGTAAGACGGATATCGATCGCGCGCGGCGATTCCGAAATCGTGGGCTGGCCCGGATGCTCGCTCGACTGATGGTGCCAGCATTCCTGCCGCCGCGGGCGAAGCCTCCCCGGGGCGCCGCTCGCTGATCAGGGTCACGGAGACCTCGCGTTCGGCCAGCTCCGCGGCGATAGCCAGGCCGATCACGCCACCGCCTACTACTATGACCTCGCCCCTCAGCTCTCCGGCCCCCCGCATTTACTCTCGTGAAACAAGCCGGCCGGCTGTATCGTAGGGATAACTGTCACCGTATCGGAGAACGTCATGTTACGCGCCATTTTCATGATCGGCCTATTCGCCATGCTGGGCCTCTTTGCCGTGGGCATGGTGTTCAAGCTTTTCGGCGGACTGGTTGGCCTCACTTTCTTCATCGT
>WNFR01008405.1_pt1 | contig 11666 bp, 10 predicted proteins | sample 5400221 | NCBI WGS metagenome assembly WNFR01 (sample SAMN13153357, study PRJNA577476) | soil metagenome | isolation source: 40 cm soil under Madrone tree | place: USA:California | collected 2016-06-14 | reverse complement strand
TCTTGGATCCTCCATCCGTGCCACTCAGTTTGGACACACCCGAGGCAAATATTGTGCTTCGATCATCCGACCAAATCACCTTCCGCGTCCACAAGTCGTTGCTCGTCATGTCCTCACCGCTTTTCAAAGATCTACTTTCTATCCCGCAGCCAGTCTATGGCGATCACGTCGACGGCCTTCCCGTGGTCCAATTGTCCGAGGGCGCTGGGCTGCTGACTTGCCTCATCTCGTTGCTTTACCCAATCGATCCCACCGTCCCAAACTCTTATGAGAAGGTGTTCGCCTTACTCGCCGCTTGCCAGAAATATGAAATGACATCAATTCAATCCCGTATTCGTTCCGAGGTCAAACTTGGTGTGTTTCCTGGGCCAGTTGGAGCCGAAGCATTCCGTGCATATGCGATCGCGAGCAGCATTCACCTCGTTCCAGAAATGGAAAGTGCCGCTCAACTCACCCGGAGTCATCAGATGACATTCGAATCCCTTGGTGAAGCTTTGGCTTCATTCAAAGGGCAGGCGCTGCGCAACTTGCTTTGCTCTCGCAAATCCTAGAGTAGTGAAAGGAAAAACGAATGGATTTGAGGTACGTGTTTGTCAAGGGGCAAGGACCTTTTTTTCCGTCGAGATTCGTGTTTGTATCTTTGGTACCAAAGTTCAAGTGCGTTATAGTATCATAGGCCGAACCACGCCTTGTGTTCGCACTGTTCGCTACTAGAGACGGCGATAAAAAAACTGAATATCACGCAACTTGGGTCGTATCGTACAGTCTCAGAAAGGCCTTTGTCTGGTCGCGCGATATCGCTAGAGTCGGGTGTAGGCACCTCCCGAGCGATGGAAACTAACCCAATGAGCGCATCGCCAAAAAAGTCGAGCTTTGCGTCATGTTGTAACTACGTAGTAGCGAGTTGCGACAACCCGCCTATTACGGCAGATCAGAGCCTGACACAGGTGCGAGAGTGAAGATAAAGGATCATTCGATGCTTTCCTGACCTCAATTTCGCCGGCACATAGAACGGAGATACGCCCAAGTAGCCAGCACAGTGTCGCAAGCACATTTCCGGTGTCAACATTCTCGATTCCCATGAGATAACGGACACAAGTGGTAGTAATGCCCGCTAGTTAGTGCAGAATCACCGCGTCCTTAGAATCCAGAGAGCGTGGATGAGTCCAACATTAGATACCCGCAGCAGCAGGAGGTAGACCCGGAGAGCACTATGGGAAGAAAGAGGAGTAGAAGGCGCATGATAAGGGCCTTTTGTCTTTTTTTTTTATCGCTTTTATCGCACTTTTTCATCTGGGAGACGGCCCTGTACTAGCCCAACCCCATAGAAGACAGAATCCCGTGGGAAAACCAGCAGGTATTCTTGTGGAATTCTAGAAAGTACTTTTCGATCGCCAAAGGGTATGAGATGATGTGAGCTTGTAATGTGAGCGGAGTGGTGTGAGAATGGGACAAAAAATGTCGACACGTGATTTGTTTGGAGGTCGTCAGACGTGTGAAATTCGTTTTTCTGAGGACGTTTTCGCGGTTTTCAAGAAGGTTTGAGGCATTCGAATCAAGGCTACCTAATCGTGATATCTCCATACAACCTTGTAAGAATCTTATTATCATTACCACAGTATGTTTTTTTTGTCAGGTGACAGATTCGGCCGCAGCTGAGCAAATTTAAATTAAACGACACACCAAACCTTGTATCGAAACACACTCGAACGTGCGCTTGTTAAATTTCTTATTGAACACCCCAGCTGCGAGCTGCACCGCACATACTTATCCTTCCAGTCTTTGCACCCGCACCTTGCTTTGCACGACAGACGTGACGACAGTGGCTAACCTGGGCGGGCCAGCATCTGGCATATATCATTCCGAGTCAATTTGTACTATCAAGACAAAAGAAGAGGTTTCTTCGACAACGCTTACTAAAGCGTGGAGAAATCGCGCAGCACCGTCAACTTCGAAATGATCCGCCAGAAAATCGAAGGTGAAGTATACGTTCGGGCAGTAACTTCATCAATGGCCGAGATGGTGTTACTCCGACACGATCACATGATCACATTGCCCGCCACGACCACCACCCACGACCACCCCGAAACAACCGAGTGGCTTTTTCCGTTTATCATTGCATAGGACCGTGGTGTTGGGAATGCACAGAAATCAAGTTGGACGGGAGTGCTGATAGTAAGACAACCGCCGAGACCCAAGTGAGCGTAACCCATGCTCCGCCACGCAGAGGATATTGACATGTATTGTGCCCCGTTTGTGAGCGATATTTCGGACGACATGTGTTTGTAAGTTCTGGGGCACCAACAGGCTGCTGCTACATCGAAGCGAGGTATATTCTCAGGCTATCAACTGAGGATCAGCGCGCAGCACAGTATTCATTGGCGCTATGCTAACACCTCTGCCATCCCGGACCAAATCCGATTAGCTGGGCGGTCACTGTTTGAATCACCGTTACCATGAGCCTGGACTTGTGACAACCCGAGGCACATGGTTGATAACCACACGATTCGATAAGGCAATTCCTTATTTTCTTGCTGGACATGCCAGGGAGACATTGTGTACTGTGTACAGCATTGTCCGCGGAGGTGCTACTAATGGTAATACAAGTAGTGCTCCGTGGTTCATAGTTTTTTCTGTGGGACTTGTTTCCATTCTTTTCTTCACAGAAAAGTTTCGAGAAAGTTCTTGAGAAAGTTCATTGTGATCTGTGATACTGCTAGATCAGATTTCTGATTGCGGCCTATCGCTACATGTCATCCGGAGGCGTAAGGACATGCGCAGGACATGCGCAGGACATGCGCTTGATAACTGTATCGATAGTTACCTGATCGTGTGTAGACGCATCCTGCGAAATGCTGTACATAAATACGTAACGACTCTGTGTAGAGCCCGGGAAGCTGCAGTAAGTTACGTGATGACGCCACCATTCCACGTGCGCTGCGCACGAGTGGCTTTACGCCTTGAAGCGATTCTGTCACGGTGGCTCTATAAAAAGCTGCGGGGTAGATCAACACACTGTACCACACGCGCCACTATGCCTGAAGTGCCTTCTGGTACCTCTGAACCGAACGAGTTTGTCTCCGATGAGTTACTACATTTCGACTATCCTGGCCCGAATGATTCGGACCTCATTATACGCACATCCGACTCCCACACTTTTTGCGCGCTTCAGCTTTACGTTGCCAACAGCTCTCCAATACTTCGGGAGTTGATACGAAGCGCGCCACGCACAGATCCTTCCGACACCACCCGTGGCGACAAAGTAGTAGTCAAACTATCGGACAGAGGGGTCGTCATTTGCAGCCTCCTTACTTTCATATTCCCCGTTTCCCCCGTACTTCCTGCAACGCCGGAGATGATCATGGAGCTCCTATCCGTGGCTCAGAAGTATCAAATGGACGCGGTGCTGACTCATATCCGAGGCGCTGTTTCTCAATTGGATCCCCCATTCATGCACCTGGAGACAGCATTCCACCATTATGCCCTTGCGCAAAAGTATGAACTTCGCCGAGAGGCAGTTCAGGCTGCGCGAATTACGCTGTGCCACTTGATGACTCTCGAGAATTTGGAAGACAAGATCAATTTCATGCCAGGTGCCTATCTTAGTGAGTTGTGGAAGTATCACGAGCGAGTTCGAATCGATCTCGGACCAAGCCTTCTCGAGTTTATAAATACTGCCGCCAGTGATCTACCAAATGCTGTGAATGGTCTGCGCTGTAGAGAAAACGATGATATCTTTCCTGAATGGCTCGATGGTTACATCAGGTCCATTCCAGGAGCTCCTCATCTCTTCAACGTCATCGAATGCGATAATGCACGGGCGCGCCACATCAGGGAGACTGCAAATCGTCGTTATCATTATGGTGGATCATGTTCATGTGAGGGCATATCCAGCCAGACCATATGTGCTTTTTGGGAGGCTCTAACAGCTGTTGTTCATGGAGTAATAGAAAAGGTGCGCAGAACTGGTGTGACTATGCTCCATCGCGATTATGAACACGACCACCAACAGGCAGATTCGTCTCTGAATCTCGTGAAGGAGGCACCGACTTTCGAATATTCGGATCCTTCATCCGTGCCGTTGTGTTCGAATACACACGATGCAAGTATCGTACTTCGGTCATCTGACCAAGTCACCTTCCGTGTCCACAAGTCGGTGCTTGCCATGTCTTCACCATTCTTTGAAGATCTGCTCTCTCTCCCCCAGCCTTCCGATGGCGATCGCGTAGACGGCCTTCCCGTAGTCCAATTGTCCGAGGGATCTGGCTTGCTGACTAGTCTCATCTCGTTGCTTTATCCCGTTGCCCCCGTCATACCCGACTCTTATGACAAGGTATTCGCCTTACTTGCCGCCTGTCAGAAGTACGACATGGCGTCAATTCAGTCCTATATTCGTGCGGAGATCGAACGCGGTGCCTTTCCAGGACCAGTTGGGAAAGAGGCCTTCCGAGCATATGCGATCGCGAGCAGCATGGGCCTCGTCACAGAAATGGACCACGTGTCTTGTCTCTCCCTGGAGTACCCGATGACGTTCGAATCGCTTGGAGAAGGATTACGGTCATTCAATGGGCGGGCACTGCACGATCTACTTAGCTATCGCAAAAGTTTGCGCAAACCAGAACTTCCACCATCCGATGAGGACGATTACTGAGCTGGCACTGGCATGGCATGATAGTGAAGGAGAACAACGAATGTGTATTCGAGCATGTTGCGTTCATCAAGGGAAATAACCATTTTTTGTTGGTCGAGTCTCGTGATACCTTTTGCGTTGAGTATATAATAATTTTAGTGGAACTTCCTCTGAATAAAGGAAAGAACCCAACGTGGACAGATAGCCATAACTGTTCATGGGAGGCTGACGTAACTTAAGAAGCAATCTTGGGTCACGCGGTCACGTGAGCCTAGCTTCCTGAGAGCTCCTGACGAGCTCCTGACTCAGGCTCACTTGAGCTCCTGGTTTGAGGCGGTTCTTTCGCGCCACTACTACTGTGCAATTCGGACCAGCGCATCCTCCGCTACGGCCGCGCTGTGCTAAACCTTTAAAAGCAGCTAGAGTCTACACAAATCGAAAACTATGGTGACCAAAAAAGAAAAGAAAAGAAAAGAAAAAGCAAAAGCAAAAACTATGCCTATGATGCTCCCTGTAACCCTTGAACAGACCGAGGTTGTCTCAGACAAGACATTGCATTTTGACTACCCTGGTTCAGATATCCTTCTTCGCTCATGCGACTCTCATGATTTTCCGGTGCCTAAGCTCTACATCATCAATAGTAGCACAGACTCGTCTGTGGTTCGAGAACTCGTACAAAGCGTTTTCAGCACTTCTGGCGTTCCCGATGGTGGCGAACAGGAACCGCTTCCGGTAGTCAACCTACCAGAAAAAGGTGCGATCCTTTACAGCCTCCTCACTTTCATTTTCCCCGTCGCTCCCACCCTCCCTCCAACTACGGAGGGAATCATGGAACTATTAGGAGTGGCCCAGAAGTATCAAATGGAGTCAGTTCTGACACATGTCCGAGCCGCCATCTCTCAATTGGATCCACCATTCATTCGCCCAGAGACAGCAGTCTACGACTATCTCTTGGCACGGAAGTATGGACTTCGTCAAGAGGCAGTTCAGGCTGCGCGAGTTACGTTGCAACTCTCGATGGCCATCGAGGATTTAGACGACAGGATCGAATTCATGCCAGGCTCCTATCTTCGTGAGCTCTGGGGATATCACCAGCGTGTTCGAAGCGATCTCAAACCAGCTCTTCTCAAGTTTATAAAAACCCATTCAGATGGCTTCACCTTTCGTTGTCAGTACTCGAATTGGTGCGGTGACTATGTCATGTCCATAGCGGGAGCTCCTCATCTTTTCGATATCATCGAATTTGAAGTTATTTCGGCGCGACACGCGACGAATTGTTCATGTGTGACCATGTCCAGCCAGGCCATGCGCGCTTTCTGGGGTGCTCTGACAGCTGTCGTTCGTGAGACGGTCGAAAAGGTAAGTAGATCCTGTGTGTCTTGGGGTCATCGCGATAACGAATACGAACATCATCACAGGCAGATTCAGCTCTGACTCTCGTGAAGGAAGAGCCTACCTCTGAGAAATCGGGTCCCCCATCCCCACCATTGTGCTTGGATACCCCCGATGCAAACATTATACTTCGGTCATCCGACCAAGGTCACTTCCGTGTCCACAAGTCGGTTATCGCCATGTCGTCACCATTTTTCAAAGATCTGCTTTGTCTGCCCCAGCCGCCAGATGCTGAACTCGTTGACGACCTTCCTGTCATTTCATTGCCCGAAGGAACTGGCCTGCTGAACACCCTCATCTCGCTGCTTTACTCCATTCCCTCTGTAATACCTGGCTCTTATGAAGAAGTGTTCGCCATACTCGCTACCTGCCAGAAATACGACATGGTATCAGCTCAATCACATATACGCGAAGAGATGAAACGTGGAACGTTTCCTGGGCCAGTTGGTGCTGAAACCTTCAGTGCATATGTTACTGCGAGAAGGATGGGGCTCATCCTAGAAATGGAGAATGCGGCCCGTCTCACGTTGGCTTCCCCGATGACATTCGAATTCGTTGGAGAAGGTTTGCGGACATTCAATGGGCGGGCACTGGGCGACCTGATTCGCTATCGCAAGCGTTGCAGAGACAGCCTAGTATCATGTTTAGACTCGTTCTTCCAAGTTTCTTCCAGGGTCCAGCTATGGGAAAACTGTCAGAATGTGTCTTCTGTTACGGGCGGTACCGCTCCCACTAGCTGGTTGCGTGAACTGTTTTCGAGCATGCGCATTAAAATGCAAAAAGCCACACATGCAATTTTCTCGCCCTCAGATACGCTTGAGGAGTACTTAGCGGCTCTCATGGATCACACAAGCTCCAGTTACAGGTGCAGAGACTGCATCCGCATGCAACTCACTGAGGGGGTTTTCAAGGTGCTGGAAAACGAGTTGATACAGGCAGCGGACAAGGTGAATACCGCATTCCTTTCCAGTACTGATCTCCCAATCGACTGCTCGTATGACTTACAAATGCTCTGGTGACAGGTCAAATTCACGTTAACGTACAATTGATCATAGTTCAGAGTTCTAGGAGTTACCGGACTTGAAATCAGTTAGTATCGTCTAACAAATGCAGAGTGGTTATGGCAATTATACTCAGGCAACATGGCATGTAATACCGCCGTTGTAGCAGATGCTTTAAGTACAATGGGTGAGTGAAGAAAAGAAGAAAAGAATCCAATGACGATCTCCTCGGGCCGGGCCATGTCAGCCTTTATGATGCTGTTATCATGAAGTCACAGCAGCCTCGACCCTTTCCGTACCATTGGTGCTGGTGCGAGTCGCACGAGGAGATTGATCTAAGACGGCTTTCCAACTTGGACTTCCAACTTGGACTGACCTGGATTGACAGGCCACACAATCTAATATCGTGAACTGCGCCGGGACGTTTTTCCTGATGACTCTTATATTCGTGCTGAGATTGAACGTGGTGGACCAGAAGCCTTCCGAGCATATGCGATCGCGAGCAGCATGGACCTCGTCCCAGAAATGGACCACGCGTCGGTCTCGCCTGGCATACCCGATGGGCCCGTGATGTTCGAATCGCTTGGAGAGGGATCACGGTCATAAGGGCGGGCACTGCACGACCTACCAAGCTATCGCAAAAGTTTGCGGAGTGTGTTTTCGAGCATGCTGCGTTCATCAAGGGGAAGTAACCAGTTTTTGTTGGTCGACTCTCGTGATAGTGCCTTTTGTTGAGGGTACAAGCCTGAGTATGCTACAGTATAAGGCGCAATACTAACATCAACTCATGCTGTACGACGCGAGCGCCGTGTGACTTCGTATGGCAGAAGTGGTCCCAATCAAGATAGGGTAGAAGAGACAAGCCCGAATCAGAGTGACTAAGTGAGTTTGAAGGCCACAGGAAGAGTCGAGACACGAGAGGGGAAGCGTGAGCGAGAGAGAGGAAGAGCACGTCGAGAGAGAGAGGAGAAAAGCGAGGAGAAAAGAAGAGGAGAAGCGAGGATGAGAGGTCGGAATGACAAGTGGTGGCATTGTAGACGTAGACGTCTTAAGCGTTTGTCGTCGTGTCGGCGTCCGTTGTCGTAGGGTGGCAGAGTCATAGTGTTACAATGTCGCGGTGTCGCAGCGTCGTTTTATAGGCACACGAGAAGAGAAAGAAGAGAGAAAATGGTGAGTTGCGAGCTAAGTGCGAACTAGTACGAGTAATTAGTAGTCTGAGCCTTTATATGCTACGCGATGTGAAACAGAAGTGGTACAAGGCGGATTGGAACAAAGAGAAAGGGTGGAAGCACGAGAGTACAGAACATACAGTAGAAATGAAAGGACGCGAAAAAAATAACAAGACAGAAATTTGAAGGATGACGGACAACAGTACAATCTCCCTTAACCGACTCCCAGTCCGATGTCGAGCGCCGTACGCAGCGTGGTGTAGCGAGGTGCAGGAACGGGCTGTAGCTAGCCACTAGGGGTGAAACGATGAGACGAGAAAGAGGGTGAAAGGAAAGGCGCAGTGATGGAAGGAGGAGTTGAAGCGGTCGAATCGAGTGGCGATGGAGATCTGACAGACTTTGTCATTTCTATATTAGGTGATGCCGTCATGAAGTCGGTCTCCATTCCCCTTTCCCCGACAACTTGAATCTAAGGAACAATCTGCACAAATTGAAAGCCATGCCTATAGCGCTTCCCGTAACCTCTGAACACGAGGTTGTCTCAGATGAGACACTGCATTTCGAATACCCTGGTTCAGATATCGTTCTTCGCTCATGCGACTCTCATGATTTCCTGGTGCCTAAGCTCTACATCATCAATAGTAGTTCCGAGTCGTCTGTGATTCGAGAACTCGTACAAAGCGTTTTCAGTACTTCTGGCGTTGCCGATGGTGGCGAACAGGAACCGCTTCCGGTGGTCAACCTACCAGAAAAAGGCACGACCCTTTGCAGCCTCCTCACTTTCATTTTCCCCGTAGACCCCACCCTTCCTCCAACTACGGAATGCATCATGGAACTACTAGCCGTGGCCCAGAAGTACCAAATGGGCTCAGTACTGACACATGTCCGAGCTGCCATCTCTCGATTGGATCCACCATTCATTCGCCCAGAGACAGCACTCCACGATTATTTCTTAGCACAAAAGCACGGACTTCATCAAGAGGCAGTTCAGGCTGCGCGGGTTACGTTGCGTCTCTCGATGGCCATAGAGGATTTAGACGACAAAATCGAATTCATGCCAGGTACCTATCTTCGTGAGTTGTGGCGATATCACGAGCGTGTTCGAGCCGATCTCAAATCCGCCCTTCTCGAGTCTCACACACATCTAACAAATGAAGTGAAAGGCATTCGCTGTCGGCTCCAGAGTTCTCGCTCAATTCCACCATGGTTTGATAACTATGTCATGTCCATAGCGGGAGCTCCTCATCTTTTCGATATCATCGAATTTGAAAATATACGGGCGCAACACCTACAAAATGTATTCAATTCTTCTTCAGCATTGTGTCCATGTGTGGGCATATCTAGCCAGACAATACGCACTTCCTGGGCTGCTCTGACAGCTGTCGTTCATGGGACGATCGAAAAGGTAAGCAGATCCTGTGTGTCTAGGGGTCATCACGATAACGAATATGAACATCACAGGCAGATTCAGCTCTGACCCTCGTGAAGGAAGAGCCTACCTCTGAGAAATCGGGTCCCCCATCCCCACCATTGTGCTTGGATGCCCCCGATGCAAACATTATACTTCGGTCATCCGACCAAGGTCACTTCCGTGTCCACAAGTCAGTTATCGCCATGTCGTCACCATTTTTCAAAGATCTGCTCTCTCTACCTCAGCCACCAGATGCTGAACTTGCGGACGACCTTCCTGTAATTCCCATGTCCGAGGGATCTAACCTGCTGAACACCCTCATCTCGTTGCTTTACCCCATTCCCTCTGTAATACCTGGCTCTTATGAAGGAGTGTTCGACTTACTCGCTGCCTGCCAGAAATACGACATGGTATCAGTTCAATCACATATACGCGAAGAGATGAAACGTGGAACGTTTCCTGGGCCAGTTGGCGCTGAAGCCTTCAATGCATATGCCATTGCGAGCAGGATGGGGCTCGTCCCAGAAATGGAGAATGCGGCGTGTCTCACCCTGGCTTACCCGATGACGTTCGAATTCGTTGGGGAAGGTTTGCGGTCACTCAATGGGCGAGCACTGTGCGACCTGATTCGCTATCGCAAGCGTTGCAGAGACAGCCTAGTATCATGTTTAGATTCTTTCTTCAAAGTTTCTTCCAGGGTCCAGCTATGGGCACGCTGTCGGGAAGAGCCTGTCGGTTTTACGCATGCAATTTTCTCGCCCTCAGATACTCTTGAGGAGTACTTTGCGGCTCTCAGGGGTCACACAAGCTGCAAATTCTGCATGCGCGCACTGACTACAGAGGGGAATACATTCTTCAAGGAGCTGGAAGACGAGTTAGCACAGGCAGTGGACAAGGTGAACACCACGTTCCTTAACAGTACGAAGCGTTACTGATCTCCCAGTCGACTGCTCGTATGACTTACATATATTACAGGTCAAGTTAACGTTGACATCCAATTGACCGTAGTTCTAGGTCCCGTCTAATATGGACCGGCACCCGCGGCGGCGCACAAGCAAACAATTGCGTCAGGAATCGGGGTTACAGTAGTTATCGGACTTGGATTCTAACAAATGCGGAGTGGTTATGGCAATTATCCTCAGGTCACATGGCACGTAATACGCCTTTGTAAGTTAGTAGACGCGTGAAGTACCATGGGTTGTAGTGAGGAAAACAATCCAAAGATGTAATCACACTTGGCTCAGGGCCGACGTTGTCGGCAAAGACCTTGTTTAGGATAACGGACGATGGTAGAAATTAGTGTGGAAGTCAGTAGAGTCAAAGTGGAGTAGTAGAGACGTCATGGAGACCGCAGATGTAGGATGACATCTGCTAGGCATGCAATGATCCTGCCAAGGTCAGCCAAACTTGGATCCAAGCAGATCAGATGAAGAAGGGAGGGAATCAATGTACATTGTCGGGTGGTGAGATCCATAATACATTCGATAAAATAGGAGCGTCTAGCATAACATTATAACTACTCAACACACATCATCGGATACCATAATCAGTCGAACCTTGGCTCCTGAATCGCGTCCCGCGACAAGTCGGAGTTGAAGCGTACCTACAAGTGATCAGGACTGAGACACCACGAAAAGAAGATATGGGGTACTCACATCATCCAATGCTTTCGTCAGTTTAGCCTCGACTTCTTGACGGTACGTCTCACCATGCATGATATAGATCCTCGAACAGAAAGACTAGTCATATCTACCTGTATGAACTTGAAGAGCCTCAGTTCATCCTGTCGCGGGCGCTCCGTTTCTTTCCTCAACGACACCAAAACCGCGACTTTCTTTTCAAGAAAACTATTTCTCTTGCTATACAACCCACTCTCCAAGGATGAAGCCAACACCCGCCGCAATGGGCGAAATGCCTGGCCATAAGTCTTTTTTTCTGTTTGCTGGAGTTGCAGGTAATGTGTATAAACAGCCAAGGTCTATGTGGGTCCACCACGTTATTGTGATTACCACGAAATTTATGGTTTCGTAGAACGTGTGGTGGGGCGATTAGGTACTCCGCGC
>WNFR01010162.1_pt1 | contig 11667 bp, 9 predicted proteins | sample 5400221 | NCBI WGS metagenome assembly WNFR01 (sample SAMN13153357, study PRJNA577476) | soil metagenome | isolation source: 40 cm soil under Madrone tree | place: USA:California | collected 2016-06-14 | reverse complement strand
ATCGCGACGGAAATATCTGGTTCACGGGAAATTTCAAGGGCTACATCGGCAAGCTCGACCCGCGGACGGGAGCCGTAACGGAATACAAGATTCCCGATCCAAAGGGCGAGGACCCGCACACGGCCGTGTTTGATAGCCAGGGCATGCTGTGGTTCACGCTTCAGGTGGCCAATATGGTGGGCAGACTGGATCCAAGCAGCGGGAAAATCGATCTGAAGCATGCGCCAACGCAGAATTCGCATCCCTACGGGATCGCCATCAACAGCAAGGGCGTTCCGATTTTTTGCGAGTTTGCCACGAATAAGATGGCGAGCATCAATCCTCAAACGATGGAGATCAAGGAGTATGTCCTTCCGGAGGGGGCGCGGCCAAGGCGCATGGCCATCGACGCGAGCGACCGCGTTTATTTCACGGACTTCAGCGGAGGCCATCTGGGGCGGCTCGATTTAGGTTCTGGCGCGGTGAAGATGTGGGAGTCCCCTGGCGGCGCGAAATCAGCTCCGTATGGCATCGCGATTACGCCTGACGGAATGGTTTGGTACAGCGAGTCTGGGGTGAAGCCAAATACCATTATCCAATTCGATCCGCGGACGGAGAAATTTGCGCGGGCAAATATCCCTTCCGGCGGTGGCACGGTACGAAATATGGCGGCAACTTCCGACGGCCGGGTGTATATTGCCTGCAGCGGCGTGGACAAAGTTGGCGTGGTCGAACCCGCCCGCTAAGTGCCCTTCCCTGCTGCACCGTTTTTCGTGCCGTGGAGGATGCGATGAACGCAACAGCCGTAAAGCCCAAAGAACAACTCTGTCAGGCAGTTTCGCGCGTGGATGAGCCCTGCGACCATAGCGCTCAGCAGTATTGCGAGCGGTGCGGTCAGTGGTATTGCCGGGCGCATTTCCCTGACCCGGATTGGCATCCCTGCGCCCCCGAACAGGGTGTGGGCTGATTCCTTCCTGAATCTACTGCCAACCCGGCCGTTGGCGATTGCACAGCAGTCCTCGTGCGAATTCTTGACGGAGGCGCCCCCCTCCGTTAGCGTCAAAGGATACGGAGTGGCGCCACTCTCCGTCTGCGCGTCATGCGCAATTTATCCCGGGTGAGAAAAATCCATTGGCCAACGCGATCATCACGCTCACAACTGACTACGGCACCAACGACCATCTGGTCGGAACGCTGAAGGGCGTCATTCTGAAGATCAATCCCGATGTGACCATCGTGGACATCACGCACAATGTCACGCCGTTTGATCTGCTCGATGGAGCGCTGGCGATTGGCTCGGCGTATTCTTACTTTCCGGCGAAAACGATCCACGTGGTGGTGGTGGATCCCGGCGTGGGGACCGAGCGCCGACCGCTGCTAGTCAGCGCTCAAAACCAATATTTCGTCGCACCGGACAATGGCGTGCTATCTGTCATTTATGAGCGCGAGGCGGAAGGTCTCATCGTTCGCCATGCAAACGTCGAACACTATTACCTGCAGCCCATGAGCAAGACGTTTCATGGCCGAGACGTCTTCGCTCCGGTTGCTTCCTGGCTTTCAAAAGGCTGGCAAACGGCCAGCATGGGAGACGAAATCAGCGACTACAAGCGGTTTTCCATTCCGCGCCCCAAGGAAGCGGACGGAGCCGTGAAGGGCGCAGTGCTGCGCGCCGATGCGTTCGGCAATTTGATTACGAATTTCCGCGCGGAAGATTTGCCGGAATCGGTGCTGAACGGTGGCGCGATAAAGCTTCAAGTGGGGACTCATCAGGTTACGCGAATGGTGGATACGTTTGCGCAAGGCAACAACGGCGAGGCCATCGCCTATGTGGGGTCGAGTGGCTACATCGAGATTGCGGTGAACAAGGGGAATGCGGCGCGCACTTTGAATCTGGGCCGCGGCGCTCCAGTGATTCTCGCGAAGTAGAAACCAGCTGCATCCCAACCTTGCGGTTGGCGTTTCCCTTCTAAGGATCAGCGTACCGGGAGAATTCGTGAACGGCCATTTGCGAACGCGTCCGCGGATCGAGCCAATCGCGCCAGGCGTCGCCGACAAGGTTGAATGAAAGTACGGCAGTCATCACGGTCAGCGCGGGAAATACCACCATGTGCGGGGGGTCGAAGAGATGGCCGCGCGCATCATTGAGCATGGCGCCCCAACTGGGAATCGAAGCGAGCACGCCGAGTCCGAGAAGACTCAGCGTGCCTCGCGCGTCGACCGGGCAGTGGCTCTGCGTTACGAGTAACTCATGGCTCTTTCAGAACCACAAGGAAGGATGAAAATAACCGCTCGCTGTTGAGCCAGTCTTTTCGATGAGATACGCGGCTATTTTCGCAGGAGTGAAGACTTTCCTAGGCAGCGGCTGGCGCCGGTTGCTTCCGCCTGTGCCAGTAACCCAATGCCGCGAACAGAAGGACCGCAGGCACGCCCGTCAGTCCGCAGACGATAAAGAAAATGCCGTAGGCGTGAATGAGGCCGTGCGTGGCGCTCAGGCTTTCGACCGCAGCACCGGAAAATCCCTTCAAGATCTTTCCCAGCCAAGCATAGGTTGAACTCAAGAGCGCATATTGCGTGGCGGTGTATCCCAGACTGGTGAGACTCGACATGTACGCAATAAGCGCAACGCCAGCAAAGCTGAGGCTGAAATTGTCACCTGCCATGACGAAAGCAAAGAGACGAATGCTCAAGCCCGCGAAAGCGAGAGTCGCAAATGCGGCAGTCGCAGCTGCCTGTAAGATACCCCCGATGATGAGCGCACGCATGTGGCCAAGCTTCAGCGAGCAGTATCCGCCTGCTGCGATGCCGGCAAACGTCGCGAAGAGCCCGATGGAGCCGCGCACCGCTCCTACCGTTTGCTTCGTAAGGCCGAGGTCGTGGTAGTAGGGATTCGCCATCGGACCCATCATGAAGTCCGGTATCCGGTAGAGACTAATGGCCGCTAGCATCACAAATGCGAGCCAGCCGTGCGCACGAAAGAAAGCGATGAACGGCCCCACAACGGCGTCGAAGAAACCACGAAGCGTCCAGAATTGCGCCTCGCTTTTTTTTTCACCTATCAACGCATCCGCGCGCTCCGGTTCTTTCGCAAGCCAGGTGGCGATCATTCCAACGGCCATACATGCTCCGTAGATACCGTAGGACATGCGCCAGCCCACGACCGCTGCCACAATGAGGATAAGGGAATCAGTAGCCAGGAGAGCCAGTCGGTAGCTGAACTGATAGGCAGACGCGAGGAGGCCTTGTTCTTCTCCGTCGTCTGCCGATTCTATTCGCCACGCATCAACCACAATGTCTTGTGTCGCTGAGGCAAGCGCAACGACGAGGGCAAAAGCGATAAGCCGGCCTAGCCCGGCCTTTGTGCCGGTTCCGCCCATGGCAACCAGCGCCAGCCCGACGGCGATCTGTGAGAACATCATCCATCCGCGCCGATGACCAAGCCGTTTGAACAACGGCAAATCAACGCGATCGATCAAGGGTGCCCATAGAAATTTCCAAGAATAGACAAGACCTACCCAGGAAGAAAAACCGATCCACGTCAGAGAGGTGTGTTCATCGCGCAGCCAGTAGCCGAACGTATTGCCGACCAGATAAAAGGGAAGGCCTGAAGAAAACCCGAGCAACAACATCGCCAGCGTTTTGGGCCGCAGGTAATCGGCGAGCCGGTGCTTGTGCGGACTCACGCCTTCATTGTCTACCAGAGGGCGGGAAGGGCGAGGAGGATTCGTCTGAGGATGTAGCGGGTCATTAAACCCCTTAAGAGTCTCCCTCGGAAGATTTGGGATCTTTTGCAAATTGGAGCATAGCATCGGCGGCGTTCGAAGGCGTTGCCTCTGTTTCGGGGGGGCGGACGCGCTGAATCTTAACGCGCGCGACGCGCTTTCCGTCCATTTCCACGACGGAGAAGCGGAAATTGCCATACTCAAAGCTTTCGCCTCCTTTGGGAATAAAACCCAATTGGTCGAGCACAAAACCGCCAACCGTGGCATAAGCTGGATCTTCCGGCAAGGTGATGTTGTATTGCGTGTCCAGGTCCCGCACATTGAGGGCGGCATCAAAAATAAGCGCGCCGTCAGCAAGCGTGAGCGGCCGCTCGACAACGTCAAATTCGTCGTGAATCTCGCCCACCATTTGTTCGAGAATGTCTTCCATGGTGACCAGGCCAAGGATGCTGCCAAATTCATCCACCACCAGAGCCATTCCGACGCGGCGGCTGCGCAGTTCGAGGAGCAGTTCGCTGGCTGGCTTGGTCTCTGGGACAATCAGCACTTCACGCAGAACGCGGCGCAAATCGAACGGCGGTGGCGAAAGGTTTTCTTCGAGCCGGCGTTCGCGGTCGAGGAGGATCCAGATCATGTCCTTGATGTGAACAAAGCCAAGGATATGGTCCGCGGTGCCGCGATAGACGGGAATTCGGGAACGCTGAGTCGTCGCAAACACTCGCATCACTTCGTCCAGGCTGGACTCCACCGGCAACATGTGTATGTCCGGCCGTGGCACCATGATTTCCCGTACCTGGATCTGCGCGAGTTCCATCGCGCTGAGAATGAACTTTTCTTCGCCAGGGGCAATCAGGCCGCGCTCGCGGGCCTGCTGGATTTGGATTTGCAGCTCTTCCGTGGAATGGGCAACACCGTGAACCTGCGCAGAGGCAACTCCCAAAGCCCTGACGATCGCGCCTGAAATCCGGTCGAGCAAATGGATGGCCGAGTGAAACGTGTTGAGGAACCACTGGAAAGGTCTGGCAACCAGCAATGCCACGCGCTCGGCGCGAGCCAGGCTGAGCGTCTTGGGAACCAATTCTCCGATCACGACATGCAGTGCGCTCAAGAGGGCGAATGCGCAGCCTAAGGCGATGGCGTGGGCGAAGAGCGCGGTGTGCGCTCCGAAACTAGCGGGCCAAATAGTCTGAAACATCTTTGCAAGCGTGGCTTCGCCAAGAGCGCCGATCGCCAAACTGCTTAGGGTTATACCAAGCTGCACGCCTGAAACGACACGATGCAAATCACCGAGCAGGGCCTCGACAACGCGGGCGCGGGCATTTCCCTTTGCTACCAGCTGCCGGACACGCGACAAGCGCACGGCGACGAGCGAAAACTCTGTCGCCGCAAAAAACCCATTCAACGCGACCAGCGCCAGAACCCCGATCAGGCGCACGGCAACCATGGCTAGATTTTGTCCCCCAGCCGCATTGTACCAGCACAACCGCGGGGCGCAGGCAACCGTTCTGTGCGGCGTGCGTCTTACTAATGCGGATCGATAAACGCCGAATTGCTGTGTCTGGCCGCCGGGAACGATCGAATACTTCTGCCGGGATATTGACATGATGTATGGGACGTTTTTAGGATATTGTTTCATAGTCGAACAGTACGAAGAACTTTCGGCTAGCTAGGGCAGCGCCGAGACGACAAATCTGGCTTTCAAAAAGAAAAATCTATGATTAGTGTGAAGGATCTTTCCAAGAGGTACGCTCGCAACACGGCGGTGGACCACATCTCGTTTGAGGTTGAGAAGGGCCAGATTGTCGGCTTTCTGGGACCGAATGGTGCTGGCAAGACGACTACCATGCGCGTGTTGACGTGCTTTTTGCCGCCTACGTCGGGCACGGCGACAGTCGCCGGATTTGATGTCCTCGAAGCCCCCATGGAGGTCAAAAAACGCATCGGCTATCTACCCGAGGCGCCGCCGCTTTATCTCGAGATGCGGACCGCGGAGTATCTGACGTTTGTTGGCCGGCTGAAAGGACTTTCCGGTGCTGACCTGCGGCAGCGCGTCGATGCCGTGTGCGACCGCTGTGCGGTCGGAGACGTGAAGAACAAACTGCTCGGAAAACTCTCGAAAGGTTACCGCCAGCGGGTCGGCTTGGCGCAGGCCATCATTCACAATCCTGACGTGCTCATCTTGGACGAGCCGACTGCAGGCCTTGATCCCAAACAGATCAACGAAACCCGCGATCTGATCAAAAGCCTCGCCGGCGATCACACGATTATCTTGAGCACGCACATCTTGCCGGAAGTCGAGCAAACGTGCGAGAGGGTCATCATCATCAACAAGGGCAAGCTGGTGGCCACGGATTCCGTGAACAATTTGCAGAGCCGGGCGCGCGGGGCGGAATTAGTGCTGGTCGAAGTCGCCGGGCGAAACGGCGCGCTGGATTCCGGCAAAGTTCGAGAGCGCCTCGAAAAAGTCGCAGGCGTGGGCCGAGTGGCATTCAAGGAAAAGAAGCAGAGCAGCGCCACATTCGAGGTGGAGAGCCTCAAAGACAAATTCGTGCGCGGAGATCTGGCTCGCGCCGTCGTGGAGGCGGGCTGGGATCTCAATGAGTTGCGCACCTCCGCGGTAAGCCTGGAAGAAATCTTCCTGCAGCTCACGGGTGACCAAGCTGCCGCAACATCAGCGGAAGCCTTACCATCAAAGGAAACGCCGCAATGAAAAACGTCTGGGTAATTTGCCGCAAGGAGCTGCGCAGTTATTTCGCCTCGCCCATCGCCTATGCGGTGATGGCTTTGTTCGCGCTCATCTTCGGTCTGGTGTTTTATTCGGCGACGCGAGAATTTGTCAATTTCGCGTTTCGCTCGCAGATGAACGGGGGCGGTCCCCCCATGAGCGTCAATGAGTACATCATCCGCCCGTTGCTCGGCTTTGCCGGGACGGTATCCCTATTTCTGATCCCTTTGATCAGCATGCGGCTCATCGCGGAAGAAAAGCGCAACGGCACCATCGAGCTGCTTCTAACGTCTCCGGTCCAGGATCTCAGCATCATCCTCGGCAAGTGGCTTGGAGCGATGCTCCTTTATATCTTCGTCCTGGGCATGTCTCTCCCTAATATCGCCTTTCTATTTGCCTGGGGAAAGCCCGATTGGAAGCCGGTGCTGGTGGCGTATCTCGGCCTCATTTTACAAGGCGGTTGCCTGTTGGCCATCGGCACGCTAATTTCAGCAATGACCAGCAACCAGATTGTGGCTGGCGGCGCTGGCTTTTTTGTGAGCCTCTTGCTTTACATGTTGAGCTTTTTCACGGAGTTCGACAGCACTACGGCTTCGCGAGTTCTGAATTACGTCTCCATCGTCCCGCACATGGAAAACTTCAGCAAAGGCGTCCTCGATCTAAAGGACACGGTCTTCTATGGGACCTTCATTTTCCTTGCATTGTTTCTGACCGTGCGCCAGATGGAATCGCTGCGCTGGAGATCTTAAGATGGCCCCTACCTGGCTCAAGGCAAGACAAACGCAATACACGGCTTACGCGGGCGTCTACGTCCTCGTCGTGCTCGCGGTCCTTGCCACCGGCAATTTTCTCGCTAATCGCTACGACAAGTCCTACGACTCCACTGCCAATAAACAGTTCAGCTTGTCGGACCAGACCATCAAAATCGTCAAAGGCCTGAAGCGCGACGTCCAATTCAATTATTTCGGCCCGCAAAACGAATTCCGCATGGCGCGCGATACGCTGGATCGGTATTCCGGTTTGTCTCCCAAGCTGCGCGTCACGTACATCGATCCGGAACGCAAACCGCAAATCGCGAAAGCAGCCGGCTTCCGGCCGGATTCCACCGTGATTGTGGATAGCGGCACACGGCGCGAAGGCGCGAAGAGCCTTAGCGAGGAGGAACTGACCGGCGCTCTTATCCGCTCACTCAAGTCCGACGAGCGCACCGTATGCGTCCTCTCCGCGGCCGGAGAACACTCCATCGACGACTCCGACGCAGCCGGGTATTCCCTCTTCAAGCAACTCTTGGAGCGTGACAATTATAAGGTTCGCACCGAAACTCTTCGGCCGGCAGCGGCGGTCGCTGACAAACCGCTCGCTCTCGGCCAAACCCCCGCAACTTCCTCAGTGGAAGTTCCGAAGAGCTGCACGGTGTTGGTCATCGGCGGCCCCAAAAATGACTACCCTGTTCCAGTCGTCAACGCTTTAAAGACTTATGTGGAAGCTGGTGGCCGCGCTCTCTTCATGCTGGACACACCGCTGCGGCTCGGCGAGTCCAATCCCCCCACCGAAAATGAAGACGTTCTCAAACTCCTCGCCGGCTGGGGCGTAACGGCAAACAGAGATTTGGCCCTCGACCTCAGCGGGGTTGGCCAGATTTTCCGCCTCGGCCCCGAAGTTCCACTCATCCTAGGCTACGAATCGCATCCCATCACCCAGCCGCTCACGCGCGTTCCCACGGCCTATCCCCTTTCCCGCTCGCTGGAGACGCAATCCGCCGGCAAAGCCACGCTATCAAAACTGGTTGACACCACGGAAGCCAGCGTCGCCACGACTTCCATCAGCGCTCGCGGGGCCGTCGATCCAGCAAAAGGAAAAAAAGGCCCGCTTACTCTGGCAGTCGCGGGCACTCTCAGCGGTTCGCGCCAGGGACGCTTTGTAGTCCTGGGCACTTCGCTCGCGGCACAGAATGGCATAGTGGGATCGCGCTCGCTCGGCAACCGCGATTTGATGGCCAATATTGTGAACTGGCTCTCGTCGGATGAGGATCTGATCTCCATCCGTCCGAAAACTCGCGAAGATCGCCCCCTCAATATGACCAGCCGCCGGCTCAATGCCACGTTCTGGCTCAGCGTTGTCGTATTCCCGCTCTCCGTGATCGGATTCGGCCTAATTACCTGGTGGAGGCGGCGCTAGCTTTATGAAGTCCAAAGGTCTCTTGACCGCCAGCTTTCTCTTGCTCGTGCTCAGCGCGGTCATCTGGTGGTCCAACAAGAAAGCGGCCACGGCCGACAAAACACCGGTCGAGACGGCCTCTGTTAAGCTGCTGAACCTGCCGGAAGACCAAATCCAGAATATTGAGATTAAAAAGCGCACGGGCGAAACCTTACAGTTGCAGCGCAACGATTCCCAATGGCAGATCACTGCTCCTAGACTTCTCCGCGCCGATGCGGATGCCGTCTCCAGCATGCTCTCGACTCTTTCCTCTCTCAGCTCCGATCGCACCGTGGAAGAAAAAGCCACGACGCTGGACCAATACGGCCTGACTCAGCCGGCGATCGAGTTGAACATCGTCGACAAAAATAAGAAGACCACGATGCTGCTCATCGGCGACGACACGCCAGCAGGCACGGCTGTCTATGCCGCTATCGCCGGCGACCCTCGGGTCTTTGCCCTTTCGAGTTACAAGAAAGGCAGCTTCGATAAGTCATCCAACGACCTGCGCGACAAACGCCTGCTAACCTTTGAATCGGACAAAGTTTCCAGCATTGAATTGACAGCCAAGAAGCAAACCATTGCGTTTGGACGCAGCAAAGACCAGTGGCAAATCGTAAGGCCCAGACCATTCCGAAGCGAAGACGACAAGAAACTGCAAGCGGCGTTCGCCTCAGGCACTCTGTTAGTGACGGCAAAAGTGATGGACGTCTCCGGCGCGCAGGAATTGCAGGTTCGGAAAAACAAAGACGACTACTACGCAAAGTCCAGCGCAGTCACCGGCGTTTATAAAGTTTCGACCGGGACGGGAACAGGGCTGGAAAAGGGCCTCGACGATTTCCGAAACAAGAAGCTTTTCGATTTCGCTTTTGCCGACCCGGAAAAAATCGAGCTTCACAATGGGCCCAAGAGCTATTTCCTCACGCGCAGCGGCGGCGATTGGTGGTCCAATGGCACAAAGATGGACCCAGGCACAGTATCAGCGTTCATTGACAAAATCCGTGATCTCTCCGCAAGTAAGTTCCCAGAGAGCGGATTCGCTACGCCGGTGATGGACCTGACTGTAACTTCCGACGGCGGAAAACGTGTCGAGAAAGTTCTGCTTTCGAAAAATGGCGACAACTACGAAGCGAAACGAGAAAACGAACCTGCTCTTTATGAGCTGAACGCGTCTTCTGTCTCCGAATTGCAGAACTCAGCGGCTGAGCTGAAGCCCGCCCCTGCCCCGGTACCCAGTAAGAAATAGTTCGGAAATCAATCGGAGCCGCGTTTCCTTTTGGTGGAATGCCTTTCTGGCACACCGTTCTCTCTCGCAGGTGTCTTCAACTCGGTTGCGCGCGCGAAGCGCCTCCTCTAAACTCAAATTTTGCCTAAATCGCGCGGGAGCGAACTTGCGAATCATTCTTCGGGTCTTCTACTGGGTTTTCACGATCTTGGTAATCACAACGGCCGCATTGACCTGGTGGTTTATCTACCGCCCTTTGCCGCAGACCGACGGAAGCATCTCCCTGCCCGGCCTTCAGCACGAGGTCGCTGTCGAGCGAGACGTTTGGGGTGTACCTCATATCCGTGCCGCGTCCGTGGAGGATCTCGCCGAAGCCCAGGGCTACGTCATGGCACAGGACCGCCTCTGGCAGATGGATTTGCTCCGCCGCGTCGCCCGCGGCCAACTCTCTGAAATACTAGGCTCCAGAACACTTCCTATCGACAAAGAGTTTCGAACCTACGGCTTCGCCCGCGCCGCTGAGCGCGACGCCTCGCTCCTCGACCCCGAATCTCGCAAAGTGATGGAAGCTTACGCCCGTGGCGTGAATCAATTCATTACCCAAAACAAGAAGAATCTCCCTCTGGAATTCTCGCTCCTTGGCTACGAACCTGCACCCTGGCAACCTTCCGATACGCTCGCTGTTTCCGGCTATATGTACCGAACTCTGACGGACACCTGGCAAAGAGAGCTGAATCGCGCCAAAGTCACGGAACGTGCTGGGCCAGACCGTGCAAAAGATCTCTTCTCGCAAGAAGCCGCGATGGATCACTTCGTCGTCGGCGACCCGAAGGTCATTGACGATGGCTCGCAGCGTTCTGCGGCGGATGGCGATGATCAAGAAGATGATGACGATCTGCAGCCGGATACCGTGCTGAAAGCTGGCAGTAGTGATTCCCAAATCCTCGCGCCTCGCGAAAGCGATCCGGACCTGACTTCCGCGCTCGCGCGCTCCATTCAGAGCTTCCTCGCGGAATCTCGTTCCGAGATTCGCCAAGGTCTCGGCAGCAACAACTGGGTGGTCAACGGTGCCCACACCGCCACTGGCAAGCCGCTGCTCGCCAACGACACTCACCTTGAACTCTCCATCCCGTCCATTTGGTATGAGATTCATCTCACGGCTCCCGGCTGGAACGTGAAGGGCTTCACCCTGCCCGGCGCGCCGATGATTATCATCGGCCACAACGACCGCATCGCCTGGGGCTTCACCAACAATGGCGCCGACGTTCAGGATCTTTACGTCGAGACGTTCAATCCCGCCTCGTCCGATGAGTATCGGGTAAAGGGCGCTTGGACAAAGGCGCAAATCATCGACGAGACGATCCGCATCAAAGGCCAGCAGGACGAACACCTTAAAGTCACCATTACGCGCCACGGCCCGATTGTTCATCGCGATGGTGACAAAGCCTACGCAATGCGCTGGACTGCGACGGAACCCGGCGGACTCGCCAACAGCTACAATTGGCTCGGCAAAGCCCGCAATTGGAAAGAATTTCGCGAAACCATGAAGCGCGTCTGGGGCCCGGGACAGAACGCGGTATACGCGGACGTCGAGGGCAATATCGGATACGTGATGGCCGCGCGCGTCCCAGTTCGAAAGAAGGGTCACGGCGAAGCCCCCGTTCCGGGAGACACGGACGACTATGAATGGACCGGCTATATTCCTTTTGACCAGCTCCCGCAAGCACTCAACCCGGAAACCGGATTGATTGTCACCGCTAATGCTCGTGTAGTGGGGCCGAATTACAAACCGTATCTTACAGACCGATGGGAAGAGCCTTATC
>WNFR01009750.1_pt1 | contig 11667 bp, 10 predicted proteins | sample 5400221 | NCBI WGS metagenome assembly WNFR01 (sample SAMN13153357, study PRJNA577476) | soil metagenome | isolation source: 40 cm soil under Madrone tree | place: USA:California | collected 2016-06-14 | reverse complement strand
CGTATTGTCAGAGCCAAAAGGAAAATTCGTGAGGCTCGAATCCCGTACGAGATTCCTGCTCCGGAGAAGTTGAAAGAGCGACTCGGGGCAGTACTTGCAGTTTTATATTTAATCTTCAACGAGGGCTATGCCTCGACCAATGCGCCTTCACTTCTGCGGCCGGATTTGGCAGCGGAAGGCATTCGGCTGGCGCGATTGGCCGATGAATTGATGCCGGACGAGGCGGAGACGAAGGGCCTGCTTGCACTGATGCTACTTACCGATTCGAGGCGCGCGGCAAGAACAACAGCCGATGGGGAACTGGTGCCGTTGGAAGATCAGGACCGCGCGTTGTGGAATCAGGAGCAGATTGAAGAGGGCGTCCGTATTTTGGATAAGGCGCTCGGAATGCGAGCAGCCGGTCCATATCAAATCCAGGCTGCCATTGCAGCGCTGCACGCACAGGCATGTGTTCCATCGGAAACGGACTGGCAGCAGATCGCAATGTTGTATCGACGGTTGCTTGAATACACTCCGACACCTGTTGTCGAGTTAAATGCGGCGGTTGCGCTTGGCATGGCCACAAACCTTGAATCGGCTCTGGATTGGATTGAACGGATACAGCGGAGTGGTACCCTGACCGGTTATTATCTTCTTCCTGCATCGAAGGCGGATTTGCTGCGTCGACTCGGCCGAAATGATGAGGCAGCCACGGCATATTTCGACGCGCTTGCACTGGCCACTAATCCGGCAGAGGTTCGATTTCTCGAAAAGCGAAAGGCGGAGTGCGCCGAAGGTACCCTGACTCAGCAATCGACTTTAGGACTGAAACGCCAACATGGGACGATTCCTTTGGGATGAAATTTGCCCTGCGATGAAGAAATCGAATGGCTAAGGCTCGATTTTCCCTTACAATCAGAAATCTGAAAAATATTTTTGAAAAATCCAATCAGGCTGTCGATTTTGGCGAATCACGGCGTCAACAAGGTGTTAGCAATTTCGGCAGATGGAGAAACGAATATGAAATACATCCTTTTAATCTATGGTGACGAACAGGTCGGGGCCTCGATGAGTCAGGAAGACATGCAGAAAATGTACGCTGAGCATAGCGCCTACGGCGAGGCAATGGGCAAAGCCGGTATCATCCGGGGTGGGGCAGAACTAAAACCGGTATCAACCGCTACGACGCTGCGGTTCACCAATGGAAAATCCGCAATTCTGGACGGACCCTTTGCTGAAACCAAAGAGCAATTGGCCGGCTACTACTTAATCGAAGTTGAAAACCTGGAGCAAGCCCTTGAATGGGCAGCAAAGATGCCGGGAATGACTTCAGGGGCCGTCGAGGTACGGCCACTCGGGGCCTCCAGTTAAGGCATCAAACCGCGGTGGTTTGCAGTCTTTTAACGAATCGATTGTAAAAATGAAAAGAGAATCGGATTAATCCGGTTCTCTTTTTAATGTCCGATCGTGATTTGGAAGCCGAAGCTCGAATTGGGGAGGAAGTGAAAATTCAACTAAACGCAAGTGACCACTTTGATCATCAAACCTGCGAACAAAAAGAATCTGACGGATGGAGGGAAGGTCCTTTAGTTTGGACGAGGGTCGGGTCGTTTCCGTATTGGGTGGGCTTCAGACACCTTTTATGCTTTTGACACGGCGAAGGGCCTTGCATCTTTAGCCCCCGGTGCGGTTATATACTTAAGCGATAGTATTCATACCCTGCAAACTGAAAGAACACTACATGACTGAGGATCAAAAAAGCCAACAGACTCTGGCTGTTGAATTTATCGACGCAGCCGCCGGAGTCCTTGAAACAATAACGGATCTTGAAAGCTACTCAGAGCTAATGGCACTGGTTACGGTGAATTATGCCGAAGCCGGACTGCTGGATCCTGCTTTAGAGTCGGCTGAACGTATCGGCGATCCTTACTCGCGGGATAAGGCGTACGGAAATTTGGCGGCAAGAGCAGTCGACCGCGGTGAAACGGAATTTGCCGATGATGTTGTCGGGAAAATCACAGACGACAGCCTTTATGCTCTCGCCCTTGAACAACTGGCAATTGCCCATGCCAAAGCAGGTGAGTTTGATCAGGCGTTAGAGGTTGCGGGGGAGTTAGCGGACGGTGCGGCGACATTGAGTTCCATTGCGGTCCTGTATGCTGAAAAGGGAGACTTTGATAACGCCCTCGACGTGGCGAACTCCGTGGAGTATCTCGACCTGAAGTGTGCGACTCTTACCCAGATGGCGCAGCGGGCAATTAGTGAAGAACGTAATTCGGAGGCTTCCGAGTTCTTGGCCCTGGCACTCAATAGTGCCGATGGTATCGAGACGTTAAAGGAGAGGGCCGACGCCCTGATTGGAATCGGTAACTTTTATAGAGAATTGGGCGAAAATGACCGTTCTTTTGAGATATTGTTGAAGGTGAGTCGTTTATGTGACGGCGTACAGGAACTATTGCCCGACGGATTTGCCAGTATCGAAGCGCTTGACCAGACTTTATCGCAAGTCGTACAGGGATTCGCTTCCCTTCATCATTTTGAAGAAGCCGACGGCGTGATTGAAGGCATCGAAGACCCATTTCAGTTCGCAGTGGCGCTGACAAGCATAGCGAACGAGCGCCGGCTTGCCGATCAACCGGATGAAGCGTCTGCGTTACTTGTTCAAGCGGTTGAATTGATTGATGAAGAAAAAGCCGCGGATGATAGTGGCTTAGCGATGAAGGACGCAGCGTTAGCACACGTTTTAGTCGGCTTTGCCGGAATAGGGGATTTTGATGCGGCGCTCCGAATCTCCTCTAAGATTCAATCAGCGGATCAGAAGCAGGTCGCTTTGCAGGAGGCGGCGAATCTTAGTGTTAACGCGGGAAGCATCGATTGGCCGTTTACGGCCGGTAAACGACTGGATTTGCCACTTAACAGAGCGCGATTCCTTTTGACATTCGCAGATGCTCTCTCTGAGAAAGGACATACTGAGAGTGCCGGCGAAGCATTAGCTCAGGCTCGGTCCATTCTTTCAGGAATCGAGAATCACTTTGAGCGCGTACGTGTTCTGGCACAGGTTGCAGTGAGATATGCCGAGAGGCCGGAAGAGGGGCGGTCTCGTGAGTTGTTATTGGAAAGTTTGGAGCTGGTGCGAGAGATGAACGATTCGTTCTCAAAGGCTGGTGCTCTGATTTTGCTCGCGAGACTTTATGGAAAGGCTGGGGTTTCCGTTGGGGAAACAGAATGTTCAATTCTCGAGGAGATGACCCCGATTGAATGAGCTGGACAGCTGAGAAAAGCAGAGGTTAGAGGCCAGAGGTTAGAGGCTAGTGAAGGCTGCGCGCTGGCGCGCGAATACTTTTAATTAAAGCAGGCAGAGTGGCTCGCGCTCCCAGTCATTGTCGCGATCACAGGCAATAGAACACGGATCAAAACCAACAGTGGTGTATTGTCCTGAAAGCCAGAAAATCATCTTCGAATGGTGAGTTCGCCATCGTGAACTAATCTTATCTGTTTCGATCTAGTGATTGACAACGTAGAGCTGCGTTATTGGACCGTACTGCCAATATGGTACTCCGTAATATTTTGGCATGGTTTGAGCTCTATCGGCGATTTTGAAACCTCCCCTTCATGTCGTAATTTCAATCGTCGTTCGTTACCTTCCGGCAGGCGCAATATTGCGGTAATTTCACTCTCAGCGATAGGCCTAACGAGCGCCCAATAAAAACCGGGCGGCAGGTTCGTAAAGCCGAAACTACCGTCGGCGGCGACCGGTACCGCGAAGTATCTCAACAAATTTTCGGCCTGATCTTTTTCAGCCGGAACAAGAAAAACGGCCCGCGGGGATTTATCGTTGTCAGAAATGGCGATCTTACCGGCAAAAGAAGCGGCCTCTGCGGTAAGTACTATCGAGAAGCCAGTGATTCGACTGCCATATTTGAGCGCTACGCCATTTCGAACCGCGTCAATCGCAGCCGTTCCAGTTGGTCCACCAGTTGGTTGGGTCCTGGTGCCGCCTTTCGGTGCCGAAACTCCAGGAAGAGTCATCGAACGTAAATACCAGTATTTACCAAAGAAGCGTAAATCGAAACGATACTGGCCTGGACCAAGCTTGTTAAGAAAGAAGGTGCCGGCTTTACCAGGAGCGCCCGTGGCGGCGCTATACAACGCTGTGGATCCCGTTTCGCGTTGCCCCTTCTTTTCCACTCGTTTTGTCGAAACAAGGATCTCCTCAAAACGTAGCGGCTTTTTATTTTTACACTCATCCACGGTCGAAGGCTCCAAGATAACCTTGCCTGCGATCGACGCAAGTGCGTTGGTGGTTAGTACAACACCGCTGACGTTTGAACCATTTACGAGGACACGTCGTGGTATCGATACAGCGGCGTCGTTGGGCCCAAGTGTTGTTTGAGCCGAGAGATCATACTCGCCATCCGGAACTCCATAGAAGGCGAAGGCTGTGCCTCTTGCAGAAGATGACGACACAATTTCATCGCCATGCTTTGCGCGGGCCAATACAATCGTCGTGCGTCCATATCCGTTCGTTGTGGGTACGGCGGCTTTAACGGTGCCGCTAATGGCATGTCCTGGTTCACTGCGATACTTTATGTTTACGTTGTTTACTTCTTCTCCAGCCGATACATTTACTTCAACAGCGGTGTCTCGGGCTGATGATGGCGCGAAAATCGGAGCATCGTGATCGTAAACTCCAGCAGTAGCGCCGCCTCCTCCCGGTCCTCCTGGTCCACTACCAAATCCGCCTCCTCGACCGCCAAATCCACCTCCGCCGCCACCGCCGCCGCCACCACCGCGACCGCCACCCCCGCCCGTTCCGGCATTGCTTCCGCCCGCGGAAACAATGTATGTCCCAGGCGCCAGCCCATAAAGGCGGTAGACACCTCTATCGTCGGTCTGGCGTTCGATCGCCAGCGCATTTACAGCTTGTTGGCCGTTTGCATCGCGAATCATAATTGCGCGCACTCGAATGGCAACGACCGGTTCGCTATCGCTCTCAGCCACCGTGCCATTGATTACGCCACCTCTGACCATCGTTATCGTCACGGAATCACCGATTCGATACACAGGTACCGGGTTACCTGAATCATCCTGGGCTGTGGGTACGTATGCTGGAGCGGTTGCACTCACACTGAAGACACCTGGCTCCAATCCCGCAGCCTGGAATGTTCCATCGCTTCCTACCGGAACGGGGCGCGGAGGGCTGTTCGAATTCAAGCGCAAAACGTAAACCGTGGCATTTGTTACGGGTTGACCTGACTGACTAATAACTTTTCCGGTAATACTACTTGGGGCAGGTTTGGTCGATTCATCTGGTGGTTCCGCAGTTTGAGCAGTGACCACGAAGGCGGAAATCCAGCAAAGTGCAAAGATCGAAAAAAACGGAAGTCTGCAGAAGCGAGCAGATGAACGACGAATTTTCATTTTTCCTTGCAACCAGGTTTTCATTTCGGGATTAGGACTAAACCTTCGTTAAAATCGATCTGTCAGAGTTAGCGAATGAGACTCAGGTTATGCCTCTCCCTCGAACAAGGGCAGGCTTTGAGGACCAAAGGTTCAATGATTTGCGTCCCAGGCCTGAGTGGGGGTTTCAAGTTTGTTTTCGTGACGGCATACAAAGACTGTTTCCAGTAAATCTCCTTTATATCATTACGGGGCTGCCGGTGGTGTGTTTTGACCCAGGTCCACCACAACGCTCGCGTTCGAAATTTGCCCTTCTGTTACGATGACACTCTGCTGCGCAGTGACTGGCTGTTGCCGGCCACCACCACGTCGACCTCCCTGCTGCATTACATTAACCTGAAGGGTATATGTGCCCGCAGGCACGTTTTGAATCAGGAAGTGCCCTCGACTATCGACATTTGACGCACCTACAAATCCGCGAGTCTGCCCTGTCGGCGTTAATGCGGCTAAGACACGAGAGCCGGCAGGCAGAGTGCCATTTTGAAAGGTCACCACGCCCTGAACGATTCCGTCGGCATAGGCTGCGACAATCTTGACACCTGTAACCTGGTCTCCTGAATTCACAGCGATTCCACTTTGTTGGGGGACATTGTCGCGTTCGATCCGCAATACCTTAAATGCTCCCTGTAAGGAGGGATCCTGTGCTGCAATCGATAGCCTGACGCTGCCGGTAGGAAGGCCGGTGACTTGAAAGCTGCCATCGGCATTTAGAGGAACTGTCTGGGCAGAGGCAGCCGCACTTGCTCCGCCTCCATTCCCCTGGACAATGACCTGTACCTGAAACTGCATCAATTCCGATTGAATCGACTGGTCGAAATTGCCATCGAGCGCGACCACTCCGGAAAGGCTTGCTCCTCTGACCGCGCGTACTTCGACGTCTTTGACATCCTGATTAATGACATCGAATGCTGCCGATTGACCAGACATCCCATCGCTGTTTTGTGGGGCGACCGAAATCATGTAGCGGCCGGGAACGACATTATCCACACGGAACTGGCCGTTACTGTCGGACACAACGGGCAAGTCCATCAGCCCCATAGCACGTTGTCTATCTCCGCCGCCCGCCAGAATACTAAGCGAGAATCCAATGTTCGGCAGGGGAACGCCGGAATCCCGGTCGATGACACGCCCTGTTACTGAGTATTCATCAACCGTGCGTCCAACTGTGATGTCAACGTTGGAAACCTCCGCGCCCTCAACCACTTCGATGACCGTGGCTTGCGAGGCGTCAGTAACGTCGGGATGAAAGGTTTGTTTGTATGCAACCTGACCCTGAATCGTTGAATAGGCGCCGAATCGCTGCGAAGTCCCAACTGAAATGGCATAGTGGCCCGCCGGGACGCCATAGATTCGGTAAATGCCTCGATCGTCCGTGCGAAAATTCCCGTTTGGGCCATTGGGGCGTCCACCCTGTTGTGTTGTTGCATCGACATTCTGGATTGAAATTCCTTGCTCAATAACCGGCCGGCTATCAGTGTCTGTAACTTTCCCAGTTATTACGCCACCTCGGACAAGTGAGAAATCTATACCATCAACGGTATCGCCACCGGTGATCACAACGGCATCGTTGGTAGCGGTGATTCGGCTTGCCCCCGGGACTGTATAAACCGGAGCTACCGGAGTCACAAACCAGCTACCCATTGAAACGTCTGCGATCCGATACTTACCGTCTGCGTCGGTCTTTGCCTGCGGCGCAGTCTGTGTGGGGTTTTGACCGCCAAAGCCACCGTTACGGAGAGTTACGATTATCCCCGGCAATCCTTTGCCATGCATCGTAATTCGGCCGGAGATTACGCCCGATCGCGCCGCCAATTTTGCATTTGCTGCCTGACCAAAAGCGACAGTCGATATTGCGATAAAAAGAAAAATCAGAATGTATAAACGCGCCGAAATCATAGAATTAGCCTCAAAGCCGTTTCATCCGGTAGATCATAACGAAGCCACCAGGGTTGAAGAGTCAAATCCCCTTGAAAACGCTTAATAAACTTTAAGGGAGGATGAACCTGCTGATGATCATCTCAACAGCAGTCTGAGGGTAAACTAACCACGACGTGCAACAGTTTGATGTCGAAAGGTTGCCCCTCTGCAAACCGGTGCTTCGGCAGAAAGGCCGATCGCAATTACACTACACCCGCTGCTTTTGACGCATTATAGCGCGACTTAGCCGCTTTATTACGAGACAGGAATACTGTATCTGGAAATAAGAGGTAAGGAATCGTGAGTTGGACGGCCGAACGATCAGGCGGTCGGTGGCGCATTTACATTAGGCTGACAATCTCCGGAGTTACAAAAGGCGCAGCTTGTCACCAGAATTCCAGCTGCCCCCTGGCCAGCGAGGTGGGGGCAGAAGAGCTTCGAGAAGAGTTGTTTTTTGGGAACAGTCCGATATCCAGCTAAATACTTAATGCTCGCTTAAGGATAACGATCTGCCCTGTGTGATACACATGATGGAGAATCGCACCGTCGATCAGAAAACGTTTCGTGTATGCTTTACCCACGACCAACTCCTCCAAATCAGAAGCTTTGAGGCTTGAAACAGCTTCGACAAGCTGATCATGCGCACGCTCGAGACGAGCTATAAGTTCGGACCATTGCTCTTGTGAATTGGATGTGCTGACAGGGAAGTCGCCTTCTGATGGTTCGTCTGTAGGTTCGCCCTTTAAGCGAAGACCGAATACATTGTCCCAGGCTGCAATATGATGAACCAGGTCAAAAATGCTATGCGTGTTGAGGTTTGATCTGCGAGCCGCGCCTTCCGACGACACGCCGTTCAGGGCTTCCGAGAGCGAGGGTCCATGCCACCCAGGTCCCTTATGAATTCTGTTTAATTGCTCTACGGCAAAAGAAATTTCAGACATATCATTCTCCCTATTTTGTTTTTGAATGTCGACACTAAATCCCAGGGCATCGCTAGCGTTATCTGTCGAACGCGTGAATGCCCGCTGATTAGCAAGAGCTGTTTTCGCTCAATGCGCTACTTAAGAATCTGTTTACGACTTCGTTCGTTTCTTCCGGCTTGTCCAGCATTACAAAGTGGCGCGCAGGTCCAACCAGGTGAATCTCGAAGTCGGGTCTCTGCCTGTATGCCTCGGTGAACTCTGATTCAATGGCGCTTCGATTAGCCTGCTGCTGGAAAGGGGCAATTACGCACACTGGGCATTGGATTCGAGAAATGTTCAGTTTGAATGCAAGCATCCGTCCCTCAATGAGGAATTGGCACATGATTGAGCGATCTGATCTCTCCCAGGATGCGAGCACGCGATCGGCATCAGCTTCGCGGATTACCATCTCGGACACCCATTCTCGAGCCGGCGATTCAGTGCTTGATAGATTTGAACTTCTAAATACCCTATCGGCGAATCTACTGTTTGCCTCTCGACGATCCTTGAGACTTTCCGATGGGCCGAGAAAACGAGGGGCGGCGTCAATAACGACGGCGGCCCCGAATAAATCGGGGTATCGGGAGATCATCTCGAGGGCCACAATGCCCCCGATACTGTGCGCGACAATTGCCGGTTTAGTTAGGGCCTCCGTTTCGACAAGGCCTGAGACGCTCGATATGATCCCGTCGATTACAGGTCCAGCAACCGCTGGGACACTATCGAATCCGGCTACGGTCACCAAATAAACCGAGTACTCCCTGCTGAGAATTGTATTCAAACCGTCGAAGATCCATGGGCCGCACCCCAGTCCTGGCAAGAAGATTACCGGGGTTTGCCCCTGACCTGCTCGTCTTACTTCGAGATTCCCAATCATGGTTTAGTGCCAAGCTGAAACAAACCACTAGTTGCCAGGCAAAAAAATTCTCAGATTCATGTTAGGCGGAAAACAGGATATTAGAATTCATGTAACCTGTCAAGGTCCAATAGAAGGTTACAGTTCATTTGAAAAAGGCAGTGCATGTAACTTTCGTTGTGATGAGACCATTCTCTTAGTGATCGCTCCAGACAGCGAGAACATTTCCTGAAGGATCAGCAAAATGAAACCGCAAAGCACAATCAATACTCCTCCCGATGAAACTGATGCCTCGGTCGTAAAACCTCCAGCAATTCTTCCATCGTGAAAACTGGTGTAATCGGGTCCGTAATCCTTAAAATTCCATCCGAACACTCCTTGATAAAAAGCCTTTGTGTTCGCAATGTCTTTTGCTGGGAATTCAATGTAGTCAATTCGGAAGTTGTTTGCTGCATTGCTCATAGGGAATCTCCTGATTGTTGCCGCGAAATAGTTGGATCGAACGGGAGATTACCCGAACTAACGCAATTTCGTATTGGGAAAATCGGCCAACCTAACAATTCTTTCGTAAGAAGCGACATATCCAATAGCACTCGATATACGGAGCAAGGCGAGGCGAAGGACGAAACTCGTGATAGGATCCGTTCATGCGTCGATTATAATTCATTTGGTTCGGCTGTCAGCGCAAAATCACATTAGGGGCCATGACGGGTAAGAGTTTTCACAGCGGGTCTTGACCCGGCCTGATACGTAATCCGCGGCGGGAATTATTAAGCCTTACGGCGTTTACGGATAATGGGGCAATATATAAATGAGCATGGGTAGAATTTCAACTTGGGTGCGGCTGGTTGCGCTGTTTGTTGTACTGTCATTTAGCGGCGGATGTCTAAGCCGCGATCCAAAATCTCGTTCGTCGACCAAGGTTCGCAACCAGGAAACACGCGCTGACGCCTCGCTTTATAACATGTCGGCTCCCATAGTGCCGGATCCAAAGTTGACCCCTGGAGATACTCTGGATGTGACAAAGGACGACATTTGCACCAGCGGTTATTCGCGAAAGGTCAGAGATGTCCCACAATCCGTAAAGGAGAAAGTTTATTCGTTGTATGGAATTTCCGGCCACCAACCGGGTGAATACGAGGTTGACCATTTAATCAGCCTTGAGTTGGGCGGGTCGAATTCGATTAAGAATCTCTGGCCGGAAAGTTACAAAACGAAACCCTGGAATGCACATGAGAAAGACAAAGTCGAAAACAAGCTTCACAAAATGATTTGCAACGGTCAGATTGAATTGAGTGTTGCACAGCGTGAGATTGCGACCGACTGGATGGCGGCATTCAACAAGTACGTAAAGAACAAATCGACGCCCGATGCGGAAACCGAGGACGAGCCAGCCGGGCCTGTAATTGGGAACAAACGAAGCCATATTTATCATCGACCTGGATGTCCGGATTACGATAGAGTTGCGAAGAAGAACCGAGTCGAGTTTACGGACGCTGCCGAGGCCGAAGAGGCGGGATATACGCTGGCAGGGAACTGCGACTAAGCAGATGGAGGACGTGAGTGGCTGCAAACAAGAAACTTACTAAGATTCTCCAGGGTCGTACAGTGCAAAAAGTTGCTGAGATGGACAATCGCCTGACTGTCGAATTTCATGACGGATCGAAACTAACCGTCAAGGTTGGGGACGGCGAGACAACCGGCATGCCAGTCGGATTGACAGTTAAGGGAGTTCGACAAAAGGATACCACGCTGAACCTGGACTTCACCGACGGCACCGTGCAGGCCGTGTCATTAGCGGAAGAAACGTCGAGTGTGATGCTTCGCGATGCAAATGGCACCCTTGAATACGCTGACTAATCAGTCTGGTAAACGTTCACAACAGACTTTCAAACCTTAAAGCAACAATTGTTACTGCCTCGCAGCCAAAATGAACGGCCATACAGACATCAAGACTCCGTGTCTGCATGGAGGTCGTTTTAATGAATCGAGAGACTGTTCTCAAGTAGCGATAGGGTGTAAAACGTGGCTATTGAGTATCGATCGTCGATTCGATTACTGATTGAATACCCGCCGGAACGTTCGAGAAAAAGTCATATCCGGTCAGACTCTCGACCTGATTCACGCTGACCCGATAAGACTTCCAATCATTAGCTCGTATTCCCTGGATATTCGGCATGATCACCGCAATCGTACGTGTTGACGTTGTGACTCGTGCGACATCGTCTCCGGATGCATTTGGCAGCACCAGGACAACCTTCCAGGTCTGGGAGGGAACTCCGACATGGCCACTCGCAACAGTAGTCGTGACGCCGCCATTGGAACGCGTGCCACCACTGCCAGAGCCGCCGGCAATTATATAGAGTTCGTTACCCGAGCTGACAAGTGTACGGCATACGCTTCGAAGGCCTCCCAGGGACCCTGATTGTTATCCGGGCTTTGAGGCATCATGTTCGTCATCAGGAACGTCGCGGAGTTGTTTGCAACTGAGTT
>WNFR01014839.1_pt1 | contig 11672 bp, 6 predicted proteins | sample 5400221 | NCBI WGS metagenome assembly WNFR01 (sample SAMN13153357, study PRJNA577476) | soil metagenome | isolation source: 40 cm soil under Madrone tree | place: USA:California | collected 2016-06-14 | reverse complement strand
CCGGTTGTTACCTTGCCCACAAGTGCCAGTTGGCCGCGTCCTGAAAAGCCCACCGCTCCCAATTCCGTCTCTGTATTGATCGGTGTGTCGAGTTTCCGAAAGAACGCGTCAACGCGTTCGGCAAACTCGCCCGTTGGCTTGAACAGCATGACCGGTACCAGGAATGCGATAGTTGTCGTGATCGCCGGAATACCGATCAGGTAAGTTTCGTTCAACCCCATACCGAGATGGCGATTGAGGTAGAAGTTTACGAAGAGCGACGTGATCGCGCCTACAACGTATGCGCAGACGGCGGACCACCATGGGCCGCCTTTGATCAGGAACCCGTAAAGGAGCGGCAGACCGAGCGGGATGAGGAACATCGATTCGAGGATGAAGAGCAGCGTGAAGATTCCGCTCGCTCCCTGCGCGAACAAGAGCGCAATGCCTATCATTAAAAAGCCCACGCCAAGCGACGTAATCCGGCTCGCCTTTAGCATGTGGCGGTCCGACGCATTCTTGCGCAGATAGCCTTGATATAAGTCCTTGGCAAAAATGCCCGTGATAATGTGGTTGTGCGCCGACAGCGAGGCCATCGATGAAGCGAGCATCGCGGCTAGCAGCACGCCGATCATGCCCGGCGGCAGCACACGCATGCCCATCGCTATGTAAGCCGCTTCCGACGGTTGCCTGAGACCGTTTGCAGCGGTGCCGAGTTCTGGTAATACAACTCGCGCGATCAAAGGCGGCAGGTAAAAGATGCCACTCCCGATCGTGAAAAGAATCATGCACAGTACAGCAATCTTTTTTGCGGACTTTTCGGTATCCGCGCAAAAATAACGTTGCGCGTTCCCGAAGTTGTTGTAGCCGGTCGTTTGAGAGATCGTGTAGACGATGAGAAACAGCCAGCCATACTCCCCTGCGAGTGGATTGAAGAATCCTTGCGGCGCATGAGCGACAAAGTTGCCGAAGCCGCCTACATTTGAAAGTGACAGCACCATCAACATGCAGGCGATCGGAAAGAGAAACATGAACTGAAACATGTCGGTGAAGCAGACCGCCCAGTAACCGCCAAGCGACGTGTACGCGAGCACGACTAGTCCGCAAATGATCACGAGGTATTCGACCGGCACGCCGAGCGCGACCGACATGAAGCTCGAGAGTGCGAAGAGCCTGACTGAACCGAACATTAGCTGGCTCGGCCCCGTCAACCAGGAGAATGTCTTGTGCGTACCTTCGCCAAAGCGGCTGCGGATATATTCGACTACGGTGCTTACGCGCGAGCGCCGCCAACACGTTGCGAAGACGATGTAGCCAAAGAAAAACGCAGGCACGGCCAAAGCCATGAGGAAGACCCCGATCACACCCTGGCGATAAGCAAAGCCGGCCCCACCAGTGAAGGTCCAGACGGAGAAGCCGGACATGAATGAAGCCATTCCTGCGACCCACCACTCCACGCGGTTTCCTCCTTTAAGGAAATCCGTCCCCACTTTCATGAAGCGCATGAAGAAGGCGCCGACCCCGGCCATCAACAACAGATAGCAGACCAACACGACGTAATCTATGGTCTGTACTGAAGAGCGCATGCAGGTTTTCCTTTTTCAGCCTCGCGCCAATAGCGATGCCGAATCGCTATCAATGAAAAGATGCGCATCGGGGTGCCTGCGCAAGATAGAAGCCGGGCATGTGGTCTCTACTGGTCCTTCGATCGTATTCTTAATCGCTTGCCGTTTGGCCGGACCCGGTACAATTGCGAAAAGCCGCGGGCGCGCCATGATAGTTGGAATCGTCAGTGACAGGGCATGTCGCGGTACGGCGTCAATCGTTGCAAAGGCGCCGTCGTTTACTTGCTGCGCGCGGCACACATCATCAAGCTCGACTACCTTCACTGGCTGTGGGTCGTCGAAGTTACAGAACGGCGGATCAATAAAAGCCAGATGACCATTTTCGCCGATGCCGAGCACGGCAAAATCGGGAGGGGTTGCCCCGAGCAGTTCACTGTAGCGTTTACTCTCAATCGCACCGTTGTCAGATTCGCCGCGCAGTCCATGAAATTCCTTAAGAGCCACTCTGTTGACAAGACGATCTATGAGAAAACGTCGGAAGGATTGTGGTGTGCGATCATCCATACCGAGATACTCATCGAGATGGAAGCCAACAACTCGGGACCAATCAATTCCGGGAGCTTCGACGAGTGCAGCCAAAAACTCATTCTGCGACGGTGCGGATGCGAAGATGCCCACCGCTTTCCCGCGTGATTGGATCAATCCTCGAATTTCCGCGGCGACGACAGCAGCCGCGGCCGCACCCATTGTGGCTCTTGAACCGTAGACATACACATTGAGCTTGTCCGCGCGAAAGCTTTCGATAAGCCCATCACCTGTTATTGCTGCCCCAACTGAAGGTTCCATATTCACTCCTGAAAAACGATTTCGTTAATTGGCACTAATGTTGTTATGTGAACAAACGCCGTAGACTTCGATTTCCGCTCAACTACAGAACCGAGGAGCGGTAGCGACCGGGTCGATCTCCGGTGGCACTCAAGGATCATTATCCACAAACCTTGTGCGCCGCGTCGTTGAATGGGTCATCTAAAACATAACGGGTTGCGCTTCTGCCGTATCATGAGCCTTGCACGTTTGACCCGGTCGCTGCCGCTCCTCGGTTCTGACGTTGCCGCTGCAAACGTCACATCGAGACAAGTCAAACGGATCGCCAACATTAACGTCAGAACCGAGGAGCGGTAGCGACCGGGTCGATCTCCGGTGGCACTCAAGGATCATTATCCAAAACCTTGTGCGCCGCGTCGTTGAATGGGTCATCTAAAACATAACGGGTTGCGCTTACCGTATCTTGAGCCTTCAGCACGTTTGACCCGGTCGCTACCGCTCCTCGGTTCTGACGTTGAATGACTCCACCGCCGTTGGAACGAGCTGCATCAGTACCCGCTAATTCTCTTCGTCCGTTGATCGTGGTCCAACTCCAAATCGGTTCAACCGCTCTGCAAGTTCATTCAAAACGCTACTACAGAATCTGCCATGCACATCTCAGCCAATTTCCGGGCCGGCTATAGCGAAGACCGATGAGGAGGAACCAGCATTACTCCCCTCTCCATAAGACATGCGAATCAGATCGCGCTGCTTGACTAACCCGCGTGTCGCTAAAATTTCACGGCCCTCACCAAAATTTGTATTTAAGTCGATATAAACTCGTTGCCCTGACATTTGACTGAGCAACCCGTCCAGAAGCGTCGTGGCCGCGTTCGCATCGGTCGCCAGTAATGGTCCTACGTAAGCAGCCGCGCTCCCACGGCGCGCAAGTGCGTATCCGATCAATCGTCCATCCGCTGCCGTTGCGACGAGCGGTCTGACATAGGCATCTTCAATCAGCATCTTGATCAGGAGCGAGCGATCGGCGCCGAAGGCTTGGCGGTCGAGGGCTAGTGCCTCGCTAGGCGCGAAAGTGTCCAGCATCGAACAGCCAACGTCTCCTGGGCCGGCAACTCCTTCCCAACGCTCGATCAACGAATCGACTTTGAAGTCGAGATTCTCATAGACCAGACAGCCATCCGGCGTCGCGTCAAGTTTTATTGTTGCAACCCCGGCTTGAATCAGATAGTCGAGCGCGGCGCGCATCAACTTTGTTGCGATCCCAAGCCGGCGCCATTCCGGGTCAACGAGAACCATACCGATCCACGCCAGCTCGCGACCGTAAGCCGTTGTGGTTGTCGTCGCCACTACCTTGCCACCGCTCGTCGCGCAGAAGCACCCACTCGGTTGAAAACGAAGCAAGCGCCGCCAATCATTCTCAGTCTGGTTCCACAACGCCAACTCTTTGAGCCGCAACGCAGCGGGAATATCCGCCTCGCGGAGCAAACGCACTTCAATCTGCATCATTTCAACGCGCGCGCTGGTTCAGAGGCTGAAGTCCAGACATCATTCGCTGGGTCCATGCAGAATTCAGCCATCTGCTTAATATTCCAGGTCGAAGGCCAGTCGAATGCCATGCGCAAGTGCAGTAGCCAGGCAATAAGACCCTCTTCCGGATGGAAATAAAGTTCGTGCAGAGCCCGCGCAGTCTTGCTGCCCGTCCGCATCTTGTATTCACTACTCGGCAACTGAAAATACGTGTGTATCTGAAAACTGCTGGCGCCGCGTAACAAATACTCGACGGCTATCCGTCCTGACACGATGTTTCCGGTGGCGCTAATAGGCAGGAGACAGACTGGAATCTGACGGACGTGTTCGAGACTACGCATGCGACCGAGAACCGAAAGATTGCGCGCACTTAGATCAGGCCCGCCGTAAGCGATTCCGCTCACGCCGTCGAACTCACGATCGGGATCGAAGAGACGGTTGCCGTAGACTAAAAAATCCGGCGCGTCTCCTCCCTCGCAGCTTTCATTGATCGCGCGCAACATTTCCAATTGAAAGGCGTCTTCGAGGACCGCGTTAAAAACTTTCAGTCCCACTTTAATAGGAGTCGGGCTGGCGGCTTGTCGAATCAACCCTGTCACACGCATCAACCACTGCAGAATGATGTGCGTTTGCGCTGCGCGGTCTGAGCCTGCCAGTGTCGGGCTGAAATCCTTTTCGATGGGCATACTAAAGCCTTGCGGACCCTGCCGCTGCCAAACCTCGAGCAATCGACCTGTCGTGTATTGATATTCGCCAAGTTTCCATTCACCCTCACCGGGCCGCGGCAGGTGATACTTGCATGAAGGGACGACCGGCATCCCCGTGTCCCTGACTGCTTCCAATGCCTCGCTAAAAAATTCCAGATACTTTTCAAACGTGTCGTACCAGCCCCTCCCCTTCCATGTGACGGTCCACCCTTCGCCGCCATCCGTTCCCGTTATGCGCTCGGCAATCATGCGTGTCTCGTGAATCGCCCATTCGCTCATTGACTGAGCACCGCGCTCGTCTTCGGCTATGATCGTCTTGAGCACGACGAATCCCAGACCGTCCTCTGCATCGCGCCGCACCTGGGAGACGTTGAGAGACAGTTGTCCCGAGGCTTTGCCAAACGGATTCTTTATTGGCAAGCCGCCATACTCGCTGTTTAGATGGATCCCGTAGCGCTCTCGAACGTAGTCTTCAAGGGGGCGCGGTAGTCCCGGGGTAAAACGTTCGTAGTCCTCTGCGAGTGCCGATCGCGAGGACGAGTCAATCTCTAGTTCTCTTAAAAGCACTGACGACACTAAGCGTGACCTCTTCCACATTCCCGCGTCGCGGGTACTAGCGCGGCTAGCGCCCGGCCAACATCATCGAATTCGTGCTGAGGCAATTGCGGTCCCCAGGGGTCGTTAGCTGCGTCCAAAGGAATAACCCCAAGGTGGACCAGGGCCCAGAGCAAACGTTTGATATAACCCTCCATCGGCTTCACAAAGATGGTTTCGGCGAGACTGTCGACTGCGTCTGAGAGTGTCAGAAAACGAGAGGAGTCACCGACGGTGTTGGCCTGTATCAATTGCGCCTGGAGGTCGCAGCAGATCGCACCCATTCCGATTAGCGCGGCACCGGCGCCGCGACGCAGGCTATAGCCAAGAAAACGATCTTCGCCAGTAATGAAGAGTTTGTCTGGATGCCGCTCTTGTACTAGCCGAGAAACATCCTGGTAAGTCATCACACTATCAAGCGTCGCCATCTTTATTCCGACCACCTCCGGAAGGGCCAGCATTTCATTAAGCAGCGCCTGGCTATAGCTGATGCCCCCCGCTGCTTGATAGAGATAAAAAAGAATGATCGGCAATCCGACTGCGGCCACCCGGCGGTGATGTTCTGCGATCAACTCATCTCTGTGCGTGTGCTCGCGTAACCACGCCGGCGGGTAAACGAGGAGCGCGTCTGCTCCGAGGCGTGAAGCGTTCTCGGCCATCTGCAACGTGCTCGCTGTGGCGCGTTCGGGTTTTGCATCGTGCGAGCCGACACCCACGATGACCAGCTTCTCTGGCATGGCATCGCGCCAATCGCGTAAGACTATCTGCGCCGTCTCAACGTCGAGCGCTAATCCTCGTCCTGTATGCGCCCAGACGGCGACTCCCGCAATAGGTTGAGCGCTCATGTAGCGCAGGTACGACTCGTGACCTGCCTTATGCAGCTTGCCATCTGCGCGAAAGGGCACAGGCGTTGCCGCAATCAACCCACCCGTTAGTCGTTCACGGACACTCTCTGCATTGCCAACAGTCCGGGAAGAATTCATGTGAACCTGCGAATTGGGCGCTTCTGTTGCATTACCTGGGCGAACTTTTGCAATCTTCACCTGGCCTTCGTTCAACCGACGTGCGGCACAGACAAGAGGTCTTTTTGGATCAGCGTAAGTGCACCTTTTAGACTTGGTCGCACTTCGAATGCCGAACGCCGGAGAGCGATACGATGGGCGCGTGGCGCCAACAAACTCCGTTTTGTTTCCTCAATAATAATTGGCTCGATCAGCCCCCAGGCCTTAGTGATCTCTCCTCCGATAACGACCACCTCCGGATCCAAACCGTTAATCAATCCGGTAATGCCGATCCCGAGGTAGCGTGCAGTCTCACGCACGGCTTCTGTTGCGGTCTGATCGCCCGACTCGACTAGCTCGACGAGTCTGCGCATCGTGACTTGGCGTTTTCCGGATCCACCCCGCAATTTGTGGTAACGAGCGAGGGTCGCTTTGTCTGAGGCGTAAAGATCCCAGCAGCCCCGTTGTCCGCAGCGACACTCCGGACCACTTATGTCAATCGGGATATGGCCGAATTGTCCGGCTGTATTATTTCCCCCTCGGTAAAGGCCGCCGTCGATAACTACTCCACAAGCCAGGCCCGTGCTGACACCAACATAGAGCAGGTTGCGGACACTGGCGTATTGCGCCTTGCTGTGCCAGATTTCGGCCAGCGCGGCGCAACGCGCGGAGTTGTCGATTACGACAGGCAGTCCAGTCGCCTTTTCCAACAGCTGGACCACCGGAACATCGCGCCACGGCAGAACGACCGAAATCAGAAATTTGCCGCGGTTGTTATCAACCAATCCAGGAAGACTGACGCCTATACCTGCAAACTCAATAAAGTCGTCATGCTTGGCACGTAGCTTGGTAATCTCCTTTCCAATCTTTGAGAGGAAAGTGCCCGCATCATTTGCAGTTTCGAAACTCAGTCGCGCGATAAGACGATTATTAAAGTCGCTCAGCGCGAGGATTGTTTCGTCGGCACGAATATCCACACCAAACAAACCAAAACGCAAAGCATTGAGTCGCAACGGAGTCGGCGGCTTGCCACCAATTGGAGTCGTTCTTCCAGAACCCTCTTCGATGATGCAGTGATCTTTGAGCAGTTCACTGACGATAGTTGAGATAGTTGCTTTATTGAGACCGCTGATTTTGGCAATCTCAGCACGGGAGATCGGTTGACGATCAGAAAGAATGTTGAGCAGGATACGGCGATTAACCAACCGGAGCATGTCGTGACCGGCCGCCTTGACATCAGCCAAGTTGGGTTTTCGCGTGAAAGTCTGGCCCAGTTGAGCTGCCTTGATCATCGTAGAGTAACCTCATGCTGGTCTTCGCTCGATCCGCGAAGATTGGCATAGAGAGTTGAGTGTGGGGCAGAAGGTTTCGCCCGTCCGCCCCGTAGTCACGCCTTGTTCATCCGCGCTCTTGCTTCAGAATGTGAGGCGCGCCCGCAGTCGTATTGTCCGTCGGTTGTCAATGCCCTCCTGCGTGACGCTAAGGAAGAACGTACCGAGGTTCGCAAAGTTTATGTCTGCAGGCGAGCGGAGCGGGTGGTTGAAAGCGTTATTAAGGTCCGCGCCGACTTCCAACCGCACGGTCTCCGTGAAGTTGAAAAACTTGTGCAGTCCGAGGTTCACGCCCCAAGTCCCCGGGCCTGTGAGAATGTTGCGCTTAGCAAGACTGGGGTTGTCGAGGGAGTCAGCACCAACGGTTGGCACGGCGAACGCAGCGGGGTTGAAGAATTGATCCCCTTGCTTCACGTATGGGTTCGCGCCCGAGACCACGATGGGCCGGAAGCTTGTGCCGTTGAAGCCCCCGACCGCGTCGAGAAACTCACTGCCGATGTTCCCCGGAAAGACGGGATCACAATTGTCACAGGTCCAATAGGGAGTGAAGCCCGTGCCGTTCTTGGCGAACATATTCCAGGAGAGCTGAAAGCCACCGAAAGCATAGTCGGCCCATTTTGGAATGTCACTGCCAAACTTCCGGCCTTTGCCCCAAGGCAGTTCATAGATGCCGTAGGAGACAAAGCGCTGTCCTGAGACGAACGCGTCGCGTGCGAAGTCGTTATTTGGGTTGAACTGGTTGTAAGACGTGCCGCCCAGGCTTGAGTTCCCTGTGTCAAAGCCGCTGCCCTTCTGACTCAGCAACGTGTAACTGGCGTTGAAGGTGAAGCCGTTGGCGAAGCGGCGGTTGACCTCTGCCTGGAGCGCGTTCGACCGCCCGCTACCAAAATTCTTGTAGCTGGCGAGGAAGGAGCCGAGTTCCGGGAACGGGCGGCGGGCCGCATCCGCTGCCGAGACAGTGCAGTCGCCATCATCCGGCGTACAGGGATCACCGTCCTCGTTGTGAGTACCAAACGGATTGGTGCTAGGCGGTAACAAATTAAGGTCAATACCACCAATCAATCCATGCATCCTCGTACCGAGGTAGGAGACGCGCAAGCCCATCTTCCAGGGCATTTCACGTTCGAACGTCACGTTGTACTGCTCGATGCGCGGCTGTTGCAGGTCGAACGGGATATTGTTAGCGGTCGGCGTGTTGTCAAACGTGTTCAGCCGCCCGCCGCTGAACGGCGTGACTCCCGAAGGAGTTAAGCCGCCAGGCCAGCCACCCAGCGGGACCACGGCCCCGCTCTTCGTCCGTCCCTGGTTGAAAGGCGCCGAAGCAAGCGCGTCGCGGATGCCCTGTGCCGCAGCCGTCGGAAAGAAAATTCCATAGCCGCCACGGAGAACTGTTTTATCGGTGACGCGCCAAGCCACACCGAGGCGTGGCGCAAAGTTGTTGCGGTCAGTATTGACTAGCCCGCGGCTGACTCCGGCCTCGTCTGCGGTGACGACGCCGTAATTAACAATTCGCGGATCGATCAGAGGGATCACGGCTGCCGTCGGTACGATGAAGCGGCCTTTTCTGCCCGTTTGGGGATTAGTGAAGCTGGGGTCGAAGTTCACGAGCAAATTGTCGCGATCTACGAACGGCGTGATTAGCTCGTAGCGCAGGCCGAGGCTGAGTGTCACGCGTGGTCGCACCTTGAACTCGTCTTGGAAGAAGAATCCGTACTCGAAGTTGGTGGCATCGAGTTGATCCCGTAGCCGGTCGACGAAACTGACGGTGTTTGGTGGTAGGCCGATTAGGAAACGGGCAAAGGCGGTCGGAGACGAGTTGCCGCTAGTGCTGCCCGTATAGTTGATACGGCCGCGCGCGTTACCTCTATTGGCCACGAAACCATCCGTGCCTCTGTTGCGCACTACGTCCGCTCCACCCTTGAAGGCATGGCGGCCCGTCACCCACGTCAGGGTGTCGCCAAACGTGATCAGCTTCTGATCGAGTCTGCGATTTACGCTCCTACCCCCGTTAGTGATTGAGGCGTATGAACCTACGAAAAGTGCTGTTTCACCGAAGGTGTCGAGGGCTGCAGGACCGAGCACCGCGCCAGTCGCCGTGATATCGGCGGCGTTGAAACCGATCGATGAGAGAAACTCGGTAAGCGTGAAGGGTGCATGCCTGAGAAAACTCTCGTTGTTGAAGCCGCCTCGCGCTTCGTTAATGAGGCTGTTTGAGAAGACGTGAGAATAAGAAAGCGAGAGGGTCTGATTTTTGCGATCAGAAACGAGAAGCCCGAACGCGGGGAAAACGCCCGCGTAAGACGTCGTGCGGCTGGGCGTCTTCTGGTAATTGTAGACGCCGTAAATTCTGTCGTTCTGAGAGAAGTCATGATCAACGCGCGCTGTCAGGAGGTCACGGGTCAGGCGCGCGGTTGTATTCTGCGCGAAGTCTGATAGTCGTCCAATGGCATCGATTGGCGCGTTTGGGCTGGAGGTCGGAAAGTAGGTAGTGATGAGCTTATTTACGCTGGGATTGAGGAGGCGTTGCGGGATAGTGATGAACTGCAATCCAAGTCCGTTGACTGTGTTGTTGGCGATCTCGGCCGGCGTAAGCACAACGCCCGTCGAAGCCGCGGGGACAGCCGGCTTACGCGAGTTCGCCAACTTCGAGAAGTCCCCGCTGAGGAGAGGCTGGCTCGGTACCGAGTTTCGTGCGGCAAACCGGAAAGGACTAACATTCCAACGGCGTTCGTAAGCAACGGTAAAGAAAGTCCTATTTCTGCCGATCCAAGGCACTGGCCCACTCACGGATCCCCCTGTCTCATTGAGGTTGAAATAGGGCTTGGGAAAGTCAGGCCGGGCGAAGGACGGTGTAAAGCTCGCGAGATCATTCTTATCACCGAGCGACCATGCCGCCAGTGCTGAATTCTTATTGTTGTAGAAGAGCGAGCCGTGATAATCCTTCTGGCCGCGTTTGGTGTCGACACGGATGTTGGCGATACCTGCGTATTCAGCAGTGAAGTTGTTTGACAGCACCGTCAGCTCGCCGATCGCTTCGAGCGACGGCTGGCTCGCAGTGGGTTCGCCGAAGATCCCACCGTTGGAACGCTGTCCGTCCAAAGAGAATGCCGCACCATAACTTTGCGCCCCAATGTACTTGAAGCTGCCGCTCGCCTCGCCCTGTGTGATGTTTGGATTTAGATAAAGGAAACTATAAATGTCGCGGCTGTCGCGTGGCAACTCAATAAGCTGATGGTTATTAATCGTGCCGCTAATCGTAGGCGTTTCGGTCTGAATCAGGCCCGCCTCGGCCGTAACGGAAACGGTGGCGTTAGCATCGCCAACTTCGAGCCTGGCATCGGCGCGCACTACATCGCTCCCGGTCAAGGCGGCGTTAAGGGAGGTTGTACTGAAGCCCGGCGCTGTAACTGTCACGCGATAATTGCCAGACTTGAGACCTGCCGCTTCGTAGTCTCCTTCGGAGTTAGTCGTCAGGTCCCGCGAGATGTCAGTTGCGAGGTCGCTCACCTTTACCGAAGCGCCGGCTACCGATGCCCCCTTCTGATCGGTCACGGTCCCCCGAATCGTTCCCAAGTTCGTGCCTTGCGAATAACCCGTGCCACACAGGTAGAAAAGACAGCCTGTGACGAGCAGGCTTCTGATGATTGTCCGTACGATTCTCATTGATAGACTCCTTAAACTAAGAGAAATGTTTGCCGAAGCAAACGGTCTGGGGATCATGAAGCCCGTATCGGCTTTTCAACGTGGAACTTTCAACCCTGGGTTTCCCTCAGGCTCTTTTACTGCCTCATCGCACTTCGCAGAGAGGTTAGTTAAGCAGAGAGGTTAGTTAATGTCTCAGACGAACCCTCGAACGCGACATCGGAATTGAAGCCAATTTCTCAAAAGTACTCCTTCGGTGTCTACTTACTAATGTAGCCTAATTGCTCGGTTTTGTTGGCTGTCTTTAGACGAAAGCTTCGGGCGTTTTTGGTTAGTTTAGGTTTAAGACTAACCTCGACCGTCGCCTTATAGCATTCTCCATACTGTTAATGCAAGATTTTTGCTGACCTCTTGCTGACTGTGATAGATGTGCCGAAAGCCAGTTCACCACGGAGACACGGAGAACACGGAAAACCCCGTGGCACGTGAAATTAGGCCACT
>WNFR01009445.1_pt1:5000-10000 | contig 11673 bp, 3 predicted proteins | sample 5400221 | NCBI WGS metagenome assembly WNFR01 (sample SAMN13153357, study PRJNA577476) | soil metagenome | isolation source: 40 cm soil under Madrone tree | place: USA:California | collected 2016-06-14 | reverse complement strand
TGTCCGTCTATTTGTGTGGTCAAGCCCCCTCAATTGAAGAAGAAGAAGACCCCCAAGACCATGTTTTTATGTCCATTAACATGTCTTGTATGGATAGGACCTTTTAGACATTCTTAAGTCTCTTAAGTCCTACGCATTATGCCTCTCTATATGAGGTTTGTTGACTTTTTAGGTCTTGTATGGATGGATAGGACTTTCTAGACATTCTCAAGTCTTAAGTCTACGCATTTATGCCTCTATTATATATATATATATATGAGGTTTGTTGACTTTTCAGACTTTCATTGTCAGTCCGCGTATATCTTAGAAATTATAAGTCAAGGTCAATGTGAGACCGAGACAATAAAAGAGGGGCCCTCAATTGAAGAAGGACCATGTTACGCGTCTTATTAACATGTCTTGTATGATAGGACTTTCTAGACATTCTCAAGTCTTATTAAGTCTACGTACATTATGCGCATGCCTCTCTTATAATAATATTAATATATATGAGGTTTGTTGACTTTTAGACTACTCATTCATTGTCAGTCCGAATATCTTAGATAGGAGATAGTCAATTGAGGTCATATCAAATGTATCATAAATGGTGCTCACTGAGACTGAGACAAATAAAAAGGCCCCTCAATTGGAAGTCCTTTAAAGACCGCATGATGCATCTTTACCCGTCTATTAACAATCATGTTCTTGTATTGTTTGGTCTTTTTAGACAATTCCTTAAGTCTACGCATTTATATATATATATGCCTCTCTATAAATGAGGGAGGGTTTGTTGACTTTTAGACGACTCGACTCATTATTATGGTCAGTCCGAACATCCTTAGATAGTCAAGGTCAATGTGTGAGACTGAGGACACAAATAAAAGCAATAAAAGACCCTCAATCATTAAGGTCTCTTTAAGGTCTCTGTTAGAATGTCTTGTGTGTTAGGGTTAGGACGGCCAGTATATATATAATATAATAGTAATTACTGTATAAAAAAGACTTTAGACATTCTTAAGTCTGCTACGGATGGATGCCTCTAGATATTGAGGTTTGCTGACTTTTGAGATTGTTAATGTGTCTTGCATGTCCGGGTCCCATATCTAGAGGGACTAGACTTAAAAAGACCTTTATTAATGAGTCTTAAATGAAAGACATCCGGCTGTCGCGGACAATGAAACGTTGTCATTAGAGTGTTGGGCCAAGCCTAGCATACACCTGCTATAAACATATGACTATAAGATTTTGCGAGCCTCAAATTTGTATGGCAAGCAGAAAAAAAAAATCTTGTAGCAAGTAAGGGAGGTAGTAAGACCGAGTCTGAGACTTGTCTTTACGACTCTTCTAGGACATTTGTACTAGTCTCAATTGAAGTTGTGCCTCTTTATTGAGGGGGGATGGCCGACTTTATTATGACATTCTGTTAGTCTTGTCCGTCTATTGTGGTCTCAAGCCCCTTCAATTGAAGATATGTCTATGAACATGTCTTGCATGTCAGGTCTTATATCTAGGACTTGACTTCAAAAAGGACTTTATTTATTTAATGAGTCTTAAATGAAAGACATCCGTTGTTGTGTACCAATGAACGGTTGTCATTAGAGTGTTGGGCCAAGCCTAGCATACACGTGCTATAAACAAATGACTATGGGATTTTGCGAGCCTCAAATTTGTATGGCGAGCAGAAAAAAATCTTGTAGCAAGTAAGGGAGGCAGTGAGACCGAGTCTGAGACTTGTCTTTACGACTCTCTAGGACAAATTTGTACTAGTCTTAAAAGTTGTGCCTTCTTTATTGAGGGGGGGGATGGCACACTTTTTGACATTCTGTTTAGTCTTGTCCGTCTATTGTGGTCTCAAGCCCCTTCAATTGAAGATATGTATGTCCATGAACATGTCTTGCATGTCGGGTCTTTATATCTAGGACTTGACTTCAAAAAGACTTTATTTATTTTAATGAGTCTTAAATTGAAAGACATCTGTTGTTGTGTACAATGAATGTTGTCATTAGAATTAGAGTATTGGGCCCTGGCAGGCCTAGCATACACGTGCTATAAACAAATGACTATGGGATGTTGCGAGCCTCAAATTTGTATGGCAAGCAGAAAAACATCTTGTAGCAAGTAAAGGGAGGTAGTAAGACCGAGTCTGAGACTTGTCTTTACGACTCTCTAGGACAAATTTGTACTAGTCTTAAAAGTTGTGCCTCTTTATTTGAGGGGGGATGGCCGACTTTTTTGACATTCTGTTAGTCTTGTCCGTCTTATATTGTGGTCAAGCCCCTCAATTTGAAGAAGGGAAGACTTATGTTTATGTCTATTAACATGTCTTGTATGATAGTCCTTTTAGGACTTTAGAGACATTCTTAATTTAAGTCTACGCATTTATATGCCTCTCTATATGAGGTGGTTTGTTGTTGACTTTTAGAACTTCATTGTCAATCCGTATATTATTATTATATCTCTAAGTCCAAGGTCAATGTGAGACCACCGAGACAATAAAAGGCCTCAATTGAAGAAGAACAATGTTACGTCATATTAACATATGACTCTTTGTATGTTGTTGGTCTTTAGGGACTTATTAGACATTCTTAAGTCTGCGCTTTTTATACCTCTTCTATAATAATTGAGGTTTGTTGGCTTTTTGTCAGTCTCTCCCGTCTATATCTTAGATTATAGTCAAGGTCAAAAGTTGTGAGACCGAGACAAAATAAAAAGGCCCTCAATTGAAGAAGACCCATGTTTACGTCTATTAACAGGTCTTGTATGCTTTCTTAAGTCCTACCGCTTTTAGGGACTCTTGAGTTAGCTAAATCTACACTCTTATTTAAGAGTCTGCTACGGACGGCTGGTGGTGGCCCAAGATTTGTCTATCTAAGTCAATCTCGTGTATTAGGGTTAGGACGGACAGATGGACAGATGGACAGGAAATAGTCAATGCTGTATGCCTTCCAAGTTGTCAATGTCAATGTCAGAAGACTCTCATGAGAGTTGTTGTTAGTCCGTAATAGAGATATCTAGTGTCAAGGTCAATGTGAAGACCGAGACTAAAATAAAGGCCCTCAATTTGAAGACCATGTTACGTCTATAATTAACATGTCTTATTGTTGTTAGTCTGTATTTCTAGAAAGTCAAGGTCAATGTGAGTGGTGAGGTGAGACCAAGACAATAAAAAGACCCTCAAATGAAGACCTTTGTTACATCTATTAACAATGTCTTAATGAGTTAAGCTTAAATGAATGAAAGACATCAGTTGTAGTGTACAATGAACGTTGTCATTAGAGTGTTGGGCCAGGCCTAGCATACACGTGCTATAAAGATATGGCTATGGGATTTTGCGAGCCTCAAATTTGTATGGCGAGCAGAAAAAACCCTTGTAGCAAGTAAGGGAGGTAGTGAGACCGAGTCTGAGACTTGTCTTTACAACTCTCTAGGACAATTTGTACTAGTCTTAAAAGTTGTGCCTTCTTTATTATTGAGGGGGGATGGCACACTTTTTGACATTCTGTTAGTCTTGTCTGTCTTATGTGGTCAAAAGCCCTCAAATTGAAGAAGACCACCATGTTATGTCTATTAACATGTCTTGTATGATAGGACTTGAGACATTCTTAAAGTCTACTATGCTCATGCCTCTATACGAGGTTTGTTGACTTTTAAGACTCATTGATACTCTATTGTCCACACGTGTATCTCCTAGTCAAAGGGTCAATGTGAGACCGAGACCAATTAAAGACCTCCTCAATGAGGCTTGTTGACTCTTTTAGAGTTTCTCAGTCCTGTCCGTCTTATCTGGCTCAAGCTTGGTCTGTGAGACCGAGACAATAAAAATAAGGCCCTCAATCAATGATGACAATGTCTTGCACGTTGGTCTATCTAGGACTTAGGCCTCAATGGTCTTAAATGAAAGACATGGACGTCATCTTAGAGTGTTGGGCCGGGCCTAGGATACACGTGCATATGTCGTATAGCTATATCATTTTGCGAGCCTCAAATTTGTATGGCGAGCAGAAAAAAATCTTGTAGCAAGCAAAGCAAGTAAGTAAGGGAGGTAGTGAGACCGAGTCTGAGACTTGTCTTTATGACTCTCTATCTAGGACATTGTACTAGTCTTAAAAGTTGTGCCTCTCATTGAGGGGGGATGGCTGACTTTTGACATAATTGTTAAGTCTTGTCCGTCTATTGTGGTCAAAGCCCTCAATGAAGACGGTTGACCATAGGTTTTAATATGGTTCAACCGGTCTTTAGGGACTTTTTAGACATTCTTCTTAAGTCTTATGCAATTATGCCTCTATATTGAGGTTTGTTAATAACTTTTGAGTTGTCAGTCTGGCCAGGTCTGTTGAGACCGAGACAATAAAAGGCCTTCAATTTGAAGACAATGTTAGGTCTAAGGACTCTTGAGACATTCTTAAGTCTTTAGTCAAGTACGTGGGTCAAGCTTGGTCTCAGATAGAAAGAGGTGCATGGCCTTGGCCTAGGGATTTGACTTTGATGCCACTCCAGTCTTTCAATTTCCCGGCCCTCAAATTTGTTTGGCGAGTTCAGAGAACTTTCCTAGCAAGTGTAGTGGAGACCGTAGGTCAACTACGTCCCACTGAGTCTTGATGACTCTCAAATGACATAGATTGTTGGCTCTGATCCGGATGTTGATGTTGTAACATCAAGAACCGGGCATTTTATAGACCCTTCAACTTTTAATCAGATCCATGATCTTCTTTGATTGTGAGACTGAAGCAATGTGTAGATTCCTGGGTGTGTTGTCTAATCCCACATTCCAGTGAATCTAAGGGTTGTGTAGAGCACCCTTCATTAATGGGCCCCTCCAAGAGAGCCCATGCTTCTAATCAAGCCATGGCCAATTTGGCTCAAGTAGCCAGACTTTTTGTGGGCTACTACTACGAATGCTCCGTGCTTTGGGCCCTTTTGGGTCTCTTCACATGAGAGATGACGGTTACCTGGTTGATCCTGCCAGTAGTCATATGCTTGTCTCAAAGACTAAGCCATGCATGTCTAAGTATAAGCCAAAC
>WNFR01013047.1_pt1 | contig 11675 bp, 8 predicted proteins | sample 5400221 | NCBI WGS metagenome assembly WNFR01 (sample SAMN13153357, study PRJNA577476) | soil metagenome | isolation source: 40 cm soil under Madrone tree | place: USA:California | collected 2016-06-14 | reverse complement strand
ATCTTCTTCATGTTGCTTAGCCTGTCCAACGCCGGAATTGGCAATTTCGGCGTCGTCGCGTTGATCAGCGGTTACGGCGCGTCATTCTCGTCAGCCAATATTGCGCTGACGGCGTTTCTCGGCTTTAGCGCGATCGGCGTGCTGGCGGGCGGCTTTCTCGCCGACCGCACCCAGCGCCACGGACAGGTCGCCGCCGCCTGTTTTGCGATCAACGCCGCCATCGTGTTTGTCATTGCGACCATCACGTTGCCGCCGCTGCTGTTAACGGCGGCAATGGCATCAGCGGGATTCCTCGGAGGCGTGATCGCTCCTTCGCGCGATATGCTGGTCCGCAACGCGGCGCCTGCAGGCGCGGCCGGTCGCGCATTCGGCATCGTCTCCACCGGCTTCAACCTCGGCGGCATCGTCAGCCCGCTGCTGTTTGGCTGGATCATGGACCAGAATTTGCCGCACTGGGTGTTCGGCGCATCGGTTGTGTTCATGGTTCTCACGGTCTTGCTCGCGCTGGTCACCGACCGCGGCCCGCAGGCCAGTTCCGATGAGCCTGACGCCAGGCTTATGCAGCCCTGAGCCTCATCCCGGACAGTTGACAGCATCGGGAGACAACGCGGCCCGCGATCGAAAACAGGAAGAAGAACGAGGAGCCGAGCAGGCCGAACTGCTCCGGATCGAGTTTCAGTCGGCCATGATCGGCACGCCGGCGAGGCCGACCACGATCATCGTTTTCTAGCCCTGTTGATCGGCCTGACCCGATGCTATCTGTCGGTCACCGGCAATGCAGCTTGCATTTTGGCCGGAGGCGTGCGCTGCAACTCAACATACGCCTCGCGGAGGCCGCGTGACGCTGTTTCGGAAGCGAACTGCAACCAGATCACGATCGCGTCGCCGACCCGATTGAGACCGTGATCTCCGGCTTTGGACTTGGTATGTTGAGAAGTATCAGAAGCCGTTGTGAGGATCGCATACGCTTGGCATGGCAACCGGCAACCAAATCGTGCTGAGCGTTCGGAATCTGACCAAGACCTATCGCTCTGCAGGAGAAGAAATCGTGGTGCTCCGCGGCGTGAACCTGAGTGTCGCGGCGGGCGAGCGCGTCGCGCTGACAGGAGAATCCGGCAGCGGCAAGAGCACGCTGCTGCATCTGATTGCCGGGCTGGATCGGGCTGACGGTGGCGAGGCTTGGCTGGCCGACACATCCCTATCCGAGCTATCCGATGCCGGCCGGGCGGCATTGCGGCGCGACCGGTTAGGTCTGGTGTTTCAACAGTTCAACCTGATCCCGAGCCTGAATGTCGAAGACAACCTCGTGTTCCAGTCTCGCATTGCCGACCGCCACGATGCTGCCTGGCATGCCGAACTGATTGAGCGGCTCGGGCTCGGCGGTTTACTCAAGCGCTATCCCGAACAATTGTCGGGAGGCCAGCAGCAGCGGGTCGCGATCGGCCGGGCGCTGGCGGTGAAGCCGCTGCTTCTTCTCGCCGACGAACCCACCGGTAACCTCGACGAGGCGACGGCGGATGACGTTCTCGCTCTCGCGCGCGATCTGGTCGCGCGAACCGGCTGCGGCTTCCTGATGGTGACTCACAGCGCGCGCCTCGCCGCCACGCTCGACCGACAGGTAAATCTCCATGCGGGGCTGATCGCATGACCCGAATCATCTGGATTCTCGCGGTTCTGTTGAGCCATTGGCGGCGGCATCCGATGCAGCTTGCGACATTGCTGATCGGACTGATTTCCGCGACCGCGCTGTGGAGCGGCGTGCAGGCGCTGAACCAGCAGGCTCGCGATAGTTACGATCGCGCGGCCGCCATTTTCGGCGGCGCCAGAACGGCTGTCCTGGTCGGCCGAAACAGCGTGATCTTCCCGCAGCAATTCTTTGTCGACCTGCGCCGCGCCGGCTGGCCGGTATCTCCCGTTCTCGAAGGCCGGATCCAGATTGGCGGACGTTCGTTCCGGCTGTTGGGAATTGAGCCAGTCACGATCCCTGCGGAAGTGGGGAATGCGCCTGCGATTGGAAGAGCAGGTTTACAATCGTTCATGACGTCTCCGGGTGAAATGCTGGTGGCGCCCGAAGTACTTTCCGACCTCAACCTGCCGGAAGGCGCGACGCCGGTGGCGAGCGACGGCACGTTGCTGCCGCCGCTGCGCGTGCGGGCGCAACTTGTGCCTGATGTGCTGGTGGTCGATATCGGCATTGCCCAGCGGCTCCTCAAAGCGCCGGATCAGGTTTCCCGGCTTTTGATCGGCAAGGCCAAAGGCAAGCGCGTGCCGCTCGAAAACGTCGTCGGCGACAAACTCCGCCTGATTGAGCCGGACGCGGAAAGCGATCTCGAACGCCTCACCGATAGTTTTCACCTGAACCTGACGGCGTTCGGCCTGCTGTCCTTTGTCGTCGGACTGTTCATCGTCAATTCGGCTGTTGGCCTTGCGTTCGAGCAGCGCCTGCCGATGCTGCGGACGCTGCGCGCCTGCGGGGTGTCCGCGCGGATGCTGAATGCGGTTTTGCTGGTCGAACTGGTGTCGCTGGCGCTGGTCGCGGGCGTAGTGGGATTGGTCTGCGGTTACCTGATCGCAGCGTCCCTGCTGCCCGATGTCGCAGCAAGCTTGCGCGGCCTCTATGGCGCCCAGATTCCTGGTCAGTTGACGCTCAAGCCGCAATGGTGGATCGCCGGCATCACCATCAGCGTCCTCGGCGCGCTGGCGGCGGCGACTACGAGTCTTATGAAAGCGATCCGCCTTCCGGTGCTGGTTGCGGCGCAGCCCCAAGCCTGGCAACAGGCGCAGCACCGATGGTTGATTTTCCAGGGCGCGCTGGCGCTCACCGTGCTCGCTGCTGCGGGGTGCTTTCTGTGGTTCGGCGATTCGCTGGTGTCAGGATTTGCCGTGCTCGCGGCCTTGCTGCTCGGCGCCGCGCTCGGCCTGCCCGCGATCCTGGAGCTGGTGCTTGCTCTCGGCCAGCGAAGCGCGCATCGCGCGATCGCGATTTGGTTCTGGGCCGACAGCCGTCAACAGCTTTCGGGATTGTCGCTGGCGCTGACGGCGCTATTGCTCGCGCTCGCGGTCAATGTCGGCGTCGGCACCATGGTGGAAACTTTCAGCCGGACTTTTGTCGGCTGGCTGGATGGACGACTGGCGGCAGACGTCTATCTCAACGCCGCTGACAATACGCAGGCTGCCGAGATCAAGGCGTGGCTGCGCCAGCGGCCGGAGGTGGAGGCGATCCTGCCGGGTGGCCGGGCCGATGCGCAAATCGGTGGAGCGCCGGTTGAGATTTTGGGTATCGCCGATCACGCTACGTACAGGGATCATTGGCCGCTGCTTCAATCCACTGCAAACGCCTGGACTCGCCTTCGTACCGGCGATACCGGCCAAACGCCTGGACTCGCCTTCGTACCGGCGATACCGGCCTCATCAGTGAACAATTAGCCCGGCGTTTGAAGCTCGCCATCGGCGATCGGATCGAGGTACCCGCGCCAGGGGGAAACTGGACGCTTGAGGTGGTTGGCATCTACCCCGACTACGGCAATCCAAAAGGCCAGATTGGCGTCAATATCGCGGCGCTGATCCGCCGTTTTCCCCAGATCCCGCTAACGCGATTAGGCCTGCGCGTTGCGCCAGCGGCGGTGCCGGCGCTGATTTCATCGCTACAGGACAAATTTGGTCTCGATGGCCGCAACCTGCTGGATCAGGCCACGCTGAAAGCCGAGTCGACGCGAATCTTCAACCGGACCTTCGCGGTGACGGCTGCGTTGAACGCCTTCACGCTTGGCGTCGCCGGTGTCGCCTTGCTGACCAGCCTGTTGACCCTGAGCAATTCCCGCCTCCCCCAGCTTGCGCCGCTGTGGGCGATCGGCATCACGCGGCGGCGGCTTGCGGCCATTGAGCTCTTGAAGACCATGTCCGTTGCGCTGATCACGACGCTGCTCGCGCTGCCGCTGGGCTTATTGGTGGCGTGGTGCCTGATCGCGGTGGTGAACGTGAAGGCATTCGGCTGGCGGTTGCCGTTTCATGTCTTCCCGCTGCAATTACTTGAGCTACTGGGCGTGGCGATGGCGGCTTCGCTGTTCGCGTCGCTGCTTCCCGTTCTCAAGCTGGCGCGCATGCAACCGGCGACCCTGATCAAGATTTTCGCCGATGAACGATAGTATCCGGATATCCCGCCGCGCCTTCGTTGGGAGCGCGCTTCTTCTCGGGCTCGGCGGCAAAGCTGCGCTCGCGCAGGGCTTTGCCGGACTTGGCATGAACCCGGACGGATTCGCGCCCGTGGTTCCCGGCAAGACATTTGCTTTTCCTTCCGATCACGGTCCGCATCCGGACTACCGGATCGAGTGGTGGTACGTGACAGCCAACCTGGTGGATTCTGCTGGCGTCAATTACGGCGCACAGTGGACCTTGTTTCGTCTGGCATCGAGGCCGGGCGTACAACAGGAAGGTTGGGCCAACCAGCAAATCTGGATGGGCCACGCCGCCGTGACCCGCGCGGACACTCACAGATACAGCGAAGCCTTCGCCCGTGGCGGCGTTGGACAAGCCGGCGTCGAGGCAAAGCCGTATCTGGCCTGGATCGATTCATGGGAAATGCGCGGGTCTGACCAGATGCGCGACGACACGCTCGCGCCGCTCGATCTCACCGCATCGGGTGCGGATTTCAGCTACGCGCTGCGGCTTGACGCCGATCGAGCATTGGTTCTGCAGGGCGATGCCGGCTACAGCAAGAAATCGGAGCGCGGACAGGCCTCGTATTATTTCAGCCAGCCTTATTTCAAGGTGACGGGCAGCGTCACCTTCGATGACATGCCTACAGAGGTCACCGGACAGGCCTGGATGGATCGGGAATGGAGCAGCCAGCCGCTCGCTTCGGACCAAACCGGATGGGACTGGCTCTCGCTGCATCTGACCTCAGGCGAGAAACTCATGTTGTATCGGCTGCGCCAGAAAGATGGCCAAAACGATCTTTTCGGCAACTGGATCGAGCCGGACGGCCGTTCCATGGAAATCGCGTCGAGCGCCAATAGCATGACGCCGACAGTTTTTACCGACATCGAAGGCCGCAAGCTACCGACCGGATGGAGCATCGTTATTCCCGCGCGCGGTCTGAGGATCGAAACCGCTCCGCTCAATGAAAAGAGCTGGATGGGAACGAGCTTTCCTTATTGGGAAGGGCCGATCAGCTTCCGCGGCAGCCACAGCGGGCTAGGATATCTCGAGATGACCGGCTATTGAGATCGCTGCTATCGCATAAAAGGGGATTCTCGCGATGTTTCACTTCACAGCACTCGTCACCTGCCTGACCATCCTGTTTTACTTCTTCACCAGCGTTCAGGTGGCGAAGGCGCGCGTTGCATTCGGCATCAAGGCGCCGGCGATATCAGGCAATCCCGATTTCGAGCGGGTGTTTCGCGTGCAAATGAACACGCTGGAATGGATGCCGATTTTGCTGCCCTCGCTCTGGCTGTTCGCGATCTACATCAGCGACGCATTCGCGGCAGTGCTGGGCCTGGTCTGGATCGCCGGCCGCATCCTTTACATGACCGGCTATTCGCAAGCCGCCGATAAACGCGGGCGAGGCTTTGGGATTCAGGCCGCGGCCGCCATCCTTCTCTGGCTGGGCGGGCTGGGCGCCATCGTCTGGCGCCTCATTCATGCTTGAGGACCGGTGGAACGCGTTCCGGACCCAAGGCAGAGATCGCGCCGTATCCGAGACCTGCCAATTCCGGAACTAGCGCTTTCGCAGAGAGAGGAGTCGATCGCCGCTGCGCTTTCGACTTCAATTTCTACCCATCGGTCGTGCCCACTCTGCCGCGTCCGCTGGCGCCCGGCCTGTTGGCAATTTGAACACCATGTGGTGCGCCAAGGCTTGCCAGGTTGTTCTCCAGATCCTCGAGGAGGGGCTCATAGATTGCAGCACCAGTCTCTTCAATCAGCGTCCTGACCCGCCTGAGTTCTTCTTCGACAAGTTCGATTCGCTCAGATACCAAAAGCGTTTGGGCGCGTACGATGCGGGCCAAACACTCGGCGACCCGCGTGTGGCGAGTGATTGAAATTTTTATCGCGTCATCGGCCGTGCTCAAGGCAATACTGAAATCGCCTCTTAGGCGGTAAGCATTCGCCAGATCAGCTAACATCCGCGGTTCGTATTCCAGCCCGGCGCTTCGTCGTCGGGCGAAATCAATTGCAGCGCTCAAATCTTCGATCGCCGCGCCAGGCTTCCCCCCAACAATATGAGCGAGGCCGCGGCATGCCGTCGCATATGTCCGCAAGTACGGCGTACCGCTACGCACAGCCATCGAGAAAGCTCGCTCAGCATGTCGCTCCGCGAGCCGAACGTCACGCTCGGCCCAGGCCAAATCGACGTACGAAATGCTTGGCATGACATGGTCGGTCGTATTTATGTGCTCCGGGCCCATGTCGATCACGCGATCCAGGAAGGGACGCGCGTCGTCGCCGCGTCCAAGCATGACCAAGAGCTGACCACGCAACGCCATCAGCCAGGGTTCAATATCGAAACCAAGTACCTTCCGGTGAAATTTATTGAGTTCGTGGGCGCGATCGGTGGCCTCAATATTGACCTCAAGCGCGCGGGTAAGGCGGCCTGAAAGCCGCAGAGCGTGACTCAATCCGGCCTTTATCATCACCTCCAGGCTGGAGTCGTTGGATTCCTTTGCGAGCGCAACCGCCTCAAGTACTTTTGCGACATATTCGTCTGCCGATCCTCTGATCGCCAGGACCCTGCCAAAGCCGGAGTGCAGCATCGCGTTTGCCCGGGTGTTACCACTAGCCAGCGCTATCTGTTTGGCCTCCTCAAAAAAAAGCCTGGCTTCCTCTGCGGAAATGCCTTCCCGCCATCCGATATTCATGATCTGACCGCATGCCATCATCCGGAGATAATCCGCCGTTTCTGAGCGTGGCAGGGCAACCAAAAGTTCCCGCGCCTTGGTCCAGCTTCGGAGCGCTTGGCTCGGATCTTTTGCACCAAGCCACATCGCAGCGCGCGCGTGAGCCTGCGCGGCGGACAGCAGATCTCCTGCTTGCTCCAGGTGAAAGGCTATCAGGGAAGAATACTCGTCAAGGCGATCGGCAAATTGCGCCTGTATTGCGCGCGCGACTTCTCTGTGAAGCTCGGTACGCCGTCCTTGCAGCAGCGACCGGTATGCAACTTCCTGGATCAACGGATGACGAAAGGCATGCATCTCCGAATTAGGGGGCGGTAGCGCGTATAGCAATTCGGCTCGTCGCAGTTGCCAAAGCGCTTCAGCAACTTGATCCGCGGGCAAGTTGCTGACGCGCTCCAGGATCACAAACGACACCTCGCGACCAACGACGGACGCGGTTTGCAGGATCTGCCGCGATGATTCCACCAGCCGGTCAATGCGAGCGCCCAGGACGGCCTGCACCGTCGACGGCAGCGGAATTGCACCGATTCCGGCTTTGAGGCGATAAGCTCCGTGTTGACCTTCAAAGTCGCCGCGTTCAGCCAGCGAACGCACCAGCTCTTCTAAAAAAAACGGATTGCCTTGCGCACGCTCTGCGATATTGCGAGCCAAAAGTGCCAGCGAAGGATCATTGCCCAACAAACTGCTCAGCAGTTCGCCCGCGTCTGTACCCAGAAGAGGTTCGAGGGAGATCTGCCGATAGTGAGATCTCTGCATGAATGGACTGACATGGCCGGGTCGGAAATTCAGAAGCAGGAGCGTTTTTGTGCCGACCACAGCATCGACCATCGCCTCCACGAATTCTTCACTGGCTTGGTCGATCCAATGCAGGTCCTCGACCACCACCAATACCGTTTCATCGTGCGGTCTGGAATGTATGAGGTGCCGAACGAAAGCGAGGAGTCGATGCTTGCGAGTAGCGGGATCCTGCTTCGATTCCGGACTCGCCGGGTCATGCAAACCCAGAAAATCCAGCAACAAAGGCAGTGACTCGCTAAAATCGCCGCGCGAGCGCAATAGGTCGATAACGCGCTGTCGAGACACCTCCGCCGTGTCGTTCGGCTGGATGGAAAACGCGCTCCGAAACAGCTCCAGGACTGGCTGGAACGGTGTCGCTCGCCCGTGCGAAAGAACCCGCGCCTCGTGAACCCGAATACCGCGCCGGCGGCAAGTTTCGGCGAACTCAAAACAGAGGCGACTTTTGCCCAGGCCGGCCTCGGCGACTACGCCGACCACCCGACCGTCGCCCTTCATGGTATTTGCGAGTTCAAATTCGAGCGCGGCAAATTGGTCACTGCGTCCGATCAGCGGACTTAAACACCGTCCGCTGCGAAAAACGCCGCTTGCCGGCGCACTCAGCAGCCCCGTGAGCTTGAACACCTCTACCGGCGCCGCGATACCGCGAACCGGCTGCATGCCCAGCGGCAGGACTTCTATGAACTGCCTGGCCGCCGCGCGGGTGTCTCCGGTGATGAGGATGCAGCCCTCATCCGCCATCGCCTCCATTCGACTTGCAAGATGTACGTTAACACCGGCCGCGTCATAGGTTTGGTAGATACTGTTTTCGACGACCTGGACGACGACTTCGCCGGTGTGGAGACCAATTCCGATCTGCAGGCTCGGGTCATCAAGCTGTGCGATCGCATCCTGCATCGCCAACGCTGCCAGGCAACCGCGAACGGCATGATCCTCATGCGGGCGTGGGGCGCCGAAAAGCGCCATGACGCCGTCGCCCTGTATTTTGTTGACGATACCGTCGTAGCGATGGACGGCATTCTTCATGAGATTTAGCACCGGCTCCAAACGCCGCATGCCCAGTTCGGGATCGCCCAAGCTATCGATCAGACCCGTCGAATTCCGGATGTCGGCGAATAACACCGTGAGCCGCTTGTATTCGCCACCACTAATACTCAACGCCCGAAGCAGCTGGTTCGAGTTCAGCGAGGCGGAAGCAGCGGAATCCAGCAGGGTGCCGCAATCGCCGCAAAAGCGACTGTCCGCCCGGCTTCGGCGACCACAGGACTTGCATGTTAGATGAAGCGATACTCCGCATGCCTCGCAGAATGTATTCGCTTCGTTGTTTTCGGCCCTGCAACTGAGACACTGCATTGCGTCCACTCTTGGTCGCACGGAGCTAATGCCACTCCCGACCCCACAGTCTCTGACTTCATCTCAACTATGCGCCGCCTGTCACCTGAAGCCTGATCCGATCGGGGAAAGACGATGGCGGGGTTGCAATCCCCAAACCGGCTTTATATCGCCTGGATGCGAACATCGTCATTCCCCGGGATAGGACGCAAGCTCACTGGGCCTGGGGATAGCTGCCGGTTTCCGCTGCCGGATGCTTGTCGTTGGGATAGCGGCTCTTCATCAGGACGGTGATGCCCCCCTTCGTTGGCGGCGTATCCGGCGATTGCCAAATCGTAAACTCGTAGTCGTAGCCGGGAGCCCAGGCAAAAACGATCGGCGTTGGCGGCTCAGTTGAAAGCGCGTGAAAGACGATGGAACGGAATGCCTCCTGAAAACTTACGGGGAGTTTTGCAAGGTATTCAACCCAAAGGGCATGAAGACGCGTTCCCTCCTTTATCACAACTCCCGCCGCGAGCGGCCTTCCGGGGGCGAACGCGTCACGTTTGGCGACCAACGCTTCAATATGATCTCTGGAAAATGCAACATTAAGATGAGAGAGAATTGTTTGGAAACCAGCCATGGTAAACACGCCTCCTCTATCTAACAGATTGATAAAAATCGCATCTGCACGGGGCGACCGCACGCACGGCTATGTCGCACTCGCGCTTGCTCGCAAGCCTTAGCACATTGACCAACAAACTGCCATTGGGGGTTCACCCAGACCTGCTTGCTCAGAATTGGGGCTGGGAGCCCGTGCTCCGAGATTTGCAAGCAGCGTTCATTGTCATGCGTCGGTTGCAGGGTTTCCGCTGCCAAAATTGGAGCGAAACACCGCTTTGGGATCAAAAACGGCGGTGACGTCCTTGAAACAGGATTTCTGCTTGGCCCCCGAAAGCAGCCATCGGGTCCGAGCCCTAGACAAACGCCGCGCTGTCTTCCGGAGACAGCGCGGCGTTTGTTGTCGGATAGGCCGCGATCAACCGGTCGGCCGTGGTTATTTCGTAAGCGGGCAGCCGCTGTCCTTGGCCGAGGGAAACGCCTTGTCGCCCCGCACCACGGCGAGCTGCTTATAGTAATCCCAGGGCTTCTTGGACTCGGATGGCTTCTTGACCTCGAACAGGTAGAGGTCGTGCACCATGCGGCCGTTTTCGAGCACCTTGCCGCCTTGCGCGAACATGTCGTCGACCGGCAGCTCCTTCAGCTTCTTAGCCACCGCGTCGGGATCCTTGGTGCCGGCTGCCTTGACGGCCTTCAGATATTGCAGCGTCGCCGAATAGGTTCCGGCCTGGATCATGTTTGGCATCCGGCCGGTCAGCTTGAAGAAGCGATTGGCGAACTCACGGCTCTTGTCGTCGCGATCCCAGTAGTAGCCCTCGGTGAGCACCAGGCCTTGGGCTGCTTCAAGACCGAGCCCGTGGACCTCGGCCAGCGTCAGCAACAGCCCGGCGAGCTTCTGGCCGCTCTTGACGATGCCGAATTCCGCGGCCTGCTTGATCGAGTTGGTGGTGTCGAGCCCGGCATTGGCAAGCCCGATGATCTTCGCCTTTGAGCTTTGCGCCTGCAGCAGGAATGACGAGAAGTCCGACGAGTTCAGGGGGATGCGGACCGAGCCCAGAACCTTGCCGCCCTTTTCCTTGACGAGATCGCCGGTATCCTTTTCGAGCGCGTAGCCGAAAGCGTAATCGGCGGTCATGAAGAACCAGGTATCCCCGCCGGCTTCGACCAGTGCGCCTCCGGTTCCGACCGCGAGTGCGTGGGTATCGTAGGCCCAATGAAAGCCGTAGGGCTGGCAGGCATCGCCGGTCAGGCGCGACGTCGCCGCACCGACCACAATGTCGATCTTCTTCATCTGCTTCGACAGTTCATGGATGGCGAGCGCCACCGACGACGTGGTCAATTCGGTGATCATGTCGACGCCTTCGACCTCGTACCAGCGCCGCGCGATGCTGGTGGCCAGATCGGGCTTGTTCTGGTGGTCGGCCGAGATCACCTCGATCTTCTGGCCGAGCACGCTGCCGCCAAAATCCTCCACGGCCATTTTGGCCGCCTCGAAGGAATATTTGCCGCCGTAATCCGCGTAGACGCCGGACTGATCGTTCAGAATGCCGATCTTGACACCCTGTGCCGACGCCGGAACTGCTAGCAAGAGGCCGCATGCCGCAACGGCAGTCGACAACAATCCCGATTTCATATTTCTCTCCCTGGAGCCTTGGTTCTGAGCATGATATTTTATAACCCTGCGGCTGCCCATATATTTCAAGTAAGCCAATAGTATCGAAGGGTCGCGAGCTAAGAGATCGATGATCGGTGCCCGCTATCCGGCTGGAGCCGGCTTTTTGTCGTGCCGCCGATCGGCCAGGTTGCGGACGATCATGTAGAAGATCGGCGTGAAGATCAGCCCGAACAACGTCACCCCCAGCATGCCGAAGAACACGGCGACCCCGACCGCCTGACGCATTTCCGATCCCGAGCCGGTTGAAACCACCAGCGGCAGCACACCGAGAATGAACGCGAACGATGTCATCAAGATGGGGCGTAGCCTCAAGCGGCAGGCCTCGATGACAGCTTCGAGCCGCCCGCGGCCTTCGAGCTCGATGTCGCGGGCAAATTCGA
>WNFR01018541.1_pt1 | contig 11676 bp, 17 predicted proteins | sample 5400221 | NCBI WGS metagenome assembly WNFR01 (sample SAMN13153357, study PRJNA577476) | soil metagenome | isolation source: 40 cm soil under Madrone tree | place: USA:California | collected 2016-06-14 | reverse complement strand
ATCGCCGCGCCTTCGCCGGCTTCGATCCGGCGAAGGTCGCGCGTTTCACGCCGGCCACCACCCGTCGGCTGATGCAGGACGAGGGCATCGTGCGGAACCGCCTCAAGATCGAAAGCGCCGTCACGAACGCCAAGGCGTTCCTCGCCGTGCAACGCGAGCACGGCACATTCGACGCCTACGTCTGGCGCTTCGTCGGCGGCAAGCCGATCGTGAACCGCCGGCGACGCATGGCTGATGTGCCGGCGAAGACGGCGCACTCGGACGCGCTCAGCAAGGACCTGCTCAAGCGCGGCTTCAAGTTCGTCGGCTCGACCATCTGCTACGCGTATCTGCAGGCGGTAGGGCTGGTAGATGATCACCTCGACAACTGCTTCCGCAAGCAAAAAGGGTGACTCTCGCCATTTAACGGAGATGCGATGCGCACTGCCGTCATCATCGGCGCCGGGCTGATCATCGGCGCGCTGTTCCTGTTTGCCGGGCGCATCCTCGGCCGCGGGGCCGAGACCGTCGCGCTCGGCGCGAAGCTCTTCATCGCGCTCTGGTTCATCGCCGCCGCGGCGAACCTGTGGATGGGCGTGGCGAAGGCCGGCTATTCGTTCATGGAAGAGCTGCCGATCTTCCTCGTCATCTTCGCTGTGCCAGCCGCGGCCGCCGGCCTCGTCTGGTGGAGATACGCATGAGCAAGGGCCGCCTGGAAGCGTTCAGCGACGGCGTGATCGCCGTCATCATCACCATCATGGTGCTCGAGCTGAAGGTGCCGCACGGCGCGGACGCGGCGGCGCTCGCGCCGCTCGCCGTCACGTTCCTGACCTACGTGCTGAGCTTCGCGGTCACCGCGATCTACTGGAACAATCACCATCACCTCATGCACGCCGTGCATCACGTCACCGGTGGGACGCTGTGGGCCAATATGCACCTGCTCTTCTGGCTTTCGCTCGTGCCGTTCGCCACCGGCTGGATGGACGAAAACCATTTCGCGCCGCTCACGGTCGCCGTGTACGGCCTGGTGCTGCTCTGCTCGGGCATCGCGTACTTCATCTTTACGCGCGTTCTGCTCGCGACGCATGGTCGCGATTCGCCGATCGCCAAAGCGCTGGGCAACGACTTCAAGGGTAAGGTCTCGCTCGTGCTCTATGCCCTCGCGGTCGTGCTGGCGTTCGTGCAGACGTGGATTTCGCTCGCCATCTACGTGCTGGTGGTGCTGCTGTGGCTCGTGCCCGACCAGCGCTTCGAGCGCCTGCCGGCGGAGCGCGGAGGATGATCATCGTCCACCACCTCAACAACTCGCGCTCGCAGCGCGTGCTGTGGCTGCTGGAAGAGCTCGGCCTCGACTACGACATCAAGCGCTACCAGCGCGATCCGAAGACCCTGCTCGCGCCGCCGGCGCTGCGCGAGGTGCATCCGCTCGGCAAGTCGCCGGTGCTCGCCGATGGCGACGTGACGCTCGCCGAGTCGGGCGCCATCATCGAGTACCTGATCGAACGGCACGGCAACGGGCGGCTGCGGCCGCCGGCGGGCACGCCGGAGCGCGTGCGCTACACCTACTGGCTGCACTTCGCCGAGGGCTCGGCGATGCCGCCGCTCGTGATGAAGCTCGTCTTCGACCGCATCGAGAAAGGGCCGATGCCGTTCTTCGTACGACCGCTCGCGCGGGTCATCGCCGGGCGCGTGAAGAAGGGCTTCATCGAGCCGAACATCGCGCGCCAGCTCGACTACATCGAGGCGGAGCTCGAGCAACGCCCGTGGTTCGCCGGCGCCGATTTCAGCGCGGCCGACATCCAGATGAGCTTCCCGGTCGAGGCGGCCGCCGCGCGCGGCGGCCTCGACGCCCGCCGGCCGCGGCTCATGGACTGGCTCGCGCGCATCCACGCGCGCGAGCCCTACCGGCGGGCGCTCGAGCGCGGCGGCGAATTTTCGATTCTCACTTAGGAGGCTGCATGAGACTCAGCGTGTTCCTGATCGGCGTCCTGGTTTCGCTCGGCGCCATGGCACAAGGCGCAGAGAAATGGGTGACGTCGTGGGCCGCGTCGGTGCAAGGCCCTTATCCGGTCGGCAATCCGTCGGCGCAGCCCAATCTCGCCGCGGTCTTTCCGGCGGCGCAGGCGGGCGCGCGCGATCAGAGCTTCCGCATGGTCGTGCGCCCGTCGATCTGGGGACGCGAGGCGCGCATCCGCCTCTCCAATGCGTTCGGCACCAGGCCGGTGACGTTTGACGCCGTACATGTCGGGCTGCAGCACAGCGGGCCCGCGCTCGTGAAGGGAACCAATCGACCGGTACGTTTCTCTGGCCGCGACGCGGTGACGGTGGCGCCGGGGGCATCGGTCTGGAGCGACGCGGTCGCCCTGCCCTTCGTGCGCGAGCCCGGCGATGCGCTCCTGCAGGGACGCAAGCTCGCGGTGAGCTTCCATGTCGCGGGCGAGAGCGGCCCGATGACCTGGCATGCGAAGGCGCTGCAGAGTTCCTACGTCAACGCGCCGGGCGGCGGCTCGCACGCCGCCGACGAGGGCGAGGCGCCGTTTCCCTACAGCAGCGCGTCGTGGTACTTCCTCGATGCGCTCGACGTGAAGGCGGCGTCCGGCACGCGCCTCGTCGTCGCCTTCGGCGACTCGATCACCGACGGCACCGCCTCGACCATGAACGGCGACGACCGCTGGCCCGACGTGCTCGCGCGGCGACTCTATGCGCAGTACGGCGAGCGCGTCGCGGTGGTCAACGCCGGCATCGGCGGCAATCAGATCGCCGGTCCCGCCGAATACGGTCCGGCGAAGCCGTTTGCGGGCGGTCCGGCCTCCGGCCAGCGGCTCGAGCGCGACGTGATCTCGCTCTCCGGCGTCTCGGCGGTCATCTGGCTCGAAGGCATCAACGATTTCAGCAAGAACGGCAACGCTGCCGTCGACACGGTGAGCGCCGCGCTGCGCGACGGCGTCGCGAACGGCGGTGCCGGCGACAAGCTGCATCCGAACCGCGCCGGCTATCTCGCGATGGGCATGGCGATCGACCTCAAGGCGCTGAGCGCGCCTGAATTGCGGCCTTGACCCCGAATTGATCGCCCTCGCGATCCACGGCGGCGCCGGCACGATGGCGCGCCGGAAGATGACGCCGGCGCTCGCCGCGCGCTACGAGAACGCGCTCGGCCGGGCGCTGGACGCGGGTTTTGCCGCTTTAAAACACGGAACCAGCCTGGATGCCGTGTGCGCGGCAGTGATCGAGCTGGAGGACGACGCGCTTTTCAACGCCGGCCGCGGCGCCTGCTACAACACCGATGAAAGACACGAGCTCGACGCGGCCGTGATGGATGGCGCGACGCGACGCGCCGGCGCTGTGGGCGCGGTGAGCCGCATCCGCAATCCGGTGCTCGCGGCGCGCGCGGTGATGGAGAAGAGCCGCCACGTGCTGCTGGTGGGGCGTGGCGCCGAGCAGTTCGCGAAAGAGCATGGCGTGCGCATTGCGCCGCCGTCGTACTTCGCGACGCGCTCGCGGCTGCTCGCGCTGCGCCGGCGCGTGGCGGGCCACCATGGCACGGTCGGCGCTGTCGCGCTGGATGACGATGGCCACTTGGCGGCGGCGACTTCCACCGGCGGCTACACCGGCAAGCTGCCCGGCCGCGTCGGCGACTCGCCGCTCATCGGCGCGGGCACGTATGCCGATGAGCTGTGCGCCGTCTCCTGCACCGGCCTCGGCGAGGCGTTCATCCGCGCGGTGGCTGCGCACGACGTATCGGCGCGCATGCGCTACCGGCGCGACAAGCTTGCAGCGGCGTCAGCCGCAGCGCTCGCGAAGATCGCGGCGCTCGGCGCGGACGGCGGCCTGATCGCCGTGGATCGCCGAGGTAACATCGTCATGCCCTTCAACAGCGAAGGCATGTACCGTGGCGCGATCGACCGCCGAGGCCGACGCACCATCGCGATTTACTGAGCGCCATGTACGAAACCCGTGGCGAGCCGATCCTGCCGCGCGGGCGGTTCATCGTGCGGCTCGCGCAGCACAGCGCGGGCGCTTTCGCTCTGGTGGTGTGCTCGCTGTTCATCGGCATGGCCGGCTACGCCGGCTTCGAGCACCTGTCGTGGCTCGACGCTTTCCTCAACGCGGCGATGCTGATGGGCGGCATGGGGCCGGTGAACAATCCGCTCACGCCCGGCGGCAAGCTCTTTGCTGGTCTGTATGCGCTCTATTGCGGGCTGGTGGTGATCGTCACCATGGGCGCGGTCCTTGCGCCGATCCTGCACCGGGCGCTCCACAAGTTCCACTGGAGAAAGGACTATCCGAAATGAGCGAAATGCACACCAGCCCCGACCGCGTAGTGTGGTTCGATCTGCCCGTGGCCGACCTCGCGCGCGCCAGCCGCTTCTACGGCGCCGTGCTCGGCATTTCGCGGTGCTCGAGCGACGCGCTGCGCCAGGCTGAAAAGCATGGCGGCCGCGTGCTGAAGGCGATCGAGAGCATCGGCCCGCACGGTTTCCGCGCCATCGTGCTCGACAGCGAAGGCAACCGCATCGCGCTTCATTCCGCCACCGATAAATGAGGCGCGCCTGGCTCATCGCGGCGCTCATCATCGGCGGCTGCGTCACGCCCGATGTCGTCACCTCCGACGTGGTGCGCGACATCGCGCCGAGCGGCCGGCTGCGCGTCGCGATGAACTACGGCAATCCGGTGCTCGTGCAGCGCGCGGGCAATGAGCCGCGCGGCGTCTCGCCGGACATCGCGCGCGAGCTTGCGAAGCGCCTCGGGTTGCCGCTCGACTTCATTGCGTACGACGCCGCCGGCAAAGTCACTGCGGACGCCACGCGCGGCGCGTGGGACATCGCCTTCGTCGCGCGCGATCCGGAGCGGGCGAAAGACATCGAGTTCAGCGCGCCCTACGTCATCATCGAGGGCGCGTACCTGGTGCGGGACGATTCACCGCTGAAGGCAAATGAGGACGTCGATCGGCCGGGCGTGCGCATTTCGGCAAGCCGCGGCAGCGCCTACGACCTCTTTCTTTCGCGCGCCCTCAACAGCGCGACGCTGGTGCGCGCGCCAAGCCCACCGGCGTCCATCGACCTCTTCGTCAACGAGCGGCTGGACGCTCTCGCAGGCGTGAAGCAGCCGCTCATCGCCTACGCCGCGTCGCATCCGGGCTATCGCGTGCTGCCCGGGCGCTTCATGGTGATCGAGCAGGCGATGGCCATACCGCGCGGCCGGCCGCTGGCCGTGCGCTATCTCGCCGACTTCATCGACGAGCTCAAGGCGTCCGGCTTCGTCGCCGCGTCGCTCGACAAGAGCGGGCAGCACGACGCCGCCGTGGCACCCTAGAAATCGGGGTCAGGCACCGATTTGCGGGAGGTGCGCTACCGCGTCGAAGGCGAGCCAGTACGCGCGTCGGTGTGCAACTGCACCGCGTGCCAGCGCCGTACCGGAAGCCTGGCGGGCTTCGGCGCGTACTTCAAGGACGAGCAGGTGCGCATCCTGCGGACGAAAGCGGACGGCCCACCCGTGGCTCGAGCCCCCGATGCAGTGGAGGCGGTCGAGAAGGGAACGCTGCCGGCCGCCAAATAACCCTTAGTCGAGGGGCTCCACCTTGACGAGGCGGTGATCGTGGTTGCTGCCGACCCAGAATGTCGTTGGCGTGGTCGAGCTGTCGACGAACACCGTGCGCATGTTGGTGTCGGACGGCATCAGGTATTGCACCACGTTGCCGGTCTTCGGATCGAGCCGCACCACCCGGTCGGTGTGCATGGTCGATGCCCAGATCTCGCCGTTCTTGTCGAAGTTCGCCCGGTACGGATACGTGCGCGGCGGCAGATCGTATTCGGCGAACTTTTCGCTCCGGGTGTCGAACGTCGCCACCTTGTTGCCGCGATATTCGGTCACGATGATCCGGTCCTGCTCGTCGATGTTCATGCGGCGCGCGCGGGCGTTCGGCGTCGGCACCGGGTACCACGTCACTTTCGTCGTCTTGGCGTCGATCTTGCCGAGGTGGCCGGCGACGAACTCCGCCATCCAGAGATTGTTCTGCGAGTCTGAAATCACCTGGTAGATCGTGGGGTGCGCGGGCGCGGTCGCCTTCGGCAGGTAGTCGGTCGGATGGAAGCGCTCCCATTTGCCGGTTTTCAGATCGAGCCGGAAAATGTGCTGCGTGCCGACGCTCTTCGTCCAGACCTTGCCGTCGACGTCGTAGCGCAGTCCGGAGAAATTGAGCTGCACCGTGTCGTCGTTGTACTCCGGCGGCAGCGGGTAATAGGCGATCTTGCCGGTCTTCGGATCGAGACAACCGAGCGAGCCCTGGTACATCGTGTCGAACCAGATCTTGCCCTGGTGATCGAACTCGATGCTGAGAAGTCCCTCCGGCGCCTTCTGCTTGAACTTCTTGATCCGATACTCGACGAGCTTGAGCGTCTTCGGATCGAACTTGCCGATGTACATCTCGCCGAAGTCCGTGTACCAGACCTTGCCCTCCTTATCGACGAGCACGTCGTGCGGCTCGCTCGTCGGCCGCACCACGTCGTACTCGGTGACGACGGCTCGTGTATCGCGGCCCTTGGGACGCGGCAGCGTCTTCAGTTCGTACTGCCAGTGGTCCGTCGCGCTCAGGTTGATGGTCGCGAGATAGTCCGCCAGCTTGCGATATTGCTCCGGCTTTCCGGCGCGATTGCGATCGAGCATGCGTTGCGGCTTGATCGGCTGGCTCACGGCGCCGTAGCCCATCATGCGGCTGATCACATGCGTCCACTCGTCCGAATCGTGCGTCGAGCGCACCACACGCTCGAGCGTGTGGCAGCCGACGCAATTGAGCAGCCCCGCCTTCTGCTCCTCGGTGCCGGGGATGCTCATCATCCACTCCGCATTGGTGAGCTGCCCAGCGAGATGCTTCGTCTTGCTCAGCTTGATATCGGCGGTCGTGGCGTCGTCGTCCGCCACCGTCGCGGTGGCCGGCTTGTCGATGTCATGGCCCACCGCGCGGATGCTGAGCGCGTATTGCCCGGGTTTCACGTGGCTGCGCGGAAAGCTGTAGCGCCCGTCCGCGTCCGTGGTCACGCTCACCCGGACGATCGATCCCGCGCGCTGCGCGGTGACGACCACGCCTTCCATCTTGCCTTCGGCCTCGGAGCTGACGATGCCCGTGAGCGCCGCATCGCCGTTGGTCCCGGCGGCGTTGCTGATCAGGGGAAATGCCATCGCGGTAGCGGTGGCGGCGAGGGTCAACATCAGCTTGGCGCGCATAGGGCACTCCTGATGAAAACTACGGCATCGTGCCACACTTGAGTTGCGGCCGGTGATGGGCTTTGCTTAGATGGCGCTCGTCGCGAAACGCGGCAACAACCGAGGGGGAATACCGTATGTTCAAACGCTGCTGCCTGGCCGTTCTCGGCATGGGCCTGCTGGCCAGCCTGCCGCTGGCCGATGCCGCCGATGAGATCGAGGCGAAAGCACAGGCCTGCGCGGCCTGCCATGGCAATAACGGCGTTCCTACCGACCCGAAGACCATTCCTGTCATCTGGGGTCAGGAACAGAGCTACCTCATGAAGCAGCTGCGGGATTTCCGGAACGGCGAGCGCAATAGCGCCGTCATGTCGCCGCTCGCCAAGAACCTGGCCGAGGGCGACCTGCGCCCGATGGCGGCCTATTTCGCGGCCAAGCCGTGGCCCGCGCGCCGCGCCGCCGCGAAGCCGCCGTCGGCGCCGAAAAGCATCGCCCAGTGCCAGTCGTGCCATCAGCCGAAGTTCCAGGGCGGGATGCCGGCCCCGCGGCTGGCGGGCCTGAGCTACGAATACCTGGTCGCCTCGATGCACGCCTTCGCCACCGAGCAGCGAACCAACAATCTCGACATGCCGAAATTCATGCAAATGCTGAGCGAGAAGGAACGCAGCGCCATCGCGCGCTATGTCTCGGCGCTCTAGGGCGAGCCCGGAATTGCAATGACCGCTTTCGACCCCAGCGGTATTTCGATCGTTCGGCGACATGGGCGGTGACTCGGACGACAAGGTCACGGTGAGGTGAGCCGCAAGGTCCCCGTGTCGTTGATCGTCCGGCTGGTGCTGGCCGTCGTCCTGGATACGGCGGTGCAGGTGCAGTGGAAGCTCGCCGCGGCGCGACTGCCCGGCTCGCTGTCCGTCTCGGCGTTTGTCGAGGCGGCGCACGAGCCGCTCCTGCTCATCGTCGCCGTGCTCTTTGCGTGGCAGCTCGTCAACTGGCTGCAGGTGCTGGAGTCCTCCGACCTCAGCTTCTCGCAGCCAATCACGTCGCTCAGCTTTGTCTCGGTGCTTGTCGTGTCGGTAATCTGGCTCGGCGAAAGGCTCGATGCAGCGAAGATCGGTGGCATCGCGCTCGTCCTTGCGGGCGTGTGGTTCATCAGCCGGACTGAGCACGACAGCCGGGCGCCGGCCAAATGACACCAACTGCCATCGGCATCGCGCTGGTGGTCACCTGCGGCGCGATGGAGGGCATCGCGCAAGTCTTCTTCAAGAAAGCGGCACTCGATGCGGCACGCAACGTCCTCTGGGCGGGAGCCGGAGTTGCCGTCTTCATCGCACAGGCCGTCGTCTATACGGGCGCACTCCAGTTCGTCGAAGTGAGCACGGCGCTTCCACTCACAAGCGTCAGTTTCGTGATCGTGGCGATCCTCTCCCAGCGCATCCTTGGCGAGCCGGTGTCTGGAACGCGATGGACCGGCATCGCGCTCATAGTCGCAGGCGTGGCGCTGCTCGCGGTGCAGGCATGAGCTTTTCGGTCCGATGGGTCGCCTCCGAGGCAGACATCGACGCGGCGCTGTGGGAGGCCTGCTTCCCCCCGCCGCTCGAGGGGCGGTGGTGGTACTCAGCGCTCGAGCAGTCGGCACTGGAGGACCAATTTTCGTTCCTGTACGGCGTGATCCGTCGCGACGGTGTGGACGTGGGCATCGCGCCGGCGTTCGCCATGGATTTCCCGATTGAGCTGGTCACACCGCCGGCGCTAGCGCCGGCGGTGCGCTCGCTGGGGCGCGTTTGGCCGCGCCTTGCGAGACCCCACACGCTGTTCGTCGGATCACCGTGCGCGGACGAAGGAACCGTCGGCATCCTGCCCGGTGTCGAACGCGGGAGCGCGCTGGGTGCGCTCTCCCAGGCGCTCGCGACGCAGGCGCGCAAAATGGACGCAGACCTGCTCGTTTGGAAAGACTTTCCCGCATCGTTTCGCGCCGAGCCGCGCTTCTTCCCGGTCGTGAGTTTTCCCGGAACGGTCGTTGCCCTCGGCGGCAGCAAGGAAGCCTACTTCGCGGCGCTCAAGGGAAGCCGCCGCCACATCCTGCGGAAGAAACTGCGGCGCAGCGCTGCGCGCGTGGAGATCCGGACCGACGTCGTTCAGAGCCCGGATGCGGCCACGCTCGACGCGGTGTTCGCGCTCTTCTGGCAGACATACGAGAAGGCGAAGACGAAGTTCGAGCGCCTGAACCGGCGCTTCTTCGACGCGATTGCCACCGCCCCAGTGTCGCATTTCATTCTTCTCAGAGAGGCGGCCTCGGGCGAGCTCGTCGCATTCATGCTGTGCTTCGATCTCGGCACGAGAGTCATCAATAAGTTCATTGGCACCGATCACCGGCGGCCGCGCGAGTGGCTGCTCTATTTCCGACTGTGGGAAGCCGCGCTCGACTGGGCGCTCGCGCGGGGCGCCGCGGAAATCCAAAGCGGCCAGACCGACTACGCGCCGAAGATCGAGGTCGGACATCGCCTGGTGCCGCTCACCAATTACTGTGCGCACCGCAGCCGCCTGGTCCACACGATCGCGCGTTACTGCGCTACTCCACCTTGATGTTTGCCGCGGCGACGACCTTCTTCCACCGGGCGAGGTCGTCGCGCACCTGCTCGAAGAATTCGCGCGGCGAATTGGCGACCGGCTCGATGCCGAGCACGCCGTAGCGTTCCTTCACGAACGGCGTCTGCAGCACGGTAGCGAGCTCCTTGTGCAGGCGCCGAACCACCGCGGGCGGCGTCTTCGCGGGCGCGAAGATTCCGACCCACGAGGTGACGTCGAAACCGGCAAGCCCGCTCTCCTCGAACGTTGGAACATCCGGCAGCGCCGATGAGCGCTTGGCGCTCGGCACGCCGAGCGCCCGCAGCCGGCCGCCGTGCACGTACTGCTGCGCGGTGGCGATGGCGGTGAAGACGAGCGGGATCTGGCCGCCGACCACATCGACGATCGCCTGCCCGCCGCCCTTGTAGGGCACGTGCTCGAGCTGCGCGCCGGTGCGCAGCTTCAGCAGCTCGCCCGCGAGATGCGGCGTGCCGCCGGTGCCCGAAGTCCCGTATGCCAGCGGCTTCGTGCGCGCGAGCTCGATCATCTGCGGCAGCGTCTTCGCCGGCAGCGACGGGTGCGCGACCAGGATCAGCGTGGCGTCGCCGAGCTTCGTCACCGGCGCGAAATCCATCAGCGTGTCGAAAGGCACGCGCGCAAACACGTGCGGGTTGATCACCATCGTGCCGTCGAAGCCCAGCAGCAGCGTGTAGCCATCGGCCGGCGCCTCCGCCACCGCCTGCGTACCGATGTTGCCGCTCGCGCCCGGCCGGTTCTCGACCAGCACCGGCTGCCCGAGGCGCACGCCGAGCGGCTCGGCCACCACGCGCGCGCTCGAGTCGGCGACGCCGCCCGGGGCGAAGGGCACGATGATGCGCAGCGGCTTCGCCGGCCATTCCTGCGCGGCGGCGAGCGACGTGGCCGACACTAAAATCCAGGCGACGAAAATTTGTAACCGGAAAATTGCTCTGACCCCTCTTTCAGTCGAGCTGCGTTATGCGCCGCTGCCCTTGATCGGCGCGCTCGCCGTGCACTACTGGTTTGTCGTCTACGACGATGCCGGCGGCTGCCATCGCTGGGAAGTATGGCAGACGAAGGACGCGGGGGGCGTGAGCCAGGGTCACGTGCATTGCAACCTCAAGGCGCCGCAGGCGGGCGTCGGCGGCGGGCCGTCGCGCCGTGCCGCCGTCTGGGAGGGTGAAGCGGCGCGGCGCATCGCCGAAGTGCTGGCGGACCCCGGACGTTACCCGCAGGGTCATCGCTATCGCTACTGGCCGGGACCGAACAGCAACAGCTACGTCGCCTGGGTGCTGCGCCGCGCCGGCATCGAGTACGCTCTCGGCTGGCGAGGGATCGGACGCAAATGGCAAGCCTGACACTGCGCGAAGCGACGCGCGCCGATGCGCGCGCGATCGCCGAGATTCACGTCGCCGCGTGGCGCGCCGCGTACCGCGACCTGATGCCGCAGGGCTATCTCGATTCGCTCAGCGTCGATGAGCGCGCGCGCATGTGGGAGAAGACCCTCGCCCAGCCGGGGCCCGCGCACCTCTCGCTCGCGGCGCTCGACGGCGAGCTGGCCGGGTTCTGCCTTTACGGACCGACGCGCGACCGGGTGGAAGGGCCCGAGGTCGCCGAGATCTACGCCGTGAACGTGCATCCGACGCGCTGGCGCCGGGGCGCCGGCAGGCTCCTCTGCGCGCACGCGCTGCGCGAGGCCGCCGCGCGCGAGCACACTGCGATGACGCTCTGGGTGATGAGCGGCAACGGCCGCGCGCGGCGCTTTTATCAGCGCCTCGGCTTCGATCCGGACGGCGCCGCGCGCACCAACGCGCAGCTCATCGGCAGCCCGTTCGACGAGGTGCGCTACCGGAAGGCGCTCGCGTGAAGCCGGTGATCCTCGCCGCCGTGCGTCCCCAGGGTAGCGTAGCCGTG
>WNFR01006807.1_pt1 | contig 11676 bp, 7 predicted proteins | sample 5400221 | NCBI WGS metagenome assembly WNFR01 (sample SAMN13153357, study PRJNA577476) | soil metagenome | isolation source: 40 cm soil under Madrone tree | place: USA:California | collected 2016-06-14 | reverse complement strand
CAGCCTGTTTGTCGTCGGCGGATATTGTCGCATCAACGACAACTGGGGGTCGGAGTCCAGGAACAATATGAAGCGGCGACCGGTACTCTGGAGGAGCAGCGCTATTCTGTTTATCGCGATCTGTCGAACTGGGTCGCCTCGTTCGGGGGAGTGATACGCGACAATGCAGGCGTGAAAGAATATGGCTTCCTATTTACCGTAACACTCAAAGCCTTCCCGAAAGTTGGAATCGATTTGAGCTTCGATCCGACGTCTCAGTGACAATGAACGAAAGTGTGCAAACACTGCTAAGCTCATTGAGTTTGTTTCGCCACTTGTGCCGCGACTGAGTCGCGCGCGGTTTCTTCGCTTATGGATCTTGCAATTATCGGTTCCGGCTACGTTGGCCTTGTGACCGGCGCATGTTTCGCCGATGTGGGGCACGATGTCATCTGCGTCGATAACGACGTGCAAAAGATCAAGCTACTACAAGACGGCAAAGTGCCGATCTACGAGCCCGGCCTGGAAGAGGTGATTCATCGCAATGTCTCAGCGCATCGATTGCGTTTTAGCAGCAGCATTGCGGAAGGCGTGGATAAATCGCAAATCGTTTTTATCGCCGTTCCCACCCCCCAGCAGCCAAATGGAGATGTCGATCTAAGCTTTATCGAGAAAGTCGCCCGCGAGATCGCGGCAGTGTTATCCGATTATCGAGTGATTGTCGACAAGAGCACAGTGCCTGTGAAGACAGGCGAAAAAGTCGCCGAATCCATCAAACGCTATAATCGGCACGGCGCCAAGTTTGACGTAGTCAGCAATCCCGAGTTTTTGCGAGAGGGCTGCGCCGTGAGCGATTTGATGCATCCGGATCGTATTGTGATCGGCGCGCAAAGCGAGCATGCCATCGATCTCATGAAGAAAGTTTACGAACCTTTCATGGCGCCGATTCTCGTGACCGACATCAACAGCGCGGAGCTGATCAAACATGCCGCCAATTCATTTCTTGCGCTGAAAATTTCCTATATCAATGCCATCTCAGCGATTTGTGAGGCAAGCGGCGCCGATGTCGAGAAAGTCGCCGATGGGATTGGGATGGATCATCGCATTGGCCGCGATTTTCTCGATGCTGGGATTGGCTATGGCGGTTCCTGTTTTCCCAAAGACATTGCCGCGTTCATCACAATCAGCGATCGGTTGGGGGTGCCGTTCGAGTTGCTGAAGGAGGTGCAGCGAATAAACCAGGCGCAAAAAGAACGTTTCCTTAAAGCCATTCGCGACACGCTCTGGGTTTTGCGAGAAAAGAAGATCGCCGTATGGGGACTCACCTTCAAACCGGACACGGACGACGTGCGTTTATCTGTCGCCATCGATCTGGTGGCCGATCTTTTGCGCGAGGGCGCACACGTCGCCGCTTACGATCCAAAAGGAATGGAAAAGGCGCGCGAAATCAAAGCCATCGCAGAGGCGAAACTCGCAATATCGGCGCTTGAAGCGGTGGGTGGCGCTGAAGCGTTGATCATTGCGACGGAGTGGAGCGAATTCGCCAATGTCGATCTTGCCGTGGTGAAAGAAAAAATGGCGACGCCGATCGTGTTTGACGGGCGCAATCTGTTCGATCCCGAAACGATGGGCCAGCTCGGGTTTCACTATCATTCCATTGGCCGCACGAGCGTGAAACCGCAGTAACTGAGCGGGCATTATGGCGCAGCTCTCTGCTCGCCGAGTGGCATTCGCAGCGTTACGAAGATGGCGCATGGAGGCGCGCTTCGCCGATGCGATTATTTCAAACCTCCTTGCCGGAACGAAACTCAGCATACCGGACCGCGGTTTTGCGCTCGAACTGTTTTACGGTGTGCTGCGCAATTTAACGTTGCTTGATTTTTGGATCGGCTGCCTGTGCGCTTCTCAGGTCGATGTCGATCTTCGCGACCTTCTGCGACTTGGCTTGTATCAACTTTTCCTGCTGAAAACAGCCGAGCATGCAGCAGTCTACGAAACCGTGGAGCTCGCGTCGAAGAGACAGCGACCGACAATCAACGGCATGCTCCGCACCGCCGGACGGCGGCGAAACGAACTGCTCAGCCGGGCCGGCGCACAGCCGTTGTTCGTTCAAACCTCACATCCACAATTTTTAATCAGGCGCTGGAAAGAGAATTTCGGCGCCGAAGCTGCGGAAGCGTTGTGCGAGTGGGACAATGAACCGCCGCCGGTTTATGGCCGCATCAATCGGCTAGAAATCGATCCGGAAAAGTTCCTGTCGCTTTATCCGGAGTCCGAACCGCTCGAACGCAGACCGGATTTTGTAGAGTTTCACTCAGTGCCGACGAGGGCGCTAGCCCTGGGCCATTGCTACATTCAAGATCCGAGCACCCTGATCGCCTGCGAGCTTCTCGACCCAAAGCCCGCAGAAAAGGTGCTCGATGCCTGCGCCGCGCCCGGTGGAAAGACCGCTTACATCGCGCAGCTCATGAAAAACCGGGGAACAATCGTGGCATGCGATCGCGATGCTGCGCGACTTCCAGTCTTGAAAGACAACATCGCGCGCCTCGGTATCGGCATTGTCCATAGCTTTCGTCACGACTGGACGCGCGGACGCGTCTCGAAAGAAATCGCTTCGGTCGCGCCATTCGATCGAATCCTGGTGGATGCGCCGTGCACCAACACAGGCGTGATGAGACGCCGCGTAGATGTGCGATGGCGATTGCGTCCCGAAGATTTGATCCGAATGCCTGACGAGCAATTTGAGATTACGCGCTCTGCAACCAGGTTGCTGAAACCGGGTGGCGTTCTTGTTTACAGCACATGCAGTATCGAGCCGGAGGAAAATGGGCAGCTCGTTGAGCGATTGCTAAACCATTTTCCGGGGATGCGACTTGGGGACGAGACGTCCAGCCTGCCATTGCGCGATCATTTTGACGGCGCTTTTGCCGCGCGCCTGATCAACACCGCTTGACTGCATCGCTGGGTAAAGAAGCCGAGTTGCATCTCGCGCAGCCAATGGAATCATAAGCGTCTTATGCACGATATTCGCTTTGATAATCTCGCCAAACTTCTCGTGGAATATTCGATCCGACTCGGACGAAACGAAACCGTGCTGATCGAGGCATTCGACATTCCTGACGAAATGACCATCGCGCTCATTCAAGCGGCGCGGAAGGCAGGAGGTGTCCCCTTCGCGCAGATTTATCATACGCGAGTCAATCGCGCGCTTGCGTTCGAAGCATCCGAGCGACAGTTAAATCTTTTGGCAAGCCACGAACTGGCACGAATGAAAAAAATGGACGCATATATCGCCGTGCGTGGCAGCAACAACATCACGGAATTATCCGACGTGCCTGCGGAGAAAATGAAATTGCTGACCAAGAAAATGCGCCCGGTGCAGGACCAGCGAGTAAAAAAGACGAAATGGGTCGTCCTACGCTGGCCTACACCGTCAATGGCACAGCTTGCCGGAATGAGCACGGAGGCCTTTGAAGACTTTTATTTCGAGGTCTGCACACTGGATTACCGCAAACTGCAGCCCGGCATGAAGGCGCTCAAGGGGTTGATGGAAAAGACGGATCGTGTGGAAATCAAAGGCCCTGGGACCGATCTCCGTTTCAGCATTAAGGCAATTCCGGCCGTGATCTGCGGTGGCGATCGCAATATCCCCGATGGTGAAGTTTTCAGCTGCCCGGTGAAAGATTCTGTGGAGGGCCATGTGACATTCAACGCCCCGAGTATTTATCAGGGGATCGGTTTCGATGGCATCCGTCTCGAGTTCAAAAACGGAAAGATCATTGACGCGACAAGCAACGAAACGAAAAGGCTGAACAAGATTCTCGACTCGGACCCAGGCGCCCGTTACATCGGCGAATTTTCGCTCGGATTTAATCCTCGCGTCCTGCAACCGATGCGGGACATATTATTCGACGAGAAAATCGCCGGCTCGTTTCATCTTACTCCGGGCCAAGCTTACGAAGAAGCGGATAATGGGAATCGGAGCCAGGTCCACTGGGACATGGTAAGCATCCAGCGCCCGGAATACGGTGGCGGCGAGATCTATTTCGACGGTAAGCTGATCCGGCGCGATGGAGAATTTCTACCGAAGCAGCTGCACTCGCTAAACCGGAGCCGAACGCGCTGACGGCTGTTGAGCGAATGCTCTGCAATGACAGACACAAGAACCCGGTGCGCGGCCCCGGGAAATCTCGCGTCACGCACTTTTCGGACTCTGACTGACCAGATTCAGCTGCATCACGCTGATGTCGCCGCTTTCACTGAGCTGCAAGTCGGCGATTTCAAAGATGGATGTCCCCTCGCCTGCGCCCGGGCTGGCACCAGGCAGCTGTACCAAAACCTGCTTGGAATTCGAATTCATCACAACGTAGGCAATCTCGAGCGCCGGGGAAAACTCGATCGCGCTAATTTGGCACGGCACTGTCACGAAGACAGCGGCTTGTCCCTGCGATAAGGTAAGTTGGACTGGCGTCGCCTCAAAGTTAGGAACGAGTTGCAATCCCGCCACCGCAAACGAAGGCGAGCCGACCGCAGTTGGCTTCTGCTGAGACGGAGTCATTCGGATGTTGCCGAGCGCGCCACCCACAGGCTGAATCTTTGCAATTTCGAAATTTACTTGAAAATTCATCGCCGACTGCAGGTGCTGGGACGAAGGCAAACGCATCGTGACGATCTTGGATGTGGGCCGGACTTGTAAAACGCCCATCTTGAAGGTCGGCGTCAACTGCATGGCGGCGATCTCGAAGGAGAAGGTAAGCTGCACCGCGCTGATGGAAAATATCGAGGCAAGTGGTGCCATAAACAGCGCAACGAATTGGCCGCGCCTGTCTGTAGATCCTGCTAGCTACGTCCGGTCCGGACCGTGGCCGAGCAGATTTAGCTGCATCATACCGATGTCGCCGCTCTCACTCATCTGTAAATTTACAATTTCGAACATCGGCGCCCCCTCGCTTGGGCTCGGACCGGTGCCAGGCAATTGCACGAAAACCTGCTTGGAATTCGAATTCAGGACAACGGAGGCAATCTCGAGCGACGGCGAAAACTCGATCGTGGTAATTTGAAAGGGGACTGTTACGAAAACAGAGGCTTGCCCCTGCTGCGACGGCGTGAGTTGGACCGGCGTCGCCTCAAAATTAGGAACGAGTTGCAATCCCGCCACCGCAAACGAAGGCGAGCCGACCGCAGTTGGCTTCTGCTGAGACGGAGTCATTCGGATGTTGCCCAGCGCGCCATCCACAGGCTGAATCTTTGCAATTTCGAAATTTACTTGAAAGTTCATCGCCGACTGCAGGTGTTGGGACGAAGGCAAACGCATCGTGACGATCTTGGATGTGGGCCGAACTTGTAAAACGCCCATCTTGAAGGTCGGCGTCAACTGCATGGCGGCGATCTCGAAGGAGAAGGTAAGCTGCACGGAGGACTGCATGGTACCAGCAGGCTTGGTTACGGCGGCGGGAGCTTTGCTTACTGGAGCGGTTGGGATTTGGATTGGTTCAGGCATGGTTGCAGGTGTGGTTGTTTGCGGAAATACGGGCTCAGTTGAAAGGGCGTTGGGAAAATCAAATGCTGGTTCAGCCACCGCTTCGGCTACGGGCGATTGAGCATCAGCGATGGCGGCTTCGTACGGCGCAGATTGTTCTTGTTGGATCGGTTCAGATTCAAATTCCGTTTGTGGCTCTGCCACGGCTGGCAGCACGACTTCCTCTGCGCCTTGGGGGATTTCACTCGGCTCTTCCGCCGTTATCGCGGATGTTGGGCTTAATTCACTCGCTGCCGAGATCTCAGCCATTTCAGGCGCGTACGGAATGGGCGCCGGCGAGGTATCCGCGGTCTGTTCCAGAACTGACCCAACTGACTCAAAGGGGATTTCACTCCGCTCTCCCGCTGCTATCGCGGATGTTGGGCTTAATTCACTCGCTGCCGAAATCTCAGCCATTTCAGGCGCGTGCGGAATGGGCGCCGGCGAGGTATCTGCGGTCTGTTCCAGAACTGGCCCAACTGACTCAAAGAGCGACTCTGTAGGCGGCGGCAATTCGCGAGTTGGCTCTGCTGTGTGATGAACAGCAGCTTGTAATGGTTTGGCGCCCATATTTGCCAACCGATCAAAAGTACCGCTCGATTTTGCTGTAGGCAAAGCACCGCGGCGCAATGAAGGCTTGGATGCAGCTAGTCGCAATGAAACCTGGCGGGGTCCACCAAAAAAGCCGTTACCCACCCCCACCGCAAGCCCCTTTTCGGCCGCCGCCATTCGAGGTTTAAAGATGCGCGAGCTGGCGATAGACCTGATCTGCAAGAAACTCGGGACGCTGAATGTGTGGCGGCGAAACTCAGGAACAATCACCCATGCCAACAGAAAGACACCAGCTAATAGCAATCCGCCAACAAGCCACGTTTGTCGGCTCATCGACGTGACAACGCCGGGCTGTGAGATTCCAGCTGGACTCAGTTTCGTCGAGGACGTCGCAGCAGCAGCCGCGCCGGACGGTTTTGTTTCGCCGGCCGCCGCTTGCTGATTTTCCACGACGGGAGCCGACGAAGCGATTGCCGCCTGAGCAGGCGAAGCTGCTACACCTGCTGATTCTACGCTGGATCCCGGCGCGGAAACTGTAGCAGGCGCTTCCACTGGTTGAGTGCTCGTTGCCGCCCCAACAGGCTCGCTTGGCGCAGAAACGGGAGGCTGTTCAACTGGTCCTTCGCTTGTGGTTTCCGTCGCAGCAGGCGAATTCGCCGGAGCCGAAGAAGCCAGTAATTCGCTCTTCGATCCTTCTGCTTGTTTGCTTGCAGCAACAACGCTGTCAGGGATAGGGCTCGGCTCAACTGCGGGACTACTCTCTGTCTGCGACGCAACGACACTGCCTGTGTCGAATGCGGGGGCAGGCGCCGCCGCAACTGCTGGAGGTTGCATCCAGCCAACGTCATAAAAGGCGTCGGCAAAAACATTATTGAGCGCCGGCGAATAAATCTTTTGTGCTGAGGCAGTCCAGTCGGCGGCTTTCCCCGAATTGTCATGTTTGTATTCCCACGCCGCCTGGGCATAATAGAGAGCTGGCGTATCTCCCGTAAACTGGAACTGCTCCATCATCGCCTGCGCTCGACTTTCCTTCCCTTCGAGCAAAAGCGTCATGAAAATTTTGAATTTGATGAGCTCTGAGGCCTGATTCTTATCGCCACCGGGCGTTTGCTTAAACAGCGCCTCGAAACGTTCCCGCGCCTTCTCGTACTCCTTCTTCTTAAATGGGATTTGCGCGAGATTGTATTGCGCCTCGCGCAATTTCGGATCCAGCTTGGCTGCCTTTCTTAAGGTGGCTTCAGCCTGGTCAAATTCCTTCTGCCCCATCAAGATCTCGCCACGCAAATTGAGCGTTGCAGGCTGGTTCGGCTCCGCCTGATCGGCCTCATCCACCAACTTCCGGGCCGTCGCGAAATCGCGCTGTCGCAGAGCCTGCTGCGCTTGCTCAAATTTCGAACGTGCGACAGCCTTTGCCTTCTCCAAGCGTTCGGCAGCCGTCATTATCGGCAAGGAGGCGCGTGCCTGGCCAGCCGGTTTTTGCAGCCACCCTGCTTCGTACAATGATTCGGCGAAAAGTTTATTCAGTTGCGGTGAAAAATTCTTCTCTGCCACCGCTATCCAATCTTTCCCTTCTTTTTCGTTCTTGTGTTGGAGCGCCACGGCCGCCTTTACGTAGTCAACGGCTGGCGTAACAGGCGAAAGCTCCAGCTTGGCCAGAATGGAATCGACCATGTTCTCTTTTCCTTCGAGCAGATAAGTCAAAAGAATTTTATATTGAATAAGCTGCTTCGCTTCGCTTGCCAGATCGGATCCGCTGCTCGAAAGGAGCTGCTCAAAACGCTTCCGCGCCTCCGCCCAATCCTTTTTTAGAAATGGAATTTCCGCCAGGTTGAAGCGCGCATTCCAAAACTTCGGATCGATCCGGGCCGCTTCGACCAAAGCTGCTTCCGCTTTGTCGTAAATGCCCTGCCTCATCAGAATGACGCCGCGCAGATTTTGCGACGCGGCTAGATCCGGTTGACGGGAATCGATCGCGTCGAGTTCCTTTAACGCCTGCGGAAAGTCGTTCGCATCGAACGCACGGAATGCTTTGCTGTACATTTCCTCCAGTTCCGATTTCGTCGGCGCGACCGCCGCAACCGAGCTGAGCGCCAGCACTGCAAGCGCAGCGATTTTCCAGATTCTCATGAAGTAACGACTGAAGCTTTGTTCATCCCCTATTACAAGTCGAAATTACATTGGAAGAGGTAATTTTCAGCCCGATTCGGAAAAATGAGCTGAAACCGATGCTGCTCTCAGGCTCGCTCCCTGGGATCTTTAATTTAGATTCGCTGCGATACGCAGTCCTTCCAAAGTCAGGTGTGGCCGAACCGCGTCGATCTCCGGCAATTGCGCGGCGATGAGTCGCGCATAGCCGCCTGTGGCTACGATATAGACTTTCTTGCGTGGAAACTGTTCCGCTCTGATCCGCGCAAGGATTTCCCGGACCAGCCCACGATAACCAAATACGGCACCGGATAACATCGCCTCGATTGTCGATTTACCGATTGCCCGTCGCGGCTCTTTCAAGGAGAGCTTTGGCAGGAGCGCCGTTCGTTGATAAAGAAAATTCGTCATCGCTTCAAGCCCCGGTGCGATCACTCCGCCGATGTACGTGCGGCAAGCGGAAACAATGTCAAAAGTCACCGCGGTGCCGAAATCCACCACGATCGCAGGATATCCGTAAAGCGCCGTCACGGCGGCGGCGTTTGCCAATCGGTCTGCTCCGATTGACTTCGGTTTGGGATAGTCGATGCCAACTCCAAGCTTCAGCCGCGGATTCAGCCACAGCACTTTTGTTTTCTCCGCCGCCTGTTGGACCAGGCGATTTTTCTTCGGGACAACCGAAGAAACAACAAACATGTCGATCTTATGTTTTTCCCGCGCGCGACGAACCCACGCGCTAGTGAGTCTGCCAGTCGCGATCCGCCTCGGCCGCTCAATTCGCGTGCGTGTAGCGAACGCCAGCTTTGTGAATGAGTTGCTAATGTCAATCAACAGGTATCTGGACGCGCGAGCCACGAGAAACAATGCAGACACCGAACGCCGCACCCCGTCAAGCACGAGCGCCTCGCCGACGTCCTTTTGGAGAGGAAGCGGTACCGCCTTCGCCTCGCTACGGCACGGCAGGCCATGCAGCCTTGCGGGAGTCTGCGCCGCCGCGTAGCCTTTGTCAGTGAGAAAATTGGTGCATCGCCCGCGCCGTTTGCGGCGTTCCCCTGCTTTGCGAAACCTCGTTCGCGAGACACAACTGTACGTCCACGATTTTGTTCTGCCGCTCTTTGTAAGCGAAAAATTGGAGCAGCGCCGCCCGATTGCGAGCATGCCAGGCGTCTTTCAGCTTTCTGTGAAGGAAATTGTCGAGGAAGCGCAGCGTCTTCAGGATATCGGACTGCAAGCCGTCCTGCTTTTCGGGATTCCGGGGAAAAAAGACGAACAAGCCAGCGGCGCTTATGCAGAAAACGGAATTGTTCAAAGAGCGCTGCGCGCCATCAAATCAAAATGTCCGGACCTCGTGACCATCACCGACGTCTGCCTGTGCGAATACATGAGCCACGGCCACTGCGGTGTTACGCGCATTGACGGGGACCACTTCCATGTTCTCAACGACGAGACAATCGAGCTCCTGGTCAAAACGGCACTCTCACACGCTGCAGCGGGAGCGGACATGGTGGCGCCAAGCGACATGATGGACGGTCGCATCGGCGCGATTCGTGAGGCCCTCGACGCCGGCGGCTTCGATCAAACCGGGATCATGAGTTACGCCGCCAAATTTGCGTCAGTTTTTTACGGTCCCTTTCGCGAAGCCGCCGAGAGTCCGCCGCAGTTTGGCGATCGTCGCTCTTACCAAATGGACTACGCGAACGCGGATGAAGCCTTGCGTGAGGTGGCCCTGGATATCGATGAAGGGGCCGACATCGTGATGGTAAAACCAGCTATGCCGTACCTCGACATTCTCTGGCGGGTCCACGAACGTTTTGGCAAACCGACTGCTGTTTATCATGTCAGCGGCGAGTATGCGATGGTCAAAGCGGCTGCCGAAAAGGGAATCGTAGAGGAACGCGCGGCTGTTCTTGAAATCATGACTGCGCTCAAACGCGCCGGAGCAGACATCATTATCACCTATTGGGCACGCGAGCTTGCGAAATGGCTGCGGGAATAAACAGCCGCGGCGGCGAAACCGCGAGGCATGCCCGGCTGCCCCGAAGGTCTTCGAAATGACATTCGACAGCATAGCCGCCCAGCATTGTCGATCTTCCTAGGTGATCGGCGCTTTCTACGAAATCGGCACAAGCAAGTTATGCCCTGTCATCTCTTTGGGCTGCGGCAGACCAAGGAGAAATAAGAGCGTGGGCGCGACATCGGCTAGAATTCCGTCTTTGCAGCGAAATTGTGCCGCGTCCTTCGCCACATAAACGAAATGCACAAGGTTGGTGGTGTGCGCCGTATTTGGCGATCCGTCTGGATTACGCATCTGCTCGCAATTTCCGTGGTCGGCCGTGACGATGCACTTGCCATCAAGATCGAGAAGTTTTGAAACGATGCGCGCGACGCATTCGTCTACGGTCTTAACTGCTTTAATGCCCGCGTCGAGGACGCCGGTATGCCCGACCATGTCCGGATTGGCAAAGTTAAGAATAATCAGGTCGTAATTTGCCATTCGCGCGAGCACTTCGTCGGTCACTTCGCGCGCGCTCATTTCCGGTTGAAGGTCGTAGGTCGCAACTTTCGGCGATGGAACGATCTTTCGGTCCTCGCCGGGAAACGCGCGCTCAATTCCTCCGTTAAAAAAGTACGTCACATGCGCATATTTTTCAGTCTCGGCGATGCGCAATTGCGACTTGCCCGCCGCGCTCACCACTTCGCCCAAAATGTGCTCGATCTCAGCAGGCGCAAAAACGAATGGTGAAGAATAAGTCACATCGTATTGCGTCAGCGTGACAAAATGGACCTGCGGCCATACTTCGCGATCAAAACCGTCGAAGTCCTTTAGCAAAAAGGCCTGAGATAATTGTCTCGCGCGATCAGCCCGGAAATTGAAAAATAAAACAGAGTCGCCATCCCGCACGCGCTGCTCATTTGCATGGGAAAAAATCAGCGGCGGCATGAATTCGTCGGTCTTGCCAAGTGAGTATTGTCGCTCCACCGCTGCGGAGGGGGATGACCCGCAGATTTCGCCGCGCCCGAAAACGATTGCGTCCCAGGCCTTTTTCGTGCGATCCCAGCGGCGATCGCGATCCATCGCGAAATAACGTCCTATGACGGTGACGATCTGGCCGCCGCTCTTCTGGAGCTTTTCCTCGCAAGTCTTCAAACAAGCAGCGCCGCCGGTCGGCGAGGTATCGCGCCCATCAGTGAAAGCGTGGACGAAGATTTCTGTCACGCCCGCTTCCCGGGCTGCATTCGCAAGCGCGATAATGTGTGTGTAGTGGCTGTGAACACCACCGTCGGAAACCAATCCCAGCAGATGAAGACGATGACCTCGAGCGCCGGCGAAGGTTTCCTGCAGTACTCGGTTGCGCGTCAGTTCGCCCTCCGCGATCGCCTTGTTAATTCGCGTCAGGTCCTGATAAACAATTCTGCCGGCTCCCAGGTTAAGGTGGCCAACTTCCGAGTTGCCAATTTGTCCATTAGGCAAACCGACATCG
>WNFR01006802.1_pt1 | contig 11677 bp, 3 predicted proteins | sample 5400221 | NCBI WGS metagenome assembly WNFR01 (sample SAMN13153357, study PRJNA577476) | soil metagenome | isolation source: 40 cm soil under Madrone tree | place: USA:California | collected 2016-06-14 | reverse complement strand
GTGCGAATGGTTGAGAGAAAACCCAACACATTAAATCCGTCATTAATAATTGAACTCGAGGAAGCACAGAAGCCGCACAGCGGATCTGAGCCCAAGGGGATTCGGGACCAAACACTCTGGATCGTCGGGCTTATCCCTAGACCGCGCGGATCGAGTGTAGTTCCAGTGCCAGGCAGTGTCACCGTTCGCAAATTACCCGACGCGGCGCTTCCTACAACCGTTGTTACTGGGCCCGGATTGAGATTGTAGGGCACGAAGGCACCGGGAGCATAGGAAACGGTGACTCCATTTTCCGTGCCAGTTACGCTAACCGGTACCCCATTAACCGTAAGTGTATTTTGAACTTGGATCACACCGGCGCGTAACGCAATCGACGGCGATTGCTTTTCGAATAAACCGCTGCCTGGGAACCGGAAACCCTCATAACCGAAGAACAAGTAAGTCTTGCCGCCTAATATCTTCTTCGGAATGATTGGCCCACCCGCCGTAAACCCAAAACGACTTCTATGATTTGGAACTATGGGTGAGTACAACAGTTCGCAGTTGTTGTCACCTGAAGCCAAAGTTGTTCCCGCGGAGCAAAGTCTGAGTCCTGTGGAAGAACTCGGATCTGCCGGCGGAATCCCCTTATTGAACGGGGTATGGTTCGCAAGCCACGAGTTGGCGGCGCCATGGTTCGTCGCATAGTAGTATCCATAACCTGAGCCATGCCATTGATCGGTTCCGCGACGGGTGACCATCTGGACCTGCGCCCCGCTGGACTGATTAAAATCAGACGTCTGCCCAAAGGTGCTGACTTTGAATTCTTCTACCGTTTCGATCGGGGTTGCCACTACACCAGAGGCCATGCCGTTGGTCTGGCTACCGGCGAGACCAGTGAAGTTATTTATGTAACCGATTGTGTTGCCGGCCATATCATCGGTGTTATTGCCGCCATCGATCGTGAATGTGTTCTGATCCATGTAGCTGCCGGCGATATCGCCTCTGGGCGTCACTCCGGGCTGAAGCGACAACAGGGATGTTGCGTCGCGGCCAAGGTTCGGCAGTAACTCCAGTTGCTTTAGGTTAATGGTGTTGCCTATCGTCGCATTCGCGGTCTGCAACTCAGAGCCGATGGACGATGAAGTTACCACCACGGTCTCGGTGACCGACCCTACTTCCAACGTGACATTAACAGTTAATACAAGGCCGATGCTGACCTTCTGTTGCGCCATCTTGGACACCTTGAACCCCGACTTACTAACGGTTATGTCGTAGAGACCGGGGTTAACCACGGGGAAGGTATAGCGGCCGGAGTCATTGGTGGTGGCCGACTGTTTGGAAGTGGTCGCGATTTCAGTGAGGGTTACATCGGCGCCGGGTACCGACGAGCCTTGCGGGTCCGACACCTGTCCCGTGACACTGCCGGACGATGCGGTTTGCGCCCGCACTGAACTCGCCGTCAGACTCAACAGAATGCCGACGCAAACGATCAGTCCTGGGAAGAACGAAACTCTTTTCATTTTGAGATCCTCCTGAAAGAAGAGTCGTGCTAAGCTTGTGACACCCGGAAGACTATTGCCTGCCGACCATCGCACCCCTAGTACGCAAAGCCAAATTGCGGGTAGCTACTAACTGCTAAAAATGGCGAGTAATCTCAATGACAAAGTTCCGCTAATAAGAACTTTGCAGCAACACTTCTGATTATGGGGGCCAGTATATAACCAACGCCGAGGACGTCAAGGATTTTTTCCAAGTTTTTGGCGACCTCTGCAAAAAAATGGGCACCGGGAAGATACCTTGGGCTAACTGACGGGCGCCGCTTGGGACCACCAATTGGAAGCAGGACGACCGCTTTCGCCGCTATTTGCTGATGATGCTGAACGAGTTGGGATCGATCGGTTGGTTAAAATCAAATTGAGTCAAGTTAATCGTCCAGTCCGCCAGAAACGTGCCGTTCTGTGTGTCAATTGCTAACTTGATCTTATAAGTGTGGGGCATGGTCAAACCGCCTTCCTTTCGGAATTCGGAAAACTCTTCCACCATCTTGTAACGAATTTCTCGTTCCTGCACATTCGAATACTCGCGCGAGCCGGTGGGCGCCGCGATCGTGCGCTCGTACTCTGTCCGCACGTGTTGAAAATTTTCCTGATCAAAGAAGAGGCTAATTTTCAGATCGGAACCGCTGTGCGGTATGTACTTGAGTTCGTGTAACGTCCGATTGTCCACTTTCTTAGTGCCGGCGTATTCCAGTTGCGCAGCGCGGGCCGTTAAATCCAGCAGCGGCCATGCCGACGACAGCGTTCCGCCCATCAAGCCCTGCTTGAAAATCAGATCGTGAGTCATCAGAAAGCTGCCCAGAGACGAACGGGCGCCCGGAGTTACATAAGCCGCCATAAAGCTGGCTCCGTTAAAGCCCAACTCTTCGCGCGGATAGACAGGACTCGGAAACCTCATTCCTATTAAATTCTTGATACCGTCCGAAGCGAGCACGGCGCGGCCGGTGGCCTGTCCCGGCGGTGGCGTGCGGAAAATAACCTGGGAAGTACCGGCGATGATCCTGGTGGTCACGGCCGCGCGCTCTTTGGCCGACCCGATGGATTCCAGGTGTCGGGCTACAATGTCTTCAGGCTTCAGCTTCTGCGCCGAGGATTTTGAAGGGACAACAAAAACGGGCAACGCTAAAGCGATAGCCAGAAGCGATACGACCGAAAGCTTCCTCATCAGACTACCTTCGCGTCTTCTCATCTCGATTCTCCGGTCATACTAGCCAAAGGCATTTGAAAGTCGTGAGTACCAGCCGTCTTCAGACGGCTTTCCCGAAGGGTTTATAGACCAGGGCCCTTTAGCGCTGGACCAACGTGAGCAGGTGAGACTAGCGCGCTTCAGCGCGCTTCCAAGCGACTGCTTTAGCATATGGCTAAAGCTTTCATGAGTAAGCCCGTTCAAACGGACTACGGAATTCTTTGGCGCGCCCCAACCCGGCCGTCAAACGGCCGGTCTGGCAACCCTGACGGGCAAGCCGCGTGAACGCGGCTAGAATTGCTCAACCGTTTCAGAGCAGATCCAAGATCAAGAATCCAATCATCCAAAAACAAGAACAGCGAGACATCTTCTTCGGATGCCTCGCTGTTTGTTCCATTCAAACCAGCTAGAACTGAAGCTTCAACGCGAATTGAATCACGCGCGCCGATTCACCAGTCTGGACCACGGTCTGCGTCGAGGGCGGCGCCACGGCCGCGCAACAGGTTTGCGCAAAAACGCTTGACCTTATGCTGGGTGAACCACTGGACGCATCGCGCGGATTATCAAAATTCGGGTGATTCAGTGCATTGAACATCTCTGTGCGGAATTGGACTTTGAAACGCTCCGTGAGCTGGAACGTCTTGATAAAGCCCAGGTCGAGGTTCCAATAATGCGGCGCGGTGAAGATATTTCTGCCGGCGCCGTTCGTGCCTGGGACCGGGAGGCAAAAGGTCTGTGTCAGATCGACGCCACAGGTAGGAGGATTACCGGTCAAAGGATTATTCGTGACTGGTTTAAATAAGACTGGGCCAGCGAAAGTCTGTCCGGGAAGATACTGGAGCTGCGCCTGCACCGGTATTTGCACGCCAGCGCGCGATTCGTGGCTTCCGTTGGCGGTGAACGAACCGCTGCGGACGGCGAATGGCTCTCCAGTCATAAAGGTGTAGATGCTGTTAATGGTCCAGCCGCCGAGGAGATGATTAACGACTCCGTGAGACGATCGGAGAAAACGTTTTCCCCTGCCAACCGGCAGTTCCCAAACCGACGCGGCTTGCAACACTTGCGTGCGATCGAAATCAGAACGCGCCCGCTCTTCGCGGAAATTGCGAATGTCAGTCGGAGTGCGCGAGTTGGTGGTCGAAAGTCCACCACCAGACGACGCGCCGACGGGATCGACTGATTGGTTATCAATCGATTTCCCGTAGGTGTACGCCATGCTCAGACCCAGACCACTGCTGAATCGTCTCCGCAGCGTGAATTGAGCAGCGTGATAGTTCGAGTCGCCGCTGTTGTCCAGATAAGTAATTGCCGCGAACTGTTGATTAGGTCTTAACTTCAGGCCCAACACAGTATTTTCAATGCGCACGGCGAAATTGCCGACACTATTTCTGTTAAGGTCGGTCACCGTGGTTCCCGAGTTAAGGAAACTAGCGGCCGCCGCAGCGGTCATACCGCCCTGGGTTTGCAGTTGACTCAACAGCGGGGGTGTAACTCCGGTTACGCCTGCTGGGCATCCAGTGCCGGCGGCGGCACAACCGAGCGCTCGATTCTGCTGCATGATCAAAAACGACGGCACGACCGGATTTGCGTTGACCTGATTAATGTCATATGCCATGAACAGATGTTCGCCCCGACGCCCGATATACGCAGCCTGCATTACGAAACCGCCCGGCAACTCGCGTTGCCAGCTAAGATTCCATTCATGAACCGTCGGCAGTTTCATTTGTGGTGCAAAAACGGTAACTGGCGGCGCAACATTTCTCAACTGTTGAGGTGGTGTGAAAAATGTAGATGGCTTAACAGGCAAGGGCAGTACCGTGGGAAACCCACCGGCAACTGTCTTATTCACATCCGGTGAATTAGTGCATCCGAAAGTGATCGTAGTGAACGGGAAAACGCTTGTGCAGCTTTGGACCAGGCCGGGAACTCTCCCGGCTGCGGCGGTGACCTGGAATGAGGAGATAGTGTCAAAAGCGATACCGTAGCCAAGCCTAATCACACTCTTATCGCTACCGCCGAAGAGAGTGTGCAAGAGGCCAGATTTGAAGTTGGGGCTGTAAGCGAGACCGAAGCGCGGTCCAAAGCCTGAGTTACTACCTTCGTACCAGTGCTTGGCTGGAACGAAGGTGACGGCTCCCGGCGCATTGACGACGGGCGTTTGCGGCAGCGGCGTGCTTGCTATTCCAGAGCCGGCGACGAAGACATTCACGGACGGTGATGTATTGGAAGGGGGATTGATTTCCAAGCGGGCTCCATAGTTCAGAGTTATATTGGGGCGAACCTTCCATTCATCCTGGAAATAGAAGTTGTACTGGTCCAGGTTGTGCTTCTCGGCATACAACGTAACGTTGTTACCTGTCTTGAAAGGCAGAAAAGAATCATCCTTCAGATTGGAGATGAACGCCTGAGAGATTCTCGCAGGGAGGCCATACAAAGCGTTAATCATATTACCCAGCGTTACAAAATCGTCAGATGCGTTAATACCGCCTGGGGTGGCAAAGCCGTCGTTTGTGAACGGGTTGCGGTTGGTCTGCGAGAACGTCACCGAAGGCGTGACGTTGATACCGCCCGGCTGGCCGCGCTGATCCACGTGACGGTAATAGCGCAGGTTGACTCCGCCGCGAAAAACGTGCGCGCCATGAACGATGCTCAAGTTATCCAGCACCTGCGGCGTAGTAACCCAGCGCGCCGTGCGCGGCGTGTTGATGTAAGGCTCGGTGATGGTAGTAAACGGCGCGTTCACACCGTCGTGAAAGAAAAAAGGCGGTACGTTGGGCCAGGCCGGGTTCGCCTCGCCTTGAGTGAACAGGAAGCCGAAGCGCCCGTAGCCGGCGGTGAGCTCATTAACTACCCGCGGCGAGATCACCCGACGGTAGCTGAGCGCCAGGTTTGACGTGCGGCGAAAGACTTCGCCCAACGCCGGACCGGTGGGATAGACCTGTGGTCTGCCATTCAGTGGATCGCCCTTCAAAGTGTTGTAGTCCGAGAAAAGGTAACGGCCGAAGACGCTGTTGTTCTCATTGAAATTGTGATCGATGCGGGCGTTGATTGCCGGACCTCTGACCGCCGTCGGCGGGTTCCACAAGAAAGCAGCAGTGTTCAGACCGTCGCCGGAAGTAAAGTTGTTCGGCAAAGGCAATGGCGAGAGGATCGTCGCAACTGCGGAATCGAGCGGCTTCGACAGAGTGTTGTTGCCGCCCACGCCCGTTATGCGCGTGTCATAAGTGCGAACGCAACCTATCGAAGTAGGCGTTGCGCAGAGTGGAACATTCAAGACGCCAGTTGAATCTACAAGCAATGGGGAATTCCGTGTAATCGTCTGGCCTCCTCTGACAACGGGGCTAGCCGGGTCAGGGACGAAGTAACGGAAAACTCCGCTTCGTGCTGCAGCCGTGAAGACGATGGGTATGCCGAACGTCTGATCGATCGGCTGAGTGAAATCAACGCGGTTATAGCCGTAGCTGCCAAAAAAGAAGGTCTTGTTCTTCCTGATCGGACCTCCCATTTCAAAGCCAGGTTGGAACATTCTTATCAAAGGTTTCGGCGTGTTCTGCGCATTGGCAAAGAACTCGTTAGAGTTAAGGGCTTCGTTGCGATAGAACAAGAACCCGGTTCCGTGATACTCACTCGTTCCGCTTCGGGTAGCGATCGAAATCGAGGCGCCGCTGTTGCGGCCTTCTTCCGCTGTCGCATTGTTCGTCGTGACTTTGAATTCCTGGACGTTGTCGGGATTGATGCGATAGAGGTTGCTGACCGGGTTGGGCACTGACGATTCGTTAGCTTCGATCCCGTCGATCGTCACGTTGTAGGCGCGGTCGCGCGCGCCGTTCACGTGCACGCCAGAGCCGGCGCCGCCGGCGGATCTTTGCACTACGCCGGGTTCGAGCAGCAACAGCGTCAGCGGATTGCGCCCATTGAGCGGGAGAGCTTCGATAGCTTTCTGCTCAACCACATTTCCGATCGTGGCGTTTGCCGTTTGCAGTTGTTCGGTTCCACCCGTAACTGTCACGGTCTCGGAAACCTGGCCAACTTCCATGGTCGCGTCGACGGTTAGCGGCGTGCCGACCTCCAGCGCGTTGCCGGTTTTCCTAAAAGTTTTGAATCCAGACTTCTCGACAGAGATCGTGTAATTACCAACCGGCAGCGAGGTAAACGCAAACAGGCCGGCGTCGGTCGTGTTTTGGTTTTGCGCGACGTTGGTGGCTTCGTTCTTCGCTGTCACTGTGGCGTTCGGGACAACGGCGCCATTGACGTCTCGAACTGTTCCGGAGATGCCTGATGTGCCGGTCTGTCCCAGCGCCGCCGAAGCGCAGATAACCAAGAGAACTAAAAGCGAACCGATCAAGTTTGCTGGCTTTAACATTGGTGCGATCCTCCTGAGTGAGCGTAGACTCGTAGCGATCCCGAAAAACCACTTCAAGGAATTCAAAGTTTTCTGCTAACTAAAAATGGCGAGTTCGAACAAGTAAGCAGTCCGTCTTAGCGCGTCAAATCCATTATCAGACTGCGTTGCACAAAATTTGCACGCAAGTATATTGCCTGAAATTTTCTGGTCAAGAGTTTTTACGCGGCTAAGGCATTCGAGCACGATAAACCTCAGTTCAAGTGGTGTGTTTGGGCAAATTTCGTCACGCTGATTGAGGCCGCCGGCCGAGAAGCGAAGGCGTCTCCCTACGAAAAAATGGAAGACCTGATCCATTATTCTGAAAAAGTCATTGTCACAGCGAAGCGCGGCTCAGGCGTCTATCAAGGCTGTTTATCGAAGTGATAAGTTCTTTTAGTTTTCATTGTGAGACCAGCCCTAATAGAATTGGCGGCCTTCCCGCGATTGGCGTCGGCGACCGTTAACAAGCAGTCCAACTGTTCTTTCAAAGTTCGAGTAAACCAGTAAAAAGGAATCCACCATGAAACATCACGTTCACGTTCTGCGCGCTTTGTTTGTAGCACTTGTTTTCTGCTTTAGTCTGGCCGGGATCGCGGTGGCCCAAGAAACCACCGGCTCAATTGTAGGCTCCGTCAAGGATCCTAACGGCGCTGCCGTCAAAGGGGCGACCGTTACAGTCACTGATACCGACAAGAAGGTGGTGGTTCGCACGGCGACCACCAACGATGACGGCCAGTTTTCAATTCCCGATTTGCCGGTTTCTACCTATGACGTGAGCGTGGAAGCGTCGAATTTCAAGAAGCACGTTGAGAGCAGGGTCAAACTCGACGTCGGTCAACGACGGAGCGTGGACGTGACTCTTCAAGCTGGAAGCATCTCTGAAGTGGTAACCGTTGAAGCTGCGCCGTTGACGGTTGAACTGACTACGCCGGCCGCCTCAAGCGTAATCAACGGCGACCAGGTGCGCCAGCTCTCAATTAATAATCGCAATTTTGTTTCACTCGTCACGCTCGCTCCAGGCGTTACCAATGATCTCGATGATCTGGTGTTCACCGGAACAAACAACCCCGAGACCCAGGTCGTTAACCGGACTCTGATATCTGTCAATGGTGCTCGCAGCACGCAGAACACGTTTACGGTTGACGGCGCGGATGTGACGGACCGCGGGTCGAACCTGACCATTCAGGCTTATCCCAGCGTGGATTCGATTGGCGAGTTCAAAGTGCTCCGCAGTCTTTACCCGGCTGAGTCGGGCCGCAGCGGTGGGGGACAGATAAACGTAGTCACACGAAGCGGTAGCGAAAAATTTCATGGCAGCGGTTTCGAATTTCTTCGGAACGAACGCCTGAATGCTAACGACTTTCAGAGCAACCGAACTCCCGCGCTTGCCGCAACATTCGGCACGGATTCAAACGGAAAGCTCAAGCGGCGACCGTTTCGCTATAACAACTATGGCTTTACGATCGGGGGACCTGTTTGGACACCCAGGTTTGGAGAAGGCGGAGCTGGATTCAAGAAGCTTTCCAGAACTTTCTTTTTCTTCTCAGAAGAAGACCGCTACGACATTCGGTATCCGCTTTTGGGTCCAGTCCCAGTACCGACAACCGCGATGAAGCAGGGAATATTCCCCATTCCAATCTGTTTGAGTGCGTCAAGCTCGACAACTTGTACATCAACGCTTCCTGCTGGAACACCAATCAACAGCGTGACCAATGTAAGCAGCGTCGCGCAGCAATACGTAAATCTGATCTGGAACAAGATTCCCTCGACGAGCGATCCAACAATTCCGTTGAGTTTCCCGGCGCGCAACGTTGCCAAATTCCGGCAAGAGATTATCCGTCTCGATCATACCTTCAATGATAAGTGGAATATCTCCTATAGATATGAGCACGACAAAATTCCAACGATAGATGCTGACGGATCCATCGGCACGCGTTCCGCTCTTCCCTTCGTTAATCAAATGGTGTCGGATTCGCCGGGGCGCACTCATACTTTTCAAAGCACCTACGCCTTGACGCCGCGGAAAATTATAGAAGCCCGATTCACTTATGGATACGGCGCAATTTACACGCACACGACCGGTTTGCTTGCCAAGAGCGTGTCGCCCATCAATGTCAATCTTCCATATCAGAATGTTCGCGACGACGTGCCCGTGCTTGGCATCTCGGGATTCGGAAATATTGCGGTGACGGGCAGTACGTTAATAGGATTCAGCAACTATATCGATCCATCTTCGAAAGCAGACTTCAGTGGCAGCTACACCTGGATTCGTGGCAATCACACGATGAAGTATGGCGCCATGTTTACCCGCACCCTTAAGACCGAAAACGCTCTGTCAGGTACAAATCAGGGTTCTTTCAGTTCTTTTTCCAACACAGTTGCTTCGGTTTCATCGCCAGCTTGTGCGCGAGCGACGGGGGTTACAAACACAACCGCGAACACGCTGTACCAGAACTGGGCCTGCTTCCTTTTGGGAAACAACGTGTCCTTTAGTCAAACGAACCTCGATGCGACGATTGATTTTCGGCAGAACAATTGGCAAGCCTTTGCCCAGGATGAATGGCGGTTTCGAAAGTCTCTGACGGTGTCGTATGGGGTTCGCTATTCGTATTTTGGCCCGCTATACGATCGCAATGGTTTATTGTCCAATTTCGATCCGACGTTGTGGAGCGCCAGTGCTGCGCCGCAGGTGACTGGAGCCGGAAATCGGGTAGCGAGTACGGGAAACTTTTGCAATGGCATAATTCAGAATACGCAGAACATCCAAACAGGGCCACCAGCATTCAACTGCACGCCAACCGGTTCGCCGTGGGGAAAATACGTTTATCACGCTTCGAAACACGACTTTGCTCCGCGTCTCGGCTTCGCTTGGGATCCTTTCGGAAAAGGAACGACGTCGATCCGCACTGGTTACGGCATTTATTACGAGCAGATTCCATACAGTTCTATTGAGTTGCAGGCGTTGAATGCGCCGTATCTCCAGACGGTCAGCGTTTCGCTTACGTCTATGGATCAGCCCGTTCCAGTGGGGGCCTCGCTTCCGGTAGTTGCGGCGGCCACGGTGGCTAATGTTCGCGGAATCCAAACCGACTTCAAGACTCCATACATGCAACATTGGTCACTGGATGTCCAACATCAATTCGGTGCAAAGACCGTCGTCACCGCCGGTTATTTTGGATCGAAGGGGACGCATCTGATCGGTTACACGGAATTGAACGATCTTCCTCCCGGCAAAGCGCTGAACACTCAATGCGCGACCGGATCAAACACGCTCCAGACGCCCGGCGTGACAACAGTTGCGTGCCAGACCTCAGGCAGTGTATTCATCGGGACCTCGTCAGCAACGGAAGCTATTCTTGATCAGATTCGACCGTTCCGCGGCTTTCGATCAATTGATATCCTCACACCGCGCTTTAATTCGAACTATCACGCGATCCAAGTTTTCGCAACGCGTCGCTTCTCCGGAGCATCTCAGGCGAATCTTTCATACACTTGGTCCAAGAACCTCACAGACAATCAAACCTCGTCTGTGAGTACTGCGCCTCAGGATGCGCTGAACCTGAGAGCAGAGTACAGTCGGGCAATTCTGGATCGCCGTCACGTACTGAGCGCAAATTACATCTACGAGCTTCCCTTTTATCGCGCCCAAAAGCATGCGGTCGGCAAGATTCTTGGCGGATGGCAGGCTTCCGGCATCATGACGTACTACACGGGTTTACCGTTTTCAGTTACCAGTTCAGGTTATGATCCGGCAGGAATTGGCTTCACTCCGTCGATACATGCTGGCGGCAGACCGTATCTACTTTGCGATCCGAATTCCGGCGCTCCCCACACCGCCGATCAATGGTTCAACGCAGCTTGCTTCTCGCTGCAGCAACCTGCAGGCACGACCGGTTTGAGCAACGCAGTAGGCAATGTACCGAGAGGCGCAGTTGGCGGCCCACCGACGAAGCGCGTTGACTTTACCATGTCGAAGAACTTTCAGCTCCGCGAAACCGTTTCACTGCAACTAAGAGCTGAGGCCTTCAACGTCTTCAATCACACAAACTTCAGAGGGTTAAGCACGAGTCGCTCGATTGCGAACCAAACGTCATGTCCGGCAACCGCTCCGTGTTCGGGCTTTGGAACCGTTACTAGCTTCCGCGACCCCCGCATCATTCAGTTTGGCGCGAAGCTGTACTTCTAGTCTTCCTTTACGTTCACCAAATGCCCGCCGCGTGAAAGCGCTGCGGGCATTCGCGCGTTTGTCCCTCATTCATGTTTTAATAGCTCAGACGGATGGCCAGCGTTTCACTCAATTCGCTCTTGCTGCGCGGCGCGCGAATCATCGCACCGGATCGCTTGGTCCAACAGGGCGCGGTGCTCATCGAAGCAGGCCGCATCGCCCGGGTGTTTGACGCGGCGCCAAGCCAACCGCTCGCCGCAGACTCGGTAATCGATCTCGACGGTCTTACCCTATTCCCCGGGTTCATCGATGTTCACATCCATGGCGCAGTAGGCGTCGATACGATGACCGCCAGCGCGGATGACTTGCGGCGCGTCGGGGAGTTTCTGGCGCGGAACGGCGTC
>WNFR01006801.1_pt1 | contig 11678 bp, 3 predicted proteins | sample 5400221 | NCBI WGS metagenome assembly WNFR01 (sample SAMN13153357, study PRJNA577476) | soil metagenome | isolation source: 40 cm soil under Madrone tree | place: USA:California | collected 2016-06-14 | reverse complement strand
CGCAGGTGTACGCGTGGGTCGGATCGTAAGGATTGGTCCCGGCGCTGCCGGTCGACTGGTATCCACTGATGGACAGGCCGAACAGGCAGTTGACCTCCCGGCGCCACACTTCGATCTTGCCCGCCGGATGGGTGTTGGCGTTGAGCACGCTGGCCACCGCCCCGACGCCCTGCAGCCGGAGCGGCTTCCACATCAGCAGCATCTCGGTGTGAACCGCGGGCACGGCCGGCACTGTGGCGGTCGCGCGCGCCGTCGGGTCGATCATCAGCATGTCGCCGGGGCTGGCGCGGTCGATCGCGGCCTGGATGCTGGCGGTCGGAGCCACGTGAGTCGGCGCCTTGCCGCCGATCGTCACGGTCACCGTGTCGATCGACTGCCTGCCGTTGGCTGCCGTGATCACCAGCTGGCCGCACTGCATCGCCGAGCCGCTGTACTGCGCTTGCTGTTGGATCGGGCAAGTCGACTGGGCCGCGGTCAGAGCGGGCACCGTGCCCGTGATGACCAGGTCGCCCCAGGAAACGCTGCCCAGCGGGTGTGCAACGCCTTGGGCGTCGACCAAGGCCACGGTACCTGTAGCGGTGCCGAAGGAGTATTTCCGGGTCACGGTCTTGGCGTTGAACGGCGCCGTCGTGGCCGATGGCCCGGTGTAGCCGTAGTTGTTCACGGGGACGGTGCCCAGCGCGTAGATGCTGAGCGTTTGGCCGGCCGCGCTCACGTAGGGTCCGGCTCCAGTCCCGTCGACTTCGCTGATGGCCGGCGTGGTATCCGGGTAGTCGCAATCCGGATTGTCGTAGCCGGCGCCCGCGAAGGCCGAGGTCGGCACCACCGGCGTGTCCATGTACTGCGTCTGCCCCGGCATGAACGGAATCTCATAGCAGAACTGGCTGTAGGCCGGGTTGTACAGCGGATCCGGCGTCAGCCCGGTGCCCGGGTCGTTCATGCAGGTGACCATCATCGTCGGCGCGTAGCCGGTCGGGTTGGGCGGGTTGACCTCCCAGGTCGAGTACGTCAAGCCGTCATAGGTTCCCCACTGGTCCGCATACACGCGCGAGATCTCCTGTCCGCTCCAGTCCTTGATCGCCACCGGCAGGTTGGCCGGCGAGAACTTCTCGCCGAACTGCGGCGAGAACGGATCGAACTCCGACGTATAGTCGTCGGTGATCACGCCGGTGAAGTGGGCCGCGACGTGAGTCGACGTGAAAACCCAGAACTTCGCCAGCGCCGAGGTCTGGTCGCCCAGCGTCACCAGTTTGCGGTCGCACAGATTGCGCAGCGCACCGGCGAACGGCGCCACTTCAGCCGACTGCGGGAACAGGCTGATGTAGTCGGGCACGATGCGCGCCTGGCCCACGCACGGCCAGAACGCCTCGACGCTCCCGGTGTCGCCCTCGCCACTCGACAGCGACGAGACTCTTCCGAAAGACTGCGTCGGATTCTGCACGTTGGTGGCGTTGAAGCCGGAACGCGCGCCCTGGTTGGCGTTGTAGACGGCGGCAACCGACGCCTGGTCGGGCATGATGTAGATGGCCCCGCCCAGACCCGGGAATTCCTGCGTGACCGGCGCAATGTAGTTGTCGCCGATCAGGATGTTCTTGTCCTCTTCCTTCACCAGTTCGTAGCCCGGGGGCACCACCATTTCGACCACGTACTGGCCATTGGGCAGCATCGGCGTGCCGTCGACCGGACTGGCCGCGCAGATCGTGCAGTTCGTACCGGCCAACGATCCGGCCGTGCCGTTGGTCGATCCGGTTCCGGCGGGCGCTCCGCTGGTCGGATCCCTGCTGACGATGCTCGGGAACGTGTACATGCCGTCGTACGGCGCGGGCTGCACCTGGTTCCAGTTGTGCATGCCGTCATAGCACTTGAACTGCGCGTTGTTCGGCATCGTGTGCGCCGGCGTGCCGCCGTTGTTGTACACGTCCAGGTACATCGGCTGGTTGTACAGCGTGAAGTAGAACAGGTCGCCGGCAGCACTGGTGGTCGGCTGAGTCAGCTGGCCCGGGCAGTTCATGTAAGGCTTGTTGGTGCCGGGGTAGAACCCCTGGGCCCAATCGTCCCAGCTGCTGGTCTTGGTCGTGTCGACCATCGTCAGCGACTGGCTGCCATCGGGGGCCGTCGCCACCCGATACAGGTTGATCGTCACGCCCGGTACGTCCGGCGTCCAGCTCGTATGCAGCAGCAGCTGCGGGTCATCGAACGGACGGGTCGAGGCGTAAATCACCTCGCCCCGGATGCCCCCGTTCTCGCCCGCCGCGAACGGCCTCTTGCCGAATTCGACGAACGAGTTCTGCCCGGAAAAGCCCTGCCAGCCTTCGCTCAGGACCCAGGGCGGATCGATACGGCCGGTCGACAGGGCAGTCCCCGAGCAGCTCGTAGCGCCGGTCGTCGGGCTGATCGTGCAGGAACTGGGCGCATCGCTGCTGCCTGGACCACTGAGAATCGAATGACCGGTGCAGTCCGCGTTGTTGCAATAGACCGCGCCCGGCACCCGCAGAGCCGTCGGCACCGACACCGTCTCGAAGCTGTTCGCCAGGTTGCCGGCGATCGTGGAGCTGCCGCACGGGGCCGCCGGGGGCGTCACGGCGCTGCCGCACGGTGTGCCGTCGGCCGGGCCGCCTGCGTCGTACACCACGTGAGTGCCCGTGCTCTTGTAGCGGGTCGCATCCGTCTCGATCACGTACCAGCTGAACAGCGGGAATATTTCGTTGAAGCCGGCGTTGCCGGCCAGGTCCGTATTGTTGAAGTTCGAGAAGCTGCCGTCGCGGAAGCGGATGTTGGTCGACACCAGCGTCAGGCCCGTTTCGTTGGGGCCCCGGAGCCCGTTGCGGTCCGCGTCGAAGAAGGTCGTGGTGTAGATATTCGCCTGCCACTGGTTCATCGCGATGTCGCCCATGTTGCAGGAATGCTGGGCGGATCCGGTGCCCGGGCAGAAGTTGCCCGCGCCTGCGACTCCCAGCCTGACCGGTGTCGACAGACCGTCCACCAGCATGTCGTTCCACTGGTCGAACACGGTGATTCTCCAGTCCCCGTCGGGCAGGCCCGATATCGTGAAGTGGCCCGTCGAGTCGCACTTGGCGAACGCGAAATCCTCGGCGTCCGGGTCACCGACGGTCACATAGCACTGGGTGAAGGCGAAGCTGCTGTTGTCGCCGCTGCTGTACAGCCGTTCATCCGGCGTGCGGCTCATCCTCTCCGTCGTGACGAGGCCCGTCAGCGTGTTGCCGCAGGGGAGCACCGTGCCCGGATTGGGCGCGTTCGGGTCGGTGCCGTTGCACACGGCCGCCTTGCGGCTATTGATGATGTCCGGGTTGGCAAAGCCGATCGTGACGTGGTGCCCGGCCGGCCCGTACTCCTGGAAGAAGCTCGGCTCGCTGACCCGCAGGAACGAGTCGTGGGCCTTCTGGCCGTCCAGCGTATTGGTCTGGAGCCATTCCTCGCCCCTGGCGACCCGGTCGGCCCCCGGCGTAGCCACCACGCCGTACCGTCCCGGCATCAGATTGGCCACCACGGCCTGCCCCGCCAACGGCGACAGCGTCTTGCCGTCCGCCTCGTACTTCGGGCAGGTCGCGATCGTGCCGGTAATCCCCGTTTGCGTCGGGTCGTTGGCGCCGATCCGCGAGATCGTCGAGACCGGGCACGCGTCCTGGTTGGTGGCCGGATCGATCGTTCCCGCCAAGGCGTTCACCAGCGGCTGGTTGAACATGTCATAGGTCATCTGCCCGGTGGCATCACCCGTGCCACCGGCATCGTCGAACAGCGTGATGTTGAAGCCTCCCAGGCCGGGCTCGTTCGGCGATAACACGTCGACTCCGCCACCGCCATCGTGCTCGCCGTTCACCGGGAAGTCGTCCTCGAACACGAAGACCGACAGTTTCGATGGCGGGAATGGATCGGGCTGCGTCAGCACCGTGACCGCGTTGAAGGCGCACGTGGTCGCCGGCGGCGTGATCGTGCACACGACCGGAGCTCCGCCCATGCCGTGGCCGCAGGCGCCGGGGTTGCCCGCCTGCGAGACACCGTTCGTGCAGTCGGCCGTCAGATTGCCATTTGCGAAGGGATTGCCCGCATCGCCCGGCAGCACCGACAGGTAGTAGTGCTTGGTCGGATCCAGATGGACCCCACTCGGGAACGTCGCTGTAAAGCCGCTTCCTGCTCCTACCGTCGTACTCGACGTGTCGGGCCGGCAAACGCCGTTGCCGAGGTCGCACACCGCGTTGACGTGCTGCCCGAAGGTTGGGCTGGTCGGATCGGCGTCGAATATCGTCTGGCCCCCTTCGCACGACACCGTTCCGGTGCAGCCGGCGGCCACCACCGGCATGTAGCTGGTGTGGAAGTTGGTGCCGAACGTCGGCACGATGCCCACCGTGGTTCCGAGACCGGCCGTGGTCGCGCCCGGGCAGCCCGAGCCCGCCACCGGCGGGTTGGTCGTGCAGTTCGGATTCACATAGAAGGTGCGGTCCTCCTCGATGACCCAGCGATAGTCGCTGATCGTCGTTGTGACCCCGTTCAGGTGGTCTATTCCATCCAGAACCGTCACCTGAAGCCCCGTGGGTGCCGGGAAGACCAAGGTCACGGTGGCCGCCGCGCTGCTGACCGTGCCTTGCGAGTTCTGCGCCCTGTAGGTAAACGTGTACGTGCCCGCGGCCGTAACGGAAGCGTTGAATCCGCCGTTGCTGTCCACCAGCAGCGTCAGGCCGCCACCCGGCGTCACGCTGGCCGCGTTCACGGTCAGCGGATAGCCCAGAGCGTCCTTGTCGACCGACAGGACCCCCGGCGATCCGATCTTCAGGAACGTCCCGTTCGCGGGGTACGTGATGTTATTCATCGTGATGCCGCTGGCCGCCTCGATCGGCGCCGCACCGAGGGTCACCGTCGTGCAGGCCGCGCCCGAGGTCGCTCCGTTTCCACAGTATGTGAACGAGGTCGTCGTGCCGCCGCTGTAGGTGAACGTGCCATCCGTATTCAGCGTAAGTCCTGCTGGAGCCGCACCCGATATCTGCACCCCGTAGATACCGACGTCGTTGCCGATCACGCCCTTGGCCGGATCCGACACGACGAGCGTCTGGCCCGAAATCACGGAGTTGTACGTGTCCGGATTGGCGGTAGCAGTCGCCGCGGCTGCAGGGGCGCCCGTGCCATTGACGCTGATGTAGGCCAGCATCCCGCCGTCGCGCCCGGTCGCATTGCTCGACAGGCTCAGCTCGCGATCGAAGATCGGCAGGGCTGTGGTCGAAGTGGGCACATTGATCATCACGTCGTTGGTCTTGCCGGCGGCCATGAACACTTCGCTCTGCACGCGCGGCACGCCTGGCAGCACGTTGCCGTCTTCGGCGATCAGCGAGAAGCCGGCAGGAGCAGGAACTGCGACGCCCGTCTGTGCTCCGACGATCGAAGGCACGTGCATCCGCAGGCCGGCGTTCACCAGGCGCACCAGGATGTTCCCTGTAATCCCCGTGGTGGCGGTGCCCGCCATGGCTGCGAACACCGAGTTCGTGGGGGTGGTCTTGTCGAAGGCTTGGCCGTTGATCAGGTAATACAGCGGCGTGTAATTGACTGCCGGCGGATAGCAGGTCGCGAATGTCGGATTGGGATTTCCGTTGGCCAGCACTGGATTCCCGCAACCGCCATACAGGCCCGACCACACGTTGGTCTCTGCAAATCCTGTCGTCTGGACGGCCAGGTTGACCGCATTGTTCTGGACCGGATCGATTTCGCTAAGCAGCAGCGCAATGTCGGCGTTGTACGTCACCGCGGTCGTACCCGTTCCGTAGGCGGTCCCCGCAGCCGTGCCGCTCGGGGCGGTCGTGACGACCAGGATTCCGTACAGACCCATCGGCCCTTGGATCGAGGGGTGCGTTCCGGATTCGATCAGGTAGGTGCCCGGCTTCAGTGCAGGCCCTCCAGCGCCACAGACTCCCCAACACAAGCTTGCCGGTGAGCCCACCGCCACTTCGGTCGAGAACGACTGCACGCGGGTGCCTTGCACGGGCGGCGTCCCCACTCCGGGAGGCGCCACACCGGGCGCGGCGCCCGCGATCGGCCAGGTCACCGGCTGAGCGTTGGTGTGATCCGGGCTCGCGGTGGAGGTCGCCGCCGTGCCGAGTCCGCCGCCCAACTGGCCCACGATCACCAGCGAGGTGGGTATGTTGTTCCCGTTGAACGTAAGATTGTTCGTCAGGTTGACCTGCAGATCCTGTCCGGTGGGCACGGTGATCACAACCGGCGACCAGCTCCCGGCGGTGGCTGCTACCGCGTTCAGCGGAGCGCAGGTTGCGGTCGAGCCGGTGATCTGGATCGCATCGCAGCTGTAGCCCCACATCGGCACGAACGTGCCGTCGGGCATCGTTGCCGCGGAGAGCCCGGCACTCAGGTTGATCTGCTGCTGGCCGAAGGACGAAGCACTGGCCAGGAGGAGAACGGAAGCCGCCAGTCCCGACTTGACCAGGGCTGATTTGAAGTTGACAGATCGCATTGCGCTCTCCTACCTTTATTGGGATTCGTCGATTACGAATTCGCGAGAATCGACGAGCATCATCATCAGCATGCCGCCGGGGAATATGTTGTTGGTGGTGATCTCGCGTTCGTTATGCGAGTGCCACATGAAGGCGAACCCGGCTTCGCCGGTCGGGGAGTTCGCGATCGTGCCGGAGGGCGGTGTCGTTCCAGTCGGACCCGTGGCCCGCACCGTCGCATCCGGGCCCAGGTAGGGGCTGCCGCCGAACCACGCGCCGTTCGTGAACAGGGTCGCCTCGGGCAGGGTCGTCGGACCGCCGCCCGCCACGTCGCCGAAGGGCGCGGCCTGCATCGGCTTGTTGTGGTCCTGGCACCACTCGAAGTAGTTGATCGCCAGGGGATTGCTGGTGTAGTAGCCGTTGGCATCCGGAACACAGGCATCGTGCACGGGCTGGCCGGATGCCGCCGAGGATGCAGGGTTGTGGCCATACGCGTCCCAGTTCAGGCCCTTGCCGGTCCAGTAGAAGATCCCGTCCATCGCCTGGCCGGGCGTGGTGGTGGTGGTGAACAGAAGTGGCCCTGCGAGTTGGCTCGCGCCCGTCCCGGTGAGCGCGCTGGCAATCAGATTGCCGTCGCGCGCCAGGATCCGCACGTGGTTGCCGTGCTCGTGGAACGGGTGCTGCCAGCGGCCCTGCCCGATGATCCGAAGCAGGGTCAATTCGCCCGGATGCATGTGAGGATTGCCGTTGTAAGGCTGGTGCTGATACTGGGCCGCATAGTTGGTGTCCATGTCGTCCGGCATCGAGCGGCCGTTGATCATGAAATAGACCGGGTGGTAGGGCTCGGTCGGCACGTTCAGGCTGCAACCCGCGGCGCCGGCCGTGCAGCCAGTCTTTGCCGAGACCTGCGCCAGCGCCTGGATGTGGATATTCGGATCGATCTCGGAGAACTGGAACAGGTATTCCCGGTCGTAGCAGCTCTGCGTCAGGTGGTAAGCGGCCCCCGTGGCTGAAAGACGGAAATCGTCTTCACCGCCGGCGACCAGCGCAGTGCCCGCGGTGTTGACTCCGGCCGCGGTGTTGTGGGCCGGACAGGATCCATTGGTCGGCGCAGCATTCGGCAAAACGATGATCGCCCCGTACAGGCCCATCTCGACCTGCAGGTCGCCCTGCGTGCCGCTGTAGTAGGCGCGCGTGCCGGGCGTGGAGGCCACGAAGGTGTACGTCACCGTGCCGCCGGGCGCCGCCTCGCAGGTCAGCAGGCCCTGGTTGGCCGCCGCGCAGGTCGACGTCAAGGTAAAGCCCGGAAACAGGATCGACGTGTTGCCCGCCGCAGTGGGCAGAGCGTTGGTTAGCGTCACGGTGACCGTCTGGCCTTCGGTGACGACCAGCGTGGGGCCGGGAACCTGCATCGTGTTGCAAAACGGGGTGACGTTGGCCATTGTCGGCACAAACGCTGTCGTGGCGGGGGGTGTCGTGCACCCGTAACCCCAGGAATAAACCGAGTTCCCATCGGGCTGGCTGATGTAAGCCGGCTGCGCGGTCAGATTGATCGTGTTCCCGGCGATGCCCGGAGCCGCCGCCTGAGCCGTAGCCGAGGCCAGGACTGCCAACGCAGCCAGGGAAACAGGGAGCAGTCGCTTCATCGAAGGTGCCTTTTTAATCGTCGTTGCGAACATTGCCGCTCCCCTACTAGTTGACGTGGACTTCGGTCATCAGGCCACCGAAGTTTTCCGCGTCGTTTGACAGATGGTCGAGGTTGGGGGTGTACAGGTAGTACGTGCCCGCAGCCATCGGTGTCGTGCAGCTGTAAGTCGGCGCCGGCCCGCGCACGGCGCAGGCATCCAGGATCACGTCGAGCGACTCGCCGCCGCCCAGCGTGATCGAGTTGGTCGTGTAGTACATGTTGTTGCCGGCCTCGTCGCGCAGCAGCTTGGCGTTGTAGCCGATCACCTGCATCGGGATACCCAGCGAAGCCAGCGTCTGGTACTCGGACACGTCCAGGTCGGAGATGCGCAGCAGCGCACGTCCCCCGTGAGGGATGGTGACGATCGCGGCCAGGGGCTGCGAGAAGTGATTCACGCCGTCGGCCGACTGCGTCTGCAAAGGACCGGCCGATACCGTGTCGGGATAGCTGCGGCCGTTCAGCAGGAAGTACTTGTCCTTCATGTCGGCAAAGCCTTCCGGGTTGAACGTCATGCCGACGAAGTGGAAGTTCGGGTCGAAACCGTGGATCTGCATCGGGTACTCGACGTCGTAGCGGGTCGTGCCGTCGCCGTCGTTATAGGCATACGTGGCGCCGGCCGTGTGCGTGGCGCCCGAATTGACAGCCGGCAGCGGATTGCTGCACAGGATGTCGTGGGCGGAAACGCAGGCGGTGCGCAGATCCGTGTCCTGTGCCGAACGGGCCGTATACAGGTTGGCTCCGGCGGCGACTCGGTTCTGCCGCGGCCGCACGAAGAGCTGCCCGACCATGCCCATCTGCAAGTGCTCCGGCGGCGTGATGTGGCAGTGCCAGAAGTACGTGCCGGCGTCCGGCGCCAGGTAGTAATAGGTGAAGCTCGCGGCGATGTTGATCGCAACCGACGCGTCCGGCACGCCGTCGTAGAACGCCGAGGCATTCGGATAGCCGTGGAAGTGGACCGTGTGCTGCTCGAACAGGTCCGGCCGCATGATCATGCCGACGTTGGTCAGCGTCAGGAAAAACTCGTCATCCTCGTCGATCGCCATCAGCGGCGCCGGGATGTTGCCGTTCATCACGCCCACATCCATGATCTGGCGAGGATCGACGTGACCGTCGAGCAGCTTCGGGATCGCAGCGGCGGCGCTCGGAGATTGGTTCACCGTGGCCAGCCCGGTGGCGCTGGCCGTGTACCGGAAGGCGAAGTTGGCGGGGAAGAAGGCGTTGGTGACGTTCACGGCGGTCACCGTGAAGGTTCCCTGGTAGCCGAGGGGCAGGTCTCCGGCGGGCGGGGCAACGCCCGAAATGGTGACCTTGTCGCCGACCTTCAGGTTCAGATCCAGGGGCACGTTCGTGACAACCGTCACCGTGCTGCCGGACTCGCTGATGTCGTAAATGCTGACGATGTTCGCGATGTTGTAATCCAGCCCCACCGCACCGTTGTAGTTGTAACTCGCAAGGGTCCCTAACTGCGCCGGCGTAAGCGGCGTTGTCGCCGCGCCGATGGTCGTGGCCGGGTCACCGGGCGACAGAAAGTTGCTGGTCGTGACCGGGAACCGGACGTTGAAGACACTCGGGAATTGCGTGCCGGGCTTGCCGAGCGCGATATCGGTGATCCCGGACAGCGGTCCGAACGAGAACAGGTACGTTTGGGTACCGTCGCCCATCGCCGCGTAGCCGTCGCCACCGGAGATCTGCTGGCACTTGATGGCGCCGTTCACGTGAGCGGGGGTCGTCCCATACCCGTTCGTGCCGGTGTACGTCGCGCCGACGTACGCGGGTTCCGAATTGTTGTTGGCCGCCACCGGGTGAGTGACCGTGCTGGTCGGACACTGCACGCGGAAACTCTGGGCGCCAGCCAGCGAGGCAGACAGACAAAGCACCGATCCAACCAGCAGGCGATTAAATTGAAACGAACTCAACATGTGTCCTCCGTCCTGTTTGCGGGCGCGTCGCGCCCACGGGTCAGACCCCATCACGGTCTGTTGTTCTCGTCGGCCGTCCATCCGATCGGATCCTGTGCCGTCGCTCGCCTGGTCACGTCCTTGCGCCAAATCCGGGACACGCGAGGACACTTGACGGATACCGTCATCACGGCAATTCGGGAAGGTCATCTGATGCTCTGGAATCGGAATGACGTAAACACGCGACAGGCCGAACTATGCGGTGCTCCCGAATATTCGGGTGTCAGACGATTCCGAATCCGTGTAGGAAAAACGGCGCTTCTCGGCGTAGGACGCCGGGCTGGCCAGGGGTGGGTGTGGAACCCCCAGGATTTCGGGCGGCAGCCCCGGGGATTTGGGGCGGTGGCCCGGGGATTTGGGGCGGTGGCCCGGGGGGTTCGGTCAAGCCGGTCGCAACAGTGCGACGGCAGTCGTCAACGGCCTTGAGGAGGCCGGCAACGCACTTGAGGATCTAGAGGGGCGGGGCAGTGGCGACCGATGAACGGGTTGAAGCCCTGTTTTCGGGCGCACGCAGACGAATGGTCGCCTCATGCATCACCAGCGTATCCAGCGCATGCACAAGGTCCGCGGTCCCGGAGACGGCGGAGGCGGAGCAGCGCTCCAGCGTGCTCTTGAGCTCGCCCAGGATGCCGCGATGATCGTTCCGATGCGGCGCCGCCCCGGCCGCCGATATCTTGTCCAGCAGCGATTCCGCGATCTCGAAGTAAGCACTCGAACAGGGAAGGACCGCCTTCAGGATGCGAATTGCTTCCTTGCGGCCGCGCGGCCGCGCAACCGCCTTGCGGAATTCTCCGATCAGTGTGAACAGTTGCCGGCGATGTTCGGCCAGGCTGGCGTATTCGCTTGCCGGCGCCGGGCAGTGCAGGCGGGTAGAGGGGGTCGCTGACGCGACATGCATGTCCATCAAAAAGCTGCCCTAGCACGCGAACAACAAAGAGATCGGCGGCCAGCGCCGTGGGGGATTTCACCCAGAGGTCGGCCGAATCGGATCCGTCCTCACGGCCACCATCGTAGGCAGCGACCGCGGGTTTCGCAGTAAGAGGCTTCCGAACGTCTTGTAGGAAAAGGCGAGACGCGGCACCGAAAGGCGCGAAAGAGCAGGGCGGAGAGCCGCCTACGCTCGGCGGACGCAGCAGGTTCAGTGACCGACCAGCTTATGCTCGATCGCGTAGCGCACCAGCTCGCCTTGGTGTTGCAGGCCCATCTTCTTGAGCAGGCGCGTCTTATGCGTGCTGACCGTCTTCACGCTGAGCGACAACTCGCGCGCGATCCTCGTCGTTGTCTGGCATTGCACGAGCAGCTCGAAGATGCGGAACTCGCGGTGCGATAGCGTCGTGTGGGGGGGCGTTTCCGAATCACTGCGCGTGAACCTGAGCATCAGACCCTCGGAAACGCTCGGCGACACGAAGCTTCGGCCGCTCGCGATTCGACGGATCCCCGACATCAAATCCTCGGAGGTGGAAGCCTTTGTCATGTACCCCGAGGCGCCCGAGCGCAACGCACGCGCCGCATACTCGCAATCCTCGTGCATCGTCAGCACCAGAATCGATACGACGGGGTTCGAAGCCTTGATATGGGAAA
>WNFR01006800.1_pt1 | contig 11678 bp, 7 predicted proteins | sample 5400221 | NCBI WGS metagenome assembly WNFR01 (sample SAMN13153357, study PRJNA577476) | soil metagenome | isolation source: 40 cm soil under Madrone tree | place: USA:California | collected 2016-06-14 | reverse complement strand
CCCGGCGGAACCTATCGGGCGCCCGGTCGCTTTGAGAGCACCTTTGCGCGCGAGCGCATCATGGACGCCATTGCGGCGCGGCTCGGCCTCGATGCCGTCGAGGTGCGGCGCCGCAACCTCATTGACAGATCCGAATTTCCCTATCCGCGCCCGTTCGCCACGCTCGGCACCGATGTGGTGTTCGACTCAGGCGACTATGCGGGCCTGCTCGATAAGGCGCTCGCCGCGGTCGGCTGGGAGCGCCTCCAGACGGACTTGCAGCGCCGCCGCGCCGCCGGCGAAGCGGTCGGCGCCGGGCTCGCGATGTTCGTGGAAAAGAGCGGTCTTGGGCCGTTCGAGTGCGTTCACCTCAGCGTTGATGAGGCAGGCGCCGTCGAAGTGATCAGCGGGGCGGCGTCCGTGGGGCAGGGTGTGGAGACCGCGCTGGCGCAGATCTGCGCCGATGCGCTTGGCGTCGATTACCAGCGGGTGCGCGTCGTCCATGGCCAGACGGATCGCATTGCGTTCGGGGTTGGTACATTCGCGTCGCGCGTCACCGTGATGACCGGCGAGGCGACCCGCCGGGCAGCGGCGGAAGTGAGGAGGAAGGCGATCGAACTTGCCGCCCTGTTGCTCCAGCGGAACATGGATGAGCTGGACATTGTGAACGGCAAGGTCGTGACGCGGGACAGCGATGCCGGTCCCTCCATCACGCTCGCCGAGATCGCCCGGGCCCTGGCGCCGACCTCGAAGCTGCGCGGCGAGCGCGAGCCCGGCCTCGCGGCGGACGGCTGGTTCTACTGTGACCACATGAACTACCCCTACGGGGTGCACATTGCGGTGGTGCGGGTCGACCGCGACACCGGCGGCGTGGTGGTCGAGCGCTATCTGGTGGCTTACGACATCGGCAAGGCCGTCAATCCGATGCTTGTCGAGGGCCAGATCGCGGGCGGGTTCGCGCAAGGACTCGGCGGCGCCCTGCTGGAGGAGTTCTGCTACGACGATCGCGGCGAACCGCTGAGCGTCACCTTCGCGGACTACACGATGCCGACCGCGCGCGAAATTCCTGCGCTCCAAGTCGTCATCACGGAGGACGCCCCGAGCCCGCTCAATTCACTGGGGCTCAAGGGCGCCGGCGAGGCCGGAGTCAACGCAGTCGGCGCGGCAATCGCAAGCGCGATCGACGCCGCGATCGGGATTCCGGGCGCCGTGACCCGGCTTCCTGTGACGCCGCAGCGGTTGCGGGAGATTTTGAGGCGCGGCTGATCGGTCTTCCGCTGCAAGGCGCGGGAACCTTTGTTGCACAAACCGCCCTCGTCACATCGATAGCAGGGCGCGCTGCGTCGCCGTATCCCCGACGAGCTCGACCATCGGTCCTTGCCACTGAACCTCGCCCTTTTCCAGTACGTAGGCACGGTCGCAAACCAACGCGGCGAAATGAATATTCTGCTCGGACAGCAGCACCGACAGTCCTGCCTCCTTCAGTTCCGAAATGGTGTTCGCCATGCGCTGTACGATCACCGGCGCGACGCCCTCCGACGGCTCATCGAGTAGCACCAGCACCGGATTGCCCATGAGGGTCCGCGCCACCGCCAGCATCTGCTGCTCGCCGCCGCTCATCTGACGGCCGAGGCGATTGGCCATAGCGGCCAGGTTGGGAAACAGATCGTATAGCTTCTCCTCGGTCCACACCGGCGCCGGTTTTCCGTCCGGAAACCGGCGCGGCGGCTGGCGGCCGACGTCGAGGTTCTCCGCCACGGTGAGATCGGAGAACACCCGGCGGTCCTCCGGGACGAAGCCAATCCCAAGGCGGGCGATCTCGTGCGGGCGTAAACGCGAGATATCGCGGCCGCAGAAGCGCACCGTGCCGCTGCGCCGCGCCATCAGGGCCATTAGGGACTTGATGGTCGTCGACTTCCCGGCGCCGTTGCGGCCCATCAGGGCGACCGCTTCGCCGCGGCCCACCCGCAGCGAGAGGTCGAACAGCACCCGCGCCGCCCCATACCAGGCATTGAGGTTTTCGACCGCCAAGACGGTGTCCGCATTTCTCGTGGCGGCGCCCGCCCCCACGCTGCCCTCCCAACTCTTCGGTGTCATTCCGGCGAAAGCGGGAATCCGGTATCCCGCAGCATCGCCGGGGGTTACTGGATCGCCCGCTTTCGCCGATGATGACACCGGTGTTTGGGAGTGCGGGGAGGGGGCGCCGGCCTTCGCGTATGTCTCTCCGGCGCCAAGATAGACCTCCTGCACCTGGGCATTGTGGCGGATCGCGGCGGGATCGCCCTCGGCAATCAGCCCTCCGCCCGCCATCACGACAATGCGATCCGCGAAGCCGAATACCACGTCCATGGAGTGCTCGGTGAACAGCACCGCCGTGCCGCGGTCGGTTACCAACCGCTTGACCAGCGTGATCATGTCGAGCCGCTCGCGTGGTCCCATGCCGGCGGTGGGCTCGTCCATCAGCAGCAGCCGCGGATCGTTGGCGAGCGCGATCGCAAGCTCCACCCGCTTGACGTCCCCATAGGCAAGCTCCCGACAGGCGCGGTGCGCCGCATCCGCCATGCCGACCTGGTCGAGCAACTCCTGGGCCTCCCGGTGACGGCAGGCGCCGAGCGAGCCGACCATGTCGTGAAGCCGGCCGTGATCGCCGGCGAGGGCGAGCTGGACGTTCTCGATGACCGTCATCGACGCGAAGGTGGCGGCGACCTGGAAGGTGCGTCCGCTTCCGAGTCGCCAGATTTGGCGCGGCCGCAATCCGGCGATACTGCGGCCTTCGAACAGGATATCGCCCGCATCGGGCCGCAGCTGACCGTCGATCATGTTGAAGCAGGTCGACTTGCCGGCCCCGTTCGGTCCGATCAGCGCCATGAGCTCGCCGCGACCGATCTCGAAGCTGATACCGGCTACGGCCTGCACGCCGCCGAACGATTTGTACAGGTCCCGGATCGCAAGCACCGTCATGGCGTCTTTCCCGGCGCAGCGCCCCGATCCGTAATCGCTTTCGCCAGAGCGCCGACAATGCCGCCCGGAAATACCAGGACGAGCACCAGGATGATGGCGCCCAGCAGCGCGCGCCAGTATTCGGCCTGGCGCATGACGGTGTCCTGTAATGTTGCGAAAATCGCCGCCCCGACGATCGGGCCACTCAGGGATTCGAGGCCGCCCAGGAGCACCATCACGATGGCGTCGATGGAGCGGCCCGCATTGATCGTCTCGGGCGAGATCGACCCCTTGGCAAAGGCGAACAGGCCGCCCGCAAGTCCGGCAGCAGCGCCCGCCATCGCGAAGGCGATCCAGTGGACGCGCTTGACGTCGATGCCGATAGCCTCAGCTCGCAGCGGCGAATCGCGTCCCGCCCGCATGGCGTAGCCGAACGGCGAAAACACGATCGTTCGCAATGCCACGACGACAACCACGGCCACCGCGAGCGTCAGCAGATAGAAGCGCCACGGTACATCGAACGGCGGCGACGGCCAGATGCCGAGCACGCCATTGGAGCCGCCGGTGAAATCCTGCCACTGGAACACGATCGACCATACGATCTGAGCGAATGCCAGCGTCAGCATGGCGAGATAGATTCCCGACAGGCGCACCGCGAACCAGCCGAACAGCATGGCCCCGAGGCCCGCCACTACCGGGGCGGCAAGGAGCGCCGCCAACATCGGGGCTTGCAGGAACTTAACCAACAGGGCGGCCCCGTAGGTGCCAAGGCCAAAATAGGCGGCATGGCCGAACGAATGCATGCCGCCAGGCCCCATGATGAAATGCAGGCTGGCAGCAAAAATAATGGCGATGAGTACATCGGTGCCGAGCACCAGAGCGTAGGGCGAATTTGCGTGCACCGCCGCAAGGGAGACGAGGGAGACCAGCAACACCGCCGCGCCGGTCTTGAACCATTTCGATGCCGGGCGCAGCGGCGATTCCGTTCCGCCGACGGCGCGCAGCGCGACGACAGTGCCGAACAGCCCGTGCGGGCGCAGGATGAGCACGGCCGCCATGACGATGAATTCCGCCACCAGCGTCAGCTTGGAGAAATTGACGTCCAGGCCTCCAAAGTGAACCACCCCGACCCCGATGCACAGCGCCTTGACCTCAGCAATGATGACGGCCGCGAGATATGCGCCCGGGATCGACCCCATGCCTCCAACCACCACCACGACGAAGGCGTCGCCGATGACGGTGAGGTCGATCGCGAGATTCGCCGGCTCGCGGGCGAGCTGCAGCGCCCCGCCGAGGCCCGACAGCAATGATCCGGCGGTGAATACCGCGGTGAACAGCAGCGCCTGGTTGACGCCGAGTGCCCCAACCGTCTCTCGATCCTGGGTGGCGGCACGCACCAGTCGGCCGAACCGGGTGCGCGTCAGCGCAAGGTGCAGGATCAGGAGTGCGACTGGCCCGATGGCGATCATGAACAGGTCATAGGCCGGTAAACGCCGGCCGAGCACGTCCACCGCACCGCGCAGGCCAGGCGCGCGCGGGCCGAGGAGATCCTCCGGCCCCCACAGCCACAACGTCGCATCGTTGAGGATCAGCACGACCGCGAAGGTCGCCAGCAGCTGAAACAACTCGGGGACATGATAGATGCGCCGCAGCAGCGCGATTTCGATGAGCGCGCCCAGCGCCGCGACGAGCAGCGCCGCCGCCACCACGCCCGCCCAATAGCCCGATCCGCCCCCGATCGCCGTGGTGATTGAATAGGCGAGATAGAGGCCCACCATGTAGAGCGAACCGTGGGCCATGTTGACGATGCGGGTCACGCCGAAGATCAGCGACAGCCCGGCGCCGACAAAGAACAGGCTGGACGCTGCCGCCAGCCCGTTGAGTGCCTGGAACGCGACCGCGTCGAGGGTCATGGGCGCGGCGCCCTAGCCTGCTCCCTCTCTCCTGCAGGTGTGGGCAATTGCATCCGGCCACCCTCCCCTGAAGGGGGAGGGTCGGACTGCCGAAGGCAGTCCGGGGTGGGGTGACGGCGGTGCCGCAGATGACAACGACGCAGCATTTGCTGAAGCGCTGTCACCCCCACCCGGCCCGCTTGCGCGGGCCGACCTCCCCCCTCCAGGGGGAGGTGATCGCTCGCGTGGTTCGTGTGCAATCAGCACGCCTCATGATTGGATCACGTGGCCCTCACTCCGCCGGGCGCAGCTTCTTCACATCCTCGTCCGAAGGCAGCACGGCAGCGCCGTCAACAAATTCGAAATCCACCATGATGGGCTTGCCGTCCTTCTGCGCGAGCTTGCCCACATAGGCTCCCATGGTGGCCTGGTGGTCGCTGCCGCGGAAGACAAACGGCCCGAACGGACCATCGACCTTGAGGCCGTTGAACGCTGCTGCGACTTTCGCGGTGTCGGTCGAGCCCGCCTTGGCGATTCCGGCCGCCATCGATTTGACCGTGACGTAACCGACCACCGAGCCCAGCCGCGGATAGTCGTTGAATTTCTTCCGATACGCGTCGAGGAATTTCTTGTGCTCCGGCGTGTCGATCGCATACCACGGATAACCGGTAACGAGCCAACCAACCGGTGCTTCATCCTTGAGCGGATCGATGTATTCCGGCTCGCCGGACAAGAGGCTCGCCACGAACCGGTTTTTGAAAGTGTCCCGTGTATTGCCCTCGCGCACGAACTTGGCGAGATCCGGCCCGAACAGTACGTTGAAGATGGCGTCCGGCCTGGCGTCGTCGATCGCCTGCGCGATGGCGCCGGCATCGACCTTGCCGAGCGGCGGCGCCTGCTCGGCGACGATCTCGGCGTCAGGCTGCTGCTTCTTCAGCATGGCCTTGAAATTTTCCACCGCCGACTGACCGTATTCGAAGTTCGGATAGACCAGCGCCCAGCGCTTCTTCTTCGCCGCCACGATGTCGGGCATCAGCATGGCGACCTGCATGTAGGTCGAGGAGCGCAGGCGATAAGTGTATTTGTTGCCGTTCTGCCAGGTGATCTTGTCGGTCAGCGGTTCGGCGGCGAGGAAGAAAACCTGCTTCTTGCCGGCGAATTCCGTCACCGCAAGTCCGACATTGGACAGGAACGTGCCGGCGATCAGGTTGGTGCCCTCGCGTGTCACCAGCTCTTCGGCGACCCGCACCGCATCGCCCGGATTGCCGCCGTCGTCGCGGATGATGAATTCCAATTTCCTGCCGAGGACGCCGCCGGCCGCATTGATCTCCTCGAGCGCAAGTTCGATGCCTCGTTTGTAAGGATCGAGGAAAGCCGGCGCCGCCTTGTAGCTGTTGAGCTCGCCGATCTTGATGGTGTTCTGCGCCAACGAAGGTGTGGCGACGGCCGCGGCCGCCACCGTGGCAAGCGGAATCAGGCTTTTCCAGGTTTTCATGACTGGTCTCCGCGATGGAGTTGCCGGGACGGCCAGTGGGTTCCGGCGCAATTCGTGATTTGAAAGTGTCCGCTTGGCCGCAACCTTGTCAAGCACGTAGGATGGGCACTACCGGTCGCGCAGGCGGTCCATCAGCGACTTCTCCTGGCCGCCGTCGATCTCGATCATGGTGCCGTTGACCATGTGCATCAGCGGCGACGCCAGCATCACCACCAGCGTCGCGACTTCGTCCACCTCGGCGATGCGGCCCAGTGGAATCGACGCCGGAGCGAGCCCGTCGGCCTCGTCGTAGGAAAGCTTCATGTCGCGGGCCATGGCCCTGACGAGGCCGTCCCAGCGCTCGGTGCGCACCGGCCCCGGATTGACGGCGCAGAAGCTGATGCCATGCCGGCCATATTGGCCGGCGAGCGACAGGGTGAGGTTCTGTCCGGCCGCATTGGCGGCGCCCGGCGCGATCTCCCAGTAGGACGGCTTGACGCCGTCATTGCCGATGAGGTTGACCACCCGGCCGCCGCCCTGGCGGACCATGATGGGCAACACGTAGCGCAGGCAGCGCACATAGCCCATGAATTTCAATTGCAGCGACTGCGCCCAATCGGCTTCCGAGAGATGCTCCAGCACGCCGCCCGGCGACGAGCCCGCATTGTTGACCATGATATCGACGCGGCCCAGCGCCTCATGGCCTTTGGCGACGAAGTTCCTGGCGTCGTCGTCCTTGGTGAGGTCGGCCGGGATGCCGACAATCCTGCGACCGGTCTCCTTCGCGATTTCGGCCGCCGCCGCCGCGATCGCATCCGGATGCCGCGAGCAGATCGCCACGTCGACGCCTTCGCGCCCCAGCATGCGGGCGATCCCCTTGCCGATCCCTGCGCTGCCGCCGGTCACCAGCGCGGTCTTGTCCTTGAGCTGAAGGTCCATGGGGTGCTCCTTTTCGCGTGACGACCGTGAACGCAGCCGCGAAGATCGTAGGGTGGGCAAGGTCGCCTGTCCCGGCTAACGGCATCTCGCACTGGCTTCGCGCGACTTTGCCCACGCGGTCGGACGGCAAGGTAGGACGGCGTGGGCAAAGGCGCGCAACGGCAGTGCCAAACAAATCCGCTCTGTCAATGCGCCTTTGCCCACCCTACAAGTCATCGCAATCGATCGAAATCCGCGCTAGGTTCTTCTCAGGCTCCAAGATCACAGAAGACCACTAACATAAAATCACATAGGGAGGATTGCCCATGAAGGACGACATGCCCCTCACCCGACGTGGTGCGTTGAAGGCTGGCGCCACATTGGCGGCCGGAGTGGCCGCCAGCGGCGGTCTCTCCGCTGCGGATGCGGCAGAAAATCTGCGCCGTTTCGAGCGCCCACCTGCGGCCGATTCGAGAGACCGTATTCTGCTCAAAGGCGGCACCATCATCAGCATGGATGCCAAGGTCGGCGACCTCGTGCAGGGCGATGTGCTGATCGAGGGCAAGAAGATCGCCGCCATTGGGCCTACGCTCAGTGCCGCGGATGCTCAGGTGATTGATGCGCGCGACACCATCATTGTGCCGGGCTTTGTCGATTGCCACCGCCATTCCTGGGAAGCGCCGCTGCGCCGCATCAATCCCAATTCGCCGACGCTTGCCGACTACAGCAATGCGACGCATCTTTCCTTTGCCAAGGCTTACCGGCCGCAGGACCACTATGCCGCCAACTACCTGACGGCCGTCGGCTGCATCGACGCGGGCATTACCTGCGTGATCGACAATTCGCATAATTCGCGCAGCGCCGACCACTCCGATGCGGCGGTCGAGGCGCTCATCGACAGCGGCGTTCGCGCTGTCCATGCCTCCGGCCCGCCCACTGCCGGCGACTGGGCCCATCAGTGGCCGCAGGATCTCGAGCGCCTGCAGAAGAAATATTTCTCCTCCACCGACCAGCTTGTGACATTGCGCATGTTCTCGGGCGTCAATCGCGACAACTGGGCCTTGGCGCGCAAGCTCGGACTGCGCATCACGACCGAGTTCCAGGGCCCGCAGGCGGCGGCGCTGCTCGACCCCTTGGCCCAGGACAAGCTTGTCGGTCCCGACAACACCTTCAACCACTGCGGCGCGCTGCCGGAGAAGACGTGGAAAATCTTCGTCGATGGCGGCGCCAACATCAACGTATGCCCGCGCTCGGACGCCCAATATGCATTGGGCGAGGGCCTATGCGCCCTGCAGACGGCGTGGAACTACGGCATCAAGCCGGGCTTCAGCGTCGATAACGAGACCTCCTACAGCACCGATATGTTCATGGAGATGCGCGTCGCGCTCTATCTGCAGCGCGCCATAGCGCAGAACCGAAGGTTCGCGGGCGACCAGAATCCGCCCAAGCCCCTCATGGTGCGAGACATGCTCTATTGCGCCACCATGGGCGGAGCACATTGCGCCGGCCTCGACGACAAGATCGGCTCGCTCGCGCCCGGCAAGGAGGCGGATCTCCTCCTGATTCGCGCGGACGACATCAACCTGTATCCGTCGAACAACGCGGTCGGCACCGTGGTGCAGGCGGCCGAACGCAGCAATATCGACACCGTCATCATCGGCGGCCGCGTGCGCAAGTATCGCGGCCAGGTGGTGGGCCTCGACATGGTGCGCCTGAAGGCGATGGTCGAGGAATCGCGCAGTCACCTGTTCGCGGCGGTGGGCTATCGCCCGGATGTGTTCGCCGAGTTGCTGCCGAAGCTCGGGTAAGGTGCCCCACATGGGCCGCATCGTCGCGGCGATCTCGATCGGATTGGCGGCCGCCGCTTGCGGTGCGAGCGCGGCCGACTACCCGGTTCGACCGATCCGGCTGGTGGTCGGCTTTGCGGCGGGCGGTCCCACCGACATTCCGGCGCGTTTCGTCGCGGAAAAGCTGGGTGACAGGCTTGGCCAGCGCGTGGTGGTCGAGAACAAACCGGCGGCGGCCGGAATGCTCGCCACCAGGGACGTCCTGTCCCAGCCGAAAGACGGATACAGCCTCCTGCTCTGCACACATTTCGACGCGATCAATACCGCCGTCTACAAAGACGTCGGATACCGGCTGGGCGACATCGCGCCCATATCCCTGATTGCAAAATATTACTACGCCCTCGCGTTGTCCCCTGCGATCCCGGCACAGGACTTTGCGTCTTTCGTGCATTACGCCCAAGCCCGGCCGGGCGAAGTCAGCTATGCGGTCATCGGCGCAGGATCGGCCCAGGAAATCCTGGCGCGGCAACTGGAGAAGCTTGCCGGCATCACCATGAACAGGATTCCGTTCCGGGGCGGACCGCAGGTCGTGCAGGAACTTGTGGCCGGACGCGTCCATTTCTACGTGGCGCCGACGCTGGCCATCATGCCGCAATATGAAAGCGGACAGCTCAAGGTGCTCGCCGTCACCGCTCCGGCGCGGCTGCAGAACGCGCCACAGATCCCGACCTTGAAGGAAGTCGGGATCGACTATGTGCGATTCGGCTGGCTCGGCGTCTGTGCCGCCGAAGGAACGCCCCAACCGATCATCGATCGGCTCAATCGCGAGATCGCTTCGGTGGTCGCGGCGGCGGATTACAAAAGCATGATCGAAAACGCAGGATCGATTGCCGCATCGTCGACGCCTGGGCAACTCAGGGACGTGATCGCGCAAACTCTCGACGAGGTCGCTGCCACCATGCAAGAGTTCGGTCCGCAGCAGAAGCCGTAAGGCCTTTCCCGCTCTACCCGTGTCATTGGCCCCGGACTTGATCCGGGGATTGGCCGGGCGACCCCCTCCCTACGGCCCTTGAGCCCGTCCCGCTGGTAAATTCCCCACTCAGACGATATGGGCCGCCAACGGCGCGGAAACATCCGGATTAGCCGCTTCTGAGGAAAGCTGCCGTCGCCGCGGACGTGCTGTGTCGTCCACCGGTGACCCGGAGCCGACATAGCCTGGATTGAGATGAGTACGACCCGTAGCGGGGCGCGCGCTGACGCGCACGCCTCCCGCTAGCCGAAGTGACGCCTATTGCAACTTCGCCTTCGATCTTGCGATCACCTCATGGCCCGAGTTCTGACCCGCAGTCTTGATTGCACCCGATAGATGTGTTAGTATAACTTTAAAGCTGCAGTTGAAAAGCCAAAGCACTGAATCTGAGGGGAATATTGCCGTCAACTGCTCCTCAGTTGAATTTTTTTCCGAATTTGCGATCTTTTTCAAAGGGATCGATTGAATTCGGATCTCTCAACTGCCGGATTTAGGATAATTGCAATTTTTGGCCTCGGGGCCAAGGGAGCTGCGCGATGTCGGGGGAGTCACTTTGGTCAAGTCCGCTTGTGCTCGCAATTTTGGCAGCTGCAGTTGGGCTAATCGGGAATGTTGGTGTCACCTGGTTGAACTCCAGCGAGCAGCGGAAACTTGAACAAGAGCGAGCACTATTTAACGACAAACTCGAAAGTAGTAAATCGGAAGCAGCGCGTATCTTGGAGGTTATAAAAACCGATCCGGAGAAGGCGGCCAACAATCTTAAATTCCTTATTGAGACGGGTCTCGTCTCCGATCGCAACATACAAAAATCAGTTACGGAATATCTGGCCAAAAACCCTGGCAAAGGCCCATCGCTACCATCATCCCTCCCGACTGGTCCTATTGAAATAGACCCACAATTCAAGACAATCTACGGGGCTGCCCCGCAACTCGGTAAGCCGCGTCTACCGGCAGAACTTGCGGATGACGCTTATCAAGCCGTTTATGATGGAGCCAACGTCATCTGGATAAAGTCGCTCTACACTATCTACGTGCTGCCACATGATCACATAAAAGAAAAGTTAAAGCGAGAAGCAGATACAGATTATGCTAAAGATCCAAACCTATTTGAAGACGAATGGTTAAAAACGAAATTCGGTGATGTTCCTAACGATAAATATCCTCCCCACGGTGGGGTGGCATATTTTTGGCTAAAAGATCCCAAGAATTGGGATTGGATTGGTTGGCGCCTTTGGTATTGCCGTTTCTTCAATCAAATACGTTACCAATATTTCGATAATGGTATCGCGTTGGGAATATTCCACGAGAACCCTAGGACAAACAGGGGGAACATATTTGTCGTGCTTGACGATAACTCGTGGCTCGTGAGGCCCGCTGTCGATACTGATGCTCCGATTTGCATCCAAAATCCGTACGGCCCAAGGGCCAACGATAGCGGTCCGGACCAAAATCCTATACCTTGATCGTTTGGGAGGCGGCTATGCGGGTCGATCGCAATAATTTTGCTGCAATCAGCCTCGGACTAGGGCCTGTCCTCAGTTGAGCAGGATGATAGCTGCGACCAACTGGACAGCGGCGAGGAAATTTCGAGCGAGTTTGTCGTAGCGCGTGGCGATGGCGCGGTAGTGTTTGATTTTATTGAAGAAGCGCTCGACGAG
>WNFR01010761.1_pt1 | contig 11679 bp, 6 predicted proteins | sample 5400221 | NCBI WGS metagenome assembly WNFR01 (sample SAMN13153357, study PRJNA577476) | soil metagenome | isolation source: 40 cm soil under Madrone tree | place: USA:California | collected 2016-06-14 | reverse complement strand
AAAGCACACTCACCGCCATTGTCAATTCGATAAAGTGGCGCGCCGGCGCGCGAAAGCCATTCAGGATTGGAATGTGATAGATAAGTCGAGCCATCGGAGTCGCGTCACCCATGACCAACAGGAATGCGAACAGAGTTACGCAGAGCCAGAACCAGCCTAAGAACTTCTTTTTCGTGGCGATCAAGCCGAGAGCTGCGAGCATGAGTGGAAGCAGGCCTGCATATCCGGTCAGTTCTGTTTGGTTCGTTGCTCCGAAGTACGGCAAGGAGCCCGACTCTGGCGCCGCGCCAAAAACCGCGGGAAAGATCATCGTCAGTGCCTGTCTGGGGGGCAGAGAGTGGGAGACGAAATCCTGAAAGCTGTATCCAACTCTCGCGCTTTGACCGAGAAGTTCGGCGGTGGGAATAATCTGGATCGCGGCTAAACTTATTCCCAGGAGCAACATCAAGACCGAAACCAGGTAGTAGCGCCACCGGCCGATTGGCGCGCTCCAGCCGAGCGCTCCGGCGTAAGCGACGCTTAAGATCAGTCCATAGAAAAAGATCTGCGAGTGCCCGCCTGAGAAGCTCAGGGTAACCGCGAAGCTTCCGATGATTAACCATTTGGCGCTTAGCTTCCGACGCAATCTCTCCAGCGACCAGATAATCAGCGGTATCCAGGCGGCGGCGTGAATGATCACCGCATGGCCCAGATGGGCCATCATGAATCCGCTCAGGCCAAAGACCAGGCCGCTGGTCAATGCGGCAAACCGCGACCGCGAGAGCGTGTACATGTAGCCATACATGAAAGCACTGCCGGCGACGTACGCCAGGAGCATGAAAACATTCCATGAGCCCGGCAAAAATGACAGCAGAAATGCCGGCGGATACCAGGTCATGACCTGAGGGTCGGCCATCATGGGGAATCCGGCAAAGAGCAGCGTGTCCCAGAGAACTTTTCGTGAGTAAAAGTTAGGGAGATAGATGAACAAACCATCGCCGCCCACGGCGAGCAGGTTGCCTTGATAGATTGCCGGGAGGAAAAATGCGACAAAGACCAGCGAGTAAAAGGCAATCACGAACAGACAGTGACGCATCGGCGACTGGATCGCTCGTCGCAGCTTCGCAGCAGCGGCAGTCAGATTCGCGGCCAGACCTGAACTTGCCTTCCGGCTAATTTCATCCTTGAGTAAATATTTTCGAATCAATTGAAGGCCGGTGACCAGGGCCACAACATAAAAGATCGAGAACCAAACGGCCGGAGGCTTCAGTGCTACCCGATATAATTCCAGGATGAACATGCGGCGCGGCCAAATTTGAGTTTGCAGGCACTGATAGTAATAAGCAGCGCCTTCCTGAATAATCGGCACTCGCGGACATTCTGGGTAGGCGAAGATCTTTGCCAGCACAAAATCGCCAAACAAGATCGCGAACTGAGGAATCGACACCGCCACCAGAAGCAGCGAGCTTAATCCGAACCCAATCGGCTGGCGCAGGATCAAGTTAAGAATGCCGCTTACTTCGTCACGATAATAGTAAATCAAGAGCAGCGTCAGCGCCGGTATCCAGGGCAGCATGAAACGCGGCCCCCAAGCGAACCCGCCCAGGGGCGTGCACCACCTCGCGAAGCCCGCCGTGAGTAGAAACAGAATCGCTGAGATTGCCAGTAGCGGAACATAGAACCGAAAGCTTCTCTGCCTCTGGCCCGTACTTTGTTCGCGGAACCTGTGCCGCGCGAACTGAAGCAGCGCCATCCCGAATACAGCTAGATAGAGCAATACGAACGACGGCCAGAAGAACGTGAGTCCTCCGTTCGGCGACCACCAGATACCCAGAAAAAAACTTAGCTGCAGCTTGAACGTTGGAACAATGCAAACCTCAGCCAGGTAGCTTGAATTGAAAAAAGTACCGTAACGAAAGTAATTGAAAGCGACGGTGACGGCGATGGTGATAGTCGTGGCCACCACCAGCATGGCGACGCGGCTTTTTCGCGATTTGGCCGGAGCTTCGACGAGTACGCAGAGCACTCCGATTGCAAGGAGGAACGGGAAAGCGATCTCTTTCGTCGTTCCAGCCAGGACGAAAAGCGAAGCCACAAGCCATGACGGCGCGCGCGTCAGACACGCGGCCGTGAAAGCCACGATCAGAAACGCAGAGGCCATCTCTCCGAAAGTCGAGTGTGAGTACCAAAGCAGCGGACTCGTGATCGTGACGAGAGCGCCGGTGACAGCCAGCGCGACCGAGGTCTTTTTCTTCAGCGTCCAAAAGCTCACCAGCACGGAGCCGAGAAATGACAGAAAGCTCAGATAGGCCAGCGCATGAAGAATCGATGACGATGAGACGCCAAGATAACTAAGAAGAATGCCGGGCAGATGCTGGAAGAGAGGCCATACGCCTGAATCAGGACAGCCCAGTAGCCGCCCCTGTTGAAGACACGCCCGGATCGCCTTTAGGTGCCCTTTGACTAGTAGGTCGGTGTCGCCTTCTATGAACGGGGCGTTTACGACGAATAACGTCAGTCGCGTCAGAACGGCGAGCCCTGATAATCCGCAGAGGATCTGAGTTGCGCTAATGGAACGTAAGGCCGCCGGTTTCTGCATTCCGTCTTTATCGACGTTCGGCTCAATTTGAGAATAGTTTGGATGAACTGCTCATCCGGCCCAATACCACTGAACATAGAATGCCGTGTACATAAACAGCATCGCGCCGGCAAGGCCTATGATGCTGAATCCCAGCCAAACCCGTTTTTGAAAGATCGTTCCGGCGAAAACAAACATCGGAAAGGCGAGCATCGCGTATCGCGTGAAAGAGACGAATCCCACGCTACCGCTGAGCGTAAGATACGGCAAGAGCAAAACTCCCAATGAATAAACAAACAGCGAAGTCGTTAGCCGTTTTCTAAAACAGATTATGAGCGATAGGGCCAGCAAAAAAATCCAGGGCGAAAGAGTGTTCGGATCGGGCCCGAACTTCCAGATATCCGCCAGGTGTCTGAAAGGCTGTAACGTGCAGACTTCGATCAGACTGCTTCCGCGCAGAGGGCCCACCCAGGCGCGAACATTAGTGGTGAATGCGAAGGGGCTCCTGAAAGCCGCCCATAGGTAGATCATGTACAGCCACAAGCCCGAGGTCGCCAACGTCAGGCATGCCGCAGCCATTGGTATCGCCCGGCCGGGCTTGCGTCCGCGCCGGCGCCATATTTCAAAAAGCAGCGGAAGGCAAAGGACAATTCCCGTGGAACGCGTGGCCAGCGTCAAGCCCGCGGCGATTGACGCCAGCAGGTAGCGCTCTCTCTTTAACAACAAAAAGAAAGTTACGATCAAAAGCAACGCTAAGGATTCGGTGTAGCCTACGGAGAAAAACAGAGACGCCGGAAAAAAGCACAAAGCCGCGGTTGCATAGAGAGCGATTTCATCCCCGTATTCGTCCTTGACCAGCTTAAAGAAAAGCAGTGCAGTGATCAGTATCGCGACGTTTGAGACGATTAGCAGCGCCGCTGCCTCAGAAATGCCGAGTACGGTTGCGACGGCTTTAGAGATCAAAGGATACAGCGGATAAAAAACGACCGGCTGTTGTGTCAGATCGTTGCCGTTATAAGAGTATCCCTCGTGGGCAATCTTCAGATACCAGCCGGCATCCCAACGTAGCAGGTAGCGGTACCAACGCGGGGTAACGTCAGTAAAAATTTCACCCGGGGCGCGCTGGACAAACTTTGAAGAAAAGACGACGGCCAGAGCCACGACCAATCGCGAGGTAAGGAGAATCAGGAGTGCGGCGAGATAGGTTCTGCGGGTCTGGTTTGCGCCGGAAGGCGATTGTGTTCCCGACAGCGGGAGCCTTGCGCGGGACTTATCCGCACTTCGGTCCGAGTCAACCATTGCGATTTCAGCCATGAGCATCCTTGAGTCTTATTACGAATCCGCCACCGACATAATTAACCGCGAAAGTGTAGGCGACTCGGTCTCGTAAGTCTTCTTTGAGAAACTTCTCAATGGCCGGCTTGGCTCCGTTCTCATCGTCGGCGTCGTCAATGAAAATGAAGGTCGGATTGGCGGTCAAAGCAAGTTGCAGATCCGCATACTCGTTATCAAAATCATGCGATGCGTCGACAACGACGAAATCCGCTGGCGCGGGAAGTTCATTCAGATGCCGCAGATTGGTTCTGAGCAAACGCCAATTCTTAAAGCCTCGGTCATGAAATAACTGCTCGGCGATCTTGTAAGGATCCCACTCAGCGCCATCATCGTGCCGGACATTGACGCCGAAGACATCGATTCCCAGGTAATCAGCTTCAGGCGCAGCGCTGAGGTAGGGGTCGCCGCTTGCGCCGGCACACGCCCCCAACTCAATAATCTTTCGGGGTGCGATTGTCTTTGAGACAGCGTAGAAGCAAAGATACTTGTGCATGAAGGCTTCCTTTTGCGCCAGATACCATTCCTGATCATATTGAGTGAAGACGCTGTAGAGCGGATGCGGTTTCCACGTGCACTCCTGCAAATTCGCTTCGAATTGTTTTCGGAATTTCCTGGCGGCGAGCGGATCTGACGCGCGAGCGCGCCTAATATGTCGCCAGAATTGTTTGACGGCTAATCTCATAGTCAACCCTCACTTGAAGAAGCTGGACAAAGAAGAACGTGTATTCTATCTCGTCGCGGCTCAAATGTTAGAGAAGCGTCCTGGAATCCCAGCGCTAATCTTTCCAGCTACGATACAACCAGTCTGAGCGGACCGGTGCCGAATTCTTTAATTCGTGGCTAAAGCTGCACCGGCAAAAAATGTATTGCCCCAGATCAGTCTGACGATTCTTCAAGAGCGGGGCCAGCGTGCTCAACGACACGCTTGAGTTGGCGGTCTCCGGGTGGACATCCGCAGTGAAAATGGTTCTGACCGTAAATCCATTTGCCGTCAGCAAACTGAAAAGATCTTCCTGCGTGTATTCGCGATTGTGTCTGCCGTACGGGCCATGCCCGGAATATGGATCGTAAACATTCTCTCCGGCGATTATCTTTCGCGCATTCTCCAAGCGCGCGACGTTGGGAGTCGTCAGCACGAGATCGCCGCCCGGTTTCAGCACTCGTCTGATCTCCGTCAACGCATGCACCGGGTCAGAAAGCAGGTGCTCGATGATTTCGCAAAACAGCACGACGTCAAATGAGTTGTCATCGTACGGAAACGTTTCTGCTTCGATATTGAACTGCTTGAATGCGTATTCGATGACTTCGCCAGTCGAGTGAATCGTTACTTTTTGTCTGCCTTCGCGTTCAGGCTTGTCGAAAAAATTAGCCAGATGCAAGTCTGCACTCCTGAACTTGCGCAGCAGCGTCGTGGTGAAGTAGGGATTTGCCCCCAACTCGAGGATTCGCTGGCCCGTCTGTTCGGGTACGAGAGAGAGCGTGTAGACGAAGCGTTTGAAATCGGCTTCGACGTAAGGCTTTAGCTGTTCAAGCGACGCATCTTCGACCTGCACGGAACTGATCATTCGGCGCAAATCCCCTTCCGACCAGCCCGCTGGCAGCGGCAGCGGCGGCGACTTGGATATGTCTTCCAGCGTAGCTTCATCCGAGACGTTCTTTCCGTTAGTCGAATAAGTGACCGAAGCAACTTGGATCGGTGCGTCCCGGAAATAACTAACGGGCGCAACGCTCGCGTGTGGTTGCGGGCAAGCCTCGATGGCTTCGACCAGAGACTTGCGGACGCGCTCGGGAACATATCGTGAGATCACATAGTCCCTGCCGCGCTCGCCCATCTGCTCCCGCACGCTCTGACTGTCGAGCATTTCATTCAGACGCGCGGCGAAGCTTTCATAGTCATGATAAATGTTGCCGCCCCCACTTTGGGCGATGTGGTCGGCGAGCACTTCGGATTCGGCGCTCGCCAGCACCGGCGTGCGCTGGGCCATTGCCTCCAGGGCCACGATGCTGAAACTTTCCTTGCCGGACGGCATCATGTAGACGTGCGCGCCGGCCATCAGGCTGAATTTTTCTTCCGCCGAAACGAAACCCCGAAAATCAATTTCTGCGTGATCGGGAATCGGAATGTCGTCCTTGCCCGTCAGCACCAGACGCAGCGCGGACGGATGCGCTTCTTTGAAGCGAATAAAATAATTGAAGAGCGTCGTGCAGCCTTTGTTTGGATCGATGCGGCCGCAGTACAGCAGGTATGGATCCTTCAGTTGGGCGGGCTCGCGCGGCGCGCCGTCGATAGCCATCGAAACGATCCGGCCCGGCAATTCTCCCCACAGATCGGTTCCCAGCCGGCGCTCGGCCTCAGTCAGCCAGACCAGCGAGTGCGCGCGTCGCGCCGCGTGTTGGTAGATCGAGAGGTAAGCCGGTGGTTCGTCGTGCAGGGTCGGCGCGAACAAAGCGCGCCCTTTCGGGATTTCCAGCAGACAGAAATACGCCGTCGGATAAAGATAGGTAACGACGATGATCGCGCGGTAGCTTTGCCAGTGTTTTCGGAGATACTGAACCAGCGATTCCGAGTAAGGCCCGATGCGCCGCACCAGTTCTTCCTGCAGCGCAATGCTCCACGGAAAATGCTGCGTTCCGCCGTCGGGCGCGCGCCGTCGGCCAACTCCGAACTTGTCAAAGTCGCGCAGCAGGCGCGCGAAAATCTCGGTGCGGTATGAGCTGTAGCCGATATCAACATGGAAGCGCCGGACGTTTATGCCTTCGCGTACTTCAAATCCGGCGGGCAGAACGTTCGACCAGTAGGCCGCATCGATCGCGGTAGTGCTGAGAACATCAACCTCGTATTCGTCTTTGAGCAGAGTCGCGTATTGCCAGGCGAGCGATTCGGCTCCGCCGACGACACTCTCGTGGCAACGCTGCACGACGATGGCGACTCTGCTCATAACAGTCCGTTGATGGCCGTCAGGAATCCTGCCGCGATTCTGGCATTCGTGAAATGTTGCGTGTAGCGGCGCCACCCTATTGTGCTCAAAGCCTTACCGAGCGGCTGGTCGCCGCCGACAATCGATTTGATCGATTCCGCCAGCAGATAGGGATTGCGTTCGTCCCAGACGAGTCCCGCGGTTCCCACTGTTTCCGGAATGGCGGTCGAGGCGTAAGCGACAATCGGAATCTTCATCGCCATCGCTTCGACCAGCGGCACGCAAAAGCCTTCGTGCTCGCTGGTAATCATGAAAACGTGCGCCGCGTCGTAGTATGCCTTGAGCGCGCGATCCGAAACTTCTCCGGTGAAGATAACATTCTCTTGCAGCTTCAGGTGCTTGACCATCGCGCGCAGCAGCGCCGAATACTTTCCGAGCCGCACTTCTTCTTTGCCAACAATGATCAGCCGGCTGTTGGGATTGTAATCATGATGATAAGCGGCGAAGGCTTCGATCAATGACGGATGCGCCTTGTTCGGCGCGACTCGGCCGACCATCAGGACATTTATCTTGCCATCGCTGCAACCAGTGAGCACGCTTTGGTCAGGCTCGATCGAGTGCAGGCGATCGACGTGATGAAAGGGCGGGACTACGAAACTCTTCGAGTCGACCGTGCCTGCGGCAAGTAACTCGCGCATGTTGTAAGCGGAAGCGGAAAGGTAAACGTCGCAACCAGCTCTGGCCACTGGCTGGAGTTGCTTTCTGCCTTCGGCGCACATGGCCGCGTAGTCGGTATTGTACCTGGCGAAAAAATCCGGCGGCGTAACGTTGTGATACTTGATGACCTTTTGACAGTCCAGTTTTCGCAGCAGATCCAAACCCGGGTCCCAACCTCTTGAATAGTGATAGATCAAAACGTCCGTGGACTTCTTGAGAAAGCTTTCAACCTGGGGCGCCGGCCACACTCTGGGTTTGTCGAGCGCCCAGCCTTCGGCGAAGACGCGCACATCATAGCCACGCTGCTTCAAGACTTCGTACATCCCGAGCACGTCATTGCTGACGGCGTCGCCGGTAGTGATGCTCGGGGTTAAGATGGCGATTCTGGTCATGACTTCGTTGAGTCGGCTTAAGGGCGGACTACCGCCCCTCGTTGCCTTCAGTTCAGGTTGCCAAGGGCCCGCAGGAACTTCGTCTCGATCTTGTCTGTAGCAAAGTGCTTTTCGAAGCGGTGGCGACCCTCGATTCCCATAGCTACGTTCACCGCGTCATCGCCGGCCACCAGGTTAATCGACTCGGCCATGATTTGAGGATTGCGATCCGGCAAAACGATTCCTGCGTCGCCTACTGTTTCGGGAGTCGCCGCCGAATCATACGAAACGATGGGAACTTTCATGGCCATCGCTTCGACCAGCGGCAGGCAAAAGCCTTCATGTTCGCTGGCGGACACAAAAACATTTGCCAGAAGGTAACAGGCTCTGAGCGCTGAATCCGAAATCTCGCCAGTGTAGACAACCGCATCCGCAACCAGCAGGAACTCCGCCATCTCTCGCAGGCGTTTGCTGTAGGGTTGGAAAGGTTCTTCCTCCCTGCCGACGACGAGCAGAAGGCTGTTGGAATTGTAGTCGTGATGATAGGAGGCAAACGCCTCGATCAAATCATCGAGACCTTTGTGGGGCGCTACGCGACCGACGGACAGGACAATCGTCTGCCCTTTGCGATATCGATCCAGCGTCAGCAGGTCGGCCTCCAGCGAATGGATCCGCTCGATCTGATGAAACGGCGGAACGACGAAACTCTTCGATGCATCAACGCCGGCGACCAACAACTCCTGCTGGTTGTAATCAGAAGCAGACAGATACAAATCACAACCATAATCGACGATCGCCTGAAGCTGCTCCCGTCCTTCGCGACACTTTTCCGCGTGCCAGTCGCTAATGCCGGCAAAGAATGACGGCGGAGTGATGTTGTGATACTTGATGACGGTTCTGGATTTCACACCTCGCAGCAGACCGAGTGCCGGATTCCAACCGATCGAATGATGGTATTGCAACTCGAGTCATGAAGTTTCGGAAGAAGGCTTCCACGCGACGATCGCGAAATCACGCGCGCTAAAGAGCCAACTGTTCAGCGCCTGCGAAGCTTCGCTGCTGTCCTGGAAGGGACTGCCCTCGACCGGATGCAGATACTGAAGCCGAGTGCGCACAAAGCCGCGGTGGTTGAGAATGAATTCAAGCGTTTCCGGGAACAGCGGCTTATGGTGCGTGGGATCCGAATAAAAGTTGCAGGCGCCGACCACCAGGTTCTTTGGATTCGGGGTTTCGACGACCAGCAGCCCGCCGGGCTTGAGCACCCGTTTGATCTCGTCCAACAAATCAATCAGCTCCGCGAGCCCGATGTGTTCTACGAAATGAAATGCGGTTACCGCGCGCTGACTGTTCTCAGGCAAGCCGCGCAGATACGCAACGGCATCAGCTTGGACGATCTCAAGATTCCGGCCGCATTGGTTGTCAACCATCGCGCGATTTGATTCCACGCCAAGGGCCTGCCATCCCTCTGCGCGCAAAAGTTCCAGCCACTCGCCGCGGCCGCAACCGAGATCCAGAATGTCTGAAGTGATGCCTGCATCTTTTAACAGCGGCAGATAAACTTTCAAACCCTCTTTGATGTGTTCGGGAGTACCGCGAAACTGGGCCTCAAACGAGGCGTACAGCTCATCCAGCACCAGTCGTCGATCGTGCGCACGGCCCTTGCCTACTGGAGCGTTCCCGTTCCTCGATGCGTTTTGTTGCTCGCGAAAGAGTGCCGCCAGCTGTTGATGTTGCGCGCTCGCGATCGCTTTTTGTTGCTGCTCTAGCTGGGTGAGCGAAAGCGCGAACGATTCGTGCAGCTCGGCAGTCGCCTGATTGAAATGATCGGCAAGCAGGTTCTGTTGTGCTATCAGGTGGCTTTCGATCTGTCGCTGGTTGCGAATCAACGAAGGCAAACGCGCCACGCCGACAACTAACTCAGCGACGTAACCGATTACCGGCACGCGGTACAAACGGCGAATCATCGCCGGCAGCCGCAGTCCGTCGATCGTTACCTGGTTGCGCCGACCTTCCGTTGAAAAGCGCAGTCGGGCCAGCACATCGATCTTGTTGAATCGCCCGCCGCGCAGTTTTTCAAGAAGGGCGCTTAAGCCTTCGGTATCAGGTTCGCGTTTGAGCAGAGCGCGGTATGCGTTCCAAACAAATTCGCGGTCGTGGTATTTCAAAAGGTCGTTGACGTGATATTGATCATCGCTGTTCGGGATGAATTCCGGCTGCGATCGAAACTGGCCCGATGCGGCGCTGGAAGAAAACTCTGCCAATGAAGAAGCGTCCCGCGACAGAAGTTCCAGCAATCGTGCAGAAGCGTTGATGAAGGACGTTTGCCCGGCAGCTTGCCGGCGCGCCACGGCCTGCTGAATTCTGGACTTGATCTCATGAATGTCTATCTCAGGTTCGCCGGCCGGCGCGACAGCGTCTCGCTGGTCCGCTACCGCCCCGTCGACAATATGTTCTTGATCAGTCATCGTGAAGTTATTCGCTCCGGAACGGTGTTCCCTTAGACATGACTCAAGTTAACACTCGCTTTTGCCCTGCTCACGCCCAGCCGTCGCGTGGTCACGGTAGCGTTGAGATTAGCGACGCCGTCCATTCTTTCCGCGCTCATCACTTGAAAGAATAGCGCGCCGTCGAGCCAGTCAAAACTTACGGCGTCGGGGCTATGAGCGGCGACCGCGATTGAATACGAGTCAGGCGCCAGCCGGCAGTCGAAAGCAAAGGTTATCTCAACGACCTCGCCGCGCCGCACGATCCCCAGATCGACTTGCTGAAGTTCGGTGTTCGTGCCGTACAAATGAATGCCGTGGCGATTACGAATCAGGAATCCGCACACCGGATCCTCGACATCAGCGCGGAATCGCACGCGCATGCGCACGCAGACGGACTCGCCGGATTCCACTAACTCGATGCGACGGTGGGCAGCATCGATCAGTTCGACTCTCAAGACCTCGGCGCTGCCGTCACCATGCCGAAAAGTATAATGAAGTGGCGTGGCCTGCTCATCAACAAACAAGTCCGCTTCGTCTTCGTCCGGCGCGGCCGAGGTCTTGTCGTATGCGTGTTCGCGCGCCATGATCAGTTTCTGATAATGATTCAAAACGTCCGCGGGTTTTCCGTCTGACTCGATTCGCCCGGCATTCAACAGGATCGCGCGCGAACACAGCGCGCGCACGGCGCCCGGATCGTGCGAAACAAAAAAGATGGTCACGCCATTTTCCTGCAACTGTCTAATCCGGCGCGTGCAACGATGCTGAAAGACCGCGTCGCCGACCGCCAGAGCTTCGTCAATAATCAGTATGCGCGGGTTCGCGCTGATAGCAATTGAGAAAGCCAGCCGAATGTACATGCCGCTCGAATACGTTTTGACCGGCTGATGAATGAACGGGCCAATTTCGGCGAAGCGTTCGATCTCAGGAATCAGACTTTCCGTTTCGCTGTGCGAAAACCCGATCAGAGCCGCATTCATGAAAATGTTTTCCAGGCCCGTGAACTCAGGATTGAATCCGGCGCCGAGCTCCAGCAGGGCGGCAATGCGGCCCTCGTGCCAGACGTTGCCGTGCGTGGGCTCAAGCGTGCCGGTGATGATCTGCAGGAGAGTGGATTTGCCGCTGCCGTTCGGCCCAATGATTCCGGTCGTGGTCCCCGCTTCAATCTCGAAACTGATGTCTTGCAGCGCCCAGAATTCACGGTGGCGTTTCCAGAGCCCGCGCGTAAGCATCTCCTTCAGGCGATCGCCTGGATGGTCATACATTCGATACTGCTTCGAAACGCTTTCAACGCGGAG
>WNFR01009149.1_pt1 | contig 11679 bp, 12 predicted proteins | sample 5400221 | NCBI WGS metagenome assembly WNFR01 (sample SAMN13153357, study PRJNA577476) | soil metagenome | isolation source: 40 cm soil under Madrone tree | place: USA:California | collected 2016-06-14 | reverse complement strand
TTCACGGCAATCACCCCGTACGGGTTGAAGAGTCTCGGGTCGCCCGACACCAGGATTTCCAATCCTGTCTTCGCCCGGTACGCCGCAAATGTAGCGCGGTCGGCGAGGGTGTAGCACCGCATATCCGCAGCCATCATCAGGACTTCGCCCATTCCGAGTCCCGCCGAAACATACGCGGGCATCGCTGCGGCCTCGACACCGGTCGCCTTCCAGTATTTCTGCTCCATTTTGTGCGTACCCGAATCGTCGCCGCGTGACACAAAGCGGCTGCCCGCCGCCGCAATCTTTTCGAACGCCTTGAGTACGTCGCTGCCGCGTATGCCCGCCGGGTCGGCTTTCGGGCCCACGATGACGAAGTCGTTGTACATCACGTCGCGGCGGTTGACCCCGAACCCCGTGGCCACGAATTTTTCCTCGTCGGCGCGGCTATGCACCAGCACCACGTCCACGTCGCCGTTCTCGCCCAGCTTCATCGCCTTGCCCGACCCTACCGAGATGACGCGGACTCTGGTGCCGTATTTCGCTTCGAACAAAGGCAGGATCGCGTTCAGCAGGCCCGAATTCTCGGTGCTGGTGGTGGTGGCCAGTCGCAAGTCCGGGGCGGCGTGAGCGCCCGCGATGCCGCTGAACAACAGCAGCAGGCAGCCCAGGATTCTCCAAAATAATGCAGTCAAGATCGCAACTCCCCGGCCAGATCAGGACAATGCCCACCGCCAAGACTTTAGCTGGCGTTATATCTTTTGCAATATAATGCCTCACATTACGGCCGGCCGCGCTGTCGATGGCGTGCACCATCACACATTACAACAAGCAACCCATGAACGAACCCTTCACCAGTTCCGAGCGACTGCCTGCCGGCCATGGCCGTCCTGTCGCCGACACCCGCGGCCGGCCTCTTCGCGATCTACGGATTTCGGTGACCGACCGCTGCAACTTCCGCTGCACCTACTGCATGCCCAAGGAGGTGTACGGACGCGACTTCCAGTTCCTGGAGCGCTCGCAGTTGCTCGCCTTCGACGAGATCCACCGGCTGGTCAGGATTTTCCGCGGCCACGGCATCGAGAAGGTGCGCATTACCGGCGGCGAGCCACTGGTACGTCGCCAGCTCGAGAAACTGATCGAACTGCTGGCGCAGGAGGGCGATCTCGACCTCACGCTCACGACCAACGGTTCCCTGCTGAAGCAGAAAGCCCGGGCGCTGAAGGACGCAGGACTCAAGCGCGTCACCGTCAGCCTGGATTCTCTGGACGATGCGGTGTTCCGGGTTATGAACGACGTGGACTTCCCGGTGGCAAAAGTGCTGGAAGGCATCGAGGAAGCCGACAAGGCCGGCCTCGCGCCGCTCAAGGTCAATATGGTGGTGAAGCGCAGGACCAACGACCAGAGCGTCGTGGATATGGCGCACTTTTTCAAGGGCAGCGGCCATATTCTGCGTTTCATCGAATTCATGGATGTCGGCCATACCAACGGCTGGAAAATGGAACACGTCGTGCCTTCGCGCGAACTGGTCGCGAGGATCAATGCGTTATTCCCTATCGAGCCCATGGACGCCAATTACCCCGGCGAAGTCGCCGAGCGCTGGCGCTATAAAGACGGCTCCGGTGAAATCGGCTTCATCTCCTCCGTTACCCACGCGTTCTGCAAGGACTGCACGCGCGCGCGGCTGTCAGCGGAAGGTTACCTGCGCAGCCTGATCCGGGGCGGTGCCTCGGACGAGGAAATATCCGCGGCCATCGCGAAGGTCTGGCGCGCGCGTACCGACCGTTATTCCGAAATCCGCACCGGCGAGACCGCCAAGCTGCACAAGGTCGAGATGTCATACATTGGAGGCTAGAGGCAAGAGGCTAGAGGCGAGAGGAAGACAAAGCCGCAAGCCAAGGCGCAGATACAAAGAGGATATGCAAATCTACGAGAAGCATTGGACTTTTGACTCGCAATTCTTTTGCGACGTGGCGATGCTGCATGACGGGTCGGCAAGTGTGGGGATTTCCTCTTTCCTCTAGCCTCTTGCCTCTCGCCTCTAGCCTCCAACGTCTCTGTCCTTGCCCCAAGCCGAAGATTACCCATGGATTCCGCAAAATCCCTGCACGAACTGAGCACGGCATCCGACTACGACCCAAACTCGATGCCGGTGGAGAAAGCACGCAGCCATATTCGTGCCTTTCTGGAACCGGTCACAGCGGTCGAACGCCTGAATATCCGCGCCGCACTCGGGCGCGTGCTCGCCGAGGAAGTCATTTCGCCGGTCAATGTGCCCCAGCACGACAATTCGGCGATGGATGGCTATGCCGTCAGATTCGACGATCTCAAGAAGGACGGCGAGGCGACGCTCAAGGTGATCGGCACGGCTTTCGCCGGCAAGCCATTCGACGGCAGCGTCGGCCCCGGGCAGGCGGTACGCATCATGACCGGCGCGGTGATTCCCCAGGGAACGGACACGGTCATTCAGCAGGAACGCGCAAAAACATCCGGAGATACGGTGGTGGTCGCGCCGGTGACGAAGAAAGGCACCAACACGCGCAGCGCGGGAGAGGATCTGCGCCAGGGCGAACCGGCTTTGAAGCGCGGGCAGCCGCTTCGCCCCGCGGAAATCGGATTGCTCGCTTCGCTCGGAATCGGCGAAGTCCCGGTATATCGGAAACTCCGCGTTGCGTTTTTCTCCACCGGCGACGAACTGGTTCCGGTCGGCAGGTCGCTCGGTGCCGGGCAGATCTACGACAGCAACCGCTATACCCTTTACGGCATGCTCACCCGGCTGGGTTGCGATGTGCTGGACATGGGTGTGATCCGCGATGATCCGAAGGCGGTGGAGCGTGCCTTTGACGAAGCCGCACAATCAGCCGACGTGGTGATCACCAGCGGCGGGGTCTCCGTGGGCGAAGCCGATTACGTCAAACAGATCCTCGAGCGCCTGGGCGAAGTTCTGTTCTGGAAGATCGCGATGAAACCGGGCCGGCCGCTTGCCTATGGGAGGATCGGGCGCGCGCATTTTTTCGGGCTGCCCGGCAATCCGGTTGCGGTGATGGTGACCTTCTACCAGTTCGTGCGCGATGCCCTGCTCTACCTGCAGGGACAGGCCACGGTTGCGCCGCTGCCGACCCTCAAGGTGACGTGCACGTCCGCGATCAAGAAAGCGCCCGGGCGCACCGAATTCCAGCGCGGCGTCCTCAGCCGCGCTGCGGACGGGCAATGGACGGTGCGCACCACTGGAGACCAGGGTTCGGGAATTCTTTCGTCGATGAGCCAGGCCGACTGCTTCATCGTTCTGCCGACCGAGGCGGGTAACTTGCCCGCCGGCGCCGTGGTGGATGTTCAGTTGCTCGAAGGTTTGATCTAGAAAGGTTCACTGTGCAGAGCCTTGTTTGCGGCACACCAGCAGAATCTCGTCGACTTTGCTGGTATCGATCATCCCCGGACAGAGGGCCAGTTTCTTCTGGAAGCGCACCCCAAGCGGCATCATTACACGGTTGTACCACCACATCGCTTGCTCACGCCGGTGCGTGAGCCACCACATGCCAAGATCGAGCATCCACGAGGACTGTGGCTGCATTCCGTAAACGGCGCTGCTTTCCACCGCGAAGCCGTGCTCCCTGAGCTGGACGAGCAGACGGGCCGGCTCATAACGGCGCCGGTGCCCCACGAATTCATCGAACACCGTCCAACGCGACGTATGCAGAGGGACGGAAAGAAGAAATGCCCCGCCGGGTGCGCAAACGCGGGATAGCTCCGACAGCGCGAGGTCGTCATCGTCGACGTGCTCGACGATGTCGAAGGCGCACACAAGGTCGAACACGGAGTCGGCAAACGGAAGCTCCGAAATCGAGTCGAGCGTGACGCTCGCCGCGCGTCCGCGCAGTTTCGCAAGCGCCGGCCCGCTGATGTCCACGAAGTGCGTTCCCTCGATCGGAAGCCGCGGGCGCAGGCCCGGAGCGACTTCGAGCCGGCACCGCGCCTGCGTAACGAGAGAGCGCACCAGCGGCCAGGTATTGAAGCGCTCGGGCTCGACCAGACGCGCGTCCGTCCACAATGAATCATAGAACCTGCGATTAAATTCACGAAGTTCCCGGTCCGCGTACGCCGGCGAAGATACCGCGGTCACCGCACCGTCATCCTCATGGATAGCCACTATTGGCCTCGTGCACGCCTGCGTCAGAGGGAACTGACGAACTTCACCAAGGCTTCGCGATCGGCTTTAGGCAGTGCGCGAAACATATCGCGCGACGGCTCTGCCTGTCCGCCGTGCCACAGAATCGCTTCGGCGATATTGCGTGCACGGCCGTCATGCAGCAGGTCGCCGTGGCCGTTTACCTCGGGCACCAACCCGATCCCCCAGAGCGGGGGCGTGCGCCATTCGCGGCCGTCGGCCCGGTATTCGGGGCGACCGTCAGCGAGCCCCTCACCCATGTCGTGCAGCAACAGGTCGGTGTAGGCGTGGATCGGCAGGTCCGCCGCGGCAGGGATCGCTGTTTTGCCACCGGTCCTGAGTTCCGGCACATGGCAGGCACTGCACTTGGATTGGAAGAACAGCTGTTCGCCCCGCTTCACATCAGGGTCGTTTACATTGCGCCGGGCTGGAACCGCGAGCGCCTGCAGGTATAGCGTGATGTTGCTCAGGCGGCTCGGGACGACCTCCGGCCGGTAGTTTCCGGTACATCCGCCCTGCCCGCCGCACTTGCTTGCGGACGGCACGTCCAGGCATTGCACCTGCACACTCGGACAATTCTCCTCCGGAAAAAAGTGAGAGGTCGCGCCGATGTCGTTCAGAAACGCCACCGCTGTCTGCTGGCGCAGATTGGGCTGCCCCGCCTTCCAGCCGAAGCGTCCGAGCACGGTCCTGCTGTTCTCGTAATCCCAAACGTAGTTCGGCTTGCCGCTCACGCCGAGCTTTTCCTGTTCCCTGGCGATGGCAAGTATCGATTGTTCGGGCACCGCTTCCAGTAATCCCAGCCCTACCATGGCCGGCGCGATGCGCGGCGAAATCATGATGTCGGCTCCGAGCTCGCCAAACTGCAGCCCCTCGAACTCGATCTTCGGCACCCGCAGCGTCACAGTTTCGCCGTCGGAAAAGCCGACCTCGCGTTTCGTGTAGCTGAAAATCGCCTGACCTTCGGCTGGCACGCGGCCGGGAATGCCGCGGTTTTGCAACTGGTCTCCGTACGCCGGGTGCGGCCGGGGCTCCCCGTGCGGTCCCTGGCCGGGCAGGCTCAAGCGCACGAGCATTCCGCGCACAGCCTCTTGCCGTTGTGCCGGCGCCCGAGCGCGGCCGTTGTTTTCATGGCAATGCGCGCAGCGATCCTCGTTGAAAGTCGGCCCCAGTCCCCACACACCGGAAGGATCGGGAGCAACCACCCAGGCTTCGTGGAACTGCTCCCTGCCTTTGGCGAACTGCGCAGCCTGTTCCCTGTCGAGCATGGCGATGGGAATGGAAAAGGCGTTGGCGCCGGCCTCGGGAGAGGTGAAACTGCCCGCGGTGAGCGCGGCAGGATCCAGAACTTCGGAGCTTCCGCACGCCAGCCATGTCGCCCCCAACAGGCAGGCCGATGCAAGCAGGCTTGTCGCGCTGACGGCAGGCCGTTTCCGGGCAGGTCCCCCTCGAGCGGACTCAGGAAACACGCGAGGCTTCCTCTGCACGCGGCCTGGCTGCTTTGAGCGTGATCAAGCGCATGAACTGCGCGGCGATCAGTGGTCGTGGTCCCACGGATTGTGCTTCACTTCCGGCGGGATCCAGACGGTTTCATAGACCTTCTGGAGGTCCTTCTCCTTGGAGATTTCGTCGCTTTCCGACAGCTTCGCGTACTTGGCTTGCGTCGGACTGGAATGGTTGCGGGTATTCAGGCTGGGCGCCGACAGAACCTTGCGCAGTTCGCCTTTGCACTTGGGGCAATGCTCCGGGCGCGGGTCCTTGATCCCGTGACGCGTCTGGTAAATGACGCGACAAGGGTCGCAGGCGTATTCGTATGTTGGCACTTCGTGTCTCCGGCCGCTGTTCTCAAATTAATGGGGCCGACTCCACCTGGAACCGGCCCCATCGATGATACCCGCGTTGTTTTAGGCGAAGCTGGTCTTGTTGGACAGTATTTCGGCTTTCGCCTGCATCGCAGCCTGCTTGTCGATGTTCCAGATGCGCGCTGCATTCTCGCCGAAGACCTTGCGGCGGATTTCGTCGGTGATCTTCGGATAACCATGACCCTCGACCAGTTGATCGGGGATCTGGAACTTGCGGAACGCCTCGATCTGCCATTGCGGATTGCCCCACAGCAACGAGTCGGTGCCCCACAGCACGTAATCCGGACCGAGGTCGCGCAACAGGGTGCCGATCACGTGCGCGCACTCCAGCGGCCGGCTGGTGACCGTCGCGGCGAACGTCGAGCCGACTTCGCAGTACAGGTTCTTGCGCTGCGGCTTGAAGGTCTTCAGCGCCGCCAGCTCATTGTGATACGGCCAGGCCGAGTGATAGGCGATGAAGTTCAGATCCAGGAAGTCATCCGCCGCGGCGTCGAAATCCTCGGCGTGCGCATAGCGTGCGTAGAACTGGCCGAACGGGATGCCCTTGTGGCAGCCGATGTTCTTGATACCCAGCTTGCGGCACTTCTCCCAGATCGGGTACGCCAGTTTCTCGTCGTCGAACCACCAGCCCTTCTTGGCAGTCGCGTCGAAGGTGTAGAGCTTGAGGCCCGAGATCTTGTACTTCTCGACGTACATGGTCAGGCGATCCAGCGTCACGCTCAGGCCCTGGTTCGGCGTCAGCCCGCCGGCCAGCATCAGGGTGGACTTCGGCCAGTTGTTGCGCACCCCAACCTGGTACTCCATCGGGATCATGTCCTGGCCGCCGTAATGCTCGCGGAAGCCGAACGGGTTGAAGATGCCGACGGTGGTGTCGCTTTCCTGCAGGATCAGCTTTCCGTAGTTCTCGACGTTCATGTCGCGTGTGCCGTTGGGCAGGCCGAAGGCCTTGCCGAGGTCGTCCAGCAACTGCACGAACCACATGCCACGCTCGGTGGTGTTGACGCCGAGTTGATAGTGGCCCGGGCGGGTACAGACGTGCGTGTGAACGTCGACGATGAAGTCGGAACTGGCGCGAGCGACCTGGATGGCTTCGTTCTTGGCGCCAGAGTCGGCAGCTTCGGCCGCGCCGACTTCGAAGAACTTCATTCCCGTGATTTCGTTGGCAGCGAGCATCGCCGCCGAGAAACCCAGGGATGATTTGATGAAATTGCGTCGGGACATGCCGGCCTTCTTGGCATAGCCGTCCATCTTCTGGGAGATCTTCGGACCCATGCCCCCGGTGAGGAACAATGAGGTGCCGGTTTCGTTACCGTTGAACGGGTCCTTGGGAAGCTCGTCAAGGCCCTTGAAGTGCTGCAGGATATTGAACTCCATCGCGCTCCTCCTCCGTTTGTTATCAAAATTTCTGTTTTGACCACGGAACGGCACGCCACAAAAACGGGCCGGCCGCTCATTCCGACACCGATACTGCAATCCTCGTTTTCGGTCACGCTACTCTTCTCGCACGCGCGTTGCAACGCTTGCCCGGTCACTTTATGGCCAGACGTTTCCCGGACAACGGTCAGTGAGGGTGGACAGATTCCTTCAATCGTTCCTGGCACTTTGAAAGCACGGAAAAACAAACGCTTCGGCGTAGCACGCGGGGCTGGAGGCTGCCAGACGGCCTCGTTCAAAGGACAGCGGCAAACACGGCCTTTGTGATGCGGCAGCGCAGCACCCGCGACGACGCGGATCGCATTAGGATTCGATCTATCTGCCAACCTTGAACCTACGACTGACGGAATCACCCATGATCAGCAGAATCTGGCACGGATGCACCAGCCGGCACAATGCCGACGCCTACGAAAAGTTGCTTCGCAGCGAAATCTTCAGGGGGATCGAGCAGCGTGATATCCGGGGTTACCGCGGAATCCATCTGCTCAGACGTGACGTATCTGACGGGGTCGAATTCGTGACCGTCATGTGGTTCGATTCGCCCGATTCGGTCAGGGCGTTCGCCGGAGAGGACTTCGAAGCCGCGGTGGTGCCGCCAAGGGCGCGCGCGCTACTGTCCCGGTTCGACGCACGCTCGGCGCATTACGATGTTATTGTCGCTCCGGAGCAATGAGAGATGAGCGAAGTCCAGAAATCGGAACAAGATTGGCGCAAGGCGCTGACGCCGGAGCAGTACCGCGTGCTCCGCGAGGAAGGCACCGAGCGCCGCTTCACCAGCCCGCTCAACAGCGAATACGGTAAAGGCACGTTTATCTGCGCCGGCTGCGGGCAACCGCTGTTCAGGTCCGACATGAAGTTCGACAGCAAGACCGGTTGGCCCAGCTTTTTCACCGCGATTCCAGGCGCGCTGGAAACCAAGGTGGATAATACGTTGTTCATGGAGCGCACCGAATACCATTGCGCGAACTGCGGCGGCCACCAGGGGCATGTCTTCGAAGATGGCCCCGATCCGACCGGCCTGCGTTACTGCAACAACGGCGTGGCGCTCAAGTTCGAGCCTGATTGACGGGTCTAACAGGTTATGGCTTTCCCTTTCACTATCACTATCTAGTGCCGTTATCGGACACTGCGCGATCACTGCGCGGAGGCGCCGGTTGGCCTTCTCTTTTTTGGCTTGGGCTTTTCTTTCTTCTTGGGAAGTTCGATCGAAACTGCAGCCGCCTCGGTGTACGTGGCGACGACGTTGTCGCCCGCGGTTAGCGATTCCAGTACGTTCGGGTCACGGACGTAGAGGTCGACGAGGTTTCCGTCCGGCCGCTTCAGGGTGAGCGTCTTCTCCTTCGGACTTACCGCTTCAACGTAGGCTGCAATGGTGAATTGTATCGCCGCGTCCGAAGCCGGTGTCTGTCCAGGCTCAGCGCCGGCTGTTGTTTCCTCGAAGGCGGCCGCATCGCCAGCCTCCGTCTTGCGTACCTGCAATCCCACCGACTCGTAATAGCGCACGATGACTTCGTCGCCTACCTGGACCTGCGGCAGGTTCCGGGCCCGCGCCTTCACCCGTAGCGTGATCAGGCGGCCCTTCGGTCCTTTCAGCGTAATCTCGCGAGCATCCAGATCGATCGCCTCGACCGTCGCCTTGATTTTTGCCGACCGCCCGTACATGACCGGACTGGCATCTCCCAGCACCGTGATGGCTGCGGGCTTCGTGTCCTGGGCAGGCTTCGTGTCTTGGGCAACTGCCATGCCTCCGCAGAGTACCGTGAACCATGCGGTGCACAACAATGCCGGAATGAATTTCATTGGACTGTTTCCCTTGATTCCTGAACGCGTCGAGAGCCGGGATCGGCACCGCCCGGATCTGAATCTGCCGCTTTCCCGATTCAGACCTGCGGGTCTGGCTTTCCTTCAGCCGGCGGCGGTGCGGGAGCATCAGCCGGCGGTGGCTCGTTCTTCTCCGCCTTGCGCAGGCGCTTTTCTTCCTGCTTTCTCTTTTTCGCCAGTTCTTTCTGGCGCTTCTCGAATTGATAGTTTGGTTTCGGCAATCTGTGGTCCTTTCAAGAGAAATTCGTTAATCGTATGCCGCCTCAGCACGCCGCCGCCTGCGGCTCCTCCACCCCGTCAGCCGCCGGGCCGGCGAGTTCGCGTTCCAGGAACTCGCGTGGGCTCGACTGCAACTGTGCCATGTTCTCACGAGCCTGCTCCGGATGGCGATCGCAGCATTGCGGTATAACGCCAGCCCATGACGTCAAGATCGAGCAGATTCCAGTGGATCGGTCCCAGGACACGGGTTCCGGTTCGGCTGCCCAGCTCCTCAACTGCGTGCGAGAGGCGGTTGCGCTTTCGCGGACGAGCCGCCTGACGAAACATTTAAGTGATATGGATCATGCGGATAGATAATTCATCATACCATCGGCGCTATCCCGACGCCGATGAATCTCGGCGAGGCCTACCAGGCGCTGGAACCGGGCGTCCCGGATGCCGCCGGACCTGCAGAAGCTCGTGTTCGAGGCGGCGCGCGATGCCTCCGCCTACGAACGGCGCCGGGATGTGCGGGCCATTGAAAGTATGAAGGCAGAAGGCACGCAGATGGTCATTCCCGAGCGCACCAGGAAGGAGATTCCATGATGGCTGTCATCGAACTCGATACGCCCGCTGTCACCGTCGACCTCGACGTGATGGAGGACAACATCCGTCGCGTGCAGGCGCACCTGGCGCGCCACGGCATCGCCAACCGCCCGCACATCAAGACGCATAAGATTCCGGCGCTCGGCAAGATGCAGATGCAGGCCGGCGCCGTCGGCATCACCTGCCAGAAACTCGGCGAGGTCGAGGTGTTCACCGACGCCGGCGTCGCGGACGACGTATTGCTGACGTTCAACATCGTCGGTGACGCGAAAACCGACCGGCTGATGGCGTTGACCAAGCGCCTCAGGCGCCTCTCCGTCGTGCTCGACAGCGAGGCGGTGGCGAAGGGGCTGTCCGAGGCCGGGGTACGGCACGGCGCGGACGTGTGCTTCCTGGTGGAGTGCGACACCGGCATGGGCCGCAACGGGGTGCAATCCCCTCAGGCGACGCTGGACCTGGCGCGCGCGGCGATGAAGCTGCCGCGCATGCGCTTCGAGGGCATTATGACCTTCCCCACCCGCCAGCCGCAGTCCTACCAGTTCTTCGAGGAAGCGCTGGCGCTGTTCAAGCGCGCCGGCATTCCCGTTCCGGTCGTTTCCGGCGGCGGCACACCCGCCATCTTCAAGGCGCAGGAGTTCCCGATGCTCACCGAGCACCGCGCCGGGACCTATATCTACAACGACGTGATGACGGTGGCGTCCGGCACCGCTACCTGGGACAACTGCGCGATGCGGGTGCGGGCCACGGTGGTAAGCCGCCCTACCGGCACGCGCGCGGTCATCGACGCCGGCACCAAGGTGCTGACTTCGGACCAGTACACGGTCAAGGGTTACGGCCACGTGCTCGAGTACCCGGAGGCGGTGATTCCGCATTTGTCGGAGGAACACGGCGTCATCGATCTTTCGGGCTGCCGGGAGCGGCCTGCGGTCGGCGACATCGTCCACGTAGTGCCCAACCACTGCTGCGTGGTGAGCAACATGGTGGATGAGGTCTACGGCGTGCGCGGAGAGCGGGTCGAGGTCACCTGGCCGGTCGCGGCGCGCGGCACCGTGCGTTAGCTCGGCTGAAGGGTCAGGAAAGTACAACGCTTACAGCGGAGGACGCGGAGCGGCGCATGGACACGTTACCGACGTAGTCGGCCGCTTGCGGGTAGTGCGCCGAAGCGCCGCCTCCCGCCCCGGATGCTACGCCAACGCCGTGTCGGCGGCGCCAGAGGAAAACCGAAAACGAGGAAAACATGTGGGAGTAAAAGCAGGCCGGGTGCCGGAGTGACCACCGATATCAGTTTTTAACTGTGGAACACTTTTTTGCTCTTTCCTTTCCTCTGCGTCCTCCGCGTCCTCTGTGGTAAGAGCTGAGTTTTGTCTTGCTTAGACTTATTTCATCTTGGGAACGATCACCGCAATGTGCGGGTGCGCAGGAAGATAACGTATCGCGACTTTATCGCCGACCGCGAACTTGCTGCCTGGCGGGAGCCTTTGGGTAACGACGATCAGATGCTCCCAGCCCGGGGCGAGAAACCGGTATCGAACCGTTGCGCCCCGCAAACCAGGCGCGCAGCCGATTATTTCCGCTTGCGCCGACAGGCCTTTGCGCAGAACCGTTTCGGTTTCC
>WNFR01006799.1_pt1 | contig 11679 bp, 10 predicted proteins | sample 5400221 | NCBI WGS metagenome assembly WNFR01 (sample SAMN13153357, study PRJNA577476) | soil metagenome | isolation source: 40 cm soil under Madrone tree | place: USA:California | collected 2016-06-14 | reverse complement strand
CAAGTACAATCCACCGTCGGGCGCAAGCCCGCGCAGCACCGCGCCACGCAATGATGTGAGCGGAGCCTTCCGTGATGTGCTCCGATATCTCAAGGCACCACACTCATCGCGCGCTTCCCGTTTTATCCAGAACCATTTTCAAAAACGCCGCCACATCCAGAGAGCCATCGCGCAGCGCTGCAACCTGCAGCGTGCAGTGCGCCAGCGCTTCATAACTCTGCCGCCGCGCGGCGATCAGCGCCGGATAACAACGCGCCACCGTCTCGCGCGGTTTTTCTCCCGCCTTGGGTTGAAACGCTCCGCGCCACAACACCGGCTTGGGATCGTGCAAATATCTTTCAATTAGCAACTGCTGCTCCTGCGCGGAAGCCGCCAGGTGCACGATGGTCATCTGCCGCCGCAAGCGCATCAGCAAATTGTTTCCCGTATAGATGACGCTTCCAGTGGTGTCGAGCACCAGGGATTTCCCCGGCTGCTTTTCAAGTTCTGTCAAAATTTCATCCAACGCATGAATCTCTTCGGCCAGATATTCGGACTCCCGTTCGGCGTACGTCGCGGAATCCGGCCAGCCCATCCACGCCGCCACTCCGTTGATGCCCGCATATCCCCCCGCGGCCAGTCGCGGCGCAAGCTTCTGCTCGATGCGATCGTCGCAAGAAACCGCCGGATACTCCGCCGCCGCTAACTTCTTTGTCCAGAACGTTTTCCCGGCGCCGGACATGCCGATCAGTGCCAGCCGCAGCGGCTTTTCCCTATTCGTTTCTGCGCTCATAGGTGAACTGCTTACGATAGCGTGTTACCCGCAACCACGGCAACATCGCTATCCTCGCCTTCGCGCGTGAAAACCAATGCATTTCTGGAACCTGTCCTCCCGGACGGCTTGCGGCCCACTCATCCAGGTGGTACGTTGGAAAAGACTTCTGCTGCTTTCACGCAGCATTAGTCCAGCGGTGATTCGGGCGTTCGGGAGATTTTTTCGGTTCCCAGGTTCGAGGAAATTTTCGACGGACATTTTCGGAGAGGCCCTGCTCGTTTTCAGGGTTCACTCCAAACGCACGCTGTGGATTTTTTCGTGACGCGAGTTTAGTCTGGCCAGTCGAATCAAACTGTGCCGGACCGGGCGAGAAGCCCTGAGAAAAAGTACTCGCGCGCGGGGTTTTCGTGTCGTACTGGTTCCGCAACGACAATCGATTGCCGCAAGCGCGGCTGGCCATCGCCTCCTACGTCATCGTGGGAATGATCGGCGTGTTGCTGCTCGGCTTCTGGAAGCTCCAGGTCATTGACGCTGATAAGTACAGCTCCCTGGCAGAGCGTAATCGCGTGCGCTACATTCCCGTGATCGCGCCGCGCGGCCGCATGCTGGACCGTGATGGCCGCGTGCTGGTGGACAATCGGCCGTCCTTCAGCGTACTCCTCCTTCGCGATGATCCGGCTCAAGTGGAAAAGCATCTTGCTGGCATCTCCGACGGCCTGGGAATTCCTGTGGAAGATTTGCGGGATCAGCTGGCCAGTACCAAGAATCTCCCTAAATTCCAGCCCATCATCATCAAGCCCGACGCCTCGCCCGCGGACGTCGCTTTCATCGAATCGCATCGCTCCGAGTCCAGTGGCGACATTCCCGTCCTGGAAATGATTCCAGTCCAGCGCAGGCGTTATCTGCCCGGCGGTATTCTCTCTCATGCTGCGGGGTATGTCGGTGAAGTCAGCGAGCAGCAGATCGAAGCCAGCAACGGCAAGCTGCGCCCCGGCGACTTTGCCGGAAAAACCGGCCTGGAGCGCCAGTACAACGACCTGCTTCAAGGCACCGACGGCATGCGGCGAGTCGTCGTGAACAGTATCGGCAAAGAAGTGGATCGCTTGCCAACCCAGGAAGCCATTCCCGGCAAGCAGATTACCCTGACCATCGATTACGACTTGCAGCAGATTGCTGAGCAGTCTCTTGGCCAGCGGCCCGGCGCCGTAGTTGCGATTGATCCGCGCACCGGCGAAGTGCTTGCCATGGTGAGCCGCCCCACTCCCGATCCGAACGATTTTGCCGTCCGAATTCAAGCGGATGTATGGAAGAAGCTCAACGATGACCCATTACATCCTCTTCTGAACCGCGCCATTCAAGCGCAACTCGCGCCTGGCTCCGTTTTCAAGATTGTGACCGCGATGGCCATGCTCGAGGAACATGTTCCCGAGGAAAATTTTGCGACCTATTGCCCAGGTTACGGCACGTTCTTCGGTCGTCAGTATCATTGCTATGTTTACTACGCCAAAAGCGGTCCAAAGTCCCACGGCGTCCTCGGTTTGCACGAAGCTATCCTTAGATCTTGCGACGTCTTCTTCTATAACGTCGGCATGCGCCTGGGAATCGACAAGCTTTCTGATTGGGCCAAGAAAGTTGGAGTAGGCCACAAGACCGGTATTGATCTTCCATCCGAAGAACCTGGCCTTATGCCTTCTCAGGAATGGGTCGAACGGACTTTTCATCGCAAGTGGTACGCCGGTGAAGTGATCTCCGTGGCCACTGGCCAGGGCGCCGTCACAACAACACCGCTCCAGCTTGCTCGCATGATCGGTGGCATCGCTTCTGGTGGCGTGTTTAAGCAGCCGCATCTTTTGAAGGATGCGCAGAACGTGGGAGAAGAGCGAGTCCACATCTCGGAGCGCACTATCGAAAAAATTACCGACGCCATGTACGGCGTCGTGAACGAACCTGGCGGCACGGGCGGCCATCTCAAGCTCGCAGGCATCGAGCTCAGCGGCAAATCTGGCACCGCCCAGGTCATTGGCTACGACAAAATGGCGCTGGTGCGGAAAGGCTCACAGTTTGCCGACAACGCCTGGTTCGTGGGATACGCCCCGAAACGGAATCCGGAGATCTGCGTCGCGGTCCTCGTGCAGGAAAGCGGCCAGCACGGCGGCGAAGCCGCCGGGCCCGTGGTAAAAGACATCATCAAGGCCTATTACGACAAGAAAAACAAGAAGACCCAGGGCCAGGTTACTGTCGAAAATAAGAGTCCTGAGCGAAGGAAAGATTCCCTACTCGCGGCTCCGCATGCTCCTCGCGCGGCATTGAAGTCCGACGAAAGCGCCGCCGTTGTGCCGGCGCGCGCCACCGCGGATCCGCAGCACTAAAGGTAGCTATGATTCTGTCTGATGGATATCGAACGCTTGAAGCCAGCTTCCACACCCCCGCAGGTCTGGAACCTCGCTTTCGACTTTTAACTTTGAACTTTCGACTCTGCTCATGAAAGACGCACCCGGAACTCGCGACTACGACTGGTGGCTCCTGGCCATCCTCGCCGCCATCTGCGCGCTCGGCGTGATCGAAATCTATTCCGCCACCCATGGCAGTTCTCTTTCGGGCATGCACATGAAGCAAGTGCGCTGGCTGGTCATCGGTTTCGCCTTGATGTTTGTGCTTTCCCGCCTGGACTATCATCTAATTCTCGACCAGGCGCCTATCCTTTACCTCATTGGCATCGCCGCACTCGTTGCCGTTCTCGCGGTCGGCCATACCCGGTTTGGCGCCAAGCGGTGGATCAACGTCCCGGGTATCGGAGAGCTTCTTCAGGTGTCAGAGCTGGTCAAATTGATTATAATCATTGTGCTGGCGCGCTTCTTTGCCGAAGTGCGCTCGGATCAGCTTGATCTTCGTGATCTAATTAAGGCAGGATTGTTGGTAGGTGTTCCGCTGGTCTTGATACTCAAGCAACCCGATTTGGGAACAGCGCTCGTGCTGATCCCCATGCTTGTCGTTGGCGCCTTTCTGGCGGGCTTGCAGTGGCAACACGCGGCGGTATTCTCCTTGGCGGGGATTTTGCTCGTGGGCGCGGTTTTCTATCCTCCCGTTAGCAAGCGCATCCTCAAGCCTTATCAGCGTGAGCGCATTACCTCTTTCCTGCACCCTGAAGAAGACGCCAAGGGCCACGGCTATCAGCTTTTGCAATCCAAGATCGCCGTCGGTTCCGGCGGGTTTTGGGGCAAAGGGTTTAGTAATGGCAGTCAGAATCAACTGGGCTACATCCCCGTCCGGTATTCCGATTTCATTATGTCGGCGTGGGCTGAAGAACAGGGTTTTAAGGGCGTGCTTCTGGCCCTCGGGTTGTATATGGCGCTTCTGTTGCGTTTAGTGCAGAATGCTCAACGCGCGAAAGATCGCGCGGGAATGTTTCTGGTCATGGGCGTCGCAGCGGCGCTTGGGTTCCATGTACTGGTAAACGTGGCAATGGTCATCGGCGCTATGCCGGTTACCGGCATCCCGTTGCCGTTGATGAGTTACGGGGGTTCTGCCACGTTGTTTGTTTTCCTGGCGATTGGCCTGGTGATGAATGTCCGGCTTCGCCGCTTCGTCAACTGACCTAGCCGCCAGTGCCGTGTGACGTCTCTGCTTCAGCGGAGCGCACCGGAAAAGAAATTGCAATGTTGATCCCGGCTCGGCTGGGATCGCAAGAAAAAAGGATTTTAGAGTGAGGACAGCATCGTCCGCCGATCGCCCGGCTAGTTTCCGGCGACGGACCAGCCTCGAAAGACTGAGGAATTTTCTTCCCTCTGGCTTCGAACGACAAGCCACTTCCCTACTAGTGTGGCCACGTGTCCCGGTTTCAACCGGGATGGCGCCGATTTTCGGCAACTCCGACGGGCTCAAGCTCGCGGCGATGCGTCCTGTCGGTCCCGGCCAATCCGGGCCCGCACAGAAGGGTGATCCCGGCCATGCCGGGGTCACGCATAAGGAGTTTTCATGTCGAAAGAATTGGTTATTTCCGCGGCCTCCCACGAACGGCGGGTCGCGATTCTTGAAGAAGGTCAGTTAGTCGAAATTTACATCGAGCGCGAAAAAGAATTCGCTCTCGTCGGCAGCATCTATAAAGGAAAAGTCACCCGCGTCCTCCCCGGAATGCAGTCCGCTTTCGTGGACATCGGCCTCGACGGCGACGCTTTCCTGTACGTCAGCGACGTTTTCGAAAACCTCGAGGACTACGATCACGGGCATGCGCACGAGCAGCCGCAAGCTGCGGCTCCCCCGGTGCCCCTCGCGAATGGCTCTCCCGTTGAATTGCTCCCGGGTGAATCGTTAGCGCGTGCCACTGAACATCACGAGGAAGCCCACCACGGAGAGTTTCATCCGGAAGAGCTTCACCACGCGGATGAGCCGCAAGCTTCCCACGAGGAAGCGCGCGCTTCCGAGGGTCAACATCTCGTCGAGCATCACGGCGAAGTGCCGTCCGCTCCTAGCGAGGACCAGCACGCCGATGCCCCCGAGGAACGCCAGCCGGATTCCAACGCTTCCGCGCCGCAAAACTTTGCGCCACACTACAACCCCACACAAAATTATCCCGCTCGCGGCGGCAACGACCGTCCCGGCCAAAATTTTGGCCGCGGCGGGGATCGTGGCAATGATCGCAGCGGAGACCGTGGCGGTGATCGCGGCCGCGGCGGCCGTTGGGGACGCCGTGGCGGGCGTTCACGCGGCGGACGCCCTCAAGGCGCCCCGGGCGGTGGGCGCAATCTGCCTCCATCGAAATATGCTTCTCCGCAAGGCGGCGAGTCCCGCGGATATGATAATCGCGGAGGACAACCTCGCAGTTACGACAACCGGCGTCCGGAGGCTCCGCGCACTCCGGCGCCTTTAGCGCCCAGTGTCTCTGAGGAAGAGATCATTCTTCCCGGCGAGTCGCTCGCAAAATATCGCGGCAAGCCCGCCGTTGCGCCTGCGGCCGTTTCCAGTGTTGAACATGAAACTCACGAAGAACAGAACGCTGTCGAAGAAATTTCACCGCGCGCCACTGGCAATCTCCCCGCCACCGCTCCAAGCGGCAGCAGCGTTCCTCGCCGATTCTCTGGCGGTTTGCCTCGCTGGCTGTTAGCTGATGCCGGCTCTGAACCAGAAGCAGCCCCCTCACAAGAGTCTGCTGGGGCCGTCGAAGAATCATCCGTCGCAGGTGGCGCAGTCGCCGAGCCTCCCCAGGAAACGGCTTCCAGCACTCTTGAAGCCTCCCGGAATGACGCTGAGCTGAACGAAGATCAAGTCGCCGCCCTCGCTTCCGGTTTCGTCGAAGCCAAGCACGAAGAAACTTCGGAAGAAGCGGATGCCGATGCCATCGTCGGCGGTGCCGAATTCGAAGAAGAAGACTCGGAAGCACACGCCGAAGAAGGCGCCGAGGAAGCCGAAGGGACTCCAGTCGCTCAGGTCTCGGAACTCTCCGAAGAAGAAGTCGCGGAAGTAGAGGCTGGACGCGCCGCCAACCGCGCCGAATTCGCGGCGGACGTGGCTCAGGAACATGCCGAACACCACGCCGAACTTGGCACGCACGAGCATGGCGAAAATGAGCCCGAGCACGACGAGCATGAACATACCGAGCACGAGCTCGTCGATCATGCACGCGCTGAAACCGAGCACGCCGAAGAGGAAGTTCTCTCCGCCGCCGCTGGCGGATCCGTCGTCGAGGGCGCAGCGATCGTCGAAGAGGACGTGATTCTCCTCCCTGGCGAAACTCGCGCTCCTCGCGTCGGTGGTCCGGCTGCTCCGCTTGAAGAATTCCCGCGCGACTCCGCGCGCATCGGCGGAAATCCGCGTTCACGCTTCCAACGCCCGTTCCGCAGTGGCGGACGCGACCGTGGCCGCGATAGCCGAGGCGGACGCCCGGATCGTGGTGGCCGCCCGGACAGCCGTGGCGGACGTCCCGATCGCGGTGGCCGCCCCATCACCGGTGGCCCTCGGTTCGAACGACGCCCCGGCCCCGGTGGCCCCCGACACGACCGCGGCTATCAGGGAGGCCGTTCCGGCCCATCGCGCCGTCCGCAGCTCATTTCCGAAATGTTGAAGGCCGGCCAGGACGTGGTCATCCAAATCGCTAAGGAACCCCTTGGCAAGAAGGGCGCGCGCATCACCAGCCACGTCGCTTTGCCCGGCCGCTTCCTGGTCTACATGCCTACCGTCCATCACACCGGTGTTTCGCGGAAAATCATTTCCGCGGATAACCGCTCGCGCCTTCGCCGCCTCGTCAGTGAAGCCGGCGGTGCGTATCCCGGCGGCTTTATCGTTCGAACCGCCGCGGGCGGCGCCACGGATGACGAAATTCGCGCCGACATCGAGTTCCTCGGCACCACCTGGAACGAAATCAAGGAGCGCAGCGAGCAGCGCAAAGCGCCCGCTCTTCTCCATCGCGACCTAAACCTCGTCGAACGCATTCTTCGCGATTACGTCAGCGACGATTTCACCGGCATTTGGATCGACAACGAAGAGGAATACGGCAAGATCGTCGAGTTCGTCAGCCGCTTCCAGCCCAAGCTCGTCAACAAGGTCAAGCTTTACACCAAGGAAACGCCGATCTTCGAAGAGTTCGGCATCCAGCACGAGCTCGATAAAGCGCTCCGCGCCAAGGTCTGGCTGAAGTCCGGCGGCTACATCGTCATCAACCACACCGAAGCGCTCGTGGCCATCGACGTGAACACCGGCAAATTCGTCGGCAAGGGCTCCACGCGCCTCGAGGACACCATCGTCAAAACCAACCTCGAAGCCGTCAAGGAGATCGTCCGCCAGATTCGCCTGCGCGACCTCGGCGGCATCATCGTCGTCGACTTCATCGACATGGAAGAGCGCCGCAACCGCGAAAAAGTTCTCTCCGCGTTGCAACAGGCTCTCGAGGAAGACAAGGCCCCATCAAAGGCCCTTTCCTTCAACGAGTTCGGCCTCGTCTGCATCACTCGCAAGCGCACCAAGCAAGCGCTCGAGCGCGTTCTCTGCCAGCCTTGCCCGTATTGCACCGGCTCCGGCATGGTCAAGTCCATCCCCACGCTCTGCTATGAAATCCAGGCCGAAGCGCGCAAGATGGCGACAGCTGATCACGAAGGCCCGAACCTGACGATCCGCGTCAATCCCGAAATCGCCAAAGCCCTGAAAACGCGCGAGTCCATGCTCATCGACGAACTCGAGCAAACCGCCCACAAGCACATCATCATCCAGTCAGACGCCACCCTCCATTGGGAGCAGTACGACATCTATTAAATATCCAGCGCGTATCTGGCTTGTTGTTTGATTGAGGAGACTAGGATGGCCGGGGCTGGAATCGCTAAGCGGATTCCGGCCCTTTTGTTTCTGTGTCCCATTTACGGCGTGCATCACGGAGCGCTTCGAGCAAGGTTTCGCGATGTACGCGGGGCACATCCTAGATCGGAACACACGAATGGCAGTTGTACACACCTCACGAAACTCGGGCCGGAAGCTCCACAGGGAAATCCTCTGATCCAGATTTGTGAATGCACTGGATTTTTTGCGTCGAAGAAAAGCAAGAAGGCTTAGACAGTTACACCTGGTGCCGCACTCGCCGGTTTTGCGAGGTGCGGATTTAGACTCGCCCTTATCCTAGCGTGTTTCAGAGGCAGCCCTCCGAGCCGCCGCTAGAGTTCCTCGGGAATCAAGAACGCTCCCGGAATCTTTCGATCCAGCGTGGCCAGGACCACCCCATTCGCTTTCGCCAGCTGCACCAGATGCCCATCCGTAACCTGTTTCGGCGTCTTCACCCAGCCCGGCAGCCGCGATACGTCGAGAGCGTCCGCGACAAAGGCAAATCCAATCCGGCTGCTGGATTTTAGCTGCAGCAAGGAGGCCTTCGACTCATCGACCGAAAGCCCATATCGAGGAACCGCGAGTACCCGCACAAATCCTAGCTCAGTTATAGCGCACGTCGCGAATTCATCCTCTCCGGGACTCAAGGTCTGAACCCAGCTCACGACCCGTTCAAAGAATTCATGCTCTTTGAATCCCAGCGCGACCAGAGTGCTTACCTCCAGTAAATATCTTGTCATGGAAAGTCAGACAAGATTTCCTTGACCTGTTCGTGGGTCAGGATGGGAGCTCCTGGTCCTGCTGTTAACACGGCAAGCCCAGTGCGAGGGTCGATGATAGTCTTTGGTTTTCGACGCCTTGTTCGTCGCGGGCGCAAAACGATTGCATCACCCTCCAGACTTACATCAAGCGCGTCGCCAGGGCGCAAGCCCAGCCTTTGCCGCAATGGGCTGGGCAACACCACCTGCCCCTTGCTTGAAACTTTGGTTTCCATGGTAAGACAATCTTACCTGACAGGTGCGACCGAAACAATCCAAATCCGCCACATGGTTGTACCCACCGACGGACATGCCTGGGCGCGTGTAGTGGCGGGTCTTCAGGCCGTTCTTTCTTCCAGTTTTGGGCCTTCCGTCCACCATGGTAACGCAGTCACAAAATTCCTGTAACCAAGCTCCACAAAAACGAGTAAGTAGATATAGAGAGTGGCAGATGGAGCTGCTTGAGCGGTTCGCGGCGGGGGACCTGGAAGCCTTCGAGGCGCTGTTTCGGCAGCACCAGAAGGAAGTTTACGCCTGGACTGTTCGCATCGTCCGTGACCACGGAATTGCTGAGGATCTTACGGTGGAAACTTTCTGGCGTATTTACCATTACCGATCGCGGTTCCATCCGGACGGCAACTTTCGCGCCTGGGCGCGGAGGATCGCGACCAACGCCGCTCTCGACTATCTGAAGAAAGCGCGCCGCGAGACCGAGCTTCCCGAAGATCTGCCTGGCCCAGCAGCCGCGGACCCGGCCGTCCGCCGCGAAATGCGTCAACAGCTCAATCAAGCTTTCTTTCAGTTGCCGGCAAAGTACCGCTTGGTGGCCACCTTGGCGCTGATCGAGGAAGAACCATACAACAACATCGCGGAAGCGCTGGGAATCTCCGCGGCCCTGGTCAAAATGCGCGTATTTCGAGCCGTACGCATGCTGCGCAAAAAACTCAGTCCGCTGCTCGCAGAGGTCAGTCCGAAATGAACAACAAAGAAAAAGACTCGGAAATCAAGGTTCTCCTTAAGTCCGCCGTCGCCCCTGTGCAGGACACCGAACTCCGCCGCGATCTTTGGCCCCGGATGCTGCGCAAGCTCGATGAACAGCCGTTCCGTGTGGCCCATTTTCCGTGGTTCGATTGGGCCCTCGCCGCCATTCTCGGCGCATCTCTTTTCTTTTTCCCCGGAGCCATTCCGGCATTGCTCTATCACTTGTAAGGCAGGAGGTTTTTATGAATCAACATACGTATCTTCGCGCGTACCTGGCGGGCATCGCCGTTCCCACGGTGTTTCTGATGTTCATCATGTCCGGTTATTGTGTTTTGCGGTATGTCTACGACTTTCCCGTTCCGGTCGAGCGCGTGATCGTCTTTCCCATGGCCGTCGTGCCGAATTTGTGGGGGTTGTGGAACATCCTGTTTATCGCGCTCCGCCCGCGCCTACCGTTGTCCCTTGGTCTCCACGGTGCTCTTCTGCCCATTCTGCTCGCACCGCTTGGTTTGGCAGTCGCGGGCCTTCTTCATTTTCCCGCGTCTGCCCTTCTTTCGCGCATCTGGCCCGTCGCCGCTCCCGTAGCGCTTATCGCCTATTATTTCGCCTGGAAATACCTGGTGGGCTTCCTCAATCGGGTCCAACAGATCGCTTGAAGCTTCAGCGCGTGATTGATCGTCTCGGGCTTGAAAGCTTTTCAAGGCTGCGCGGTTCCTGGCCCAGTGGGAGGATCCGAGGGCAGTTCCTGCGCCGCTTTCGGCTCCGAGATTTTCTGCTTATCGTCCACCGCGAACAGCAAATAATTGTTGAAACTGTGGCGCCGGTAAGTGCGCTTCCCTCTCCAGTCGTAATAAACTTCCGCGGTCTGCGGCAGCCACAAATCCACTTTCCGGTTCTTGAAATGCACCGGACCGTACTCGATGGCCGTGTGATCCGCAAATAGGCGAATTTCTGGACGGGGAGCAATCAAGTCCGTTTCCAGCCGCGTGATCCGGAAGGTGTCCGCCGCAATCCAGGCACGTCCCTTCAGCGCAATTGGATAGGCAGGACCCATTATCCCCAGCCTGTAGGCGCGAATGCGGTTGGGCTTATCGCTCCGCTGGCGGAAGTGCACCTGCCAAGCTTGCTTTCCATTCCAGTGCGTGAGGCCTTCGCAGGACATCTCAAAGCTCCCGACATTGTACGGATGGAAGATGAGCACCAGCGCCGGCAGGCCGCGCGTCTCTATGCCTCCGGGAAAGTCCACCGCTGCATGATTGCTGTTGCTCCGATATTCATCAACGTTTAGGGAGCCCGGCGTCACTTCCTGCACGGACACCAGATAATCGAATTTTCGCTTCTCTGGCGTTGAGGCCATTCCCCACTTGTTGATCGATTCATGCGTTAGATATTCAGTCGCTGTAAAGCGGTCCACCGTTTCGACAAATTCCTCTATTCGCTTTCCAGTCTCTCGTAGCACGTAATCCAGCTTGCAATTAGCTCCGGCTTCCACAGCCGGCACTTTTTCATCAATGTCGGGAGGAAGCCAATTGGAAATTTCAGTCCGCGAAGCTGCTTCCACCATCGCTGCGTCGTCAATTTCTTCGCTAGTCCCCTGCGCTTCGGCGATTCCGTTGCCAATGGACGCGGACTTCAGATTCTCCAATTGTTTCGTGACCCTGGCATCAGCAGGATGTTCTTTCACATAGGACTGCAGCACCGCGATGGCCCGGTCCTTCTCCCCGCGCCTCGCCAAAGCTCCCGCGAGAAACGGCTGAACGTTTTCCGCTTGGCCGTGACCTAGTTCCAGCGCGCGTTCGGCGTGTTGGATGGCTTCGTCAGTCGAGCCTTGGCGCAACTCCGCGTCCGCCAGGAATGCATAGGCTCGCCACGAAGTCGGTCCCG
>WNFR01014998.1_pt1 | contig 11681 bp, 14 predicted proteins | sample 5400221 | NCBI WGS metagenome assembly WNFR01 (sample SAMN13153357, study PRJNA577476) | soil metagenome | isolation source: 40 cm soil under Madrone tree | place: USA:California | collected 2016-06-14 | reverse complement strand
TTCGTGGTAAGACGTTTCCTCCCGGAGTCTCGACGATGAATCCCGCGAAACGAGCGGAAATCTTCCGCAGGCTGCGAGAGGCCAATCCGGCGCCGACCACCGAACTCGCGTATCAAACGCCGTTCGAGTTGCTGATTTCGGTCGTACTGTCCGCCCAGGCCACCGACAAAAGCGTGAACCTCGCCACCGCCAGACTTTTCCCGGTCGCCAATACGCCGCGGGCGATCCTCGCGCTCGGCGAATCGGGACTCACGCCCTTCATTCGCAGCATCGGCTTGTACCGGACCAAGGCGAAGAACATCCTCGCCGCCTGCAGAATTCTTCTGGAAAAGTTCGGCGGCGAGGTGCCGCGCCGGCGCGAAGACCTGGAGAGCCTGCCGGGAGTGGGCCGTAAAACCGCGAATGTGATCCTCAATACCGCATTCGGCGAACCGACCATCGCGGTGGACACCCATATCTTCCGCGTCGCCAACCGGACCGGCATCGCCCCCGGCAAAGACGTCCTCGAAGTCGAGAACAAGTTGATGAAATTCGTCCCGGAGGAATTCCGCAAGGATGCGCACCATTGGCTGATCCTGCACGGGCGTTACGTATGTATCGCGCGCAAGCCGGCATGTCCGGCCTGCCTGATCCGCGATCTTTGCGAATTCAGGGGGAAGAGCAAGGATGAGGGATGAAGGATGAAGGATGAAGGATGAAGGATGAAGGATGAAGGCGGAAGGATGAAGGATGAAGGATGAAGGATGAAGGATGAAGGATTGGACCTCTCGCCTGGAGAAACGCTCACAAAACCGTGCGCCTTGAATTGTGTCCGGTACCCGAACGCTCTGCATGAGCTTGCGTGCAATCATACTTCCGCCTTCATCCTTCATCCTTCCGCCTTCATCTTTGTTCCTTCATACTTGCCCTCATGTTTAATCCGTCGCGCGAAGACGTGCGCCGTTTCTTTTTCGAAACCTGGCGCAAATACCGCACGCGGGCCCCTTTGGAAGGATTGGAGAAAACCGCGCTCGAAGTGGCGCTGCTGCACCCCGAGTATCACGCGCTGCTGGATAGCGAAGACCGCAATATCGACCGCGATTTCCTTCCCGAAGGCGGTCAACTCAATCCCTTCCTGCACCTGTCGCTGCATCTCGCTCTCGCCGAGCAGATCTCGATCGACCAGCCGCGCGGAATCCGCGGACTGCACGCGCAGCTTCTTACGCACGCACAGTCGGGCCACGATGCGCTGCACCTGCTGCTGGAATGTCTGGGGGAAACGCTATGGCGGGCACAGCGCGATCACACGGCGCCGGATGAAGAGGCTTATCTGGACTGCATTCGCCGCAAGCTAGGATGAGCGGCACGCTCTATCAGTCAAAAAAAGGATTGTTCGGACATTCTTGTGGGCAATAGGTGACCGGCAGCTGGAGGATTCACCGGCTGGCGAAAGAACACGCTCGTCACCAAACCTGTACTGCCAAGCGTTAACCGCAAGGGACGCCAAGGACGCCAGGGAAAGGCAAATGCAAAAAGCAGGGGGGTTTTGAACGCTGACGCAAGTATCTGAGCTTCGACCAACCCGCGCCGCTTACGGTTACCCTCGCCTTCCTGCCCTTTCCTTTCCCTGGCGTCCTTAGCGGTGAATGCGTAGTTGGTGAATCATTTGAGGCCCAAAGATAAGTATGATGGCCCCAAAAAAATGAGGAGCGATCGGCTCCTCTTTTTTCTTCACGCTTACGCATCTAACTCAGTACTTGACCTTCAGATCGCCCTTCAGGCTGGAGTAGTAGGCGGCCAGATCCTTGATGTCCTGCTTGGAAAGGCCCTGCGCCATGGGCATCATCGTCGGGTTCTTGCGCGCGCCCTTCTTGTAATCACGCAACGCCTTTTCCAGGTAATCGGCCGGCTGTCCGGCCAGCTTGGGAAACTCCGGCGTCATCGGCGTATTGCCGTCCGGGCCGTGGCAGGCCGCGCAGGTCTGGGATTTCTCCTTGCCCGCCGCCGCATCCGCGGCAACGGCGCCACCGGCGACGGCGAAACCTGCTCCGGCAATGACCGCAATCAGCAGCTTGTTCATATCTTCCTTTTCGCTTCTTCGGCCGGCTTACTTCCTGCCGGCATCGGCGTAGTACGCAGCCAGATCGGCCATGTCCTGCTCACTAAGGCTGGAAGCGATTGCCTTCATGGTCGGATGGCTGCGCTCGCCCGCTTTGTAGGCCTTCAGCGCGGCCACGATATAACCGGGATTCTGTCCGCCAAGCTTGGGAACGTGGTAGGTCTCGGGATAAGCGGCGCGAAACCCGGGAATGCCGTGGCAACCGGCACACATCGAAGTTTTGTTCTTGCCTGCCGCGGGATCCCCTTCGGCGAGCACCGGTGCGGCCACGGACGCCAACACGGCGAGCAGACCGGCAATGGCGAGGCTGCGGAATTTCATGTCTTGGAGTTTTCCTGGTTTTGGCAATAAAAAAACCGCGCAACTTTAGCCGAAGCGGATACCCCGGTCAACGCTGATGCGGCCCTTGGAACGACGGGAACCCGGGGATCAGCCCCCGGGCAGAGGAGCCCCCTCGGATATCGGCACCGAATGGGTGAATTTGCGGTCGTGGGTATCTTCCACCTCGATTTTCAACTCGCCCTTGCCCTGCGGATTGAAGAAGAACCGGAAGTTGGGATTGTCCGATATCGAGAAATCCACCTCTGCATCCATCACCGGCCTGCCGTCGAACGAAACCTTCACGCTGCGCACGAACTGCGGCACTTTTTCCGCATCGAAGTCCGCTGCCAGCGCGGACTCATTGGGGTGGCGGATCATCAGTTGCACCAGATTGGGCTTGCCATAGGTGATGGAATCGTCATCGAAACGCAGCTTCATTTTCCCGAGCAACGCCTCCGGCACGAAGTTCCTGGCGTTGGGCGCCGAACAGCCGCCGGCCGCCTTCACCCAGCGCTGCGACATGTAGAGCTTTCCGTCGTTCATTTCCGCGATCGCGCGCACGAAGCTGAAATCTTCGAAGCGCAGGCGAGTCTCGACCTGGGCGCGGCCGCTCGATGGAGTGAAGTGAAACACGCCTGCCGTCGGAGAGGGGTTGCGTTCGACGATCAGGTATATCGACTTGATGAAGTCCTTTTCGGTCTGATCGATCTGCGACTTGACGGCTACCGGCACGGTCGAGGCATCGTCGGCTCGCATGTTGAGATAGACGCGGATCACGTCCCGGTCGTCGGCATTGATCGGCCGATCGCCGAACATCAGTTGCCTGATCGGCTCCCAGTAGGGGCTACGGGCCGGATCGGGTTCGGCCTTTTCGTTCGCGAGCACAGGCACGGCGAACACCAAGGCCGCCAATAACGTACCAACCCGATGCGTGCCGTATCTCATCCGCGCCCTCTCTTAAATTCTGCCTGGCAATTCCGTGGGAAGTATAACCCAGTCCCCCAAGAAATCAGGCGCCCTCATTCCCATTCGAGCTCGGTATACGCCGTGGTCACGTTGCGGCGGTGGAAGGTGTCGAAGGCGGCCCAGTTCTTCGCCTCGGAATGGCCAACTTCGTCAGTAGCCTGCTGAAGCGTTTTCCTGTTCCGGATCGCGGCGCGCGTTTCCTCGAGGATCACCGTGAAATAGCGCCGCTGCGGATCGAGAACCTCTGGCCAAGGTGCCTGCGAGCGTCCGTGCCCCGCAACGTAGTGCGCCGCATCGATCTTGCGCAGGTCGTCCATCACGGCGAGAAAGCCGGTAATGGTGGCGTCGATCACCGGCGTATGGCCCACGAACAGCAGGTCCGCCAGCCAAAACGTGCGGGTTGCGCGGTCGAACACCGTGAGATCGTCGTCGGTATGCGCCGGCGGCCACCCCTGCACCACCACGGATCGGCCGCCGAGATCGAGTTCGAGCCTGCCGTCGATCAGCAGCGTCGGCTGCACGACGTCGCTGCCCTCGGCCAATTCGCCCAGATCACGCCGCAAATAATTGAGGCTTTTTTCAGTGCCCGGCCGACCGGAAGCGATCCTCCCGCATCCACCACCAGCACGCATCGCTCTCCAACGATGAAACCGATGTTGGCATTGTCGCCCAGGTTCTGCGGGGACCGCTCCTCGAAACTGCCGTAATGCACGTAGTTCCCGGGCGCGACTTCGGTCACTTCGAAGCTCCCGATCTGCGCCGGATCTACAGCGATTGCAGTCTGCGCGGCCACGACGGCCACCGCACCCAGCATGGCGGCGGTCACCTTGATCCGTTTCATGCGTTGTCCCCGTCTGTGCACCGGCCCATTAGAACAGAACCCTTTTGCGCTTGCCCGCGCTGCGGGTCTCGATTACGGTGAGCACTTTACTCAGGGCTTGCTTGCACATGATTTCAGTTCCGGCCAACGCGGCGCGGCTGGCGACGATTGCGCTGCTGCTCGCCTGCCCGGCCCGCGCCGCAGACGAACTCAGGCCGGAAAAGGTTGCCGATGGTGTGTACGCATTCGTCGCCGACACCGGCGAGATCTCCGCGGCAAATCGCGGCCACGTGGGCAACAGCGGCTTCATCGTCGGGCCCACCGGTGTGGTGGTCATCGACACCGGCGTCTCATACCGCCACGGCCGACGCATGCTGACGGCAATCGGCCGGGTGACGGCCAAGCCGGTCGAACTGGTCGTGGTCACGCACGCTGTGCAGGAATTCCTGTTCGGCAACGCCGCATTCGAAGAACGCGGCGTTGCCATCCTCGCGCACAGCGAAACTGCCGCGCTGATGAAAGCGCGCTGTGCACATTGCCTGGATAACCTGCGCCCGATTCTCGGCGATGAGCTCGAGGGCACCCGCCTGGTGCTACCTCGGCGGCAGGTGAGCGACACCACGACGATCGAGGCCGGCGGGCGGCAGCTCGAGCTGCTTTACCTGGGCTGGGCGAGCACACCTGGCGACCTGGCTGTGTTCGACCGCACTACTGGCACCTTGTTCGCCGGCGGCCTGGTCGCGGTAAACCGCATTCCGGACATCCGCGACTGCGATTTCGAAGGCTGGACCCGCGCGCTCGAAGCGCTGCGGGAACTGCCGGTGAAGCGCGTCGTGCCAGGGCACGGCGCCGTGTCCGGTGCCGAGGCGATCCGGTCAACTACGGATTACCTGCACGCCCTGGATGAGAAAATCAACGCTCTGTACGCTCGGAGTTCGAGCCTGCTCGAATCGGTGGATAACGCGGCGCTGCCGGCCTACGGCGCCTGGGCCATGTACGCCACGACCCACCGGCAGAACGCGCTGCATCGCTACCTGCAACTGGAGATCGAGGAACTCGGTGGCGACCCCCGCTCGACTGCACTACCGCAGCGCTGAAATCCCCGGATTACTGAATCCGGATTCCGGGCCGCAACGTATCGATCCCCTATAATGCGGCGAACAGCCGCTCTTCCTGGAACACATGGGTCACCGCCTGACCAAGATATACACCCGCACCGGCGATGCCGGCACCACCGGACTCGGCGACGGTTCGCGCGTATCCAAGGACAGTCTGCGCATCGAGGCAATCGGCGCGGTGGACGAACTGAACAGCGTCATCGGAGTACTGCTCGCCGAGACGCCGGCGGACAAGGTGCATCAATGCCTGCACGACGTGCAGCATGACTTGTTCGATCTCGGCGGCGAACTCAGCATCCCAGGATATTCCAGCGTCGGCGATACGCACGTAGCGCGGCTGGAGCGCCTGCTTGACGGTTTCAACGCCGATCTGCCCGCGCTCAAGGAATTCATCCTGCCGGGCGGTTCGCGCGCCGCTGCACTGTGCCATGTGGCGCGCACCGTTTGCCGCCGCGCCGAACGCCGAGTGGTTGCTCTCGCCACCGCGGAACAGTTGTCCCCGGCTTTGCAGCGCTATCTCAACCGGCTCTCCGATCTGCTGTTTGTGCTTTGCCGGGTACTCAACCGCGACGCCGGCGTGACCGACGTGTACTGGCAAAAGGGCAAGAACCGCAGTGAGCCCGCGTGACAGCCATGGATGCGGAACAACTCTCCGGCCTGCTTTCCCGCTGCGTTCTGCGCGATCAGCAGGCCTTCAGGACGCTGTATCAGCACAGCTCGGCGAAACTGTTTGCCGTTGCGGTACGTATTACCCGTAGAAGGGACTGGGCCGAAGAAGTACTGCAGGAGAGTTTCATCAATATCTGGAACCATGCCTCGGGTTACAACGCGGCGAAAAGTGCACCGATGACCTGGATGACCGCTATCGTGCGCAACCGGGCGCTGGACCTGCTGCGCCGGCCGCGGGAAGTCGAAATCGACGAAGGCCACGAGGACCTGATGGCATCGATCCCGGATGAGTCCCCCGGCCCGGAGGAACTGCTCAAGCAGTCGATGGAGGCCGGCGCGCTGGCGGAGTGCATGAAGCAGCTGACCGGCGAGCAGCAGAAAAGCATTGCGCTGGCTTTCTTCAACGGTCTTTCTCACGGGGAACTTGCGCGGCAGATGCAGAAACCGCTCGGCACCGTGAAGACCTGGATTCGCCGCGGGCTGGATCGCCTGAAAAGCTGCCTTGACGCACATGGCATATGACGCAATCCTGCTGACAACCCGGTACATCGGGTCGCGAACATGAGATTCGCCAGCGAAGAGTTGCGCAGCAAACTGGCTGCCGAGTACGTGCTCGGCACCATGTCCGTGCACGCTCGCCGGCGTTTCGAAATCAACCTGAAGGAGCATCCGGCTTTGCGGCGCGCGGTGGCAGAGTGGGAGAAACGCCTGATGCCACTGGCGCTCACGCTGCCGGAAGTCGAGCCGCCGTCACGCGTCTGGCAAGCCATCGAGTCCAGGATCCGCCCCGGCAGGCAGGGCAGGCCGGGCTTCTGGGAAAACCTGTCGTTCTGGCGTTTCTCGTCCATTGCTAGCGGGCTTGTGGCGCTGGCGTTGCTGATCCTGGTAGCGGTGCCGGGCCCGGAAGCGCCCCCGGCTGATGGCACCAGGATGGTGGTGGTCATGAACGACCTGAAGACCAGGAGCCCGGCGATGACAGTGTCCTGGGAACCCGGCAAGCCGGGAAAACGCGTCATGCGCATTCGCGTCATCGGCCACGCTGAAATGGCACCCGGCACCGCGTGGGAGCTTTGGATGCTGCCAGGCAAGGATCAGAATCCGGTATCGCTCGGACTGATCACCACCCACGATGCCCAGACGGTAATTGTCCCCGAGCCGCTGGCCACAAAGCTGGACCAGGCGCAGGGCCTGGCGATGAGCGTGGAAGCCGCTGGCGGTTCGTCCACCGGCTTGCCTACCGGCCCGGTGCTCTACGCCGGCCAGTGCGTAAAGACATAGACCTTCGCCACAGCGCCAGTTCAAACGCGTTCAACGCAAAGGACGCCAAGGTACGCAAAGGAAAACCAAAGTACGGGGGTGAAGTGCGGAATCGAGAATGCCCGGAAAGTGGATGCCGTCGGACCGCCGGTTGGGTACGCGAGTAACGATCAGGCCGACATCTCCACTGAGTACAAATTTCTGGTTCCCTTTTTCTTGCCCTCCTTCGCGTACCTTTGCGTCCTTTGCGTTGAACGCCCTCAAGGTTTAGTTCTTAAGGTGTCGAGGTCAGCGCAGATCTTTTCCGCGGCATCGAGAACGCGCGGCGTTTGCCGGGTGATGAGGTCGGCGGAAACGGTGAAAATCGCCCCCATCCGTACCGACTTGAGATAGGGGTAACGCTGCCAGCCTTGTGAGCCGGCGTCTTCGGCTTCGGAGCCGATGATGATGGCATCCGGGTCCGCGGCCAGAACCTGCTCCGGCGACACGACTGCGGCCAGCTGCGACAGATCGCCGAACGCATTGCGCGCACCGCAGAGCCGCAGCACATCGCTGATCAGATGCTCGGCGTTGACGGTGATCAGCGGGTGATGCCACGCCTCGAACAACACGCTCACCGCAGACTTTCCGCGGTAGCGCTCGCGCAACCGCTCCGCGTGCGAGTCAAAGGCCAGCGCCGCAGCCTGCGCCCGCCCGCCGCTCCCCAGCAACACGCCCAGCATCCGCATATGGCGCGGGATGTCCTCGAGACGCCGCGGCTCCAGTACCAGCACGGCGAACCCGAGCCTCTCCAGACGTTCCACATCCGCAACGCGATTGCCGCTGCCCCACGCCAGTACCAGGTCCGGGCGCAATGCCAGGATACGCTCGAAGTCGAGTCCTGCAGCATCGCCGACTTCCGCGAGGGCCCGCGCCCCGGGCGGGAAATCGCTGCCCCGCACTTTTCCGACCAGACGATTGCCGGCGCCGACGGCGAAGACCAGTTCGGTGAGATGCGGCGCCAGCGCAATGACCCGCTGCGCCGGCCAATCGCGGCGCAGCACAACGCCGCGATCGTCGATGACCTCGACGGCCGCCGCGGCGGTTACCGCGAAGAACTGGAAGACCAGATTTAGGAAAAAAAACAGGCGCCGCATTGGCAGCGCAAGGGCTCAGCGTTCCATGTAGTGGAGCAGGTTGGAACTGGTCTGGCGCAGGCGCTGCGACAGCAGGGTTACAAGCTTGACCAGGACCTTGGCGCCGAGGCTCGGCTCCTCGAGGATGATCTGCACCATGCTGTCGCGCGACAGCACTGCAAATGTAGTGGGCTCCAGCCCCATGCAGGTGGCAAAGCGAGGTTCGCCGTCGATCATCGACATCTCGCCGAGCGTTGCGCCGGACCCGACCGTCGTCATCGGCTGGAGATGGCCGTGCGAATCGGTCTTCACGATTTCCACCCGTCCCTGAATGATGAGCAGCATGTAATCGTCGATGTCGCCTTCGCGGATGATCATCTGCCCTGCTTCAGCACGGTAGATCTGCATGAAACCGGTCAGCTTCTCGACGTCCTCGCGGGTGAAGTCCGCAAAGAATTTCGAGTGGCCGATCATGTCGAAAATCTGTTGCGCGAGCGCGGTCCCCTCTCCCAGGTGTTCGAGGGTGTTCAGAAGCATGTTTTGCGGCTCCTGGAGTTCGGTATCAGCAACGTTCATTGGAAGTCTGGTCGGGGTCTCTCGCTCCGTCATTGCCGAAGTTGCCCCCCGGAACGCATTCGACCCATTATGCGGGAGCGGCCGCAGGCGGTAAAGCCCGATCCATGCGGCCGCGGGTCGGGTTCAGGAGGTCGCCGTATCCCGGTAACGCCGCGCCAGCTCGGTACGCTTGACGCAGGCCTCGCGGGCAATCGCGACGTCGGCGAGGAAATGGGGCAGTTCGTCCAGTCGCAGCGCCTGCGGCCCGTCCACCAGCGCTTTGGCCGGGTTGGGATGAAAATCCACCAGCACCATGTTCGCACCCGCCAGCACGCCCTGCGCGGTGACGTGCATGACGTCGAGGATGCCGTCGGGCCCGGCCATGCGGCTGCCCACCGAATGGCTTGGGTCGACGCATACCGGCATGCGGGTAAGCCTCTTGACCGCCGGCACATGGGAGAAATCCACGAAGTTGCGGTGCGGGTCGCCGAGGTTGGTTTTCATGCCACGCAGACCGAACAACACTTTGTGATTGCCCTCGCTGGCGAGGTATTCGGCGGCGTTCAGCGACTCGTCGAGCGTTATGCCGAATCCGCGCTTGATCAGCACCGGAAACTCCTTCTGGCGCCCGACGATCTTCAACAGCTCGAAGTTCTGGGTATTGCGCGTTCCTATCTGCAGCATGACCCCGGTCGGGTTGCCGGTGTCGCGCATTGCCTGGCGAATCTCTTCCACGTGCGATTCGTGAGTCACCTCCATCGCGATCACCTTGATGCCGTATTTGCCGGCGAGCTCGAATACGTATGGCAGGCAGGCCTTGCCGTGCCCCTGAAAGGCATACGGACTGGTGCGCGGCTTGTAGGCGCCCATGCGGGTGCACTGCTGGCCGTTGTCCTTGAGCGCACGCATCATGATTTCGACGTGCTCGCGGCTGTCCACCGCGCACAGTCCGGCAAACACGTGCAGCGTGTCCTGGCCGAAGCGCAGTCCCTGGTAGTCGAAATGCGTGGGCCGCGTGTCGCCGGGATGGCGTCCGAGGACACGGTATTCCTCCGAGACCCTGATCACCCGTTCGACGCAGGGAAGGCTCTGCATGTCTTCGATGGCGAGCGCCTTGGTATCGCCGAGCAGATAGACCTCGGTAACCGACCGCTCGGTGCCCTGGATTCGGTGTATCCGCGTCTTGATGTTCGGCAATAACGCAAGCGCCTGCATCAACTGCTCGTATTCCGGGCTTTGCGGATCGGCGCTGTCGCTGAGGATCAGAATCATGTGGATACGGTGATGGGTGATGGGTGATTGGGTGATTGAGTGATTGAGTGACTGGGTAATCGGGTGAAATCCCGTTCACTGAATCACTGAATCACCAAATCACCGAATGACTGAATCACTGAATCACTGAATCACCGCCCTTCGTCACGCCGTGCCCCCGACGGTGAGTCCGTCAATGCGCAGCGTCGGTTGCCCCACACCCACCGGCACGCTCTGACCTTCCTTGCCGCAAGTGCCGATGCCGGAATCGAGGCTCATATCGTTGCCGATCATCGTCACGCGCGTCAGCGCGTCCGGGCCGTTGCCGATCAGGGTGGCGCCCTTGACCGGGTAAGTCACTTTCCCGTTCTCGATCATGTAGGCCTCGGCGGCGGAGAACACGAATTTGCCGCTGACGATGTCCACCTGCCCGCCGCCAAAGTTGACCGCGTACAGGCCGTGTTTCACCGAGGCGATGATCTCCTGCGGATCCTTGTCGCCGTTGAGCATGTAGGTGTTGGTCATGCGAGGCATGGTGATGTGCGCATACGATTCACGCCGGCCGTTGCCGGTCGGGGACGCGCCCATCAGTCTCGCATTGAGCGCGTCCTGCATGTAGCCCATGAGGATGCCATCCTCGATCAGAACGTTGCGTTGCGTCGGATTGCCCTCGTCATCCACGTTGAGCGACCCGCGCCGCCGGGCGATAGTGCCGTCATCCACCACCGTCACCCCGGCTGCGGCGACGCGCTCGCCGATACGCCCGGAAAATGCCGAGCTGCCCTTGCGGTTGAAATCGCCTTCGAGGCCGTGCCCGATGGCTTCGTGCAGCAGCACGCCGGGCCAGCCCGGCCCGAGCACCACGGTCATGGTGCCGGCCGGGGCCGGCCGCGCCGACAGGTTGGTCGCCGCCTGGTGCACCGCCTTGGCGGCGTATTCCCTGAGAATGTCGTCGCTGAAGTAAGCGTAATCGAATCGCCCGCCGCCGCCGGCACTGCCCTGTTCGCGCCGGCCGTTCTCCTCGACGATTACCTGTAGCGACAGGCGCGTGAGCGGCCGCACGTCGGCGGCAAGAACGCCGTCGGAGCGCGCCACCAGGATCACCTCGTACTCTCCGGCCAGCGTGGCTATCACCTGCACCACCCGGCTGTCGAGCGCGCGCGCATGGCGCTCCAGCTGTTCCAGCAGCTTCACCTTGTCCTGGTCCGAGAGGCTTCCCAGCGGATCCTGCGGCAGATACAACTCGCGGCCCTGGGTTCGTTTCGCCACCCGGGTCGTGCCCGCACCTCCCTGGCGCGCGATGGCGCGCGTGGCGTAGGCCGCTGATTCGAGTGCCGGCACGCTGATGTCATCGGAGTAGGCGAACGCGGTCTTTTCGCCGCTCACCGCGCGTACGCCCACGCCCTGGTCGATGTTGAAGCTGCCGGACTTGACCATGCCTTCTTCCAGGCTCCAGCCCTCGGAGCGCGAATACTGGAAGTACAAGTCGGCGTAGTCCACGCTGTGGCTCA
>WNFR01006797.1_pt1 | contig 11682 bp, 7 predicted proteins | sample 5400221 | NCBI WGS metagenome assembly WNFR01 (sample SAMN13153357, study PRJNA577476) | soil metagenome | isolation source: 40 cm soil under Madrone tree | place: USA:California | collected 2016-06-14 | reverse complement strand
AGCTGGAGCAAGCGGTGCGCTCGACGTATCGCGCCGCCGAGGAGCGGCTCGCCGCCTTCGACACCAGCAGGACCGCCATGCAGCAAGCGGAGGAGAACCTGCGCATTCGCCAGCAGCAGTTCGAGGTCGGGCGTGCGACGAGCGACGACGTCCTCGACGCCAACGCTCTGCTCGCGCTCGAGCGCGCCAGCGTCGCCACCGCGCTGTATCAGGCGCACACCCGGCGCGCCGAGCTGCAACGTCTCATGGGACGTCCGCTCGACGTGCTCGCGACGGAGGCCGGCGAAAACGAGCGTCTCGCCGCCGACACGCGGCGCCCGCCGGCAATCGACGCGAAAGGACGGTGACGCGCGTGCCACGACGGCTCATGGTGATCGGGCTGCTCTCCGTCGCAGCCATCGCGGCGATCGTGTGGATTCTCGGCAGAGACCACACGCCGCCGCACTACACCGGCTTCGTCGAGGGCGAGGAGCGCATCATCCGCAGCGAGGTGAGCGGTCGCGTCATCCAGGTCGCGTTCGTCGAGGGCGATCAGGTGCCCGCGGGCGCCGTCGTCGCCCGTCTCGCCGACGACGACATCCGCAGCCGTGTCGCGGCGAAGCGCCAGGAGGTCACGGTGCAGGAGGCGCAGATCCGCCGTCAGGATGAGCAGATCGCGCTCACCGAGCGCACATGGAAGGAAAACGTCGATGCGCAGGGCGCCGAGCTCGCGCAGGCGCAGGCCGGCGCCGTGCTGGCCGAGCGCACGCTCGCCCGCGAGCAGAGTCTGGTGAAGACCGGCGCCAGCACCGCGCAGCTCCTCGACCAGGCGCACGCGACGCGCGACCAGGCGCGCAGCACCGTCGACCGCGCCCACGACATGCTCGAGCGCGCAGTCGCGCAGGAAGGCGAGATCGCGGTGGCGCGCCATCAGCTCGACGTCCTGCGCCAGCAACGCGAGCTCGCGCTCGCGGAGATCGCCGAGCTCGAGGTGACCCACGCCAAGTACGAGATCCACGCCCCCGACGTCCCGACCGTCGTGCAGACGCAGTTCATCTGGCCCGGCGAGCTGGCGCAGCCGGGCACGGCCGTCGTCTCGGTGCTCGATCCGCGCGACAAGTACGTGCAGGTCTACGTCCCGGTCGGCGACGTCGGGCGCTTCCGCGTCGGGCGTCCCGTCGAGATCGAGCTCGACAGCGAGCCCGGGCACCGCGTGCCCGGCGAGGTGAGCTTCGTCGCCGACCAGGCGACCTTCACGCCGGAGAAGATCGAGACGCGCAGCGACCGCCTCGGCCAGGTCTACCGCGCCAAGGTTCGCATCCTCGCCGAGGTCGAGCGCTTCCAGCCGGGCACGGAAGGCAACGTTTACGTGACCGGCGGCGACGGGACGCAAGCGACCGTCGTGCGCGACGGCGCGACACGGTCCGGCACGGGCGCCGGCGACGATCGCACGGTCCATTCGGGACCCGCCGCAGCGGCGGCGGGCGAGGCGCGCCCGTGAGCGACACGGTCGGCGACCACGAGCGGCACGAGCCACGTGGCGTCCCGACGGCGCGCGACACGACGACGACGGGGCGCGACAGCGCGGCGGCCCGCGACGCGAGCGCGCCCGCGCGCCACGAGCAGAACATCCTCCTCCGCCGGCTCGAGAAGCGATTCGGCACCCGCCGCGCCCTCGCCGGCATCGATCTCGCGCTCTCCGGACCGCAGCTCGTCGGCATCGTCGGCGCCGACGGCGCGGGGAAGACGACGCTCCTCAGGACCATCGCCGGCCTGCTCGAGTTCACCGCCGAGGAGGCGCGCGTGCTCGGCGTCGATCTCGCCGGAGACGTGCGCGAGCTGAAGGCGCAGCTCGGCTACGTCCCGCAATCGTTCAGCCTGCATCGCGACCTGTCGGTGATCGAGAATCTCCGCTTCACCGCGCGCCTGCACCGGCTGCCCGCGGCCGATCTCGAGCGGCGCGCCTGTGAGCTGCTGGAGCGGACGGGCCTCGCGCCCTTCGCGCATCGCGCCGCCGGCGCGCTTTCCGGCGGGATGAAGCAGAAGCTCGCGATCGCGAACGCGCTTCTCCCCGAGCCCGCCCTGCTCGTGCTCGACGAGCCGACCGCGGGCGTCGACGTCGTCGCGCGCGGCGAGATCTGGACGATGTTGCAAGCGCGTCGCGCCGACACGCTGATCCTCCTCAGCACGAGCTATCTCGACGAGACCGCCGCCTGCGACCGCCTCGTGTACCTCGACGCGGGTCGCGTCGTCGCCAGCGGAACGCCGGCCGAGCTGCGCGCCACGGCCGCGCTCGAGCTCTACCGCGCCTGGGGCGACGATGCGCGCGCAATCGCGGTCGCCGCGCGCGCGCTGCCCTACGTCGCCGACGCGCACGCCGCCGGCCGGTATGCGCGCGTCGCGGTTCCGCTCGGTCGCACCCCCGGTGCCGCTCGCGTCCTCGTCGACCTCGCCGCCCTCCCCCACGTGCGCGTCGTCGAGCAACGTGCCGTCGACATCGAGTCGACGCTGCTCGCGCTCGCCCGCAAAGGCGCGCGCGACGGCGGCGACGCCGAGGGTGAGCTCGGCGAGCGACGCGAGCGGCCGGAACTCACGTCCGGGCGCGACGCTCACCGTGAGCGCAGCGCGCGGGGGCGGCGTGCGATGCCCGAGCGATCGGACCTCGATCCCGGGCGCGACGTCGCGATTCGCGCCGCACACCTGACGAAGCGGTTCGGCGACTTCACCGCCGTCGACGACCTGAGCTTCACGGTCGCGCCGGGCTCGATCTTCGCCTTTCTCGGCGCCAACGGCTCGGGAAAGAGCACCACGATCCGCATGCTCATCGGCCTCCTCACGCCGACCGCGGGCTCCGTCGAGGTCGCCGGCATCGACGTCGTCCGCACGCCACGGCCCGTGCGCGACATGATCGGGTACATGGGCCAGCGCGTGAGCCTCTACGCCGGGCTCACCCTGCGCGAGAACCTCGAGTTCTACGCCGGCCTGTACGGGCTCGCAGGCGCGGTGCTCGAGCAGCGCTGGGGGGCGCTGCGCGAGCGCTTCGGGTTGGCCGAGGCCGAGCACGAGAACGCCAGCGATCTACCGGCGGGGTTGCGGCAGCGGGCGGGGCTCGCGCTCAGCACGTTGCATCGGCCGCGCATCCTCTTCCTCGACGAGCCGACGGCCGGCGTCGACATCCAAAACCGGTTGCGCTTCTGGGACCTGATTCAAGAGGAGGCGGAATCGGGCGTCACCGTGTTCGTGACGACGCACTTCCTCGAAGAGGTCGAGTACTGCGACTGGGTGTGCTTCATCGACGCCGGCAAGCTGATCGCGAACGCGACGCCCGACGCGATTCGTCGTCGCTACTCGGAGGGTTACCGGATGATCGTCCGGACGCCGGCGGACGCGCGCGATGCCGCCCTCGCCGCGTGGCGCGACGCCGGACTCGACCCGACACCGAGCGACGGCGACGGCAGCATCGTCGTCCGGACGCCCGTCCTGACGCCGCGGGTCTTCGACCTCCTGGCGTCGACGGGACGGAAGGGCGCCGACGGCCGCCTGCAGATCGAGCAGCCGGAGATGGCGGGGCTCTTTCGCGGGCTCATGCTGGAGGCGCACGGCGGCGGCGCGCCGAGGGACGATGCGGCGGCGCACCGCGATGCGGCGGCGGTCGCAACCGACGGCGACCGCGACGCCGATGCGCCCGACGTCGCCCCGGACGTCGCTGCGTACACGTCCGATTCCGCGCCGTCTGGCCTGCGATCCGACGCCGCACCTTCCGACGGCGCTGCCGCTCCGATCGCGGACGGCGTCGACACGCGCGCGTCGACGCCGTCGGGCCTCGCGGTGCGGTGGCGACGGCTGCGGACGCTGATGCGCCGCGAGGCGCGCGCCACGTTGCGCGATCCGTTCACGGTCACGATGTTGATCGCGGTGCCGCTCGGGGCGCTCCTCGCCTTCGGCTATACGCTGGCGGTGAACGTCAAGGATCTCGCGCTCGGCGTGCACGACGCGAGCGGCACCGCGGCGAGCCGCCGTCTCGTCGCCGAGCTCGCGGCGAACGGCACGTTCGCGCCGCGGCGATTCGCCACCCGTGACCGCGTCGAGCGCGCGCTCGTCGCCGGCCGGATCAGCGCCGCGGTCATCATCCCGCCGGACTTCGATCGCGAGCTGCGCGAGCAGGCCGCGGGCGGACGGCCGGCCGAGATCCAGGTCCTCTACGACGGCGGCGAGACCGTCGTCGCCGGCAATGCCGAAGGGTTTCTCCAAGGCATCGCAGCCGCGACCGGCACCGCGCTGGTGCGCGACCAGCGCATCGCGCCCGGTGGCGGCGAGCGCACGAACGGGGGTGGCGCTCCACCGCGCGCCGGGACCGCCACAAGCGGCGTGAAAGTCGTCACGCGCGTGCTCTTCAACCCGACGCTCGACGGCACCCCCTTCATGGTCGCGGGCACGTTCGGCTTCGTGCTCACGTTTCTCACCACACTCATCACCGCAGTCTCGATCGTCAACGAGAAGCTGACGGGCACGTTCGAGCAGCTGCAAGTGACGCCGGCAACGTCGGGCGAGATCGTACTCGGGAAGATCCTGCCGCTCGGCGCCGTGTTCGCGCTCGACGTGGTCTTGATGGTGACGCTCGGCGGCGTCCTGCTCGGCGTCTGGCCCAAGGGGAGCCTCGTCTTCTTCATCGTCGTCGCCTGCTTCTACCTCCTGATCTCGCTCGCGCTCGGGTTGATCTTCTCGGCGACGTCGGCGACCGCCGCGGAGGCGGTGCAGAAGACGGTCCTCTTCAGCATTCCGCTCAATTTTCTCGGCGGCTTCATCTTCCCCGTCCGCAACATGCCGTTCGTCTTCCGCCAGCTGGCGCAAGTGCTGCCGGCGACGCACTTCATCGAGATCAGCCGCGCGATCTATCTCCGCGCCGCGGGACCGCTCGCGCTCCTGCCGCGGCTCGCGCTGCTCGGGCTCTTCGGCGTGATCTTGATGGCGATGGCGTTCCGGACCGTGGCGAGACGCGCATGAGCACCGCCCACCGACGCCCGTGGTCGAACATCCTCGCGGTCGCCTACAAGGAGGCGACCGCCCTCCGTCACGACCGCGTGTTCCTCGGCGTCGTGTTCGTGCAGCCGATCATGATGATGACCCTCTTCGGCACCGCGGTCTCGAACAAGCCGCAGAACGTGCCGTGGGCGGTGCTCGACCGGAGCGCGACGAGCGTGTCGCGACGGCTCGTCGACGAGGTCGAGGCGACGGGCTACTTCCTCGCGCCGCAGCGGATCGCCAGCTACGACGAAGGACGGGCGCTCCTGCGCCGCGGCACGGCGCTCGCCGTCCTCGTCATCCCGCGCGACTTCGCGCGCGATCGCGAGCGCCGCGGGGCCAGCGTGCAGCTGCTGCTCGACGGCGCCGACCCGCTCTCCGCGGCGCGCGTCGGCGGCTACGTCGCGCAGGTCGGCGCCGCGTTCCAACGCAACGACCCGCGCACCGCGACCGGACCGCCGACGGGAGCGACGCCGGCGAGCGGTCCGATCGCGCTGCGGCAACGGTTCTGGTTCAACGCCACGCTGCGCGACCGCGACTTCTTTCTCTCCGCGCTGGCGGCGATGCTGCTGACGAACCTGACGCTCTCCGCGACGAGTCTCGCGCTCGTCGGCGAGCGCGAGAACGGCACCTACGAGCAGATGCTGTCGCTGCCGACGACGCCGGTCGAGATCGTCCTCGGCAAGCTCGTACCGTACGTGGTCCTCTGCTACCTCGAGGTGCTGATCGCGCTGATCCCGTCGGGCTTGATCTTCGGGTTCTGGCCGCGCGGCCACTGGCTGACGGTGATGGTCGTCACGCTGCCGTTCATCCTCGCGTCGCTCGCCGTCGGCACGTTCATCTCGTCGATAGCCCGCAACTCGGCGCAATCCGTCTTTCTCGCGGTCTTCTTCATCCTGCCGTCGTTCGTGCTCTCCGGCGTGACCCTGCCCTATCAGCTGATGCCGAACGGGGTGCGCCAGATCGGCGGGATCCTGCCGCTACGCTGGTATCAGATCGCGCTGCGCCGGGTCGCCGAGCGCGGCGGTGGGTTCGCCGACGTGTGGGTGCCGGTCGCGGTGCTGAGCGCGATGTTCCTCGTCATGCTGACGGCGGTGGCGTGGCGGATGAAACCGCGCCTCGGCTGACGTCGCATGCGCGACCGCCGGGCGGAGCGGACGAGAGCGGCGTGCGCGGGGACGGCACGCGCGCGCGGGTGTCGGCATCCGCGCCCACGTCACGTGCGCCTGCGGATGTCTGCGTACGCAGCGCGCGTCAGGTCACGACGCGCGCGTCGAGGTCATCAATCCACTCGGCGCGCTACGGCTAGGACGCCGCCGGCGACGAGCCAGGGGGAGATCGCGTTGGCGGCGCGTTGGATTACCCGGGCGCGGCGGTTCAGCTCCCAGCGTTTGTGGCCGGGGGCGATTTCGATGGGGCCAATGCGGTAGCCGAAGAAGGACGACGAGTCGACCCAGAGGCCTTTGCCGAGCGGGGGTGTGAAGTCGTCGACGTGGATCGATTCGACCTCGAAGCCGGCGGTGTGGAGGAAAGTCGTGAGCTCGGCGGCGGTGAAGCGATACTCGCCGAAGACGAGGGTCAGGCCGGCGCGGCGTTTCTGCCAGTCGCGGAGGCGGCGGAGGTGGTTGATCAACGCGCGGCGAAACGGGTTGTTGTACGGGACCGCGACCAACGCGATGCCGCCGGGGCGAAGAACGCGGCGGATCTCGCGGAGCGCGGCGACCGGGCCGGCGGGATCGTGTTCGACGACGCCGAGGGAGATCACGGCGCCGAGGGCGGCGTCGCGAATCGGGAGGCGCATGGTGTCGGCGGTGAAGAGCGGGACATCGGCCTCGCGGCGCGCGGCAGCGAGGGCGCTGTACGCCCGATCGGTGCCGACGACGCGGTAGCCGCGGGTGCGGAGGAAGATGACCCAGCGCGCGAGGCCGCAGCCGGCGTCGAGAATCGGCTCGTTCTTCGGCAGCGCGGCGAGAAAAACGGGCAGCGTCGTCTCCGCATCGCAGAGCTCGACGTGGTCGGCGACGGCGTCGAAGCTCCAGAAGACCTGGCTGGTCTCGATGCCGGTGTCGACGGCGTAGTACGTGAAGCTCACGACGCACCGTCGCAGCGCAGCACCGCGGCGGCGAGCGCGGCGGCGACGACGCGGTGTCCGGCTGGACTCAAGTGCCCGTCGCCGGCGAGGAAGGTCGCCTCGCCGCGCGTCTCCGCCGCGAGGAGCAGCGGATCGGCGACGACCAGCTGGTTCGTCGTGCCAGCAACGAGCGCGCCGAACGCGGCGACGACCTGCGCGTACACGGGATCGCCGCCGCCGACGTAGATCGGCTCCGGGATGGTCAGCAGTATCACGGGCGCGCCCGCCGCGTTCGCGGCGTGGACGAGCTCGGCGGCGAGTCGCGCGACGAGCGTGATGGCGGGATCGGCGCCGGCATTGGAAGCCACGGCGGCATCGGCAGGGGCGTCCGCGTCGACCGCGACGACATCCGCCGCGCGCGCCGCGCTCGCGCCGAAGAACTGCGCGACGGCACGATAGCCGAGGTAGAAGACGAGGCTCCGGTTCCCGAGCGCGTCGCGCAGCGCGAGCAGCGGACCGCGCCAGAACGGCGGGTCACGGAGGTCCGCGCGCAGCTCGACGCCGGTCGGCGTCAGGCGAAAGCCGCCGTGCGTCTGCGTGTCCTGCACGTCGTTCCACGCGAATTGCAGAACGACGACGTCGGGCGCGAGCGCCGCACCCGCGTGCTGGAAATACAGTAGCTCATGCGCGGTGCCGGCGCCGTTCACGCCCGCGTTCAGCACGCGATACCGCGCCTGCGGACGCGCGGCGTTCAGCTCGGTCGCGAGGAGGGTCGTGAAGATCTCGTCCTCGGGCAGCTGCACCGCTGCGGTGTAGGAGTCCCCGATGACGAGCACGCGCCGCTCACCGGCGAGCTTCTGCGGCGGCAGCTCGGGGCCGCGGAGGCCGTCGGCGTCGATCCGCACGGTCGCCGCCGGCGGCTCGACGTGCGGCAAGTTGCGGTATGTGAACCGCGCGCCCGGATACCAGGTGTAGAAGCCATGCGGATCCACGCGCAGGTGCGGGACGTCGATCTGCGGCGCGACCGAGATACGGATCGCCACCTCGAGCAGAGCGAACAGGACCGCGAATTCGACGGCGACGAGCGCGAGCTTTTTCATGCGGCCCGATCGCCGCACCTTCGCTCGACGCTCAATGCCGCGTCAAGCGGCGTACCAGATCATCTGCCGACGGACGTGTTCGGCGTCCCGCTCTACGAGGAGGAAGCGCGTCGCGCCGCGGCCGCGCCGTCACGCGTCGTCGCGCACGAGGCGGTCGTACGGCGGCATCCCTCGCGAGCGCGGCCGCGGTGGCGTAGGCGCGGATACCTCGTCGGCGCGGCCGCAGTGTGGCGTAGGCACGGCGCCGCGCGCCCACATTGACGCCGCGATCGGAGTGACGCAGGATCACCGCCGCGCGGCCGGGGCGAGACTGGTGCGGTGAGTGACGTCTGGCTCGCTGACACACGAGCCGCGCTGCAGTAGCGCGGTGTACGATCGACGACAGCGAACGGCGGTCGGAGATGAGCGCCAGATGGCACTTTGCAAGATGGAAATGACGTCAGGACATCGAGACCACCCGCATCATCATCCGGGGCGTTGAGAACTCCGAGAGCGCCGCGGAATGCCCACCTCCTTCAGTGACGCCGTTTCGCTGTTGAGCTCGGCGACGACACGTTGAGGCATCTTCCATTGCCATTGACGTAAGCGCCAGCCGGTTCCCTCAATCGCCAGTGCCCCGGCATAGCCCGGAGCAGGTCGGAGGGTATAGAGCGACCAACGCTTGGCCGGAATGATATCCTTTGAGGCAACATAAAGATCTACAGGAGTATGCGTAGGATCTGTTGTCAGGGGGACGGAAAAACTATTCAACGGTATCGTGAGACCCTCGCCACATGCTTTAAGATAAGCCTCTTTCTTTGTCCAACAACTGAAAAACGCTTCGGCGTAGAGATGGCTCGGGAGAGCCAACAAATATTCAACTTCAGCTTTTGAGAAGAAACGCCGCGCGATATCCGTGTAATCAGATTGCGCCCGGATGTATTCGACATCAACACCGACGTTGCGCGTAGTGGCGATGGCGATGAGGGCAAGACTGGCTGAGTGAGAGAGATTGAATTTGAGTCGGTCGCCGAATTCAGGGCTAAGGTCAGGCTTGCCGAATGCGTTGTAAACAAAGCGTATGTGGTCAGGTTGGGTCTGGAGATAGCGCCCTAAAAGGTCACGCAGCACTCCGCGCGCAACAATAAAACGCTTCTGATCGCGCTCGAATTGAAAACGTGCACTCCGGGTACGTTCATCAGGGGTTAGGGTCGCGTAGAGGCGAGCGGATGTTACAGGCGGAACGTCTAGACTGGCACACCAACTATGAACTTCGTCGGACGCCAGTTGAAAAGAGCTCGGTAGTGGCGGGGCGAGAGACATCGCGGTCGTCGTCAGCTAGCGGTCACCTCGATCGTCGGCGAGCAGTCGGCCAGGTGCACCGCGTCGGCCATCGCGACGAGCACTTCGCGCGCTCCCTCGAAGCGCTCCCGGCCGTGCGCGGTACGGACGTTGTCCACAAGCATCAGATCCCCAGCCTGCCACTGCTCGCGTGCGGTGTGTGCCTCGTAGACCTCGTTGATCAACTGCACGACGTCCGCGCCGATCGCGTCGCCGTTGCCGAAGCGCGTATTGAACGGCAGCCCGTCCTCGCCGTAGATGTCCACGAGGTACTCGCGCACCTCCGGGTCTATCGTCCACTCGTTGAGGAATGCGATTTGGTTGAACCAGCACCGCTGGCCAGTGTGCGGGTGATGTGCGACGGCGCTGCGGCGCTGCCAGGTGCGCAGTGTACCGTCGGGTTGCCACTCGAACTTGATCGCGTTGGCACGGCAGTAATTCTCGACAGTGCCACGGTCGTCGGTGCCGAATGCGTCAGCGACCGACGCCCCGATTTCGTTGTTGTAGTTGCGGATTAGCAGCCAGCCCACACGCTCAAAGCGTTCGATCAACTCGCTGGGCAGCGCGCGAAGTACGGCCGCCGAGTCGGCCACCGGGGTCGCGCCCCCATCAGTCGGCGCAATGAGGCACGCGAACAGCATTAGGCGGGGGAACTCGAGCACGTAGCTGAGTTCGTGGTGCATGCACATTGGCTGGTTGGGCGGCCACTTCGATGAGGAGTACACGTCATGGGAGTAGCGCCGTCGGGGCGCGAACGCCTCCTTCTCGGTCATCAGACTGGCCAGCCGCCGAAAGACGGTCTCGGCCTCGGCCGCGTCGCGGAGCCCGAGACCGCGAACGAGGAGCGAACCGTGCTCGGCGACGGCGGCGCGCAGCGCGTCGCGGTGCTCGGCCGCCCATCGCGGCGCGTCGCCGGTTGCCTCGACCCGCAGCATCGGCGGCTTTCCGGGTCGCAGATCCACGTTGAGCAGTGAGGTCGGGGATGAGGACGACATCTCGATTTCCTCTCAGTCGCTGCTCACGATGAAGCCAAAGTTACTGGGCAGCTCGGAGCCGCTGCTCGGACCTGCGGTCGATCAGCGTGGCCAGATCGGCGAGTATCGGGTGACCGGTGAGGTCCTTGAAGGACACCGCACGGTCCAGGGTGATCGCCAGCTTCAGTGCCGACAGCGACGTGCCGCCCAGGTCGAAGAAGTGATCCCGCCGGCCGATCTGGTCCTTCGGGATGCCGAGCACCTCCGCCCATGCGGCGGCTAACCAACGCTCTGTCGCCGTCCTCGGCCGTTCGTGGTCCTTTTCGGTGACATCGAGTTCTCCGGCGAGCGCCGTTAAAGCCTTCCTGTCGATCTTGCCGTTGTCCGTCAACGCCAGACTTTTCCGCCAATGAACGGCCGACGGGACCATGTACTCGGGCAGCGACTCACCCAATTGGTCCCGCAGGACGTTGGCATCGAGTGGTCGCTGGCTGGAGTAGAAGGCCACGAGGTGCTTGCTGTGGTCGCCCCGCTCGGTGACCACGACTGCGCCGTCGCGGACACCAGGCAACCGCGCCAGTGTGTTCTCGATCTCGCCGATCTCTATCCGGAAGCCACTGATCTTGACCTGGGTATCCCGGCGGCCGAGGAACTCCAACTTGCCCTCGGGTAGCCAGCGGCCATAGTCACCGCTCCGGTACAGCCGGTGGCCCTCGCGGTGCGGATCGGCCATGAAGGCTCGCCGCGTGCGCTCGGGATCGTTGACGTATCCACGGCCGACACATACCCCGGAGAAGACGAGCTCACCGGGTGCGCCGAGCGGCACCGGTGACAGGTGCTCGTCGACGACGTAGACGTGCACATTGTTAATAGGGCGGCCAAGCGGAACACGTTCTCGAGGGGGCACCCTGTCCATAACCTCGTGGTTGGTGTCGTCAGAGGTCTCGGTAAGCCCGTACGCGTTGACCAGCTTGATCCCAGGCTGGGCCACGAACCAGCGCTGCGTAACCTCCTTCTTCAGCGCCTCGCCCGTGACCGACACGTACCGCAGGTCCGGCAGCTCGCGGGGGTGCTGCTCCAGATACGACAGTAAGACTTCAAGGTAGGACGGCACGACCTGAACTACGGCGACCCTGCCGGCAACGAGTTTGTCGACGAAACGCTTCGCGTCCAGGATCGCCTCCTGCTCGATCAGCAGAGTCCGCCCACCGACCAG
>WNFR01018828.1_pt1 | contig 11684 bp, 10 predicted proteins | sample 5400221 | NCBI WGS metagenome assembly WNFR01 (sample SAMN13153357, study PRJNA577476) | soil metagenome | isolation source: 40 cm soil under Madrone tree | place: USA:California | collected 2016-06-14 | reverse complement strand
CTCCGGAGAAGTCGTCGTTGCCGGGACCACTACCACCCTTGGTTCCGGAGCATCGGCGTACGTGTAGTCCGGTATGACTTGCATTCCGCCCGTGAGACGGACCGGCTTGGTACTGTCAGAGACGGTATAAAGTTGAAAGACTTGCATGTCATCCATGCTCGCGCCACGGGATTGGTCCAAGACGGCTTGGAAGACCGTCCAAGGGCCGACAACATCAATCGTCTCAGCCCCTCGCCCTATGATGAAGGCGACCGGTATCTTGCCGTGTGCTGGCGGAACCAGCCTGGTGGAAGGTACTGCGGACGGGCTCGGCGGCTGCTGGGCAAATTCCGTGCAAGGCCAGGGAGCGGGACCGTCCTTCCAGGTCTTGCCGATGCACTGCGGCAGTGACGCGACGGTCGCGACTCGGAGCGTGACGAGGCCACCCCTGAGATCTCCCGGCCGGTGGACGGCGGCTATCGCGACGTGATACCCGTGCCAGTTGAGCGAATCGCCTTGGCGCGCGGTCACTTCTTCCGTCGCCCCGCCCTGCGCCAACCGCATTCTGGCGGCGCCGCGGGGGGTGCCGCCGGTGGAATCGAGTGTCGTCGCGAGAACAGTGATCTTCAGCTGGTTGAATTCGTGGGTCCCGCCGGGAGCGATGTCGCAGCACGTCGTATCGGTGGCAGCCACCGCAGACGGGCTCGGCAGCTGTTGGTTAAATGCCAGCCCCGGGAAAGGGGTGAGAACGATGAAAACGACGGACATCCTCTTTAGTTTTTTGTACATCGATGCAGCGCACATCAGGGCCGCGAATCCAGTTCCTCGAAGGTTCAGGCTACCGGGCCAGATGAAACGGTTGCGCGTCAGCCCTTCATTCACGTTCTTTTTTTTGCGCATCATGCTGTTCTCCTCTTATTCTCTAAGACCTCGGCTCAATGACTCGGATTGAATCGGCGAGCCGAGACTGAATTCGACATTCGATTTTCCATTGTCTCAATCTCGTAAACGGGTAAGCCTGCGCTCTTACGAGTCTTTACCGCCAAAGCTCCGCCGAAATAGATAAGACATCTTGATGAAGAGCGTCCGGCCATTACGGTGCAGCCCCGGCTCCAGTTGTCCGGTAAATGGATTGAATCCGCGCCGATTAATGTCGTCGTTGTAGCCAATATAAAAAGCTGTTCCCGGATTCGGTGTCCAGCCAAACAAGAACTGGCCTTTCACATTCGAAGCCAGCGAATCAAAATCGATGCGTCCGCGAACGAAAATGAAGCGCGTGAATTGATAGGTCGTCTTGAATGTCACGAGATTCTCATCGAATGCCACCAGGCCCGTATCGTTTCGTCTTAGTCTCTGCTTAGTAAAATCGAGATTGAAGTTGAGCGGCGTCAATGGCTGATAATTAATGTTCGTGTTCATGCTGAAGACTCGGCCGGATCCGGGATCAAGCGGCGCATTACAAACAGCGGGCGGGGAAGCCGCGTTGCATAGACCGGTGGCTGCGGCTTGTAACGCTGCCAACGCGGTTGGACTCACCCGCGGAAAACGAGGACCGGCGCCAAAATCAAAATCGAAAGCGTTTTGCAGGAACCGCGCGATAGCGAAGAGTCTCAGTTTCTTGTTTGGCGTCACCGATCCAAACGCGTAGATTCTGCTGTTGTAAGTTGAGCGCTCACCGCTGGCGCCGGCAAAGGTGCAATTGTTGGTGACAACGCAATTCACGCCCGGCTGACGTTTTACTCCGAACTCTTCTTCGAACAGCCTCTCATAGCCAGTGTTGACTCCCACGCCTAACGATGCTTGCCTGCGAAGCTTAATCTGCGCCTGCACCTCGTTGTTCGACAGGCGCATTCGGCCTTGCCAGTCATAGAGCACGGAAGGATTGTCGTAGATTTGAAAAGAAATAATCTTCGCTTTGGGTTTGGGCTCGGTCGTGTACTGCACGAATAAACCCTGGCGGTTGTAGTTGACGCGAGTTTGAAATCCCACCGCCGTTCGAAAGAATTGCGTGCGCCCGATACCCGATAGATCGTAGGTGAGATGACGGCCATTCTTGTTGTAGTCGAAAGCGTAACCAAATCCATTCTGGCGGCGATGCAGAGTCTTACCCGTATCCGCGAAAAAGAAATCATTTACCGAAGTTGAACCGAGTATCTGACCACTAAGTGTGGTTTGCCGATTGATCGACAGCAAACCATCGAGACTCGCCAACTGACTATTGGTGCCGGCGAAGTTGTAGCTGGTGCCAAGAACCCCAACATACGATTGACCGGTCCCGACGTCACGCCTCATGCGCACAATACCGACCAGCGAATTCTTATCGAGTAAATGAAGAAGTTGTGATTGCCTGGATTGAACGCTGGCTACTTCGCTCGTGCTCGGATTGCTTTTGCCGAGAATGAACGAAGGGCTCTCGTTTATGAACTCACGATCACTTTCGCTGAGATTGCCCGGACCATTATCGCTGGCGACAAGCAGACCGAATGCGTTGCGTCCTTTCTTGCCGGACAACTTGACGGCTACGTCAGGATCGATAATTGACCTGGTATTAACGGCGCTTACCAATGTGCTGAAGACATCAGTGCCCTCCAGAAAAAAAGGACGTTTCTCGGGAAAGAAGATCGGGAAGCGTTGATTGGCGGTGACCACTAACTTGATCGGTTCATTAACGAACTTGCCTGTGTCGAGTAACCCTGAATTGATCTGCGCAGGACTCAGTGTTCCTTTTCGTTTTCCTGTCTCTGATACTGTGAGACTTGGGATCAGTTCGAGTGTGCGTTCGGTTGATATTCCTTCGAGGCCTGAAATATGTCCTTCCTGAGACATCCAGCCAGAGTCGGCGCGATCGATTGGCATCCAACTGTCGAACTCGTTGTTGATGCGTTTGATCCGGCGATAGAAGTGCACGCCCCAAAGCTTGTTCTTGCCTGCTTCGTATCGAAGTGATTTAAAAGGAATCGCGACTTCGACCGTGTATCCGTCCGACGTCAGCATGCCTTTGGACGCCATCACGAAATCGGGATTGAAGTCCTCGTTGAATATCGGATCCTGCCAGAGTCCGTCTTGCTGTATTCCTAACGGATTGAAATCCAGCTCGTAGGCCTTGCGATGATCGTTGAAGGTGTCCAACAACATGCCAACATAGTCGTCGTTGAAAATATCGTCACGTTTCACAAGGTTGGCGCGGACCTTTGATGGGTCGTCATAGCAATGAAACGCGACGTAGAGAAATTTCGAGTCGTAACCAAGAAAAACTTCGGTTGGCTGCGAAGGCGCAATGTTGTCACCCGGAGAAGTTTGATAAAAGTCTTTTAGCTTAACGGCCTGCTTCCAAACTTCGTCATCCAGCTTGCCGTCAATCACCGGCGGGTGATCGAAGCGTGGGATCTTCACTGGCGACGATTTTTCCAGCGGTAAGACAATCGAGCGGCTCGATTTGGTTTTGTCTGCGGCGTTCGGAACTCTGTCGATGGTTGCGGCTGCGCGCGATGAATAAGAAACGGCTTGATGCAAACACAGAAAGATAAAACCTGCCGCCAACGCCAATCTTCCGAAAGATTTCACCTTAAACCTGGATTCTCTTTTCATGTCGAACACAATCAATTAAGCCAGAGCTATGAGTCATCGATTAGCGCTACCGCACCCGGCCCACGTGCTGCTTGCCAATGAGCGCGATCAGCGCCTCACCGAAGGACGCGCGCCAGCCGAGCTGATCGTGCGCGCCATTGAATTCGTAGTAAGTTGGCGCGTAGCCTTTTGCGATCAGAACGTCTCGCATTCTACGCACCTCGGCAACGCCATCACCTTCGAACGTGCCGGTCTCCAGATAGAGTCGCAAAGGCTTCCTGGGCGTGGTAGCAAATTGCTGTGTCAGCCATCCTGTCTGCGTAGTAAAGGTCTTTTCGATAAAGGGCCAGCCTTGGAAATAAAAGTACGAGCCGGACTCCGACAGGACATTCCCAAAAATATTTGGGTAGGTGAAACCGACGTAGGTAGCCTGCAATCCGCCCAGACTGTGACCGCCTATAACCGCACGCCGGGGATCCGGACTAACGCGGTAATGAGTCTTGACCCAGGGGACGAGTTCTTTCACCACAAAATCAGCAAACGGCTTACTACAAGTTAGGTCTGCGGTCCGAGTGTTTCGATTTTGTGAGTCCACATTATTCGATCTGATAAGCACGGCAACCGTCGGCGCGATCTTGCCTTTCGTTATGAGGTTGTCGAGTATGACCGGAGCCGGAATGCCGGAAATGTAACTTTGCCCATCGAAGAGTACGAGCAGATTGGCCAGCTCGGTGCTGGTCCGATAATTCGCTGGCGTGTAAACCGAAAATTCACGCTGCTGATTGAGAATATCGCTGTAGATCGTCTGAGGCGTGACCTGGCCTTCTGGCACCCCAGGCTGGCGCGTCACCCATGGCTGTGCGGGCGCTGAAGGCATCTCTAAAACAGACTCGCCCAGAAAGCTATGCGGGTTGAGCGCGTCCATCTCTTCCTTACGCTCCAACTCGCCTTGAGCATTTCGCCTGGTCACTTCAAAGTTGTACCCGATACGCGAGTCCGACGGCGTGTACTCAGACAGGTACCAGACGTCAGTACCCGGGAGCCGCTCTAGAGTACCCGTCGATCCGCTCATCTCGCTGGCGACGCCGCCGCGTAAGGTGACGCCAACCGTTTTGTCGTCGCCGTGCCAGACATAGGTCGCCCACAGGAATCCGTTATTGCCGCGCGGCGGAAATATCCATTCCCACATCGGCATCTTGCCTTTAGCTTCTTCCCAGAATTTAGGCAAAGCAGCTTGATCGCCAGACTGAATGTCGGACCATAATTTAGCGATGCGATGACTGTTGATTCTTGGCGTTGACACTTGCGTCTGTGCGAAGACCGGGGAATGCGTCAGCACGAAGAAGAGAGTTATCAGTATTGTATATTTGCGGCGCATGCAGTACCTCTACTCAAGGATTCATTTCACCTTCGATCTCGACAACTCGCTCAATCGAATTACTTTCTTGCGGAAACTTTCAAGATTCTGATCGCGCGAAGACGCGGCCGGGATGCTCCTTTCCGTGTCAGCGAGTCGAGCGATTAATGGTCCGCCGTCAACTGCCAGCACGATCATGCCCGGCTCAACACCCGCCCGCGCGGCTTCCGAGTTCACTGCTACGGCCGGCTACACAGGGCTTCCCTTCAACCTCCCGCACCGTGAGGCCGAAGGCAACGACTTGCTGATTCTTGACGCGTGCCCACTGCTCCGGCGAAAGAACGCGCGTGTGCGCGTCGTGAAGTTCGCGCGCCATTTTGCTCATTAGTTCCCAAAATTCCTGATCCGTTTTTATGGGTTCTACCAAAGGACGGTAGCGCTGATGAACCTGCTGCCAGTCTATGCTCTTGAACGATGGGTCATAAAACTTGTCGTTAATCTCCTTCGAATTTTTTCAAACACCTCCAGGCAATCTTTTGGCGATAAGCCTTTGTCTCCGCCGGTGACAATTGCGAGCGCACTTCCGCGTATAGCGGTAGGCCGAAGGGGAATGAGCGTGTTGGGCGCGAGCAAGAAGGCTGCAGCTAAGACACATCCGAAAAGCTTCAGCTTTCCCATAGTCCTCCTCACGCCAACGGGCGCGGTTTGATCGTTTTGGTCAGCGTCGCGCCAGCCCGCGTGATCGTCACGCGGCGCGCGCGGCTCGTATCCTTGAACAGGTCCTGAATCTGCCAGAGCGCGTACGTGGTGGCCGGCTCGCCATCGATGGCCGTGATCACGTCGTCCTCCCGGAAGCCGGCCTCGTCTGCGGGCGACTTCGGGACGACGCCGTGCACGATGAACGTCTTGAAGTCGTCGCCGGTCGCCGTCAGGACGAGCCCGCTCGCGTCCGCCGGAAACGGATGATGCAGACGCGCGTTGGGCTCGAGGATGACACGCTGGCGTGGGTAATCGACGATCACCTTGAACCGGCGGAGCACGTTTCCGCCAAGGTTGATGCCCACCTCGGCCATGGCGAACGTGCCTTGCGTATCGCGCGACAGCGCCACGAGCGGCCGCTTGAGATCGTACGGACCGATGTGGATCGCGTCGATACGCGCCGTCACCGTGTCGAACACGATCCCGTTGACACCGTCGGCGAGCGGTGCGCTTCGGGGGGCGGGCATGATCGCGACCACATGCTTCGCGAGATCGTGCGCGGCGACGAGCGGCGCAGAGATGACTGTGCCACCCGCACCTGTGTCGAGTGTGAACTTCGTCTTGATGGGCGGCAGCCCCGGGACGGCGATCTCGCCGTCGATCTGCGGGTCGTAGTTCATGAACCACGTGGCCGGCAGGACCGTGCCGCCCCCGTTATATTCGAAACGCGTGGGATCGTAAACCGTGAAGATCCCGCCGGTGTAGTCGAACTCGACGACGAAGTCCTTCAGCGCGTTGTAACCGATGTCGCCGTAAATGCGCGTGCCCGGCAACGCCCAGAGATTCGCGAAAGACGTGAACGACGCCTTCACAGTCGAGAGCGTCGTGATCGAGCCGACCGTGAATACTGTGGGTTGTCCGGTCCGCACGGTCGGCCGTGAGTCGAAGCCCATCGTCTCTGCCAGCTCGCGCGCGAGCGGCGAATTCATCGAGCCGGTATCGAGACCAAAAGTAAACGGCCCATGATCATTGATGCGTGCGTCGATGTACGGCGCGTTTGCGAGGACGCGCATCGGGACACGCGCGAGCACGGCCGTACCCGCCGCCTGCTGGCCGCGCGCCTCGGGAGTCTCACCTTTGAGAATGGTGCCGATGCAACTCGCGGCGACAACTGCGCCGGCGCTGCCTTTAATGAAACTTCGTCGCGTCAGCAGATTCTCTGACTGCTTGTCGTGTTTATGCATTCTCGTTTATTCCTGCTACGGACACCCAAAGGACAAGTGGTGAAGTTTAGCGAAGATGGTCGCGCGTCGTAATGACTAATCCGCGACAATTCCGGCCATCATTCACTTATTTATGTCCTCCCGATTTTGCAAACGATGCAACAGGTTCGCTAAGTTCGGCTTGGTAGCATCGGGCGCGATCTTCATAGCAGCGTTAACCTCTTTGATAGCTTCCTCGAAATCTCCGCGCCCGGAAGCGATCCGCGCAAGTTCGATGTGGGCTATCAACGTGTCCGGATGCTTTTCGACATTCACCTTAAAAATCTCGAACGCCTCATCGCGTCGGCCTTCGGAAATAAGTCCCATTCCATAATTGTGCAGTTGCAGTGTGCTTGCGAGCGAGAGAGCTTTGTCGCGCGCTGTCGAAGCTTCGGCTTTGCGTTCAAGCGCGTTCAGAATCTGCGATTTCGTCATCAGATTTTCAAACCGCTCTTCGAGCCGGATGGAATGATCAGTATCCTCAAGCGCAGTCTTCAGATCACCTTGGTTTTCCAGGAGATAGGTAGCGGCGCACACGCTGGCGTTCGGATGGTTGTGGGGCGGAAGAAAGGCGCCAGGCTCCATGCGCCACTGAATAATGAAGAAGGGCGATCCTCTGAAGCTGGGGCCAAACGAAACGCGCGGTTCGACATCAGTGTAAGGTCCCAGCTTACTGTCAGGAAGTTCCTTCAAACGTGTTGCCAGGGATCCTATTCGATAAAGATATTCATCAATACTAAACGCTGGATCTGCCTTCAGTTGCTGAGCCACAGGTACGGCTTGCTTCAGAAAATCATCCCACCCCAGCTTTTCTGCGCCGCCAACAACCGGAGCCCTTGCCGCCTCTTGCGCGAGCAGCTTCTTCGGCAGCACTCCCACCGCTAACGCGATTGCAGCGCTGGTTAATGAGCCTTTGAGGAAAAAGCGCCGGTGAAATACGCCCGGAAAAACTTCCACTTCTTTCGAGGATGAGGTTGAAAGGGACGGATCGTTGTTTGTCTGTCGCATGTTTGCCTCCCTGGATCTTTAGACCAGTTCAAGTCACTTATTGAATGGCATGATGTTCCCGCAAAAACATCGCTAACTGATCTTTCTTGTACTCGAGCGCAATGGTTAGAGGCGTCTTGCCATTGTCATCCTTTTGATTCACGTCGGCTCCGTTTTCGATCAGGAGTTTGGCAAATTCCAGAAAACCGTTGCCGGCGGCTTCGTGTAGGGGACTGCCCCCTTCTTCGCTCCGGCAATTCACATTCGCGCCCCGAGATAGGTACAACTTTGCCAGATCGATCCAGTTGTTGGCAGCTGCGCCTTGCAGCGGCGTCGCATTCAATTTATTTTTGGAGTTCAGATTGAGATCGGCGCCGCTATCGATCAGCAGCCTGGCCATCTCCAGATTGTTGAAGTTTAAGTGCAGAGCAGTCCAACCATCAGGTGACCATGCATGAATCAACCCGGGATCCTTCTTGAGTAGTTGACGCACAAGATCAATTCGACGCGTGGCTGCCGCCTCGAAGATATTCAGATCGATTCCGGTTGCGATGAACGATTCGGCGATCTCCGGATGCTTTGCATAGACGGCATACAAGACGGGGGTTATGCCCCGCTTGTTGCTCGTTTTAATTAACCCGGGTTGTTGCTTGAGAAGTTCGCTGACTCTCGCCGAGTCTCCCTTCTTGATAGCATCGAAGAATTCCTGTTCGGCGCTGAGGGCGGCGGTGGGTTGCTGAGCATACGCGGTTGATATCCAAAACATCGCGTTCAGCAGGCAGACAATTGATCCGAGTCGTGCAATCGTCGTAATCGTATTCATCATGCGTGCCTCCGTGCAGAAATTGAGCACTCAGAATACAGGTTTCACAAATCCAGGTAATGTGCCATTGGTCACATTACAAGGTCACGATCTTGGGGTGACCTGGCCACCTCAGAAAAGTGACTAAAGTCACTGTCATCACGAGTCTGACATGTATTAGAGTGACCTATCGTCTTCGACGTTCTTCTATGTGCGACAGTCGATAAACTCATGAAAGTAAGGCACGGTGGCGCCAACTTTAGTCTTCTCAGCAGCGGCAATGTTGCTTTCGTAATTGTTGTTTGCGCCGCTTACGCTTCGGCGATTACGGCATTGATCTACTCGCGCCGTTCGTTACGCGCCTGGGAAGTTGCGGCGCTGATCGCCGCCGGCCTCGCGTACTTGTTTGTCGGCACATACGGCTTCACGATCTGCCGGCGGTCCGGATCGCTATTAGCCGCTGCTGCCTACTTTATCGTTCAACTATCAATCGCCTCGATTCTGATCTTACTGCGCGGATCTTCCGGGGAGCTTTCGCTCATCCTGCTGCCGTTGGCAGGCCAGACAGCACTGCTGTTGCCTTTGCGAGCAATGATCCCAGTCTGCGGCCTGATTTATGTGACGCTTGTGATGCCCTTATTACTGCGAAGTCGATGGGTCGATGCGATTGCAATCGCTTTGGTTTATGGCACCGGAATAGTTTTCGTAGTTGTCTTCACGCGCGTGGCCGCAAGTGAGCGCGAGGCTCGTACCAAACTCGCGGAAGCAAACCAACAGCTTCGAAAGAACGCAACCGTCTTGCGCGCGAAATACATGACAGCCTCGGCCACTATTTGACCGTCGTTAACGTACAGATTGCCGCAGCGCAAACCTTGCTCGCGCACGATCAGCCGCGCGCGTTGGATCATTTGTCCAAGGCGCAGCTTTTGACTCAGGAGGGGCTCGCGGAAATACGTCGCTCTGTGGCCGCGCTTCGCGCTTCGCCCATCGAGAGTCGTCCGCTGGCCGAGGCGTTGGCCATACTCGTTGAACAATGGAATACAGCAGGTCTGAGCGTAAGCCTGACAGTCGAAGGAACGATACGCTCGCTAACGCCTCAAGCTAATCTCACGCTTTACCGAACGGCACAAGAAGCGTTAACTAACGTTGAGAAGCATGCTCGTGCGAATGGTGTTGAGCTTCATCTCGATTTCAGCCGCCAGCACCTGGTTCGCTTGAGCATTAAAGACGACGGCGTTGGGAGCGATAAGTCGGAAGGTGGCTTTGGCTTGCTCGGTGTGCGAGAGCGGGTGCAAATACTAAATGGTTTAGTGCGTGTGCGCACGGAAGTTGGCCAGGGATTTGAGTTGGAAGTGGAGCTGCCGGAATGAATCCAATCAAGATTCTCTTAGTTGATGACCAACCACTCTTCCGCGAAGGCCTGCGCACATTGCTCTCCGTGCATGCTGATTTTGAAGTTGTTGGTGAAGCCGGAAACGGAGAAGAAGCCGTCAGCCTCGCTCGTTCTCGTCTGCCTTCAGTCGTGTTGATGGATCTACAGATGCCCGTGCTTGACGGGGTCGCAGCCACGCGTCGCCTTCATAAGGAGCGACCTGATTGCCGGGTAATTGTTTTGACCACTTTTGACGACGACGAAATGGTATTCGACGGTCTGCGCGCTGGAGCAATCGGTTACTTGTTGAAGGACGCGTCTTCAGAAAAACTTAGCGAGGCAATTCGCTCCGCGGCGCGTGGTGAATCGTTTCTTCAACCTTCGGTGGCCGCGAAAGTGGTCGCTGAATTCGCTCGTTTGACGAGCAAACGACCCGTCATTTCCGATCCGGCAATTGAACAACTATCTACGCGTGAACTTGAGATTCTGCGTTTGATTGCCGGCGGAGCGAGCAATCGCGAAATCGCAGGCGGGCTCTATTTGGCCGAAGGCACGGTCAAGAATCACGTCACCAACATCCTCGGTAAGTTGGGCGTGCGAGATCGGATGCAAGCGGCCCTCAAAGCCAGAGAATGTGGGTTGATTCAATGAGAGTCGCTCAGTGGAGAGGACGAATTATCGTTAACTGTCACTCGATTGCCGATTAACTATCGTGACGTTATTAATCGTTTTCGTCTATGAACTAGAGTAATCGACGCGTGTCAGACTTCATCCCAGGCCTTCGACTCAATCGGCCGTTCTTGATACGGTATTCCCTGATTTGAAAACATGGCGCAGGATGTCTTGGTTGGGCTATCCTAAAGTTTATTGTCATGCAAAGGTTGGTTCTGGTTATCGGGAACAACACTAGCGGTGTTTTTCCTACATGTTATCGCGACTGTATTGCGTCCTCAGAAAGAAGCGGCGTGTTGGTGCTGTGACCCGACGCCCACTCACGCAGCAAGCGAACTCGCTCTTGCGAACTGTCTCGCGAGTTTTTCGAACGTTGGAAAAGCTCAATTTAAGAATCGCCGAGCAATTTGGAGCGGGCGACGGGGATCGAACCCGCAACATCCAGCTTGGGAATCTGAATTTTCGATCCTTTATTTTCAATACTTACAAAATCGCTCAAGAAAAATGTACGTGCATGCACTGCATACCGTGCATGCTTTGCCTGATTTGCGTGTCACTGGGGGACGTTTGGGGGACGTTTTCTATCATCTCTAATGTTCGCAACCGGAGATTTGAGGCTTACCTTTTGTGCTCGAAGTAAGCTTGATCAATTGAAATAGTTCCCACTCTCGCATACGCGATTGAGCGATTGCAGCACAGGATTAATACCATACCAATCAATGACGCTCAGACAGCCGTAACGTTGCGCGAGCCGCAGCCAGTTGCCTGTCGGCATCCCCAAGGCGCTCCCTATGATGGCGCGGCAAACGCCGCCGTGAGCGACTAGCGCTACCTCGCCGGTTCGATGAGTAATTAGCAACTGATCCAGCGCTCGTTGTACTCGCGTCGTAAAACCAGTAAACGATTCACCATCAGGATACTCGAAGGAAGCAGGATCGCTGAAAAGCTGTGCGATAAGTTCTGGTGCCTCGTCGTGCAACGCGGCGA